>Ga0209161_10003408_pt1 | contig 12844 bp, 8 predicted proteins | sample GraSoiAngelo_155_FD_186169 | JGI IMG/M metagenome (GOLD analysis project Ga0209161, IMG submission 186169) | Grasslands soil microbial communities from the Angelo Coastal Reserve, California, USA - 14_1009_13_30cm (SPAdes) (version 2) | ecosystem: Environmental > Terrestrial > Soil > Grasslands ...
GGAAGAGGCGGAACGCGACCATCCCGGGTCCCTCCACTTCGTGCCGTTTGATCTGGCCGAGATCGACGCCATTCCGGGATTGGTCAAGACGGTGCGGAAGGGCTTCGGGCCGATCTACGGGCTCGTGAACAATGCGGCGGTCGGTTTCGCGGGCACCCTCGCCCTCCTGCCCGATGCGCAGATCGAGCAACTGGTGCGCGTGAACACGCTCTCGCCCATCGTCCTCACCAAATATGTCGTACGCGCCATGATGGCCGATGGAGGCGGCCGGATCGTGAACGTCGCCTCGATCATCGGCTTCACTGGCTATCGCGGTCTGTCGGTCTACGGCGCGACCAAGGCGTCGCTGATCGGCTTCACGCGCTCGCTGGCGCGGGAGGTCGGGCGCATGGGCGTGAACGTGAATTCGGTCGCGCCCGGCTTCATGGACACCGAGATGACGCAGGGGCTCGAAGACGCGAAGCGGGAACAGATCGCGCGGCGCAGCGCGCTGCGCCGTCTGCCCGACATCGACGACGTCGCACACGCCGTCGAATTCCTGCTCGGCGATGGGGCGAAGAGCATCACGGGGACCGTGCTCACGGTCGACGCCGGCAATACGGCATGACGACCCTGGGGCAACCTACGCGCGCCCCGCGTCGCCCCGATCCAGGGGAGGGCGTGTGGACGAGGGGCCGCCGAGGGTGACAACCGCGGCCGCGATGAGGGGCCGCACCGTCGCGGTGGAATCGGGCAGCGGCCGCGAGTCCGCGGCCAAGGCGTGGCGGCGCGCGCTCGAGCGGACGGCGCCCATCCCTCAGACTCCGCAGCGCACTCTCCCGACCGTGATCGAGGAACTCGCCGAGCGCCGCGGCGAGGCGCCCGCCCTCCTCTCCGATCGCGAGCGCCTGACCTATCGCGCCCTCGCGGAGCGGTCGAACCGATATGCCCGCTGGGCGCTCGACCAGGATCTCGCCAAGGGCGACGCCGTCTGTCTCCTCATGCCGAACCGCCCTGAATACATGGCGATCTGGCTCGGCATCAGCCGTGTTGGCGGTGTCGTTTCGCTGCTCAATACCAACCTGGCCGGTCCCGCGCTCGCCCACTGTATCAATGCCGTTGCCCCCAAGCACGTCATCGCGGCGGCGGAGCTCATCGATCCGTTGAGCACCGCCTTGCCCGACCTAGCGGGGGCCCCCAGGATCTGGGCCCAGGGCCCCGGCCACGACGCGTTCCCCCGCTTCGATCGCGACGTCGCGCGACACGCCGGCGAACCGCTGACGAAAGGCGAGCGCCGGGCGCTCACGATCGAGGATCCGGCCCTCTACATTTACACCTCGGGCACCACCGGTCTGCCCAAGGCCGCCCCCGTGAGCCATTTTCGCCTGATGCAGTGGGGCCATTGGTTTGCCGGCCTGCTCGACACTCGGCCGAGCGACCGGATGTACAACTGTCTGCCGATGTACCACAGCGTCGGCGGTGTGCTCGCGACCGGCGCGGTTCTGGTGGGTGGCGGGTCGGTGGTGATCCGCGAACGATTTTCGGCCCATCAGTTCTGGACCGACGTCCTCCGCTGGGACTGCACGCTGTTCCAGTACATCGGCGAGCTCTGCCGCTACCTGCTGCACACCGAGCCCTCTCCGGAGGAGACGGCGCACCGGATCAGGGTGTGCTGCGGCAACGGGCTCAGACCCGATGTGTGGCGCGATTTCCAGAGCCGCTTCCGCATCCCTCAGATTCTCGAGTTCTACGCCGCCACCGAAGGCAACGTGTCGCTATTCAATGTCGAAGGCAAGCCCGGCGCCGTCGGCCGGATCCCGTCGTTTCTCGCACATCGATTCCCGGCGGCGCTGGTGAAGTTCGACGTCGCAAAGAACGCGCCGGCCCGCGACGACGAGGGCTTCTGCGTCCGCTGTGTTCCGGACGAAGTCGGAGAAGCGATCGGCAAGATTCTCCCGGATCCCTCGAACCTCGGGAGTCGATTCGAGGGCTACACCGACAAGGAGGCCTCCGAAGAAAAGATCCTGCGCAACGTCTTCGAGACGGGAGACGCGTGGTTTCGTAGCGGCGACCTGATGCGAAAGGACAAGGAGGGCTACTTCTATTTCGTCGATCGTATCGGCGACACCTTCCGGTGGAAGGGCGAGAACGTCGCGACCGCCGAGGTGGCCGAGACCATCTGCGCGTTTCCCGCAGTCAAGGCGGCCATCGTCTACGGCGTGGCCGTCCCCGGCACCGACGGCCGGGCCGGCATGGCCGTCCTCGTCACGGACGAGGCGCTGGACCTCGCGGCATTTCGGACGCACCTGGTCAACCGTCTGCCCGCTTACGCGCGTCCGTTGTTCCTGCGCATCCGTCGCGACATGGCGATGACCGCGACCTTCAAGCACACGAAGAATGACTTCGTGCGCGAGGGTTACGACCCCGCCGCCACCGTCGACCCCATCTACTTCAACGACCCGGACCGCCAGGCATTCGTCCGGCTCGACCGAGCGCTCTACGAGCGCATCCAGGCGGGCGGGGGCCGTCTATGATCGGCAGGGCCGTCGGTCGGGGCCCCCGAGCGGTCGCGTCGCCCGCCACTCCCGCGGACCCCGCGGACGGCCGCGGCGGCGGTGAGGCGAGCCCATGAGGCCCGAGACGATCGCCATTCACTGGGGCTACGACGTCGATCCGACGACGAAGGCCGTCGCGGTCCCGATCTATCAGACCGTCGCGTATGCGTTCGACAGCGCCGACCACGGAGCGGCCCTGTTCAACCTCGACGTCGAGGGATATCGCTACACCCGCATCGGCAACCCGACCAACGCGGTGCTGGAGCGGCGCGTCGCCGCCCTCGAGGGAGGACTCGAAGCGCTCTGTGTGAGCACCGGGCAGGCCGCGCTCAATTATGCGATGCTCAATCTCACCGAGCTCGGCAGCAACATCGTCTCGGTTCCGCAGCTCTACGGCACCACGTACACCCTGTTCGGACACGTCCTGCCCAGTCAGGGGGTCACCGTCCGGTTTGCGGAGTCGGACCAGCCCGACGCCATCGAAGAGCTGATCGATGACAACACGCGGGCGGTCTATTGCGAAAGTGTGGGGAACCCCGCGGGAAACATTTGCGACATCGAGGGGCTCGCGCGCGCGGCCCACGCCCACGGCGTGCCGCTGGTCGTCGACAACACGGTCGCCACGCCAATCTTGCTGCGGCCGATCGACTACGGAGCGGACATTGTGGTGCATTCGCTGACGAAGTTCATGGGGGGGCATGGCACGACGCTCGGGGGCGCCATCGTCGACAGCGGCAAGTTCCCCTGGAAGGAACACGCGCGACGCTTTCCGATGTTCAGCCGGCCGGACGCCTCGTACCACGGTCTGGTGTACGTCGACCATTTCAAGGCCGCCGCCTACATCGCGCGCTGCCGCAGCGTCTATCAGCGAGCCACCGGTTCGGTGTTGTCACCCCTCAGTGCATTTTTGCTGCTGCAAGGCATCGAGACCGTGGCGCTGCGGGTCGAGCGCCACGTGGAGAACGGCCGCCGCGTCGCCGAATTCCTGCGCGGCGATCGGCGTGTTGAGTGGGTCAACTACGCGGGATTCCCGGACAGCCGGTATCACGCCCTCGCGCAACGGTATCTCGGCGGCCGGGGCTGCTCGCTAATGACCTTCGGGGTCAAGGGGGGATTCAGCGCCGGCACGAAGTTTTACGACGCGCTCAAGCTGATCAAGCGGCTCGTCAATATGGGGGACGCGAAATCGCTGGCCTGCCATCCAGCCTCGACCACCCATCGGCAGATGTCGGTGGAGGAACAACTCAAGGCCGGCGTGAGACCCGAGATGATTCGGCTCAGCGTCGGCATCGAGCACGTCGACGACATCATCGCCGACCTTGATCAGGCGCTGGAGGCGACGGAATGAGGGCGGCGACGGACGCCGGCCGCCGACGAGGGGCCCGTCGGTGACCGCGGGAAAGGAACGCTGATGCCTATCTGTGTGGAGCGAGACCCGTCCGGACAGACCGTCGTGGCCGGCGGGGAATACCAGCGCCGGAGCTCGCCGGTCGAATTCCGTGAAGGGGACGCGAACTGCATCGATGTCGGCCTCGTCATCAACATGCCGGACGCGGCGCTCGAGGCGACCGAGCGGCAGTTCCGCACATTGCTCGAGGCGGCAGCCGACGGCATCGTGGTGCGTTTGACGTTCTACGGGGTGCGCGAGGTTCCCCGCGCGGAGTGGGGCCGACGCCACGTAAGCAGCTACTATTCCGACGTGGGCGAGTTGTGGGACTCCCATCTCGACGGCCTCATCGTGACCGGGACAGAGCCGCGGGCGCCGCATCTCCCGGACGAACCATACTGGGGGAGCCTCACCCGCCTGGTGGAGTGGGCCGAGCACAACACGCACTCGACGGTGTGGTCCTGCCTGGCCGCGCACGCGGCGGTTCTCCACATCGATGGCATCGGCCGGCGGACGCTCGGCGACAAGCGCTTCGGCGTCTTCGAGTGCGCGCGGGTGTCCGAGCACCAACTGACGGCGGGTGCTCCGTCTCGACTGAAGATGCCGCACTCCCGGTGGAACGACCTTCCGGAGGAGGCATTGACGTCGTGCGGCTACCGGGTGCTCACGCGGTCGGACGCGGCGGGCGTCGACACGTTCGTCAAGCAGCGACAGAGCTTGTTCGTCTTCTTCCAAGGTCATCCGGAATATGAAGCGAATACGTTGCTGCTCGAATATCGCAGAGATATCAAGCGCTTCCTCAGGCGCGAGCGAGAGACCTACCCGCCCATGCCGCAGGGGTACTTCGACGGCGACGCCGTCGCGGCCTTGACCGCCGTGCGAGAGCGAGCCCTGTCGGATCGGCGCGAAGAGCGACTCGCGGATGTCTCGACCGCCCTCGCCGAAGGCAACGTGGCGAACACCTGGCGCCCGGCCGCGGCACGCGTCTACCGCAACTGGCTCTTATACCTGTGCGCACGGAAGGATCGAGGGGCGCGGGCGAGATCCGATCGACGGGAGGGTGCTCGACGGAGGCGGCCGACGGACTCGCCCGGTGATCGCGACGTCTCGTCGCGCGGCTCGCGCCGACGAGGACCGGTGGACGAGCTCGCGTGATGCTCGGCCGGTCGACCCTCCCCCGCGAGGGCCACGGACGCCTCGCGGCGGGCGAGCCCACGGGCCTTTCACCCGTGGCGCTCGATGAACTCCGACGTGTCGTCGCGAAACTCGAGTCCGATGTCGCCAACGGCCCCATCGTGCCGAGCGTGACGCCGCTCGAGATTCGGGGCTATCTCGCCTCGCGCTACGACTTCACGAAGCCACTGGCGCTGGACGACGTGAGCGCCGATGTCGAACGGATGCTGCGCACGTGGCAGGTACAGGTGACCCATCCGCGCTACTTCGGCCTCTTCAACCCGAGCGTGACCCTGGCGTCGATCGTCGGGGATACGCTAGTCGCGATGTACAACCCTCAGCTGGCGACCTGGCGCACCTCGCCGGCGGCGAACGAGATCGAGCGGCACACGCTCGCGTGGCTGGCGGGCAAGTTCGGCTTCGCCGCCGACGCCGTCGCGAGCTTCACGAATGGCGGCGCGGAGGCGAATCTGTCCGCCGTCGTCGTCGCGTTGACCCGGGCCTTCCCGGCCTATGGCGAACTCGGGCTTCGGAGCCTCTCCGCGTCGCCGACGATCTATGTGACGGCTGAAGCCCATCAGTCCTTCAACAAGATCGCGCATATGACGGGACTGGGGCGCCGGGCGGTCCGCACGGTGGCAACGGACCGCGAGCTCAAGATGGATCCCGCTGATCTCGCACGGCGGGTCGCCGAGGATCGCAAGGGCGGGTTCGCGCCGTTCCTGGTGGTCGGGACGGCCGGGACCACGGCCGCCGGCGCGATCGATCCCCTGCCGGAGCTGGCGCGGTTCTGCCGGTCGGAGGGGCTCTGGTTCCACGTCGATGCGGCGTGGGGCGGTGCGGCCATCCTCTCGCCGGGCCTCAGGAGCCATCTCGCCGGCATCGAGGCCGCCGATTCGATCACGTGCGACGCGCACAAATGGTTCTCGGTGCCGATGGCGGCTGGCATGTTCTTCTGCCGCCATGCCGACGCCGTCCGCGAGGCCTTCCGCGTGGAGACCTCCTACATGCCCGGGGCCACTACCGGACCCGTCCTTGATCCATACATGACGTCGGTCCAGTGGTCCCGACGGTTCATCGGCCTGAAGCTCTTCCTGGCGCTCGCGGAGCACGGCGAATCGGGGTACGTCGAGATGATCGAGCACCAGGCGCGGATGGGCGACGTGCTGCGGGCGTCGCTCACGCGCGCGGGGTGGCGGGTCGTCAACACGACGCCCCTGCCGCTCGTGTGCTTCACCCGCGACGGCCTCGTTACCGCCAAGTTCTTGGCGGCGCTCCTGGAGCGCCAGGTCGCGTGGATGTCGGAAGTCCGGCTCGGCGGCGCCCCGGTCGTGCGGGCCTGCATCACGAGTTTCCGGACGACCGAGTCGGACATCGAGTGGGTGGTCCGCGAGATAGGCCGGCTCACCTAGCGACGAGCTCCACCAATCAACGCGCAGGAGTGAGTATTGGGAGGGCGGGACGCGGGGGCGGATCGACGCACGGTCCACCGCCTGCCACGGCGTGGGCCGTGACCCCTGAGCGTCGGCGACCGTTCAGTGTGATGACGCCCGCGCGCGCGCGGCGCGCTTCCGGGACGAGATCAACCTCCGGTCGTCCCCTTCCGGCGCGAACCGGCCGCCGTTCCGGCGTCGAGGACCCCGATGCCTATCCGCGGAGACAGAGATGGTCGGGCATAGCCTGTTGGCGCTCGGCGTTCGGCGCTCCCCGCGTTCGCCGGGCGCTCGATGCATCGCCGGGCCAAGTCCTCGTCGTCGACGGCGAAGGCACCGCGTGAGGAGTCACGGGCCAGTCTGGCCGCGCCAGCGTCGGCGACGGCGCGTTGACTCCCGGGGGCGGGTCGCTCGCGTTGGTTCCCTGGGCGAAGGCCCAGACGCCGGTGGCCTGGCATCGAGGCTGGAGCGAACGAGCGATGGAGAGCTTTGAGATACAGCCAGTCCTCGATTCCGCCCTGCCGGACGTGGCACGGTTCCTCCACAGTTGGCCCGCCGATGAGGATCGGGGTCCGGCCGTTCCGCCGGTTCGTGACGACTCCCCGCGCATCGAAAGGCGTCTCCGATGGCTCCTGGTTGAGAATCCGCTCACCCCGGCCGCCTCTCAATACGGCTTTTGTACTCGCGATGCGTCCGGCGGCATCATGGGACTTCTCCTCGCCTTCCCCGGCGGGTTCCTCGCGGGAGATCAGCGGCTTCTCGCCCTTTGTTCGGGCAGCTTCTTCGTTAGGCCCCAAGCGCGAACGCAGGGTCTCTACCTGTTCAAGAGGTATCTGAGCTCCCCGGGCTACTCCTTCTTCTTTGCCACCACGTGCAACGCCAATTCAGGTGCGCTTTGGAGGACGCTGGGCGGCTGCGCCGTCCCGGATTCCGAGAGGGGATACCTTCTTCCGCTCAGACTCGAAGCCGTGCTGCCCGCCTTTCTGACTGGGAGGACGCCGAGTAGGCTTGCCGCCGGCATCGCCCGTCTCGTCGGCCGGGGCGCCGATCCCGTCCTGAAGCTTCTCGGGCGGAGGGCACGCCTCACGATCGAGCCGTGTCGGGACTGGGAGAAGCTCGCGGCGCTGTCGCGTCGGCACAGGTGCGCCCACCTGATCACGACCGACCGATCCGCGGCGTTCCTCCGGTGGCGATATGGGCCGGGCTCGCCCAATCACCCGTACGACGTCTGGTTGTTCCGCGACAAGCGCGGCAACGAGGGCTGGTTCTCCTTGGATACCATCCGCAGCGGACACCGGGGAGAGATTCGAGGCTGTGTAGTGCTGGATGCGGTTTGGCCTCGGGAAGCGATGAGCTTCCGGGACATCCTTCCGGCAATGCTGCCACTCGTCACACCGAAGGCCGATGCCCTCTTCTTTCAGCCGCGGCCCGGTCTTGACTATGGCAAGTTCAGCCGCTGGATCTTCCCGTATCGCCTGGAGGCGCCGCATATCTTTGCCCTGGCCCCGAAGGGCGGCGCGCCTCTGGCGGCGTCCTCGCTGGATCTCGTCCCCGCGGACGGCGACTACAACGTCTTGGCGTAGCCGAGGTTCGGTCCTCGAGAGAGGCGTTTTGGCCAGTGGGACGGACGCTGGTTCGACGCGGGAGGCGTCCAGTTCCTCCGGCCCAGAGCACGGTCGTCGGCGCCATCGACAGCCTGAGCTGAACACGCAAGCCCCTGGTGGACGCGTTCGGTCTGTCCGCCGCGAGGCGGCCAGTGCCGGGTGCTCCTCCGATCGGCCTCATCGCACGCGCCCCACTCAGCGAGCGAACGCCGATACCTTCCCCGGGCCGCCGTCCGCCAGGGCGCCCTCTCGCACAGGGGGCGGGCGATGTCCCCGCCACCTCGGCCCCACGGACCGCCGAAGAGCAGGCGCTCGCCCGGCCGTTCCATCAGCGGCGTTCGGCGGGCCGCCCCGAGGACCCGCGCGCGCAAGAGCACCGTCGGTCGGGCTCGATCGGCGACCCCCTCGGTCTCCTCCTCGCCATGGGAATCCCTACCCCTCACGACCACCAAAAGCCGGGTCCAAAGGCGAGGGCTTTCGCCACGCCCCGCTCGGGGAACTTCGCCCCTCTGGTTCCGTATTTCGCCCTATTGCGACGGAAATCCAGCGCCTTACAGTGAAGGGGACGCACGACGTCGTGCGGTGTCGCGTCCCCGGGTGGGGGACGATGGAGGGGACGATGGAGACGCCCGCCGTGGCGAGAGGCCTCGTCGCTCCATGGCTTCAGCAGGTCAAACGGTAGAGGGTGATCTGCCCCTCGGAAGAGTGAGCTTATGACGCCCCCGCAATTGCTCACGGCCCCATTTCAGCAAGAGATCGACCGCGCCATCCAGGACCTCCTCGCGTCGCTCCCCAACCCGGGCCAGCTCTCTCCCGAGGAACGGCGCGGGATCATCGCCCGCTACACGGCGGTGCTCGAGGGAAATTTTATCTACTGGATGACCGCGACCTATCTCGCCGTGGCCTCGGACGAGGCCCACGCCATCATCGAAGACAATCTCCGCGAGGAAGTACGCGACAACCATCCGGGGATGCTGCGGAAGTTCGCGATGGCGGCGCAGGCGGTGCCGACGGACTCCGACGCCCTGGCGGTTCACCGGCAGTTGCAGGACGTCCGCCGGTTCGTGGCCCGGCTCTCGGGGGGGGAGATCGTGCTGATGATGGCGTTCTTCGAGGGCTTCATCACGCGGTTCATGCCGTACCTGGCGGAGCTCGCCGGCCGGCAGGGCTCGGCGGAGCGGGAATATACGGACGTGCACGGGGTGGTCGACGTCGTCCATTCCCAGGAGCTCTTCCGGGCGCTCGACGCGGAGCTGCGCCTCACGCCCGAGCCGCTGCCCCCGGCACCGACGCTCCTGGAGGGGGTGGCGCGCCTCCGGGCGCTGATCGAAGGCATCATTCAACCCTCGCCGCCCCCGTCGCGGACGCCCCTCGATCTCGGTCCCCCCCCACGATGGCAGGAGCAGGAGAAGCCGTCGAAAGAATAGAAGTCCGCGCACAGGACCCTGTCGGCGTGGCTCAAGTGGCCGCTCGACGGGGACGGTAGCGGGCGGGAAAATGCCAGGAACTCGAACCGGGGTGAAGCCGCGACCAGGACCCGCCGAGGCCGGGCACGGCCACGCGAGACCCTACCCACACCGGAGGAGGTCGCCAGCGCGCCAAGGGGTCTGGCCGGGGCGAAGGGGCGGGCGGATGGCCGCGACGTCGGGCGACGGGCGACAGACCCCGCCGGGTTCGCTCGAGCGGCGCTGATGACCGACGCGGGCTCTCGGCCCGCGCCCGGAGATCCCGCCTCCGGCGTGCTGGTCGGCGGAGGGGTTTGACCGGGCGTAGCCCGGGGACGTTCGAGCGCGGCCACCGTCGACACAGTGTCGCGAGCGGCCGTGACTCGCAATCGGGAGACGGGAGGTCGAGGTGGCGCGAAGGCCCGTGGTGCTCGTGACCGGCGCCGCTGGCGAAATGGGACACACCTTGATCCGCCACCTGGCCGAACGGGGGGCCGTCGACATGGTGGCCCTCGACGTGCGGGCCATGGATCCCGAGCTGGTGCGGTGTTGCGCGGCGACGCGGGTCGGCGACATCCTTGACCATCGTCTGCTGGACCGCCTGGCCGCGGAGTTCGAGATTTCCGTCGTCTTCCACCTCGCCGCCCTCCTCTCGACGCGGGCCGAGTTCGTGCCCGAGACCGCCCACGAGGTCAACGTGCAGGGCACGCTGAACGTGCTCCGACTAGCTCGCGGGGAGGCGCGCTCGCACGGGCGCCCGGTCAAAGTCCTGTTCCCAAGCTCGATCGCCGTCTACGGGTTCCCGGACCTCTCGAGCAAGCGTCAAGCAGGGAGGGTCGGCGAGCACGAGTGGACGACGCCGCTAACGATGTATGGCTGCAACAAGCTCTACTGCGAGCACCTCGGTCGCTACTTCGCCCGTCACGACGGTCATCTCGCGGCGCACGACCGCGCGTGCGGCGTGGACTTCCGGGCCATCCGCTTCCCCGGTCTGATCTCGGCGTTCACGGTGCCGAGCGGGGGCACCAGCGACTACGCGTCCGAGATGGTCCACGCGGCGGCCCTGGGCCGAGCCTACGCCTGTTTCGTCCGGGAAGATGCCCGTATTCCCTTCATGGCGATGCCGGACGCGATCCAGGCCCTGCTCACCCTGACGGACGCCCCCGCCGAATCGCTCACGAGCCACGTCTACAACGTGCGCGCGTTCAGCCCGAGCGCCCGTGAGCTTGCCGACATGGTGAGGACAGCCTTTCCCGGGCAGCAGATCACGTTCGCGCCAGACCCGCGTCGCCAGGCGATCGTGGACTCGTGGCCGGAGGACGTGGACGACACCCGGGCGCGCCGTGACTGGGGGTTCCAGGCAACCTACGGTCTCGAGCGCACCTTCGACGAGTATCTCGTGGCGCACGTGACGAGTCGCTACGCCACGCGCTGAGCGGCCGCGCGATGGCGGGAGCGCGTGATCATGTACGGCGAGGCGAGGAAGCGATTCCAGGCGGCGCTCGACGAGATCCGCGAGTCCGGGCTCTGGAAAGTCGAGCGCGCGATCGACGGCCCGCAGGGGGTGGAGGTGACCGTCGCCGGGCGGACGGTGCTCAACTTCTGTGCGAACAATTACCTTGGCCTGGCCCGTGACCCGCGACTGATCCAGGCGGCCCAAGAGGGGCTCGCCCGCTGGGGGTTCGGACTCAGCAGCGTTCGGTTCATCTGCGGAACGCAGACGATCCACCAGGAACTCGAAGCGGCCATCGCCCGCTTTCTTCGGACCGAAGACGCCATCCTCTACACGTCGTGCTTCGACGCCAACGGCGGCCTCTTCGAGACCCTGCTCGGCGAAGGCGACGCCGTCATTTCCGATGCCCTCAACCACGCCTCGATCGTCGACGGCATCCGCCTCTGCCGCGCCCAACGCTATCGGTACGAACACGCCGACATGGTCGACCTCGAGCGCATCCTCAAGGAGACCCGCCCGGCCAGGACCCGCCTGATTGCCACGGATGGGGTATTCTCGATGGACGGCGATGTTGCCCCGCTCGCCCGGATCTGCGCCCTAGCCGAGGAGTACGATGCGCTCGTGATGGTGGACGACAGCCACGCCACCGGCTTCTTCGGCCCCACGGGCCGGGGCACGCCTGAGTATTGCGGGGTCGTCGAGCGCGTGGACCTCGTCACCTCCACGCTCGGCAAGGCGCTCGGCGGCGCGAGCGGCGGCTTCACCGCCGGCCGGCGCGAGGCGGTCGCGCTCCTCCGCCAGCACTCGCGCCCCTATCTCTTTTCGAACACGCTGGCGCCGGCCATCGTCTGCGCGACCCTCGCCTGCCTCGAGATGCTCGCCGAGACAACCGGGCGGCGCGACCGCCTCGAGGCCAATACGCGCCGTTTCCGCCAGTCCATGACCGAGGCGGGCTTTGACATCCGGGCCGGCGTCCATCCCATCGTGCCCATCATGCTCGGCGACGCTCGGCGGGCGCAGGAGCTGGCGGCCGACCTCTTCAACGAAGGCATTTACGTCACCGGCTTCTTCTACCCGGTCGTCCCCAAGGGCCAGGCTCGTATCCGCGTCCAAATCAGCGCCGCCCACGAGCCCGGCCATCTCGAACGGGCGGTCGAGGCGTTCGTCAAGGTCGGTCGACGGCTTCGTGTCATCTGATCGGGGCGTGCCGACCCATTGATCCGTGCAACCCAGCTCAGATCACCGACCGGCGATGCCACGCCCGCGAGCATCAGGTGATCGGCGGTAGGCGCCGCCCTTGCCCGCTTTGTGTTCCACCGTCGCGGGAAGCCCGTGGACGACTTCCGCAAGGGTGCGCGTCGGCATGCGGGTCAGCCGGGGTAGCCCGCGCGATCTTCCATGACCTCAGGAGGACGGCAGTCAGGAATCTCGAACGAGCCGGCGTGCCTCGGTGGCGATGAAGATAGTCGGGCACCGGACGGAGAACATCTACCGACGATACGCTATCGTTGACGAGGCGATGCTGCGTGAGGGGGCCGAAAAGCTAGCCCGAGCGGAGGCAGCGTCAAGCGCGAGTCCGGCGCGGCCGTAGGGTAAAGTTTCGGGCAAAGTGGCCGCCCCGGACAGAGGCGGGTATGGCCAACTTCTTGATTTGTGGCGGGCTCGACGGGATTCGAACCCGCGACCTCTGGATTGACAGTCCAGTGTGCTAACCAGGCTGCACCACGAGCCCGTGCCCGAAATCAGCTACTTAGCGAACGGGATTTTACCATAGGCCCCACGACTGTGCCCGGGAATGTGCCCGCTAGCCGTCTG
>Ga0209161_10003418_pt1 | contig 12824 bp, 9 predicted proteins | sample GraSoiAngelo_155_FD_186169 | JGI IMG/M metagenome (GOLD analysis project Ga0209161, IMG submission 186169) | Grasslands soil microbial communities from the Angelo Coastal Reserve, California, USA - 14_1009_13_30cm (SPAdes) (version 2) | ecosystem: Environmental > Terrestrial > Soil > Grasslands ...
CGACCGACAGCGGGATGGCGGACTTCTTCTGGCCGCTGATCTTCCGGGGCGTGGGGCTCGGCCTCATCTTCGTACCACTCACGAACCTGGCGCTCGCCGACCTGCCGATGAGCAAGATCCCGAACGGCACCGGGCTGTTCAACCTGATGCGGCAGCTGGGCGGGAGCGTGGGCATCGCCGTGTCGGCGACGCTGGTGCAGCGCTTCACGGCGATCCACCGCGCTGATTTGATCGCCAACGTGACGGCGTTCAGCGAGGTCACCCGCGAGCGGCTCGCCGGCATCACGGCGCGGCTCATCGCGACGGGCACGCCCGCACCGCTCACGGACTCGAAGGCGCTGATGGTGCTGAACGGCCAAGTGACGCGGCAGGCGCTGATGCTCTCGTTCGAGCAGCTGTTCCTGTTGTTCGGGGCGTGTTTCGTGCTGTCGCTGCCGCTGCTCCTCCTGATGCATAAAGCGAAGAGCATGCCGGGCGGCGGAGGAGGGGCTCACTGATGAATGCGCTGATCACAGGGGCGTCGAGCGGCATCGGGCTGGAGCTGGCGAAGCTGTTCGCGCGGGACGGGCACGACGTGGTGTTGGTCGCGCGCAGCGCGGACAAGTTGAAGCAGCTGGCGGCCGAGCTCGGCACGGCGCACAACATCCGCGCCACGGTCATCGCGGCCGATCTCGCCGATCCGACGGCGCCGGAGGAGATCTTCCGCACGCTGCGGGCCGCGGACGTCGAGCTGGACGTGCTGGTCAACAATGCGGGGTTCGGGGTGACCGGTCCGTTCCTGGCGACGGACGCCGCGACGGAGCTGCGGATGATCCAGGTCAACGTCACCGCGCTCACCCACCTCACCAAGCTGTTTCTCCCCGCGATGCTGGGGCGGGGCGCGGGCCGCATCCTCAATGTCGCCTCCACGGCCGGGTTCCAGCCGGGCCCGTTCATGGCGGTCTACTACGCGACCAAAGCGTACGTGATCTCGTTCTCCGACGCGCTGGCCGAGGAGCTGCGGGGGACGGGCGTGACGGTCACGTGCCTCTGCCCGGGGCCCACGCACACGGGCTTCCAGGCGGCGGCGCACATGGACAACGTGCGGATCTTCAAGCTGCCGTTCGTGATGGACGGGGCGAGCGTGGCGCGGGCGGGTTACGACGGCCTGCTCAAGGGGAAGCGGATGGTGATTCCCGGCTTGATGAACAAGTTGACGCCGGTGACGGCGCGGTTCTCGCCGCGCTCGATGGTGACGCGGGTGGTGCGGCTGCTCAACGAGCGGGTGCGGGGGTAGGGGCAGCAGACCTCGCACCGCGCACTCTCCGCCCTTGCGTCCACGCGACCATTCGTGCCGCATTTTCGCCCCTCGATGCCGCAAAATCGCCCTGGTGGCGCTCTCTATTACCCTGCACCTTCGGTTGGGATGGGGTAAACCGTCGCATCAACCCTGTGCCGCACCGCTGCCGCTGGGTGCTTCGGACGGGCCTGATCCTGGGGGCTGTTGTCCCCGGGACTGGGTTGTCAGCCCAGCGCCCGCCTCCGAGGGTTTTCGCGCGGCTCGTCACGCCGAACGTGGTCGAGCTGATCGACCCCGTCTCCGGCGCGGGCCGGCGGATCTACCAGGCGTCCAGTTGGTCGACGATGGGCCTGACGGTGTCCCCCACGGGGGCGTACTTGGGGTTCCTCGAGGTTCAGGCCGGAATGAGAGCCGAGCTCATCGTGCTCGATACGACGGGCGCGGTCGTGCGGCGGGTCGCCAAAGATGTCGTCAACTACGTGTGGTGCGGTAGCACGTGCTTGGCGTTCATTCGCGGCTCATTCAATGAGGGCGATCTCAATTATGCTCCGACTGGTGCGTTCGTTCTCGATCTATCGACCGGAACCCCGCATTCCATTCCTGCGCGTCCGTATCCGCACCGCTTGACGTGGGCGCCTTTCGACTCTTCGGTCTATTTCGGATACGGGGATTCGACTGGCTGGCACGTCCGGCGCTATCACTTGCCGAACGGTCCTCTTGAGGCGAGGCGACACCGTGGTAAAGATCTCTCCTTTTCGCCGGACGGAAGGTATTACCTGCGGTACGAGGAGGGGAAGCACAGCCTGTACGACGCACGGACCGAACAGGACATCCCCTTGCCGACGGTCGGTGTACCCGATCGGTGGATTCCGGGCGGCGGTCATCAACTGCTGCTTCGGAAAACACTGCCCAGGCCGGCCGCCCGTGAACCATACCCCACTGCGCGTGTGCGTCTGGCAGGGGAGCCGGCGGACGCGGACTACCTTGTTTACGATGTCGAGAGTCGGCAGGTGGTCGACTCGCTGCGGGGTCGGATTCCTGCCTGGGCGAGCCCCCCAAGCATTCTGCCGTTCGTTTCCGGGGCTCGAGTCACCGTCATTTCGCGCCCCTAGTCACTCCACTTCCGCCACCGCCGCCGTCACGAGGAGCGCCCGGATGATGCCGAGCGCTCCTTCCGTGTTTTCGTACCACTCGCTCGTGAGATGCGCGTCGCCCGCCTTGCCGCCCGCGCCGAGGGCTATCGCCGGCACGCCCAGGGCGATCGGGACGTTGGCGTCGGTGGAGGCGCTGGCGAGCTCGGCGTCCTTGCCGAGTATCCGGTTCGCGGCGATCGCCGCCTGCACCAGGGGGTGGGTGCGCGGCGTGACGCCCGATGGGCGATCGCCCAGGAGCTGGATCTCGATGCCGAGCGGCGGGGTGGCGGGGGCGCGGCGGCGGTTTTCGTCGTCCGTCGCGCGCGCCAGAGCGGCGCGCACCGTGACGTCGAGCTGCGCCAGCGCCTTGGGGTCTTCACTGCGCAGGTCCAGGTCGAGCCAGGCCTCCTGGGGGATCGAGTTCAGGCCGGTCCCGCCGCCCAGGCGAACGACGGCGCACGTGGTGCGGGGGGCGTGGGGCGTGGGGACATCCGCGAGCAGGGCAGTGGCCCGCCCTACCGCGTTCGCCGGGTTGGCGACGCCGAACGCCGCCCAGGAGTGACCCCCGGGGCCGCGGAACGTGACGTGGTAGCGCCGCGAGCCCAGCGCCCGGTGCACGATCCGCTCCATCCCCGCGCCATCCAGAGCGATGAACGCGGCCGGGGCTGGGGTGGGGTGGACCCTTCCCCCTTCCCCTTTCCCCCTTCCTCCATTTAGTAGGTACTTCACCCCCCGGAGGTCCCCCGACCCCTCCTCCCCCACCGTGGCCGCGAAGAGAATCGGCCGCGCGGTCCGCACTCGCGCGGTGACGACGGCCTCGGCCACGGCGACGAGCGCCGCGATGCCGCGGGCGTTGTCCGAGATCCCCGGCCCCTCGAGCCGCCGCCCCCGGCGCTCGACCGAGACGTCCACGTCGGGCCCGAACACGGTATCGAGATGGGCTGAGAGCACTACAGGGGCAGGGACGGGGTGGCCCCTTCCCCCTTCCCCCCTCTCACTTCCCCCTTTGCCGTGCGCCCAGCCCGAGACATTTCCCGCCTCATCGATCCGGACGTCCCCGAGCCCCGCCTCCCGGAACAGCTCGGCGACCCTGGCGGCGCGCTCCGCCTCCGCTCCCGTCGGGGCGGGGATCGCCGAGAGCGCGGCCTGACGGGCCAGCGTGGCTTCATCAGTGCGCTCGATGTGCTGGCGCGCTGCCTTGACGCGGTCGTGGCTGAGCAGGCTGGAGATCACTTCGTGCATGGCAATAAGGGTGGGGGGCGTAAGGCATAAGTCGCAAGGGTTCCTTGACCTAGCCCAGCCGCCACGCGACACTAGGGCCATGGATGAGCGCGAGCTGATCTACGACTGGAACCGGGCCGGCCCCGCCTTCGACTGGTCCCGGGCCCGAGTGGACCTGAACGACGAGACGCTGCGCGACGGGCTGCAGTCCCCCTCCGTGCGGGACCCGTCGCTTGAGGTCAAGAAGCGGTTGCTGCACCTGATGGCCGACCTCGGCATCGTGGCGGCGGACATCGGGCTCCCCGGGGCGGGCCCCCGCGTGGTGGAGCAGGTGCGCGTGCTCGCCCGGGAGATCCGCGACCACAAGCTGCCGATCTTCCCGAACTGCGCCGCGCGGACCGTGATCGCGGACATCGAGCCCGTGGTGCGGGTCGCCGAAGAGGTGGGCATCCCGATCGAAGCCGCGACGTTCATCGGCTCCTCCCCCATCCGCCAGTACGCCGAGGACTGGACCCTCGACCGCATCCTCAAAGCGACCGAGGAAGCTGTGACGTACGCCGTCAAGCACGGCCTGCCGGTCATGTACGTCACCGAAGACACGACCCGGGCGCGGCCCGAGACCTTGAAGGCGCTGTACGGCGCGGCGATCGACTGCGGCGCGACGCGGATCTGTCTGGCCGATACAGTCGGGCATGCGACGCCGGAGGGAGTCAAGGCCCTCGTCCAGTTCGTCAAGCGGGAAGTCGTCAAGCAGAAAGACGTAAAGATCGACTGGCACGGCCACCGCGATCGCGGGCTGGGACTCGTCAACTGTCTCGCGGCGATCGAGGCCGGCGTGGACCGCGTGCACGCCACGGCGCTGGGAGTGGGGGAGCGGGTCGGCAACGCGGAGATGGACCTGCTGATCGTGAACCTGAGCCTCCTGGGGGCGCACACTCGCGACCTGTCCAAGCTGCCCGAGTACTGCCGCGTCGTCGCCGAGGCGGTGGGGATGCCGATCCCGGCGAACTACCCGGTGCTCGGGACGGACGCGTTCCGAACGGGAACGGGGGTGCACGCCGCGGCGATCATCAAAGCGAAGAAGAAGGGCCACGACTGGCTCGCGAACCGGGTCTACAGCTCGGTCCCCGCGGAGGAGTTCGGGCTGGCGCAGAAGATCGAGATCTCGCCGGTCTCGGGGCTGTCGAACGTGAAGTACTGGCTGGAGACGCACGGCTACGACGCGGACGAGGAGGCCGCGTGCCGCATCCTGTTCGAGGCGGCGAAGCGCACGGACCGGGTGCTCTCCGACGAGGAGTGCCACCGGCTGCTGAAGCAGGTCGCATGGCGGTAGGCGCGCTCCGGGAGATCGCGCGCTCGTACTTCGATCTACGGTGGCATCTCGATCCGGTGGCGGCCACCCAGGCGGGGCTGACGGACTACGACGACCGCTTCGGGCGATTCAGCCCCGACGCGCTCCGCCCCCACCTCGCCGCCCTCAAGTCGATCGGCTCCGCCCTGGAAGGAGCCCCCGCTGAGAGTCTCGACGACGAGATCGACCGCACGGCGTTGCTGAACGACGGTCGGGTGACGCTCGCCCGCTTCGAGCGCGAGCGCCCGCAGGCCAAGGACCCGGCATTCTGGCTCTCGCACCTGCTGGGCGGCCTGCACTTCCTGCTGCTGCGGAACGACCGCACGCCCGCGGAGCGGGTGCGCGCGCTGACGGGGCGACTGGAGGACGTGCCGCAGCTGCTGGACGACGCGCGGGCGGCGCTCGTCGAGCCGGTGCGGCTCTTCGTCGAGACGGCGCTCAGCATGACGGCGGGCGGCCTGCTGCTCGTCAAGGAGATCGCGACGACGCTGCCGGTGCCGGGGCCGGGGGAGGCGGAGCGGCTGCGGGTGGCGGCGGAGCGGGCCAGCGCCGCGCTGGCGGACTTCGAGCACGATCTCGAGCGGTGGCTCGAGTCGGCCTCCGACCGGTTCGCGCTGGGCGAAGAGCCGTTCAACTTCCGGCTGCACTACGAGCACGCGTTGCGTGACACGGCGCCGGAGCTGTGGCGCTACGGCCTGCACCTGCGCGAGGAGCTGGAGGCGGACCTGGCGCAGCGCGCGGCGCGGTTGGGCAACGGGAAACACTGGCGCGACGTGGTGGAGCGGCTGCGTGCCGACCATCTGGACGGGGCGGCGCTCGTCGGGGCGTACGCGCGCGAGATGGAGCGGGCGCGCACCTTCGTGGAGCAGCGCGGGCTCGCCCCCATTCCGGACGCGCGGCTCGACGTGGTTCCCACGCCGGCGTTCATGCGGCCCCTCATCCCGTTCGCGGCCTACCACAGCCCCGGGCCGTACTCGCGCGACCGCACCGGCTGGTTCTACGTGACCGTGCCCGATGCGGCGCTGCCGCCCGCCAAGCAGGAGCGGATCCTGCGCGATCATTGCCGCTGGGAGCTGGCCGCGACCGCGCTGCACGAGGGCTATCCCGGGCACCATCTCCAGTTCGTCCACGCGCAGGCGCAGGCCTCGGACGTGCGCAAGAACATCTGGACGCCCGTCACCGTCGAGGGGTGGGCGCTCTACTGCGAGGACATGATGGGTGAGGAGGGGTTTTACCGGGCGGAAGAGGAGCAGCTGTTCCAGCGCTTGCATCTCCTGTGGCGCGCGGTGCGCGTTCTCCTCGACGTCGGGCTGCACACCCGGGGGATGAGCTTCGACGAAAGCGTGGAATGGCTGACGGCGCTCGGCATGGACCGGACCAACGCCGAGGCCGAGGTGCGGCGCTACTGCGCCGAGCCTGCGTACGCGCTGTGCTACGCGGTGGGACGGCGTGAGCTGCTGAAGCTGCGGGAGGACTATCGCGCGGCGCGCGGCGCCGCCTTCACGCTGCGCCAGTTCCACGATGCGGTGCTGCGCTACGGCGGCCTTCCCGTCACGCTGATCCGCTGGGGATTGGGCTTCAATGAGCGCTAACGCGGCCGGCGCGCCGGTCGCGCCGGCGGCCGTGGCCCGGCTGCCGCGCCAGGTGAAGCTGTTCGGCGCGGTCAGCCTGCTGAACGATTTCGCGAGCGAGATGATCTACCCGCTGCTCCCGGCCCTCGTCACCGGGGTGCTCGGCGCGGGGCCGCAGGCGCTGGGCGCGCTCGACGGGGCCGCGGACTTCGCCGCCGCGTTCGTGAAGCTCGGCGCCGGGCGCCTGGCCGACCGGCCGGCGAGCCGGGGCCGGCTCGTCGTGCTCGGGTACGCGGTCGCCGTGCTGGTGCGGCCGGTGATCGCGTTCGCCGCCGCCGCGTGGCAGGTGATCGGCCTGCGGGTCGTGGACCGCCTCGGGAAGGGGCTGCGCACGCCGCCGCGCGACGCGCTGATCGCGGACGTGACGCCCTCACCGCTCAGGGGTCGGGCCTTCGGCTTGCAGCGCGGACTCGATCACGCCGGGGCCGTGCTCGGCCCGCTCGTGGCCTGGTGGCTCCTCGCTTCGGGAACCGCGAACGTGCGGAGGGTGATCGCACTGAGCATCGTGCCAGGGGTGCTCGTGCTGGTGCTGGCGGTGTGGGCGGTGAGAGACGGACAGGGACGGACGGAGACGGACGAGGTCGGGCGACCCAGTCCGTCCCGGCCCGCCTTCGTCCGCCGCCGTCCGCCGCTCGCCCTCGTCGCGATCTCGCTGTTCTATCTCCTCCGCATGCCCGACACGCTCGTCATCCTCCGCTCCCAACAGCTCGGCGTGTCGGTCGCGGTGGTGACGCTCCTGTGGGCCGCCTTGCACGTCGTGCGGTCCACCTCGAGCTTCCTCGGCGGGGCGTGGACCGACCGCCTGGGCGCCGAGCGGACGATGTGGATCGGGTGGGTGTGCTATGCGCTGCTCGCCGCCGGGATGGCGTACGCGCACACGACGCTGCAGGCCTGGGGCCTGTTCCTCGCGCTCGGCGTGGTGGCGGGGCTGACGGAGAGCCCGGAGCGCGCGCTCGTCGCGCGGACCGCGGGTGCGCGCCAGGGGAGCGGGTTCGGGGCGTATCACGGCCTGACGGGCTTCGCCGCGCTCGCGGGCGGGCTCGTCCTGGGGGGAGTGTTCCAGGCGTACGGTGGAGCGGCGGCGTTCGTCGCGAGCGCAGTGGCGGGCGGCGCGCTGGCGCTCGTGTGGCCGGTGATCGCGCGGCGGGGGCGCTCCGCGGTGCGATGATTCCCACGCTGAAGCGTGGGCTCGGCGAAGCACTGTGCTAAAGCACACTACTACGCTTTAGCGTTGTGCGGTGCCGAGCCCATCCTTCAGGATGGGACATTCCGACGCCGAAGCCCCTGCTTCAGCACCCTGCAGGGAAAGGACAGGTATGAGAGTCGCGCTGTTGAGCGTTGTGCTGATCGCGAGCGCCGGCGCCGCTCGCGCCCAGGACCGTCAGGTGATCCAGCCTCCGGGCACCGGGGCGGGCCTCCCGTTTTCGGCCGCGGTGCGGGTTGGCAACATGCTGTATCTCTCGGGCCAGATCGGGGTCGTGCCGGGCACGCGCCAGCTCGCGGACACGGGGATCACTGGCCAGACGCGGCAGACGCTCGAGAACATCAAGGCGACGCTCGCGTACGCCGGCAGCTCGCTCGAGCGCGTTGTGAAGTGCACCGTGTTCCTGTTGGACATCAAGGACTTCGCCGCGATGAACGCGGTGTACGTGACCTACTTCCCGAAGGATCCGCCGGCGCGCTCGACGGTTGCCGGCAGCGGGCTCGCGCTCGGGGCGCGGGTGGAGATCGAGTGTCTGGCTACTGTCGGTTGACGGCCGGGGAAGGGGGAAGGAGCGGGTGGTCGTCAGAGCTTGAGCAACGCGATCAGGGTTCCGAGCGTCCCTACCCATAGCAGCAAGGTCAGGCGAGCCAGGTGTCCCTCGGCCAAGCCGATGCGCGCGAGGAGGCCCCCCTCCAGGCGGGCCAGCCCCGTTTGGATCTCGGTGCGGAGGTCGGCGACTCGCTGCTCCAGCTTCGCGTCGAAGCGCGCGAAGTTCAGCTCGTTCAGCTCCCGCAGGTCCGAGCGATATGTAGCGTCCACCTGGTTGAACCACTCCACGAGCTCGTTCGCGAGCTCGTCGCCGAACGTTTCGTAGAACTTGCGCGACAGCTTCGCCGTGACGGGCATGGACTGGTCTCCAGGTCGACCCCGGCGATAGCATAAGATAGGCTCGGCGTGTCCTCGGAATCAATTCCACGCGGCATGGAGCCTTCGGTTGCTGATAGCATGAGCCACGATGCCACATTCCACGAACGGAGCTGTCGTGGAACGTGGGGTCGTGGCGTCCTGCAACGCGTCGGCTAGTGCCCGCTCGACGTGCGTGTCGACATCCAGAGGTCCGTGCCGCCAAAGCCACCGGACCGACTCGAGGCGAAGACCAGCGTCCGGCCATCGCCCGACAGACTGGGTTGCTGTTCGGCCGCCGCAGAGTTCAGCGGGGCCCCGAGGTTCACGGGCGCGGACCACGCGTCGTGGACGCTGCGGCGGGTGGACGTCCACAGATCGGCCCCGCCAAGGCCACCTGAGCGGGTTGAAAAGAAAAAGACCTCCCTGCCATCGGTGCGCAGTGTCGCACCCTGGTCGGTGCCAGTGGGGTCGCTGAGCTCGGGAATCAGTATCGCGGGCCCGCGAGTTTCACCGTCCCGCGTGAGCGGCGCATAGTAGAGATCCGCCGTCCCGCCTGGCGGTGCCCGGTTGAAATACAGGTTGCCCGTCCCGTCCTCGGCGCTCTGCAAGTACTCCGCGCCCGCCTCGCTTGCCGCCGTGTTGACGTCGGGCCCCAGGCCCACCGGCGGTCCCCAACCGAAGTCGTCCTTCGCATCGGCTCGCTGTGACAGGTAGAGATCGCTCAGTCCCTGCCCGCCCGCGCGAGTGCTCGTGAAGAAGAGCAGGTGTCCGTCGATTGAGAGGCCGGGTCCGGTCTCGCTGGCGGTCGTGTTGACGACTGGTCCCAGGTTCACGGGCGCGTCCCACGGACAGTCAGCGCACGCGCGCCGGGCGACCCACAGGTCGAACGAGCCAACCCCACCCGGTCGGTCCGAGCCGAAGTAGAGAGTGAGCCCGTCCTTGGAGAGGTTCGGGCCCTGCTCGTTGAACCCCGTGTTGATCGTCGGGCCGAGGTTCACGGGCTCGGACCACTCGGAGTTGGCGAAGGACATGGCCTGGAGCTTGATCGCAGCGGGGTCGGGCGCCGATTCGCACGCCGCCAGCAACGCCGCGCCGAGCAGGAAATACGATTCCAATCGAAGCCGGTACATGGTGATCTCCTTACGTGAGAACGCAGCTCCTCTCCGGGCGGAGCGTCTTGGAGCCAGCGCCCGCGGATTCTGGAACAGCACGTCGTGCATCTCCCAGTACTCGCCCTGCTCGCGAGTCGAGTTAGCGCGGTGAGCCGATGCCCGGCCGATACAGTGACCGGACCCGCTGCGCGCGGAAGATGTAGCCGGGGTTGCCCTCGATGTGCCACACCACGGCGCCCGAGGCATCGTACTCCTCCACGCGTCCCCCGTTGCCGAACGCGACCAGCGTGCGGCCGCGGGGGAGATCCTGCGCGCTGCCGCCCAGCGTCGCCGATACGGCGGGGACTGATCCGTAGGATTCGACGAGGCGTGCGGAATGCGCGTCCGGATCGAAGGCGTACCGCTCGGCGCGGGAGGCAGCGGGATCGCCCAAGTTGTCGAGTAAGACAAGGCTTGCCGGGCCGGTCAGCCGTAACCCGTGCTGGTGGGCGAACGCCGGCAGCGGCGTGTCCAGGAAGGTGAACTCGTTCTTGAGGCCGCCCATCCGCCATAGGACCGCGCCGGTGCGCGTGTCGATCTTCGTGATCTCGTTGAGGCTGCGGAACGAGACCACGAGGTTGCCGTCGGTATCCAGGTCCAGGGCGTTACCGTGCGTCCAGTTGACGGTGGGCCCGGTGCGGTCGGCTAACGGCAGGTCCTCGATGGAGAAATGGTCGAAGGGGTTCCACTGAAAGAGCAGGGTGCCGTCTCCGCTGACGTGCTGCACCACGGTGCCCGTCACTTTGGCGTTCGCGACGCCGCCCACCCCCGAGAGGTCCATGGTCCGGGTGTCGTCGCACATGATCCAGTACGAGCCGTCCGGCGCGGCGAGCAGGTCGTGGAACCGCGCCTGCAGGCCGTTGGCACAGCCGAAGGTGCGCACCACGTTGCCGAGGGGATCGATCTCGACCCAGAGATCGAGATCGGTCGGGTCCGGGGTAGATGGGCGGGCAGCGTACCGGCCGGTGGCCAATGCCTGGAAGTTGAGTCCCGGGCCGTTCGGGAAGAGATGGTACCAGACGACCCGACCGGTGTTGTCGATGACGAGGCCGTACAGAGCCGCGGCGAAGACCACGTAGCCGGGTGACGGGCTCGAGCCGCTCGCGACATACTGCGGCAGGTCGGCCGGGAGCGTACCGGTGACGAAGCTGAGCGCCTCGCCGGTGGCCTCCTGCCCGCTGCCGTACGCCACGACCCGCAGGGCGTAGCGGGTGTCGGGAAGGAGACCGAGCACGGGGACGGCGGCGGCGTCGGCCTGGGGGACGACGGCCGCGGTGGTGCTGTCGAGCGGGCTACCCTCGAGACCGTAGCGCACACGGACGCTGTCGGCGAACCGGACGCCCACCGCCACCACGGCACTGAGAACGTTGCTCGGGCTCGCTGCCACCGCCGCGGCGTCGATGGCCGGCGGGCGGACGCCCGCCGGCTCGTTCGAGCACGCGGCGATGAGTGCGACCGCGCTCGCGATTCCGCGCCCGCGCATCAGAGCCTCATGGCCGCCGGGTCGGTGGGACGCGGTGACGAGGTACCGGGCGCGGGGCAGTCCTCGACGCGGCGCTCGCGGATGCGCTGGCTGCGCCTGGCGGCGGGCTCGGAGTTACGCCATCCGAAAAGTCGGAATAGCCGCCGTCCTTCGTGGCCACCACAAAGTACACACCCGTGTAATCCGCCCCAGTCACGGTGTAGGCCGTCGAGTTCGCCGGGAGGCTGGCGATGCTGTACGAGTACCAGTAGCAGTAGTAGTAGCAGTAGGCGCTATAGCTGATCCACACTTCGTAACCGTCCTCGACGCCGGAGTTGTCGGTCCACGTCAGGTTGATCGTCTGCTGGTCGATCCCCGTGGCGGTAAGGTTGGTCGGCCCCGCTGGCGGCGTCGTGCAGTCCATGTTCGACGCTGGGGAGTCGCCCAGACCGTTGAACGCGATGACGTGATAGCACACGCGCTGCTCGCTCAAAAGCCCGCCATCGCCGAACGAGACGTCAGGCGTGGTGCCGGCCGCCGTCCAGGTCGCTCCGCCGTCGGTGGAGCGCTCCACGCGGAACCCATCCTCGTTCGTGGAGTTGTCGGTCCAGGTGACGCCGACCGACGTGCTGGTCCACGGGACGGCATCCGTCCCGGACGGCGCGTTCGGGGGCATGGTGACGGCGATGGCGCTCGCACTGTTCGAGGGAGAGGAGAACCCGCCATCTTTCTTCGCACGCACGCTGTACCAGTACTTCGTGTTGATCGTCACGTCGGCGTCGTGGTAGCTCGTGGCGTTCGCGGGCAGATTGGCGATGACGGTGGGGAGACAGCACGTGGCGTCGACCCAACGCCCCACCTCGTAGCCGTCCTCGGCCGCGGAGTTGTCCGCCCACGTGAGATCGATCGCGGCTCCGCCCGCCCCCGCTGCCGTCAGGGCGGTGGGAGCCGCCGGGGGCGTGGTGCAGTCGGTGGTCGAGGGCGGAGAGTCGCCCAGGGCGTTGAATGCCACGACGCGATAACACACCTGTTGCTCGCTCGCCACCTCATAGTCCTGGACGGACGTGACGTTCGCACCCAGCGTGCGCGCGCTCGTCCACGTGGAACCGAGGTCGAGTGAGCGTTCCACCCGGAATCCGGTCTCATTGCTCGAGTTGTCGATCCAGGTGACGTCGACGGCGGTGCTGTACGCCGGCTTCGCGTCGGTGGCGGAGGGCGCGGCGGGAACCGGTATAACCGGCGTCGTCGCGCAGACGGTCTCGGAGAACGGAGAGTAGCTGGTGTTGGGCCCGCTCGTCTTGAAAGCCCGCACCTTGTAGCAGTACTGGGTCTTCGGGGTGAGCCCCGCGTCGCTGTAGTTGGTCACACTCGAGCCGGTCGTGGCCGGCCGTGTGAACGGGCCGCTCGGCTCCGGGCTCGAGCGGTAGAGCTCGAATCCGGTCTCGTTAGGGGCGTTGTCCTGCCAGGTGAGGTCGATCTGGTCGTG
>Ga0209161_10003421_pt1 | contig 12821 bp, 10 predicted proteins | sample GraSoiAngelo_155_FD_186169 | JGI IMG/M metagenome (GOLD analysis project Ga0209161, IMG submission 186169) | Grasslands soil microbial communities from the Angelo Coastal Reserve, California, USA - 14_1009_13_30cm (SPAdes) (version 2) | ecosystem: Environmental > Terrestrial > Soil > Grasslands...
ACGCGTGTACGTCGAGCGCGCCATCGGCCAGGCGAAGGCAGCGGCGCGGTACGCGCGAGAGCTCGTGCCGGGAGAGGTGAAGGATCCGGCCCTTCGGCAGAAGGTCGCCGAAGCGGGCGCGACGGCCGCCGGCGCATACGAAGACTTCGCGGCGTTCCTCGAGTCCAACAGAGCCCGCGCGGGCGGCGACTACGCGATCGGCGAGGACCTCTACACGGCTCTGCTCCGCGAGAAGGAGCTTCTTCCGCTCGACGCGCGCGAGCTCCGCGAACGCGGACGCGAGCAGTACGACCTTCTCGCGAGCGAGGCGAACAAGATCGCTCAACAGATCGACGGCGGCGGGACGTGGACGGAGGTCTGCGAGCGGCTGAACCACATACACGCCCAAACTCCCGACGCGATGCGCGCGGAGTACGAAGACTGGACCGAGCGCGCCCGATCGTTTCTCGTGGGCACTGGACTCGTCACGCTCCCCGCGGGCGAGCGTTGCACGGTCGAGCCATCGCCGCACTACCAGCGTCCGATCCAGGCAGTCGCGAGCTACAACCAGCCTCCGGCGTTCAGCGATTCCCTCCACGGACATTTTTTCGTGCCGTATCCGCCGGATGGCACGCCACCCGAAGAGGTGCAGAAACGCCTCGAGGGCAACTGCAGCGCGGGAATCCCGACGACCGCGGTACACGAGGCCTACCCCGGCCACCATTGGCATCTCGTGATGGCCAAGCAAAACCGCTCGCCCATTCGCCGGACCCACTTCACGTCGTATTTCGCCGAGGGTTGGGGTCTGTACGCCGAGCGCGTCATGCGCGAGCAGGGTTTCTTTACGGATCCCCGCCACCTGCTGTTCCAGTACGAGGCGACGCTGTTCCGCGCCGCGCGGATCATCGTCGACACCTCACTGCACATGAAGGAGATGACCTTCGACCAGGCGGTCGACTTCATGGTGAAGAACGGCAATCTCACACCGCCGAACGCCAAGGCCGAGGTCGGCCGGTACTGCTCGTGGCCGACCCAGGCATCGAGTTATCTCACCGGAATGCTGGAGATCGTCGACATCCGGACGCGATGGCTCGCGAAACGTGGATCGGCCGACCGTGCCGCGTTGCGCGCGTTCCACGACGCCATCACCTCGACCGGTTCGATCCCCACATCCCTCGCGGAGCGGGCGATCGCGAACTAGAGAGATGGACCTTCCGCTGTGGGCCGAGATCCTTCTCATCCTCGTCGCGATCTGGATCGTCGTCGCGGTCGTCCTCGTCATCGTCGGCCGCGTGCTGCTCGCGCGCGAGCTTGCACTGCTGGTTCCGAATCTCGTGCGGATGTTCGGAGGACTGCTGCGCGACCCGCGCGTCCCGCTTCGTGCGAAGGTCGTCGTTGGAATCGCGAGCCTGTGGCTCGCTTCGCCAATAGATCTCATCCCCGATTTCGTGCCGATAGCGGGGCAGCTCGACGATGCCATCGTCGCGGCGCTCGCCTTGCGCTTCATCCTCCGCACGACCGACGGCGCAGTCGTGCGGCAGCACTGGCACGGCGACCCCGCAACCCTCGAGCGTGTCCTCAGGATGGTGACCTGGGGCAGGCGCGGCTCTCCCCGAGCGCTACCTTGACGGGACCGTTACGATTCGCGCGGCAAGGCCGCGCGGAAAAACAGGGGAAGCGGCCGGCGAGGTGAATGGGCATGCCGCGATCGATTTGGAAAGGCGTGATGAGCTTCGGGATGGTCGCCATCCCAGTGCGGTTGTACCTGGCGACGGAGAGCTCGAGCAAGGTCTCGTTCAACCTGCTCTGTCCCGAGCACCGGAGCCGGATCAAGAACAAGCGCTATTGCGTTGAGGGCGACCACGAGGTCGCCTGGGGCGACGTCGTGCGCGGCTATGAGTACGAGAAGGGAAACTATGTCGAGCTGACCGACGAAGACCTTGAGAAGCTCCCGCTCCGTTCGAGCAAGGCCATCGACATCACCGGGTTCATCAAGGATGACGAGCTTCCGGGGTCCCTCTACTACCAGTCGGCGTACTACCTCGAGCCTGAGAAGTCGGCCGAGAAGCCCTACGCGCTCTTGAACAAGACCCTGGCGAAGACCGGGCGCGTCGCGATCGCTAAGTTCGCCCTGCGCGACCGGGAGCGCCTTGTCTCGGTGCGTCCGCAGGATGGCGCGCTCCTGATGAATACCCTCCACTGGCCGGACGAGATCAGATCGACGGAGGATCTCGACGTGCCGGAGGACGTGAAGGTGTCGCCGGCCGAGCTGAAGATGGCCGAGAACCTCGTCGGCATGATGGCCACCGAATTTGAGCCGTCCGAATACAAGGACGAGTACAAGCAGGCGATCCTCAAGCTCGTGGAGGCGAAGGTCCAGAAGAAAGAGGTCATCGAGGCCCCCGAGCCGGAGGCCGAGACCACGGTCGTCGATCTCATGTCCGCCCTCAAGGCCTCGGTCGAGAAGGCCAAGAAGAGCGGGGCGAAGACAAAGGCTGCCTCGTCCGGTTCGTCATCGCGGACCGCCCGGAAGAAGGCGTCCTAGGACCTATCCTCGGCAAGTGCCGTCGCGCGAACGGGAGGGACCGGAGACCGGCGCGCATCCGACCCTCATCGACGTCGGCGAGGCGACAAGCGCGCTGCCACGCGCCCTCACGCCGATGCGGCCGCGTCTCGCGCGCCGGGCCTTCAATTCACCCGAATACATCTTTGAGTTGAAGTGGGACGGCATTCGCGCCCTTGTGGCGAGGGATGCGACTGGGCTTCGCGTCACCGATCGCGGCGGCGGCGATCTTCTCCCGGCTGTGCCGGAGCTGCGTGAGCTCCGTCTGCCGGAGGGCACCGTCCTCGATGGCGAGATCGTGGTCTGCGATTCGCGTGGCCGTCCGAGTTACGACCTTCTCGCCGGGAGACTCGGCCCCAAGGCCGCGAAGCGCGGCCGCGGCCCTGTGTTCGTCGCGTTCGACCTTCTGTATGTCGAAGGGCGGCCGCTGATCGCGCGACCGCTCGCTGAGCGCCGCGCGCGCCTGCTCGGCGCGGGTCTCGGATCGCGGGTCCTGGCCGTACCCGAGCACCTGGACGACGACGGCGAGCCATTCCTCGAAGTGGTAGCGGAATACGGGCTCGAAGGGATCGTCGCCAAGAAACGCGATGGCCGCTATGTGCCCGGGACGCGCACCGCGGACTGGCTCAAGTGCCACGTCACGCCCCGCGCTGATGTCGTCGTCGGCGGTTTGGTCATCGAGACCCACGGTCGAGCGCGTACCGTCCTCTGCGGACTTCGCGGCGAAGACGGTTCGATCGCCTTCGCGGGCGACGCGTATGTGCCGCCGTACCTTGGCGAATGGCTCGACGTCGCGACGCGCGATTTCGCGGCCGAGCGGTCGCCTTTCGCGACGCCGGTCGCTCTTCGCGAGGGGCTCCGGTTTCTCCACCCACGCCTCGTAGCGATCGTCGAGTACGCCGGACTCGAGAATGGAGAGCTCCGGGACGCACGGTTTCGCGCTCTGCGACTTGATGGACAGCTCGACGATTGCCGCCGCGACACGCCGGTGGAGGTTCCCTCCTATCCAGCGCACACCACACGCGATCGGCCCCGCCTCATCGTATTGAACAGCCTTCCCTTCCCGGTCTCCTGACATCGTTCGTAGCTCGCGCTCATCCTGTATCATCAGAAAAACCCCGGAGGTCCAGCTCGTGCCTAAGTTTGTGTTCGTGACCGGAGGGGTCACTTCCTCGCTTGGCAAAGGCATCACCGCCGCTTCCCTTGGCCGCATCCTCGCCGCGCGAGGCCTCGCCGTCGCGTCGCTGAAGATGGATCCGTACCTCAACGTCGACCCGGGGACGATGTCGCCCTATCAGCACGGCGAGGTGTTCGTGACCGAGGACGGAGCCGAGACGGACCTCGACCTTGGCCACTACGAACGCTTCATCGACCGCAACGTGACTCGCGCATCGAATCTGACGACCGGCCAGATTTACAACTCGGTCATCGCAAAGGAACGGCGCGGCGATTACCTCGGCGCAACAGTCCAGGTCATCCCGCACGTGACCAACGAGATCAAGGAGCGGATCCACCGGGTCGCGCGCGAGCAGCAGGCCGAGATCGTGGTCGTCGAGGTCGGAGGGACGGTCGGCGATATCGAATCGCTCCCCTACCTCGAGGCCATCCGCCAGTTCCGTAATGACGTGGGCAAGCAGAACGTCCTCTACATCCATTTGACGCTCCTCCCGCGCGTCGCTACCGGCGAGCTGAAGACAAAACCGACCCAGCACTCGGTCAGGGACCTCCGCGCGATCGGTATCCAGCCGGACGTGGTGATCGCGCGCGCCGACGAGCCGATCGACGACGATCTCCGCGAAAAGATCGCGCTTTTCTGCGACGTCAAGGCAGACAACGTAATCAGCGAACCCGACGCCTGGTCCATCTACGGCGTGCCGCTCATGCTCGAGGACGCCGGCCTCGGGAAGATCGTGGTCGAGGAGCTTGGGCTCTCTGGCGCGCGCGAGCCTGACTTGAGCGAATGGAAGGCGCTCACCGAGCGAATCCGCGGGGCGCGCAGACCGCTGACCATCGGCCTCGTCGGCAAGTACATCGAGCTACCCGACGCGTACCTCTCGGTCGCCGAGGCCGTGCGCCATGCCGCGTGGGCGGCAGGCTGCGACGTGAAGGTGCAATGGATTGACAGCGAGCACCTCGAGCGGTCCGACGACATAGAGCCGCTCGTCGGGCTCGATGGCATCGTCGTCCCCGGTGGCTTTGGCTACCGCGGCATCGAGGGGAAGGTCAAGGCGACCCGCTTCGGCCGCGAGCGCCGCGTTCCTACGCTCGGGCTCTGCATGGGCATGCAATGCATGGTCATCGAGCTTGCGCGCACGGCCCTCGGCACGAACGACGCGAACTCCACGGAGTTCGACGCCTTTACGCCCCATCCGGTGATCGATCTCCTGCCCGAGCAGCGCGACATCGGTGACAAGGGCGGGACGATGCGGCTCGGGAGCTACCCGTGCGTCCTCGAACCTGGGTCGGTCGCCGCTCGGTCGTACGGACAACCGATCGTGCTCGAGCGCCACCGCCATCGATTCGAGTTCAACAACGCCTACCGCGACCTTTTGCAGAGCCACGGGATGCGGTTCACAGGTCTCTCTCCGGATGGACGCTTGGTCGAGATCGCGGAAATCCCCGACCACCCGTTCTATCTCGGAACGCAATACCACCCCGAGTTCAAATCGCGGCCCAACCGGCCCCACCCGCTCTTCATTTCGTTCACGGATGCAGCGGTATCGTTCGCGAAGTCAAATGGGCGTGCCGCCGATGCGGCATCGCGACTGCAGGAGTTGCCGACGCCATGAAGCTCTTCCTCGACACGGCCGTCTACGAAGAGATTCAGCAGGGCGTCACCTGGGGCGTGATCGATGGCGTGACCACGAACCCAACGCTCATCGCCAAGGCCGGACACGACCACGAGGAGCAGGTGAAGCGGATTTGCCAGATCATCGGCAACGTGTCCGCGGAAGTCGTGTCGGAAAAGACCGACGACATGATCGTCGAAGGCCGACGCCTCGCGGCGTGGCACAAGAACGTGATCGTGAAAGTCCCGCTCACGCCCGAGGGTCTCGCGGCAGGTAGGGTCCTGGCTGGCGAGGGCACCCGCGTCAACGTGACGCTGTGCTTCTCCGTCAATCAGGCCCTTCTCGCAGCCGCCATTGGCGCGTACATCGTGAGCCCGTTCGCAGGGCGGCTTGACGACATCAACGAGGACGGGATGCGCGTCGTGGCGGACATCGTCGCCGCGTACCGTCAGCAGGAGATCAAAACGAAGGTGCTCGCGGCGTCGATCCGGAACCCGATGCACGTCACGCAGGCGGCGCTCGCGGGCGCGGATATCGCGACGATGCCCTTCGGCGTCCTGAAGATGCTCTTCGCGCATCCGCTCACCGAAGCGGGACAGAAGAAGTTCCTCGAGGATTACCGAAAGACGCAGGAGGCGAAGCCCGTGCCGACTGCTCGCCCGGAGGCCGCGGCGAAGCGTTAACGGCGGGGCGCCTCGATGAGCAGCATGTCCCGAAGGTCCGCATTAGCGACGCCGCAGAGATCCAGCACGCAGAGCTCGAGGGCCGCGAGATCGGACTCCGCGCGTCCCGTCTTTATGACCTGGTCGGTCGCGTAGATAGCCTCGTACGCGCGAAGGACATCCGCCCGCGTCACGCGGCGCGCGAACGCCGTCGCACGTTGGATCGCATAAGGACTGGATCGAATGGCTTTGGCCATGCGTTCCGCGTCGGCGTTTGAGCGCATCGCGGAAGCGAATAGCAGCACGCGGAACTGCCAAAGCAGCAGGGCCAGGATCTGCTGGACGGCGTTGCCGTCGGCGATGAGACGCTCGAGCGTCGCCACGGCTGTCCTTGCATCTTTGCGAACGACCGCTTGGGTCAGTGCGAACACATCCGCCTCGATCGCGCCGCTCACGAGCGTTCGCACGGCCTCCGCCGTCACCGTCGCCCCATTCGCATAGGCCCCGAGCTTCTGGACCTCCTGCTCGAGGCGCTCGGTGTCGCTGCCGACCGCGGAGGCGAGCATCGCAACCGCATCGCCGTCCAGCTTGACGCCGTGAATACGCGCACGAGCGGCGATCCACGCCGGAACCTCGACGGGCGCAAGTCGCTCGATGCGCTCGACGGAGCCGCCCGCGGCCTCGACAGCCTCGAGCAAATTAGCCGCGGGGGCGTTCGGTGCCTTCACCCGCTGACCGCGCCGCGAGCGTCCCGCCGCCAGACGCTCGACGGAGACCAGCACGAGTGCCGCCTCGCGCGGGAACGAGCCGATCAGATCGATGTCCTTGAGCGCCTCGGCGTGGTCGACGATGACGACGCGCGGCTCATCGACGGCATCGAACAGCCCCTGCGCTTGGCCCGACATCATGATCACCCCGGCACTGTCAGTCCGTGCATCGTGACGCGTCACGCCGAGCAGCGCCCCGAGCCGCGGCTCCGCGAGCGTCGAGAGGTCGGTCGGCGCGAACGATTGGTCGGAGAGCAGCGCGGCGGAGAGCTCACCCAGCCGGAGGCGCGTGCGGAAGGAATCCTCCCCGTGGAGGAGGAAGACCATTCGCGTGGGTCCGGACGGTGAGCTGGGCGTTACCACTTTGGTCGAGCTCCACTGTGCCATCCCGGTCGGTGCGGTACGTGGGGACGCGGCGCAGCGCCGCGAGCGTCTCGGCGGTGGGATGACCATACCGATTCTGAGCGCCGACGGAGATCACGGCCGCGCTCGGACTGACCGCGTCCACAAGCGGCACGGCGTACGCGCTTGCGGCGCCGTGGTGAGGCGGTACGTACACCCGCGCGACGAGCGATCTCGGACTGAGGAGAAGGTCGGCCTGCGCTTGCTCGGTAGCGTCGCCCATGAAGAGCATCGAGAAAGAGCCTCGCTCGAGACGTATCACGAGCGAGGGCACATCCACGCGTGGGTCGCCGTCGGGCGCGAGAATCGCGAGCGTCGCGTCGCCGAGGCGCAGCCGCATACCGGCGGCGACCGCGCGCCTTGGCACGTGCGCGCGCTGGATCCGGTCGTTCCAGGCGGTCGCGACAGGGCCAGGATTCAAGCCGACCGGTTCGATCGCGAGGCCCACCTCGTATCGCTCGAGAACACCGATAAGGCCGTCCGCGTGATCGGCGTGCGCGTGCGTGAGCGCCACGACGTCGATCCGGCGCGTCCACGGAGGCAGGCTTGCCCCAAGCTCGGCCAGGAGGCGCGACGGATCCGGCCCGCCGTCGACTAGAAGCGTTCGTCCGTCGAACTCGACGAGGAACGCGTCACCCTGCCCGATGTCCAGCGCACGCACGCGCATGCCCGACGGCGGCGGCCATACGACGGCAGCCACGCCGGCGACGAGGACAACGACGCCAAGAATGGCGCCCCCCGCGAACGCCAGACGCGCGAGCGCGGGTCGCGCGCCTAGGTGAACGTTCGGGGGACGTGGAAATCGGATTCTCCCGCCGATGACTCGCACAAATCGTGAGACAGCTGCCGGGCCGAAGAAGAGCGACAGCCCGACTGCCACGCCATACGCGATGCCCGCGACCGGACCATCGGGAACGGCGAGCGACGCAAGGGGCAAGCTCGCTGAGGTCTCGACGACGAACCGCAAAAGGAACGCGAGCGCGTACGCGACGAGAGCTGGCAGCTGCGCGAGCTCTGAAGACACCATGCCCAGCCCGGCGGTGGCCGCCCCGGCCAACATGAGGGGCGGAAACAAGGGCACGGCCACAAGGTTCGCGAGCGGCGACACCAGCGATACCCGACCGAATACGGCAGCGATGATCGGGATCGTCGGCAGCGTCGCGGCCAGCGTCGTCGCAAGACCCTCGCGTACGGCCCGAGGTAGAAACGCGAGCCGCCGCGAGATCGGATCACCGAGATAGAGGAGCCCGCCGGTCGCCGTCGCCGACAGCAGGAACCCTACGTCACCGATGGCCGACGCGTCGATGCCGACCATCGTCGCGACCGCAAGAGCGAGGGCGTTATCAGTCGCGGGTCTCCGGCCAAACGCGAGACCGAGGGACGCGACGACCGCCATGACGGCCGCCCGAGCGACGCTGGGCGCGAGACCCACCAGGACGCTGTAGGCGAGCACGCATGCGACGGTCATCGCGGCGGTCGTCGCCGGAGGCACGCGGCCGCGCGCGAGAAGCGCGACCGCCGTCGCGACGAGGGTCATGTTGAAGCCGGATATCGCGAGAAGATGCGATGTTCCGCTGCGCGCGAATGCGCTGGCGAGGTCGGCGTCGACGGCGGCGCGCTCCCCCAGGACGATCCCCCGAACGATTCCTCCCTCGGGCTCCGGGAGAAGGTGACGCAGAGGCGCGGCCAGAGCCTCGCGCAGCCCATCGAGCGGTCCGGCGTGACGCAGATCGAAACCGGGTAGCGGTCCGAACAGCGTCGCCACTCCGGACATCGCAGCGACCAGCGCGGCCGCGCACCAGCACAGGCGACGTGCGCGATCGGCGCTCGCGACCGCGAGGGTGGTGAATGCCAACGCCAAAGCGATGGCCAGCCCGACCCCTGCGAACGGCGCGAGCTGCACCGCGAGAGCGATGCAGACGGCGCCTGCGGCTGCGGGAAGGAGTGGCGCCCGCAGGACCGCGGTCACCGCGTGGTGACCATGTCCTTTATGTCGGCAAAGACGCGTGCCGTGACGAGGCCGCGGGTCTGCAGCTCCTCGATCCGAATGAACGGATGGCTCCCGCGCGAGCGAACGATCCGCGCGGCGGTCGTCGGTCCGATGCCAGGAAGCGCCTCGAGCTCGCCGGCGGTCGCCCGGTTCACGTCGATCTTGAGCTGCGCGTCGCTCGTGGCGTTCCCCGCGGGGATGGTCTCGCCCGGGCGTGGTACGTAGATGCGCTGGCCGTCATGGATGGGCGCGGCTTTGTTGAGCACCTCGAGGTCGGCTTCCCCTGTCATTCCGCCGGCGGCGATCAGGGCGTCGACGATCCGAGAGCCCGCGGCAAGCCGGTAGACCCCTGGATGGGCGACCGCGCCGCTGACGTCCACGACGGCGAGTGGCTCAGGCGAGTGCGTTGGTGCCGGCGTGTCCTCGACGACCGCCACCGCCTGTAGGTCGCCGCTATGAAGGCGCGAAAGGGTCAGAACGACGATGGCCACGAGCGCGATCGCAAGGAGGACGAGGATCGGTCGGCGCATGCGCGCAGCGTGAGCGGCACCCGCGGTCGTGCATAGCCCTGCAACGCATCAGTGCTGTCGTCATTTTTGACGACAGGCTGTCGTCAATTCGTGCGGCGGCCCTGTTGCTGCTGCTGCATCTGGACGATCGCGACCGGCAGCCCCCCGATCGAGTTGCCGTCGACCTCGAGGTCGAACTTGTGCGTCCCGTAGCTCGTGAAGCTCATGTTGTTGAGCTCGACGATCACGTTGACGTCCTGGCCGGCGACGGCGTGAACCGAGATCTCAGGCGGATTGGGCATCGCCTGTTGGCCGTCCGGCCGAAGAAGGCGGACCTTGACGGTGTGGGCGCCGACCTCGAGGCCAAGGATCGCGACTACGAACATGCGGGGGTGCTGGGCCGGCAGCCCGCTCACCGAGATGTTGCGGAAGATCCCCATGAGGCTGACCTTCCCGTCCTGTCCGACGAGAGCGTGGTCACACAGTGCGGCGAGCCGGATCTCCGCGGTCACGAGGGTCGCCGCGTGACGAAGTTCACCAGGCGGTCGGGCACGAAAATCGTTCGTCCTGGCTCGCGACCATCGAGTGCCGCCTTCACCTTCGGACTCGCCATCGCAAGCTTCTCGGCGGCAGGCTGCGAGATGCCGGCGGGAGCGCTGACGCGGTCACGCACCTTCCCATCGATCTGGATGACGATCGTGACCTCGCCCGCGGCCGCGATCGCTGGATCGAACGCCGGCCAGGCCTGTCGGTGGATCGAGCCGCGACCACCGCGGCGCTCCCAGAGCTCCTCCGTCATATAGGGGGCGAACGGCGCGAGCAGAAAGAGGAGTGTCGCCACGCCCTCGTCGCGGCTCGGACCGGTCGCGCGCTGCAGTGCGTTCGACAGCTCCATCATCGCGGCGACCGCGGTATTGAACGAATAGGTCTGCAGGTCTTCGGTGACCTTCGCGATCGTTCGGTGAACCACCCGGTCGACATCAGGATCTCTGGAGCCTGCCGGCTGGGTCTCGGATTGGGCCATCTCCCAGACTCTGCGCAGGAACCGATGCACCCCCTCGATGCCCGAGGCGTCCCAGTCGGCGCCGTCCACCCAGGGACCCATGAACATCATGAACAGGCGCAGCGTGTCAGCGCCGTACTTCTCGACATACGCATCGGGAGTCTCGACGTTCCCGCGCGACTTCGACATCTTGCGACCCTTGAAGACGATCGTGCCTTGATAGCGGAAGCGCAGGGCCGGCTCGTCGAACCACAGCTCCCCCATATCTCGGAGCGCCTTGGCCATGAAGCGCATGTAGAGAAGGTGCAGGATCGCGTGCTCGACACCGCCGGTGTATTGCTGGACCGGCAGCCACTTCTTGCCGAGCTCCTTGTTCATGAACGCCTTGTCGTGCTTGGGGTCGACGTAGCGGTACATGTACCAGGACGAATCCACGAAGGTGTCCATCGTGTCGGTATCGCGGCGCGCCGGTCCTCCGCACTTCGGGCACGTCGCGTTGACGAATGACGCGACATGGCTCAGGGGCGAGCCCCCCCGTCCGGTGAATTCCACGTCGCGCGGCAGCACCACCGGGAGCTGGTCATAAGGCACAGGGACGGCGCCGCAGCGTTCGCAGTGCACGATCGGGATCGGCGTGCCCCAGTAGCGCTGGCGAGAGATCAGCCAGTCGCGGAGCCGGTAGATGACCGACGGTCCACCGATCCCGCGCTTCTTCGCCTCGGCGGCGACCGCGGCTTTCCCCATCTCGCTGCGCATGCCACTGAATGCGTCGCTCCGCACCATCGCGCCCTCGCCAACGTACGGCGCCGCCAGCGCCGAATGCTCGGCGCCGTCGGGGCTGATCACCTCGCGGATCTCCAGTCGGTGCTTCTTCGCGAAGGCGAAATCGCGCTCGTCGTGACCGGGGACCGCCATGATCGCGCCCGCGCCGTAGGTGGCGAGCACGTAGTCGGCCACCCAGATCGGGATTCGCTCCCCCGTGAACACGTTCCGCGCGAACGCGCCGCTGTCGACGCCGGTCTTCTCGCGCTCCGCCGCGGTCCGCTCGATGTCCGCCATGTTGCGAGCGTGCTGTACGTAGCGCTCGACCTCGGCGCGGCGTTTCGGCGTCGCGATCTTCGCGACGAGGGGATGCTCCGGCGCCAGCACCATGAATGTGGCGCCGTAGATCGTGTCCGGCCGCGTCGTGAAGAAGCGGATCTCCTCGCCGGGATGGCCTTCGACCGGGAACGCGATCTCCGCACCCTCGGACCGGCCGATCCAGTTCGTCTGTAACACACGTACGCGGTCCGGCCAGTCGAGACCGTCGAAGCGCAGCAGCTCGTCCGCGTACCTCGTGATCCGGTAGAACCACTGCGTCATCTGCCGCTTCACGACCGGGGTATCGCAACGCTCGCACCGTCCGTTGATCACCTGCTCGTTGGCCAGCACCGTCTCGTCGCGCGGACACCAGTTGACGGGAGCGTCGGCGCGGTAGGCCAGCCCTTTCTCGTAGAGCTTCAGGAACATCCACTGATTCCAGCGGTAGTACTCCGGGTAGCAGGTCACGACCTCGCGCCGCCAGTCGATCGCGGCGCCCATCCGATTGAATTGCTCGCGCATGTGCGCCATGTTCTTTTCGGTCCATACCGCCGGATGGATCTTTCGGTCGATCGCCGCGTTTTCCGCGTTGATCCCGAAGGCGTCAAAACCCATCGGAAAGAGGACGTTGTGACCGCGCATCCTCAAAAAGCGCGCGGCGGCGTCCGGCGGCGCAAAGGCGTACCAGTGCCCCACGTGGATCTCGCCCGACGGGTACGGGAACATCGTCAGGAAGTAGAAGTTCGGCTTATCGGAAATGTCCGAGGTGTTGTGGAGGCCGGACGAGGCCCAGCGCTCGCGCCACTTCTCTTCGATGGCGGCGGGCGTGTAGCGATCGGTCTTCTTTTCCACTTCGCTCGTCAACTCGACCTCCTTTCAGCAAAACAAAAAGTCTTCCGTCCGAGGGGACGAAAGACCTCCGTGGTACCACCCCAATTGAGAGCCGGTGCCCTAGTGGAGCTGGCGGGATTCGAACCCGCGACCCCCACACTGCCAGTGTGATGCGCTCCCACTGCGCCACAGCCCCGATGCTCTCCGCTCGAGCACGTTGATAACGGGCGTGACCCCGGCGAGAGC
>Ga0209161_10003424_pt1 | contig 12817 bp, 10 predicted proteins | sample GraSoiAngelo_155_FD_186169 | JGI IMG/M metagenome (GOLD analysis project Ga0209161, IMG submission 186169) | Grasslands soil microbial communities from the Angelo Coastal Reserve, California, USA - 14_1009_13_30cm (SPAdes) (version 2) | ecosystem: Environmental > Terrestrial > Soil > Grasslands...
CGAACCGGGCTATAAACCTCAGCTCACGGGCTTGACCGGAGATGACATCAACAGCGCGAGCGCCACGATCGACACCACGGGCGTCAGCTGGGTAGTGAACATCGGGTTCACATCCCGCGGGGCGACGCTATTCGACAACCTGACGCGCGACAACGTCGCGGCCTGTCCCGGTGACGTCAACACCTCCGCGACCGCCAACTGCCCGCAGCGACACCTCACCATCTGGCTTGACCTGACCCAGCAGGACATCGACAACTGGGAGGACCCTTCTTACGCCGGCAAGGTCACGGCGCCCTACGATCCCGGCTGCCTCGCCACCCAGGCAGCCGGCACCGTCTGCGGCAAGTTCCTGACCGACCCCATCACCATCCAGGAGATCCCCGGCGGCAACGCCACGATCTCGGGCTCGTTCACCCAGCAGAGCGCCAACGACCTCGCGACTGGCATCAACTCGGGCTCGCTGCCCGTCGACCTGGTCGCGCTCGACGTCACGCAGGTCAGTGCGACGCTCGGTGCCGAAGCGGTGAAGCTGAGCCTGGCGGCCGGGCTGCTCGGCCTGTCGATCGTGGTGCTTTTCATGATCCTGTACTACCGCATCCCCGGCCTGCTCGCGAGCCTGGCGCTGCTCTTCTACGCCGGCGTCGTGCTCGCGCTCTTCAAGTTCATCCCGGTGACGTTGACCCTGGCGGGCATCACGGGCTTCATCCTGTCCGTCGGTATGGCGGTCGACGCCAATGTCCTGATCTTCGAGCGCTTCAAAGAAGAGATACGCGCGGGGCGAACCATAGCCGCCGCCGTAGATGCGGCCGTGCGCCGTGCGTGGCCGGCGATCTGGAACTCCAACGGCTCGACGTTGTGGACGTGCGCGATCCTCGGCTTCGTCGGGCCGTCGGCGGTCAAGGGATTCGCGCTCACGCTCGCGATCGGCGTCCTGGTCAGCCTCGTCTCGGCGATCGTGGTGACTCACAACCTGCTCGCGATCGTGCTGATCTCCAGCCGCTTCCGGCGTGCGAGCCTGCTGGGGGTCGACCGTGTCCGAACTGTCTGACGTCAAGGCGGAGGAGCAGGCTGCTGACATCGTTCCCGAAGGGCCTGCCAAGGTGCCAGACAAAGAGGCAGAACCTGTAAAGCCGCCAAAGGTCCGCCGGCTCAACATCATCGGCCGGCGCAACCTGTTCTTCGCCCTCTCGCTGATCATCATCGTCCCGGGCATCATCTCGATGGCTACCCATGGTTTCCGGCTCGGCATCGACTTCGCGGGAGGGACCGAGCTGACAGTCACCTTCGCTAATCACCCGACACTGCCTCAGGTGGAGGCGGCGGTCGACTCTGAAAACGCGAACGGCTCCGTCATCCAGACGACGGGCGGCGGCTACATCCTTCGCTACCCGCCGCTGACCGCGGCGCAGACCACAAATGTCCAGAACGACCTGCAGGGCAAGCTCGGCCCGATGACCGTGGCGCAGATCCTCGAGGTCGGGGGGACGATCGCGGGCGAGACCATCGAGTTCTCGCTGCTCGCGGTCGCCATCGCCGCGACCGGACTCCTGATCCTCCTCTCGATCTGGTTCCACAACGTGCCCGGCGGATGGCGGGCGGGTTTTCAGTTCGGCGGGTCGGCTGTCGCCGCTCTTCTGCATGACGTGTTCGTGCTCACCGGCATCTTCTCGATCCTGGGCAAGGTGTTCGGTTTGCGCATCGGTGAGATCGATGCGTTTTTCGTGACCGCCGTACTGACCGTCGTGGGCTTTTCGGTCCACGACACGGTCGTCGTGTTCGACCGGATCCGCGAGAACCTGCGCGTGAGCCAGCGCCTGTCATTCGAGCAGGTCGTGAACCTCAGCATCATGCAGACCGCGGCACGGTCGATCATCACCAGCTTCACGGTCGTCCTGGTCCTGGCCGCGATCCTGATCGCCGGCGGACCAAGCCTCCAGGGCCTGGCCCTTGCGCTGATGATCGGCATCGTCTCCGGCACGTACAGCTCGATCTTCACGTTCGCTAGAAGAAGACATCGGACATGCCGACCTGGCCAATATCGTCGATCAAGGAGCTGCTCGAGCCAACGCTCAATCACATGGGCTTTGAGCTGTACTCGCTCGACCAGTCGGGCCAGGCGGGGCGCACTCTCCGCATCTCCATCGACCACAATGAGCCGATCACGATCGAGGACTGCGAGCGCGTCAGCAGAGTCGCCGGCCCCCTGCTCGACCATGCAAACCTGATCCAGGGTCCGTACGACCTCGAGGTGTCTTCGCCGGGGGCGGAGCGCCCGTTGCGCGCGCATCACGACTACGAGCGGTTCAACGGCAAGCGGGTCAACATCCGCTATCGAAGCGGCGAGTCCGAGTCAGTCGTCGAGGGCCAGCTCGTGGCCGTCGACGGCGCCGGCATCGCAGTGCAGTCGCCCGGCGCACGAGCAAGAGCGCCGGTGATCATTCACATCGCATGGGAAGACGTTGTCGCGGGCAGGCTCGCGGTCGCAATCTGAGCCGTCAACACAGACGCTGTCCGAAGCGCTGAGCGCGCTTTGCAGCGAGGTCGGCATTCCTTTTGAGGAGATGCTGCACACCGTCGAGAGCGCGCTTGCGGCTGCTTACACGCGGGCGTTCAGTCCGGCCGGCCAGGTGACGGTAAGGCTGGATACCACGACCGGCGCGCTGGAAGTACGAAGCAAAGTCGTGCATCCGGACGGGACGAGCGTCGAGCACGAGCTGCCCTCCGAGGACTTCAAGCGCATGGCTGCTCAGACGGCGAAGCACGCCGTCCTGCGTCACATCCACGACCTCGAGCGGGACAAGGTCCTGCGCGATGTGGCCGAGCATCGAGGTGAGCTGGCCACCGGAATCGTCGACCGCATCGAATCCGGCATCGTGTACATCGACCTTGGCCGCGCGGAAGGCGTGATGCCGCCCGAGGAGCAGATACCCGGCGAGCAGCTCCATCCCGGCCGTCCCGTCCTGGTCGTGATCCTCGAGCCCGAGCACAACCGCAGACAGGCGCAGGTCCGCGTTTCTCGCGGGGGCCGCGCGTTCGTGCACCGCCTGCTGGAGGCGGAGGTGCCCGAGATCAAGGCAGGCACGGTCCAGGTGCGCGCCATCGCGCGAGAGCCGGGGCTACGCACGAAGATCGCCGTGTCGTCAAGCGAACCGAGCCTCGACCCTGTCGGCGCATGCGTCGGGCCGAAAGGGGTGCGGCACCGCGCGATTCTCAGCGAGCTCGCCAGCGAGCACGTCGACATCGTGCCGTGGTCGAATGACGCGGAGGCTTTCGTCGCCGCGGCGCTCGGCCCGGCCAAAGCCGAAAAGGTCTCGATCGACAGGGTCACCCGGACGGCGACGGTGCTGGTGCCGCGGGGCCAGCTGTCACTCGCGATCGGTCGGGACGGGCAGAACGCCCGCCTGGCGGCCAAGCTGACCGGCTACCGGATCGACATCAAGCCCAGCGAGGCGGTGGAACCGGTTGGGGAAGGCTCGTCGGCAACCGATTAGGACCTGCGTCGCCTGCCGGCAGGAGGCCGGCAAGGCCAACCTGATACGTGTCGTCCGCCGTCCGGAAGGCGGCGTCGCGGTGGATGCGTCGGGTCGGATGCCGGGCCGTGGCGCCTACGTCCACGCCGATCCGGCGTGCCTGGAAACAGCCCGCAAACGCCGAGCCCTCGACCGAGCTCTGGGAACTCCGGTGCCCCCCGAGGTGTGGTTGCAGATTTCACCTCCCCGCTAGCCGGGGAGGTCGGCCGAAGGCCGGGTGGGGAGGTCCAGATCAACTCATGACGTGAACCCCCCTCAGGTTTCGAATTCGCCCTGGGCGGCATAATCAGTAGTTCTAGATGAAGGCACACGAACTCGCGCGCGAACTTGGGATCAGCCAGAAGGAGCTGGTCAACTTCCTGCAGCAGCGCAGGTTGACCCGCAACACCGCGGCGCCGCTGGCCCCCGGCGCGATCGAGGCTGCCCGGTCCGCGTTCAAGCCGGCGACTGCAACGCCCAAGATCGAAACGAACGGCGATCGCCGAGCAGCCCTTCCGCCCACCCTGTCGGTCAAAGACCTGGCGGACAAGCTGAGCGTCAGCCCAGTCGAGGTCATCAAGAAGCTGATGGCTTCGAAGATCCTCGTGACCATCAACCAGGTCATCGACTTCGCCACGGCCGAGATCGTGGCCGACGAGTTCGGCTACACGGTCGAGCCGGTCGCCAGCGAGGACGTGGTGGCGGTCGAGTCGGCGGAGGGCGAGGGCAACGTCGTGACCACCTCGCGCGAGGAGCTGTTCTCGCTCGCCAATGAAGATCCGACCAAGCTGACGACCCGGCCGCCCATCGTGACGGTGCTCGGGCACGTCGACCACGGCAAGACCTCCATCCTCGACGCGATCCGCCAGACCCGCGTGGCGGCGGGCGAGGCCGGCGGCATCACGCAGCGAATCGGCGCTTACAAGATCGAGACGGCCGACGGACATCCGGTCGTCTTCATCGACACGCCCGGCCACGAAGCGTTCACCGCGATGCGAGCCCGCGGCGCCCAGGTGACCGACCTCGTTGTGCTGGTCGTCGCCGCCGATGACGGTGTGATGCCTCAGACGGTTGAGGCTATCCACCACGCACGCGCGGCCAAGGTGCCGATCATCGTGGCCATCAACAAGATCGACAAGGACAACGCCAACCCGGAACGCGTCCATCAGCAGCTCGCCGAGCAGGGCATCGTGACGCGGCACTATGGCGGCGAGCATGAGTGCGTACACCTCAGCGCCAAGACGGGGAAGGGGATCGACGACCTGCTGACCACGATCGTGCTCTCTTCGGACATCCTCGAGCTCAAGGCCAATCCCGACCGCCATGCGATCGGGACCATCGTCGACGCTCATCTCGAGCGGGGTCGCGGTCCGGTGGCAACCGTGCTGGTCCAGGCCGGAACGCTCAAGGTCGGCGATGATTTCGTCTGCGGCCACCTCTACGGCCGCGTTCGTGCTCTGGCCGATGACCGCGGCCGGGCCGTGAACGAAGCCCCACCGGCTACGCCGGTGGTCGTGTCCGGTCTCAGCGAGGTCGCCCAGGCGGGCGACATCTTCCAGGTCGTCGGCTCGGAAAAGGCCGCCCGCCAGATCGCCCTGACCAAGCTCACCGAGAAGCGGACGCAGGAAGCGGCGCGCGACGTTGCGCCTCGCATCACGCTCGAGGACCTGGCACGCCGGGCCAAGGAAGGCGAGGTCAAGGAGTTGAGCCTGCTCGTCAAGGCCGACGCGCAAGGCACGCTAGAGGCACTGCTTGCCGCGCTGCAGAAGATCGAAGACCCTGTCGTCGCAATCAAGATCGTGGGGCAGGGCGTGGGCGCGGTCAGCGATTCCGACCTGCTGCTCGCCGGCGTATCGAGCGCCATCATCTTGTGCTTCAACCTCAAGCCGACCCCTTCCAGCACCGCCGCGGCGGAACGCGCGAAGGTCGAGGTCCGGTACTACGACGTCATCTACAAGCTCACGGAAGACGTTGAGCGCGCAGCCAAGGGGTTGCGCGAGCCGACGTATCGTCAGATTCGAGAGGGCAGAGTCGAGGTCATCACCCCGATCAAGATCCCGCGCACCGGCGTGGTCGCCGGGAGCCGCGTACTGGAGGGCAAGGTCAGCCGTGGAGGCTGGGTCAAGCTTTTCCGGGCCAGAGAGATGGTCCACGAAGGGCGGATCAACTCTCTCAAGCACTTCAAGGAGGACGTGCGTGAGATGCCGGCCGGCCAGGAGTGCGGCATTGGGCTCGAAGGCTGGGAAGACTTCCAGCCCGGTGACACGATGGAGACGTATCGACTCGAGCGGGAAGAAATTTAGGCGAGCGTGCACTCGCTAAAGGCGGTGGTCAACATGACCAGTTACCGCGCGGACCAGGTGGGGGAGCAGGTGCGTGAGGAGATCATGTCCATCATCCGGCGCGACCTCAAGGACCCCCGGATCGGATTCGTGAGCATCACCGGCGTACGCATGTCACCAGATTTGCGGGCGGCGCGCGTTCGCGTGAGCGTGCTCGGCAATCCCGACGAGCAAAAGGCCTCGATCAAGGGTCTTGTGTCGGCCAGAGGATTGATCCGGCACGAGCTCGGCCGGCGCCTGCAGAACCTGAAGTTCTCGCCTGAGCTCCGATTCGAGCTCGACTCGTCGATCGAGTACAGCGTTCACATCTCGGAGCTGCTCAAAGAGGTCCTGCCGCACGACAACGGCGACAGCCAGGAGCGCACGCCATAGCAACCGCCAAACGCGACAGGCCGCATACATATGACGAGATCAAGGAGCTGATCGACGCCAACCAGGAGATCTTGATCTTCGGTCACAAGGACGCAGACGGTGACACGCTCGGCTGCAGCCTCGCGTTCGCCGAGGCGTTGCGCGCCGAGGGCAAGGAGGTCTGGGTGCTTGTGCCGCCGCCGCTGCCCCCGATGTACGGATTCCTGCCTGGGTTCGGCGACATTCAGGCCGAGCCTCCTCACGGCGTCGACCCTCAGCTCGTCTTCTTCTTCGACTCTGGCAACCTCGAGCGCTCAGGCAACGCGGTGCGCAGCATCGCCACCCACGCCACCCTCATCAACGTCGACCACCATCCCTCGAACACGCGGTTCGGTGACATCAACGTCATCGATCCGAACGCATCGGCGGTCGGCCAGATGGTCATGGAGATGCTCGACCACTTCGGTTATCCGATCACACCGACCATCGCCACCAACCTCTACATCGCGCTCCTGACCGACACGGGTGGATTTCGGCACGAGAACACCACTCCACGAGCTCTCGAGGATGCGGCCCGTCTCGCGCGGCTCGGCGCGGACCCCGGTCACATAGCCACGCAGGTTTACAAGATGCGACCCGAGACCACTCTCAAGCTGAACGGCCTCGCCCTCGCCACCATGAGGGTGGAGATGGATGGCCGCCTCGCGTGGGCGAAGGTGACCCGGAGGATGCTGAAAGAAGCCAACGCTGCGATGGCGGAGTCGGAGGGAATCATCGACACCTTGAACAGCATCGCCGGCCTCGAGCTCGCGATCCTCTTCAAGGAAGTCTCGAGCGAGCTGACCAAGATCAGCGTGCGCAGCCGAGGCGCGGTCGACGCGGCCGCGTTCTGCGCTTCGTTTGGCGGTGGCGGACACATTCGCGCCGCGGGGGCGGAGATCGACAAGCCGATGGACGAGGCGGTGCGGTTTGTCCTGGGGGCCGCCAAGGAGGCAATCCTTGCCGCCTCTACGCAGCTCTGACGCGACCCGATTTGCGACTGGCGTACTGAACGTCGACAAGGCGGCCGGCGAAACATCCTTTGCGGTCGTCAACCGCCTGCGCAGATTGACCGGCGCCCGGCGGGTCGGCCACGCGGGCACGCTCGATCCGCTGGCGACCGGTGTGCTGCCGGTCCTGTTCGAGTCGGCCACCAGGCTCGCCGAGTTCGCGCTGAAGCTGCCCAAGACCTACGTCGCCGACATCCATCTCGGCTTCGTCACCGCGACCGATGACGCGGAGGGGCGGCTCGAGCCGGTGGGAGACCCGAGCGATCTCGCCACCGCGGACGTTGAATCGGCGCTCCAAGAGTTCACGGGACGGATCCAGCAGCAGCCGCCCGCGTATTCGGCGGTCAAGGTCGATGGCAAGCGCGCGTACAGGCTTGCGCGCGGCGGCGAACCCACGCGCCCTGCGCCTCGCGAGGTCGAGGTTTACGAAGCCAGGCTGCTCGATTTCCAAACCGGACCGCGCGCGGTGGCGCAGGTGGAGGTCCGCTGCGGAAGCGGCACCTACCTGCGCTCGATCGCCCGCGATCTCGGACAGAAACTGGGGGTCGGTGGGTATCTGGGCCGGCTCGTACGGACGGCTTACGGGCCGCTGACGATTGGAAATTCGGTGCGCCTCGAACAGCTCGTAGAACCCGATGCGGTCAGGGACAGGCTGCTTCCTGCCGAGGTCATACTGCCGGAAATGGAGCGGGTTCGCCTTAACGTCGAGCAGGAGGCACAGGTCCGCCAGGGCCGCCCAGTTCGCGTAGTACCGGAACCCGCGCCTGGACAGCTTCGTGCCCACGATGCCGAAGGACGGCTCGTCGCGCTGGGCCACACCGACCCGCTGCGGAGGACGTTCGTACCGGAGAAGGTGCTGAGCTGAAGGTTCATCTCGGACTTCCGACTGGTCCGATCGGACCCGTGGCGCTGACCGTCGGCAGCTTCGACGGCGTCCATCTCGGCCACCTCGACATCATCAGGCACCTGGAGAATGCGGCTACGGCCGAGCACGCTCTGCCCGCCCTGATCACATTCGAGCCACACCCGCGCTGCGTCCTTGACCCTGCCAACTGCCCGTCCTCAATCACGACACTGAGCGAGAAGCTCGGCCTCGTCGAGGCCGCCGGCGTGGAGCACGCGATCGTGCTGCGTTTCGATCGCGAGCTGGCGTCGCTGTCGCCACAGGAGTTCGTCGACCGGCTGGCGGCGGTGATGGACATCAAGGCCTGGGTCATCGGTTTCGACTTCGCGTTCGGCCGCGGCCGCACTGGCAACGCCGAGTGGCTCCGCGCGCATGGGCATCAAGTCGAAGTGGTGCCGCCGTTCAAGATCGACGGCCGGGAAGTCCATAGCTCGGAGATCCGGCGACAGGTGACCACCGGTGACGTGGAGGCGGCAAACCGGCTGCTCGGGCGCGAGTTCGAGATGAGCGGACCGGTTGAATTAGGCGCGCAGGTCGGTAGACAGCTGGGCTTTCCGACCGCGAACATCAGCCCGCAGCCGAACAAGCTGGTGCCGGCGCTCGGAGCATACGCGGGTCGGGTCGTCGCGCCCGAGGGTGACTTCGTCGCCGCGCTGTCCGTCGGATACCGCCCAACGTTCGGTGGTACTGAGTTGAAGATCGAGGCCTTCCTCCTCGACTTCGAGGGCGATCTGTATCAACAGCGGCTCTGGCTTCGGTTCGTACGTTACCTGCACCCCGACATCAAGTTCGCGACGCCGGACGAACTCGTCCATCAGCTGAAACAGGATGTCGCAGACACGAGGCGCATCGTCGCGCGTTGACAAAGGTCCTCGTCGTCGGCGGAGGAATCGCGGGTTACTGCGCAGCCCTTGCGGCCCGCCGCGACGGAGCCGACGTGACGATCGTCGCAAGGGCGCCCGGGGCGACCGCGCTCTACGCAGGTGGTATGGAAATCATCGACGACCTGGACGCGATCCTCCAGAGTCCACAGCACCCGTTGGCACGCCTTGGCATGGACGCGGTCGGACTTGCCACCGAGCTCGACGCCGCCATCTCAACCTTGCAGCTCGCCCTGCGGAAGGAGGGGCTGGCGTTCGAGGGAGGCTGGCGCACTCGCGGGCTCTACGCCGACATCCACGGGCTCGCCAGGCCGGCCAATCTCGTGCCTCAGTCGGTGGCGCGCGGAGAGCTGGGTGCGCTGAGCGGAAAGAGGGTCGCAGTGATCGGGGTTCCGCAAGTCGGCGATTACGACGCGGCGTCGACCGCGCAGGCCCTCAAGGAGCTGCATTCGGTCGAGGCCTTTGCGGAGGAGATCTCCATCCCCGACCTGCCTCAGGCGGCGGCGCTCACCGACCTGTACGGGCGACGCGCCCCTGCTCCCCGAGCCCGCGGCGCGGCCATCGCCTACCCGCCCGGGTTCACGAATCTCCCGGCGGACGGTTTCGAGCTGCTCGCCGCGGCGCCGTCGCCGCACGGATGGCGCCTGCAGCAGGCGATCGCCCTGGGGTCCGTCACCACGGAGATCACGTCGTTCGAGACCGCGCCGGGCCGGATCGTGGCGGCGCGCGCCGCGAGCCGCACGTTTCGCGCCGACGCGTTCGTGCTCGCCACTGGCAGGCACATCGGTGGAGGCTTGCGCGCGGGACGAGTGACGACCGAGCCCCTGCTCGGACTCGGCGTGTTTCACGAGGGAGTCCCGGCACCGGTCGCGGGGAGCAGGCTCCACCATCTCAAGTACCTGGATCCCGCGGTCGAGATGCGGCTGGGAGTCATCACCGACAAGCGTCTGCACCCGCTGACAGAAGACGGTTTGGCGCCGTACGCCAACCTCTACGCGGCGGGCGCGATGCTCGGCGGCTATGACTACAGCGGGCCGTGTGGATTTGGCGTTCCCATCCTCACGGGCTGGCTCGCGGGCCACTTCGCCGCGAAGCAGATCGCATGAGGACAGCGCTCGAGAAGATCGTCGGCCCAGCCGCGGTGGACGAGCGCCCCGTCCGCGACATGTGGCCGCTCGGGATCATGGATGAGCGCGCAGGCAATGCGGCGCCGAAGGTGCTCGTGGTCCGCCCGGCCGGCCGGGAACAGGTCGCCGCGGTGATGCGCTGGGCGACCGAGAACCACGTCGCGGTGACGCCGATGGGTGGCGGCTCAGGCGTCTGCGGCGCCCTGGCACCGGCAGCGGGGGAGATCGTTCTCGACATGGGCGGCTTCGACCGCGTGCTCGAGATCGACGAGACCAACCTGACATGCAGCTGCGAGGCCGGCGTTAACGGCTATGCCCTGGAGCAGCAGCTCAATGAGCGCGCGCTGACGCTCGGCCACTACCCCAGCTCGCTGCCCGGCACGGCGGTCGGGGGATTGATCGCCACGCGATCCTCGGGCCAGGAGTCGAGCCGGTACGGCAGCATCGAGGACATGGTGATCTCGCTCGCGGTTGTGCTGCCGGACGGCTCCTTCGCCGCCCCGCGTCCAGGCCCCAGGTCGGCGGTCGGTCCCGCCCTGCATCAGCTCTTCGTCGGCGCCGAAGGCGGTCTTGGCGTGGTGATCGGCGCGGTGCTGCGAATCCACCGACAGCCAGAGTCGACGGCCGGCCGGGGTTATGCGTTCGCTGACGTGCGCTCTGGACTCGAGTGCATGCGGAGCGTCATGCAAGCGGGCATCAGGCCGCTGGTCCTGAGGCTTTACGACGCCGAGGACGCTGCGTTCAACGGCTACGAGCTGGGCCCGGGCGAGTGTGCGCTTGTGGTCGCGACAGCCGGAATCGCCGGCGTGGCGGCCGCCGAGGCCGAAGCCGTGAAAGCCTTCGCCGAAGGCGCCAAGGACTTGGGTGAGGAGCCCTGGAAGCGCTGGCAGAGACATCGATTCGACCTGTCCGCCGAACGGCTGAAGGCGTTCCTCGAGCCGGCCGGCGCCTACCTCGACACCATCGAGCTGGCCGCTCCGTGGACGGTCCTGCCCGAGCTTCACGCGCGGGTCAAGGCCGCAATAGGTGTCGGTGGGCTGGCGTTATGCCATTTCAGCCATGCCTATGAGCAGGGCTGCTGTGCGTATTTCACGTTTGGCGGCTCCGGTGACACGGAAGCGGAAGCGCGCGCGGCGTATGAGCGCGCGTGGGAAGGCGCGATGAGCGCGGCCCTCGAGCTTGGTGCGACCATCAGCCACCACCACGGGGTGGGCCAGGCACGAGCGAGATGGGTCGCCGACGAATTGGGAGGATGGATGCGCGTGTGGCGAGCAGTGAAAAGCGGGGTCGACCCTGACGGGATCATGAACCCTCGGTCGGTCGGAGGCCGGTCATAGGCGCCCGGCCAGGCGCGCCGATCCTCTTTGTCGTCAACCCGTCGTCCGGCGCGGGCAAGGCGGGACGCGAGTGGGCGGCCGTCGAGACCTGGCTGCCGGCGAGCGGGCTGCCGTACGAGGTCGCTTTTACGACGCGGCCCCTGGAGGCGACCGAGATCGCGCAGCGGGCGGTGCTTGAGTCGCGGCCCCTGGTGGTGGCGGTCGGCGGCGACGGCACGCTGAACGAGGTCGTCAACGGCTTCTTCCGCAACGGCGCGCCCATCCCCACGACAAGCAAGCTGGCGATGGTGCCGCTCGGGACCGGAGGAGACTTTCGACGCACGCTGCGGATCCCAAGCGACCCTAAATCAGCAATCGATGCCATTCGTAGCGGCATGGTGAGGAGGCTGGACGCCGGGTGCGTCACGTTCCAGACGGACGACGGGGCGACTGCGGTCCGGCATTTCATAAACATCGCGGATGCGGGGCTTGGCGGAGACGTCGTGTTTCAGATGGGAAATGGGACCAAGAGATTTGGCAGTGCCGCTTACAAGATTGCCGCCGGACGCGCACTCCTCGGATACAAGAACAAGCCGATGACGGTGAATATCGACGGCTCCACGCATGAGCTGCCAAAAGCGCAGCAGGTGGTGGTAGCAAACTGCCAGTTCTTCGGCGGCGGCATGCAAATGGCCCCTTCCGCGTCGCCTACCGACGGAGTCTTCGACGTGATCCTGATCAAGGACGCAGGCAAAATTGAAACCATGCGTGGCATGAACGACTTCCTGGCCGGCAAGCACCTGGATCAGAACAACCCGAAGATCGAGCTGATGTATGGCAAGCGCGTGTCCGTCAGCTCGCCCGAGAAGGTCCGGCTGGACATCGACGGCGAGACAGGCGGATTCCTCCCCGCGCTGTTCGAGATCCAGCCCGGCGCGATCGAGTTCGTAACTCCCAGATGACGCGCGGGGTTATCGCAACCCCGCACCACGTCGCGAGCGAGGTCGGGGCGCAGGTCCTGCGTGACGGTGGCAATGCGGTCGACGCCGCGATCGCTGCCGACGCGGTGCTGTGCGTGGTCTACCCGCACATGACATCGATCGGCGGAGACCTGATGGCCATCGTCTGGGCCGCTGGAGAAACGTCGCCAGTCGGTTTGATCGGCGCGGGAAGGTCGGGGGAGCTGGCGACGATCGCGGCGGTTCGCGAGCGGGGCCACGACGCGATGCCCCCACGCGGCGCCCTGCCGATCACGGTGCCGGGCACGGTCGAGGCGTGGGGCAGACTGCTCGAGCGCTTCGGGAGCGTGGGGCTTGGCACGGTCCTCGAGCCTGCGGC
>Ga0209161_10003431_pt1 | contig 12802 bp, 9 predicted proteins | sample GraSoiAngelo_155_FD_186169 | JGI IMG/M metagenome (GOLD analysis project Ga0209161, IMG submission 186169) | Grasslands soil microbial communities from the Angelo Coastal Reserve, California, USA - 14_1009_13_30cm (SPAdes) (version 2) | ecosystem: Environmental > Terrestrial > Soil > Grasslands ...
CCCGGGAGATCCCGCCGAAGACGCAGATCACCGCGGCCGACCTGAAGCTCGTCAAGATGAACACCGAGGTTGTTCCCCCGGCCGCCATCACGAGGGCCGAGGACGCCGTCGGTAAGATCACCATCGTCGCGATCTCAGTGGGCGAACCGATCCTCCCGACCAAGCTCGGCGGTCCCAACGGCCAGGTCTTCGTTGTTATCCCGGCCGCGTCGCTCGGTTCGGACGGCAACCCGCTTCCCGGCTCGCCGAACTACCGCGCGATGTCGATCACGGTTCCCGACGGGCAGGCCGCCGGTGGCAGCATCCAGCCCGGCGACATCGTCGATGTGCTCTTCAGCTTCACCTTCGACCCCGTGAAGCTCCTCGAGCGACCGAACCCGACAAAGAACGGAAGCGACGTGTCGGCCCGCATCGTCCTGGAGCGCGTACCGATCCTCGCGCGCACACTCGCCGTCTACACGATTCGCACCGACGCCGCGACGGCTGAGCGCATCGGCTACATCCAGTCGTCGGGTGGCACGATGCAGCTCCTGCTGCGCGGACCGAAGGACGACCGATCCACCGGCACAACCGGCGCGACCTTTAAGTCGATCTACCCAGTATTCAAGTTCGAGATTCCCGAGAGGATCACGCCCTAGGACGCCGAAGCTCGGCCCAGGCTTTACGCACGCGCTCGCGCGTTCTCTCGCGGTCGCCGTCGTTCACGATGACGGCGTCCGCCGCTGCCCGGAACTGATCGTCAGTGAGCTGCTGCGCGAGGCGGAGATCCGCCTCGCGCTCGCTCATCCCGCGTGAGCCAAGCCGCTCGATCATCGTCGCTCTCGGCGCGATGACGACCCAGATGCGATCGGACGCCTTTCGAAGCTCGCCTTCGAGCAGCTTGATGGCCTCGATAACCAGCACCGCATCCGCCGGCAGCATGGACCGAGCCTCGAGCACTCGGGCGATCACGCGCGGGTGGAGGATCTGCTCGAGCCGGCGAAGCTTCACTGGATCGCCGAACACCTCGGCCGCGAGCTTCGAACGGTCGATCTCCTTGTCCTCGCCCAGCACCTTCGTCCCGAATGTCTGCACGATCGCGCTGTAGCCGACCGTCCCGCGCAGCTGCTCGTCGTGCACGATCGCGTCGGCATCGAGCACCTTCGCGCCGAGCTCTCGCAGCATCGCCGCTACCGTCGACTTCCCCGCGCCCATCGGCCCAGTGAGTCCCACGACGAACGCCGTCACTCGCTCTTCTCGCTCTCCTTCGCCCACTCGTCATACAGAGTCCGCAGATCGCGTTCGAGGGACGCGTACTCTTCTCCCACTCTCCGCGTCTCCATGTAATTCCCGCTCTGCGCGATCTGGCCCACCTTCTCGGAGAGCTGGCGCAGCTGAAGCTCCATGGCACTGATCCGAGCCTCCAGCGCCCGCATGCCGCTGACCCTGCGAATTGGCGAGGCCTTCGCGTTGCTCTTGAGCTTCGGGCCGCGGGTCCTGTCCCCGGCTCGGGGCCGTGCGCTCGCCGCACCCTCTCCCGCATCTTGCGTCACTCGCTCCGCTCGTTCCGCGTCGCGGCTCCTGGGCTTCCGCGGCTCGCGCACAACCCGCTCGCCGGTGCCATCCGGGGACTCAAGCTCTGGCACGGGCAAGACCTCGCCGCTCGCGCGCAGGCGCTGGAGAGCGGACCAGTTGCCCTCGAATCGCTTCAGCACTCCCTGTTCGATGGGCCAGATCTCGGTGGCGAGCTTGTCGATGAAGTAGCGGTCGTGTGAGACGAAGAGCAGTGCGCCCTCGAACGCTTGGAGAACTGTTTCCAATTGCTCTCGAGCGAGAAGATCGAGATGGTTCGTCGGTTCGTCCAATACCAGGAGATTCGCGTGCCGAGCGGCGAGACGCGCGAGGGCCAGTCGACTTCGTTCGCCTCCCGAAAGCACTCCAACGCTCCTGAACACGTCCTCGCCTCGGAAGAGAAAGCGCGCGAGATGGCTTCGCGCTTCCGCGTCGTTCATCCCACTCGCGATCTTCATCGCGTCGAGGACCGATTCATCGCCGCCCAGCTCGAGCTGGGCCTGCGCGAGGAACGCGACGCGCGCGGTCGGCGCGGACTGCACGTACCCCTCGAGCGCGGCGAGATCGCCGACGAGCGTGCGCACCAGAGTGGTCTTCCCCGCCCCGTTCGGACCCACGACCGCGATCCTGGCGTCTCGGGAGACACGCAGCATCCCCGCCCGCACCAGAGGCACGCCGTATCCCACGGCGAGCGGGGTCGTCTGCAGGACCGTGTCCCCGGCGATGTGCGCTGCCTCGAGCTTCCACCCGTGCTGCTGGGCGCGCTCGGGCGCCTCGATACGCACGACCCGCGCGAGCTTCTTCCCCCTGCCGCGCGCCTCTTTCGATCGCTGGCCCGCGCCGTAGCGGCGGATGAATTCCTCGGTCCGCTCGATCTCCTCGGCCTGCTTCGATGCGGCCTTCGCCGTCGCCGCCTCGCGCTCGGCGCGCTGCCGCGCGTACGACGAATAGCCGCCGCGGTATTCCACGACCGTGTTCTTCTCGAACGAGAGGGTCCGACCCGTGACGCGGTCAAGGAACCAGCGGTCATGTGAGGACACCAAGATTGTTTCGTCCTTCTCGATGAGGAATCGCTCCAACCATTCGAGCGCTGCGACATCTAGATGATTCGTCGGCTCGTCGAGAAGCAGGATGTCCGGATCGTCGAGGAGCAGCCGCGCGAGACCGAGTCGTGTCCGCTCGCCTCCGGAAAGCGTGGCCACCTGGCGATCGCGCAATGCATCGAGCCCGAGCCCGCCGAGGACTCGACCCACGGTCGACTCGAAGTCATATCCGCCGGCGTGCTCGAACTGATGCTGAGCTTCGGAGTACCGCTCGAGGAGCTCCTGGTCTCCGGACCCAAGACGCGGTTCGAGCCCGTGCATCTCCGCCTCGAGCTCGCGCAGGTGCGCAGCCGCACCGCGCGCGTGCTCTTCGACCGTCCCGGCGGCCTCGAAAAGGATCTCCTGCTCCATGAAGCCGATGCGCGTACCGCGGGCGATCGCGACGTTCCCTGCGTCGGCGGAGTCAAAGCCCGCCGCGACGCGCAGGAGTGTGGTCTTTCCCACCCCGTTCGGCCCCACGAGACCGACACGGTCACCGTGCGCGAGCCTGAAGGACACCTCGCTGAACACAAGCCGTTCACCGAAGCGCTTCGCGACCGCCTGGACCGAGAGGACGCTCATGAGCGTGGCGCTCGCTGACAGCGCGGGCAGTGGAACGTCCCCCGGCCGCCAACCACCGTGCGAACGATGGCCCGACCGCAGCGCGGGCACGGCTCGCCGGCGCGTGCATACACCTGGAACTCGCGCTGCATCCGTCCCTTGTTTCCGCGTGCGTCGACGTAGTCACTCGGCGAGGCGCCGCCGAGCCGAATTCCTTTGCGCAGCGCCCAGCGGATCGCCTCGTGAAGTCGCGCGATCTCTTCGCTGCGCAGCGATCCGGCCTTCCGCAGCGGATGGATCCGCGCGCGCCAGAGCGCCTCGATGGCGTAGATGTTCCCGATGCCAGCGATTGCGCGCTGGTCGAGAAGCAACACTTTGATGGCAGCCCGGGGGCGGCGGCGCAGGAGCGCCCGAAGCCACGCGACGGTGAAGCCACGCGCGAGGGGCTCCTGCCCGAGCGAGGCATGCAGCGGCATCCTCGGGCGGCGAGCCTCTCCATTTCCGTCGAGGGTCGAGGCGTCGATGACCGCCATCCGTCCGAACTTGCGCGTGTCCGAGAACCGCAGCGCGGTCCCATCCGCGAAACGGATCTCGCCGCGCACGTAGCGCTCGTCGACATCTTCCACGCCGTATAGGAGCTTGCCGGTCATGCGCAACGAGACGACCAGCGCCTCGCCGCCATCGAGATCGAACACCACGAACTTGCCGCGACGGCGCACGTCGCTGATGCGCCGGCCCCGCAGCCGCGCGCCGACGACCTCGGCCGGCTCTGGCTCGGTCAGGCGGACCCAGCGCGACTCGAATTCGCTGATCGTGCGGTCGACGACGAGCCCTCGGAGCTGCCGCGCGATGGTCTCGACTTCAGGTAGCTCAGGCATTCGCTGTCGCGGTGACTTCGAGTCGCTGCATCTCGTCCCAGTTCGGTCCTGCGCGGACGTCCACGATCAGAGGCACATCGAGCTCGTAGGCGGCGCTCATCTCGTCCCCGAGCAGTCGCGCCATGCGCTCGACCTCGAGACGCGGCACCTCGGCGACAAGCTCGTCGTGCACCTGCAGAAGAACACGCGCATGCAGGTCACTGTCGTGGAGCGCGTGATGCACGCGCGCCATCGCGATTTTCATGATGTCCGCGGCCGTACCCTGGATCGGCATGTTGATCGCCATTCGCTCGGCCGCGTTCCGCACGGCGTTTACGCGGCTCGTCATGTCCGGGATGTAGCGGCGGCGTCCGAGAAGCGTTTCGACGTAGCCCTGCTCGACGCAGAACGCCTTCGTCTCGAGGACGTACCGGCGCACCTGGCCGTAGCGCTTGAAATATTCGTCGATGAAGCGCTGCGCTTCCTCCCGCGGCATCTGCATCCGCCACGCAAGGCCGAAGTCGCTCATGCCGTAGATGATCCCGAAGTTCAGCATCTTCGCGACATCGCGCTGCTCTCGCGTGACCGCGCTTTCGGAGACGGCGAATCCAGCCGCGGCCGTGCGCCGGTGGATGTCGGCGCCCGAGCGGAACGCGTCGAGCAGCGCGGGGTCCTGCGATACGTGGGCGAGCACGCGAAGCTCGATCTGCGAATAGTCCGCGGCGACGAGGACCCGGTCGGTGGATCCGGCGACGAAGGCGCGGCGTATGCGGCGCCCGAGCGGCGTGCGAATCGGGATGTTCTGCAGGTTTGGCGCGCGGCTCGAGAGGCGTCCGGTGGCCGCAACGGTTTGCTCGAACGTCGTGTGGACGCGACGCGTCTCCGGATCGACGAGTCCGCCGAGGCCCTCCGCGTACGTCGAGCGAAGCTTCTCGATCTCACGGTACTCGAGGATCTTCTCGATGACCGGGTGCGCGCCACGCAGCTCTTCGAGAACGGTGGCGTCGGTCGAGAAGCCGGTGCCGGTGCGGCGGCCGCGAGGGAGCTTCAGCTCCTCGAACAAAAGCGACTGCAGCTGCTTCGGCGAGTTGAGCCCGAACTCATGGCCGACCACCGCGAACGCCTCCTGCTCGATCCGCGCGACCTCGCGGGCGAATTCCTCGCCCAGCGAGCGCAGGTAGCCGGTGTCCACCGCGATGCCGGCCTCCTCCATCTCGACGAGCACGTCGACGAGCGGGAGCTCGACGTCGCGGTAGAGCCGCTCGAGATTGAGCCGCTCGAGCTCCACGGAGAACTGCTCCCCGAGACGCGCCGCCGCGACCGCGCCGGCCCCGGCACGTACAAGACGCTCGTCGAGAGTCGCTGTGCGGTACGGATCCTTCCGGTCGGGAACGGGAAGCGCCGGCACTTCGAGCTTCAGACGCTCCGCCGCGAGATCCTCGAGTGCGTGATAGCGGCGACTCGCGTTCACGAGGTAGCTCGCGATCATCGTGTCCATCGACACACCGCGAAGGTCGGCGCCCGACCGTCGCAGCGCACGACGGGCAGTCTTCGCATCGTGTGCCGTCTTCGCGACCGTCTCGTCAAGCAGAAGCTCCGCGATGGGGGCAGGGACGCCGTCGGGTGTCGGCACGTACCAGGCCCGTTCGCCCCCAGCGAGGCCGAGCCCAACGAGCAACGGGTGCCGGCCAGACGTGTCCATGTCCGCATGGATCGCGAATGCGCCGAGCTCGCGCAGCTCGGTCGCGACCTTGTCCGCGTCGACATCGGCGACGAGCGCGGTCTCGACTGGCGGAGCGACGGCAGGCGCCGGTTCGAGGCCGAGCTGCATCTGCCCTCCGCGGGGCACCATCTGCGTCGTCACCGTCGGGGCCGGTGCCGCGAGGTTCTGATCCGCGGGAGGAAGGCGGGGCACGAGGCTCCGGAACTCGAGATCCCTGAACAGCTCGAGCACGGCGGCGCGGTCGTACGTCGTCCGGCGCGTGCGGTCCAGCTCGAGAGTCACCGGCAGATCCGTCACGATCGTGGCGAGCTCGCGGCTACGTAAGACCTGATCTTTGTTCGCGGCAAGCGACTCGCGTAGCCGCGGCGTATAGCCGCCGAGGTCCGCATAGACGCCCTCTAGATTTTGGTGCTCGGCGATGAGCTTCGCGGCGGTCTTTTCTCCCACACCGGGCACGCCTGGAATGTTGTCGGTGGCGTCGCCCTTCAGCGCTTTGAAGTCGACCATCTGATCCGGTCGCAGGCCGTAGCGCTGCCGGATCATCTCCTCGTCGTAGATGACGGTGTTCTGGAAACCCTGGCGCGTCGTCATCAGCTTGATGAGCGGCGTGACGAGCTGCAGAGGGTCGAGGTCGCCCGACACGATGATCGTCTCGAGCCCCTTCGCCTCGGCCTGCCGTGCGAGCGCGCCGATGACGTCGTCCGCCTCGAACCCGGGGAGCGAGTACATCGGAATGCCGAAGGCTTCGAGCAGCTGCTTGCAGCGCTCGAACTGGGGCCGGAGATCGTCGGGCATCGGCTTCCGCGTGGCCTTGTACGTCGGCTCCATCTCGCGTCGGAACGTCGGGACCGGCAGGTCGAAGGCTGCCGCGATGTGCTGCGGGGTCACCTGCTCGAGCGATTTCAGGAGGATCGAGGCGAAGCCGAACGTCGCGTTGGCAAGCTCGCCCTTGGTCGTGGTGAGCGGGGGCACGGCGAAGAACGCCCGGTAGATCAGGCTGTTCGAGTCGATGAGCGCGAGACGCTCGGTCACCTTACGAGTATCGCGGCTAGGCCGAGCGAAGCCTCCGCCCGAGGATGAGCGACAGTGCCGCGAAAGCGACGCCGAGAACGAGCCACAGCCACGGGAACGGATTGAACGGAGGTTGCTCGCTCGCGCTCGGATTCCGGGCGGCGACCGCGAAATCGCCGGTCGACGCCGAGGGCGAGGCGGATCCGGTGTCTTGGCGCCGGGTCGCGTCGTTCGTGGTTGTGCGCTCGGCGGCCGGTGCCGGCGTTGGGGACGGCACGACGTTGAACGCCGCGCCTGGAGACGCCGACGCGGACGTTGGCGCGACGTATTTCGTATCGCTCTGGGGCGCCGCGGACGCCGAGGTCGCTCCGCCTCTCGACTGATCTAGGGCGGCGTTCGGCGCGGGCGCGGCAGCGGGCGCGGACCCGGCGCTCTGCGCGCGAGGGAACGGAGACATCGCGGCCGAGACGATGAACAGGAAGATGGCGGCCGCGCTCGCGACTGTTGAGAACGTGCGAAGCGCGACCATCCAGACCGGGGCGGAGACACGCGGGACCAGTGATCGCGACGGAACGGGCATCGGCAGGGCCGCAATGAGGCGGGCCGTCGCGCGAAGCTCGGCCAAACGCGTCCGGCAGACGGCGCACGTGTCCAGGTGCGCCTGCACCGAGGTGCGAGCCTCGGGCGAAAGCGCGCCGTCCAGGTACGCCGAAAGGTCGTCGAACGGATGCACGGCCTAACCTCCTATCCCTAGGACGACGGCGCTCTGAATCGGTTCCCTCACCCGCCTGATCCCTTCCAGCCACGGCCGACAAGGATGTTTCGCACTGCGACACGGCCGCGATGGATGCGCGACTTCACGGTACCGATCTCGGTCGACGTGATGATCGCGATCTCCTCGTACGCGAAGCCTTCGACATCGCGGAGCAGGAGCACCGCACGCTGCTCGGCCGGTAGCGTGGCGAGCGCCTCCTCGACGACACCCAAGGCTTCGCGGTCGGCCGCGAGGTCGGCGAGCTCGGGACCCGGCGCAGCCGGCTCCGCCCATCCCACCGCGTCATCGTCTTCGGCCGGCGGGTCGAGCGGAAGCTCGGGACGCCGTCGTCGCGAACGAAGCCGATCGAGTGCGCGATTGGTAACGATCCGAAAAATCCACGCGCGAAACGATGTTCCTTCAAACGACGCGAGTGACTTCCACGCCGATAGGAGCGCGTCTTGCACGACATCTTCGGCATCGTCGGGACCGAGCATCCGTGCTGCATGTCGATACAGAGGTCGCTGGACCTCGAGAGCGAGTTGCTCGAAAGCCCGGGCGTCCCCGCGGCGCGCGCGATCGAGGAGCGCTTCGGTCGCTCCCCCGACGTCCGGCCGCATCAGCGAACTTTCGCCTGGCTGCAGCTTCTTCTGTAGATTGCCGCATGCAAGAGATGACCGGAGACGTCAAAAAGAAGGTCGTCGTCATCGGCGAAGATGACGAACCGATCGCGACCTTGCTCCGCGACTCGATCAACGACGAGGACGCCTACCAGTCCGTCGTCGTGTCCGACGGCGCGTTGGTCCTCGAGACCGTGCGTCAGGTCCACGCCGACCTCCTCATCCTCGACATCATGATGCCGGGACTCGACGGCTTCGAGGTATTCGACCGCGTTCGCGCCGACACCGACATCCGTGAGATGCCGGTGCTCTTTGTCAGCGCGGCGACGAATCAATACGAGAGCGACTTCAAGGAGCGGGGCATCACCGATGTGATCTCCAAACCGTTCGACCTGAACGATCTGCTGGCGCGCGTCCGAGTACTCTGCCCGACCGATGCCGGAGGCGAAAGCTAGCTCGCGCAACCGCGCTCGATACGCCGAGCTGGCGCGCCTCGCCGCCGAGACCGCCGTAGCCGTGGGCAACGCCATCGTGGTGGGTGACACGGAGATCGTCACGCACAAGCGCGGACGGGCCAACTTCGCCACTGCGGCGGACCACGCAGCCGAGAACGCGATCATCGCGCTCCTAAAAGCCCACGATGCCCGAGTCCCGATCCTGGCTGAGGAGAGCGCGCGCAAAGGGCTCGCGGAGTCCGAACGGCTCTGGGTGGTCGATCCGATCGACGGCACGCTCAACTTCAGCCGCGGCCTCCCGTTCTATTGCGTGCTCATCGGGTACGTCGAGGATGGCAAAGCGCGCGCGGGGGCCGTCCACGCGCCGCGCACGGGCGAGACCTTCGTCGCGTCGGAAGGCGCGGGAGCGACGCGAAACGGCGAATCCATTTCGGTGTCGAAGGTGACGCGTCTGCCGGACGCATTCGCAGTCGCGAGCCTGGGGTTCGGTGAGACGAAGAAGAAGGACTCGCGCTTCACGACGCTCAACGCGACCTGCGCGCGGCTGCGGGTGACCGGGTCGGCCGGCCTCGAGATCTCCTACCTTGCGATGGGGCGCTTCGATCTGTTCGTGCATTCGGCGCTGTCGCCGTGGGACATCGCCGCGCCAGCTTTGATCGCGCGCGAGGCCGGCGCTGCGGTGATTTCGCTGAAGACAGCGAAGGACGCCGCGTGGAACGAGCGGCAAGTCGTGATCGCCAATCCGCGACTCGCGAAGACTGCGGTGAAGCTGCTAGCCAAACCTACAATGTGAGATGCGCCGGAGTGGAGGAACCGGGATACTCGAAGCACTCAAAATGCTTTGGGCGAAAGCCCATGAGGGTTCGAATCCCTCCTCCGGCACCGATCGTTAGAGCGGCAATTTCACCCGCACCGTAGTTCCTTTGCCGTCGCCGTCGCTCTCTAAGACAAGCGACCCAGCGTGGGCCTCGGCAACGATGCGTGCGACATAGAGGCCGACGCCCATCCCGGCGAAGGTGTTGGCGCGGCCTGCCCCGCGCACGAACGGATGCCCCAGCTTCGCGATCTCATCGGCAGGGATGCCGATCCCCGCATCGGTGATCGAAATTTCCGCCGTTCTGTCGTGAGTCACAAGCCGGACCTTGATAGGTCCGCCCGTCGGTGAGTACTTGACCGCATTTCCGACGAGATTCATGAGCAGCTGCTCCACACGCGACTGGTCGCCACGCGCCGGAACGCTCGCGGGAGCCTCGACCGCGAAGACATAGCGCCCCTCTTCAAGCGTCGCGTCGACGTAGCGCTCCACGACTTCGCGGACGAGAACGGCGAGGTCATACGGGACTCGCTCCATGCTCAACGAGCCCCTCTCCGCACGCGAGACCGACAACAGGTCGTTGACGAGGCCGTTCATCCGGTCCACCTGGCGCTCGATCGCCGCGAGGTTCCGGTCCAAAGACTCCATGTCCAGCTCGGCGCCCTGCGTCTGCGAACGGCGCATCCGCGAGCGGACGAGCTGGGCGAGTGCCTTGAGCGGCGTGAGAGGCGTTCGGAGCTCGTGGGAAACGATCGAGAGGAACTGCTCTCGCTCGCGCTCTCCCGACAAGAGATCGGTGATGTCGTGGAGTGTCATGACCCCGGCGACGATTTCGTCGTTCGCTCCACGCACGGGCGCCGCGCTGACCTCGACGTCGCGCCGCTCGCCGGTGTCGGGCCGCGTCACAAGATAGTCCCCCTTCGTGGTCTCTCCCTTCATCGCGCGATCCAGTGGAGATGAGCCCGGAGGGATCGGGCCGCCGGTCGTCAGATCTTTGACGTCGACAGCGTCGCGAAGCTGAGCCAGCGTCTCGAACTGAGGTACGCCAAGAATGTCCCGCGCCCGGGGGTTGGCCTCATAGCGACCGTTGGGCCAAGCAATGAGAACCCCGTCCCCCAGCGCATCGAGAAGATGCCGATGGAGGTCCTGCTGGGCGAGGGCCTCCCCATACAAACGTGAGTTCGTGATCCCGATCGCGGTCGTCGCCGCTAGGAGGTGAGCGAGCTCGATATCGTCCGGCTCGAACACGCGCTTTGGATCTTTGCTGTAGACGACGAGCACGCCCGTCAACGTCTCTTGAAAAAAGAGAGGTATGGAGAGCAGCTTCGCGAGGCCCTCCGCTTCGATGAGCGCATGGTCGCCAACGCTTCCCGATGGCATGTCGAGGATGACGTGCTCGCCGGCGGCGCGGACTTGCGCGCGGACCTCGTCGATCGGCAGCCGCTGCCGCGCCGCGTAACTGGTGGAGAGGCCCTCGTGCGCGCGGATGACGAGCGCATCGCCTTCGTCGTTTGGCAGGAAAACCGCCGCGGCATCCGCTGTTAGAAGGTCTCGCGCCGACTTGACCGCGGTCCGCAGCCGATGTTCGAGGTCGAGCGACGCGAACACCTCGCTGTTCGCGTCATGTAATTGGCGCAAGCGCGCGCGACTGGCCATCCGAGTGGAGGAAGGCACGCGCTATGCCAATCTCCCGCTAGGCGAGCGGACTACGGGTCAACGCGGGAGGACGATCTCGACGACGTCGCCGCCGACCTCGCGCGCGACGGCTTCGGCGAGCTCGCGCGAGGGCCTGGTCCGAAATGAGGTCTGCACGCGACGCATGCCGCCACCATTTCGCGGGAGCTCGAGTACGACCTGCGACACGCCGGCGTGATCCTTGAGGACCTCCTGGATCTTCTGGAAGAGCGCGATGGAGCGCTCGTAGTCGAGGACTTCCCTGAAGCGAATGACGAGCGGCGGCGGTTCCTCAGACAGGACGTCAGCCGGCTCGGCCGTCGACATTGACGGGGGGTGGGGCTTCTCTGAGGAGGACCGTTGGGCCGGATCCATGACGCTCTCGTCGCGCCCGGGCCCATAGGTCCGACGCAGAGAGGCCCCGCCCCCCGTCTGCACGGCGCCCGGCTGCACGGCGGCGCCTCCGCCGTTCCTTGTCGTGAACTTGGCGCGCTTGGCGAGGAACTGCCGCCGCTCGTCCGCGACGCGCTTGATCTCTTCGATCCCGGCATCTTCGAAACGCACCGCGTGCTCGGCAAGCAGCTTCGGATCCTCCTCGCGCTGCTCGACTCGAGCGAGGACGAGCAGGATCTCGTCCGCCCCCCAGAGCGGCGCGGTCGCCTCGTACACCCGCGGAAAGACGGTGATCTCGACGCTGCCGGTCAGGTCCTCGACCTGCGCGAACATCATGAGCTGCTTGTTCTTGGTGATGTGCTTGCGCGCGCTCGTGACGACGCAGGCGATCGTGACCAGATCCTCCCCCGCCTCGCTCAGCTCGGCCAGAGCGACCAGATTGTCGACGTCCTTCATGCGGGGAGCGAGCGCATTGAGCGGGTGCGCTGACAGATAGATCCCGAGCAGCTCCTTTTCCCAGGCCAACTTCTCCTTCGGAGCGTCCACGAACTTGCTGTTCGGGGTCGGGACGAATTTCACGTCCAGCTGGCCGCTCATCCCGAGCTCGGCGAACAGACCGACCTGTCCGCTCTCCCGATCGCGCTGCAGCCGCTGCGCGGTCTCGAGGACCTGATCGAGACGATCGAGCTGCCAGAGGCGCGGCCCGAACTCGTCGCACGCGCCCGCTTTGATCAGCGACTCGATCACGCGCTTGTTCGCGCGCTGGAGGTCGAGTCGCTCGCAGAAGTCGTCCTGCGAGCGGAACGGGCCTCCCGAGCGGCGCGCCTCGATGAGCCCCTCGACCGCGCCCTCGCCGACGTTCTTGACGGCACCGAGCCCGAAACGGATGCCCTTAGGCGTGAACGCGAAGTCGAGCTCGGACTCGTTCACGTCCGGCGGCAGCACCGCGAGGCCCATGCGCCGACACTCGGCGACCGCAATCGCGATGCGGTCGGGCGTGCCCATCTCTGCCGAGAGCACGGCCGTCATGTACTCCGTCGTGTAGTTCGCCTTCAAGTACGCGGTGTGGTACGCGATGATCCCGTAGATCGCCGCGTGCGCGCGGTTGAACCCGTATCGGGCGAACGGCTCGAAGTCCTTCCAGACCGCCTCGATCACGTCGGCATGCACGCCGTTGCGGACCGCCCCTGACACGAACTTCACCTTCTGCGCGTCGAGCTTGTCGCGGAACTTCTTGCGCACGGCGTAGCAGAGCACGTCAGCCTCGGCGAGCGTGAAGCCCGCGAGCGCCTGCGTCACCGCCATCA
>Ga0209161_10003437_pt1 | contig 12793 bp, 13 predicted proteins | sample GraSoiAngelo_155_FD_186169 | JGI IMG/M metagenome (GOLD analysis project Ga0209161, IMG submission 186169) | Grasslands soil microbial communities from the Angelo Coastal Reserve, California, USA - 14_1009_13_30cm (SPAdes) (version 2) | ecosystem: Environmental > Terrestrial > Soil > Grasslands...
CCGCACCGGACGGGGCGCCGTACGATCCCACGGTCTACCGGCGCGTGTACGAAGCGGTGCTGCGCCATCGCCACGTCGACGTCGTGGCCCTCGACATGATCCTGCCCACCGAGCGGCTCTCCGTGTACGACTTCGCCGTCGCCCCGCCGTCGCTGGCGCCGACCGAAGCGGACGCCGAGGAGTTCATCCGCGAGGTCGAGCGCCGCTACACCGATCGCCGAGCGCTCGAGCGCGAGATCGCCCACTGGTGGGAGGTGTCGTGGCGGTGCTGACGCCGGAGTCAGGGCAGCAGGTACACCGTCGACGGAAAGCTATTGAGCGCCCGCAGCCGGCGACGTAGGCTACGTCTCACCATGAACAGCGCACTCGCCGTTCTCGCTCCGGTGCTCCTGCTGCTCGGCGCGGCCCCGCCGCTCGGCGCGCAGACCTACCCGACTGGCCCCATCACGCTGGTGATTCCGCTGGCGCCGGGTGACGCGACCGACGTCGCGGGCCGCGCCATGGCCGACGAGCTGGCGAAGCTGCTCAAGGTGCCGATCGTGCCGATGAACCGGCCCGGCGCCGGGATGGCGATCGGCACCGACAGCGTCGTGAAGGCGAAGAAGGACGGCTACACGATCTTGCTGACGCCGAACGCCGCCCTCGTCTCCGCGCGAATCCTCAATCCGGAGACGGTGACCTACGATCCGCTGAAGGACCTGACCCCGCTCGGGCTCACCACGCGGACGCCGATCCTCATCGCCGTCCGGCGGGACGCGCCCTACAAGACCTTTGCCGAGGCCGTGGAGTTCTCGAAGAAGAATCCGGGCAAGGTGCGCGTCGGCTCGGTCGGCACCGGCTCGGTCGGCCACCTCGACGTCGAGATGATCAACTCGCTCACGGGCGCGGGACTGACCATGGTGCCGTTCAAGGGCGGCGCGCCGGGGATCACCGCGATGCTCGGCGGTCACGTCGAGGGCGGCGCGTTCTCGCTGGGCGCGTTGAGCCCTCACCTCAAGAGCGGAGCGCTCAGGGGTCTCGTCCTCTCCAACAAGTTCCCCGGCCATCCGGATATCCCCACCCTGTCGCAGCTCGGCCATCGCCAGAACCTGCTCGGGGTCTGGGCCGCGTTCTTCGCGCCGGCGGGCGTGCCGGCCGAGGTCACCCGGACGCTGGTGTCCGCCATCGAGAAAGTGGCGAACGATCCGGCGATCGCCGCGAAGCTCGCCGGCATCGGCATTCTTCAAGACTGGGCGCCACCCGACCGGCTCGTCGCCGAGATCCGAGAAGAGCATCGGGTCGTCGAAGACCTCGCCAAGAAGGCCGGGCTGGTGAAGTAGGCGCATGCGTCGCGACCTGGTCAGCGCCCTGTTCTGGCTGGCCGTCGCGATCTTCGCCGCCGCGCAGGGCCTGGCCCTCAAGCTCGGCTCGCTCAAGCAACCCGGATCCGGGTTCTTCCCGTTCTGGGGCGGCGTGGTGCTCGGGCTGCTCTCGCTGGTCCTCGTCGCCAGGTCGCTCGGCCGGCAATCCGCCGCCGGGCCCCTCGTCCGGCCCGAGTCGTCGCGGCTCCTCGTCGTGGCGGGCGCGATTCTCGGCTACGTCCTGTTGCTGGAGCGCGCCGGATTCGTAGCCGTCACGTTCGCGTTCCTCCTGCTCCTGCTCCGGCTCGAGCGCCGCGGCTGGGCCTTCAGCGCCGCGACGGCCGGCGCGGGTGCGGCCGCGTCGTGGGCGCTCTTCCAGCTCTGGCTGAAGACGCAGCTCCCCCTCGGCCCGCTCGGGTTCTGAGCGTGGAGATCGTCCAGGGCGTGCTCTATGGATTTCAGGTCGCGCTCCAGCCGATCAACCTCCTCTACTGCTTCGTGGGCGTCCTCATCGGGACGCTGGTCGGCGTCTTGCCGGGGCTGGGGCCGGCCGCCGCGATCGCGCTCTTGCTCCCGTCGACGTTCTCGGCGAGTCCGGTCTCCGCCGTGATCATGCTGGCCGGGATCTACTACGGCGCGATGTACGGTGGCTCGACCACGTCGATCCTGGTCAACATTCCCGGCGAGGCGGCGTCGGTCGTCACGTGCCTGGACGGGCACGCGATGGCCCGGCAGGGGCGCGCGGGCGCCGCGCTCGGCATCGCGGCGTTCGGGTCCTTCATCGCGGGCACGTTGAGCGTCGTGCTCTTGACCTTCCTGGCGCCGTTCCTCGCCCGCGTGACGCTGAGCTTCGGCCCACCCGAGTACTTCGCCCTCATGGTCCTCGGACTGACGTTGCTCACCTACTTCGCGCGCGAGTCGATGGTGAAGGCGCTGATGATGGCCGCCGTCGGGCTGCTCTGCGGCGTCGTGGGTCAGGACACGATCAGCGGCCGGCTGCGTTTCTCGTTCGGCATCCGGACCCTCGAGGACGGGCTCGGGCTGGTGCCGGTCATCATGGGACTCTTCGGGATCTCCGAGGTGCTGCTCAATCTGGAGACGCGCGATCAGGACCGGGACATCTTCGCGGCGCCGACGACGGGCCTCCTGCCCACGCGCGAGGACTGGCGCCGTTCGGCGCTGCCGATCCTGCGCGGCTCGGCCCTCGGCTTCGGCCTCGGGATCCTGCCCGGCGCCGGCGCGATCATCGCCTCCTTCGCGTCGTACGCCGTCGAGAAGCGAGCGTCACGCGAGCCCGAGCGGTTCGGGCACGGCGCGATCGAGGGCGTGGCCGGGCCGGAGTCGGCCAACAATGCCGCGGCCGGCGGCGCCTTCATCCCGTTGCTCACGCTCGGCATTCCGGCGAACGCGGTCATGGCGATCTTGCTCGGCGCGCTGATGATCCACGGGCTTCAGCCCGGTCCCCTGCTGGTCACGCAGGCCCCCGACGTCTTCTGGGGCATCATCACCAGCATGTACATCGGCAACGCGATGCTGCTGGTGCTGAACCTGCCGCTGATCCCGATGTGGGCCCGCCTGCTGCGCGTGCCGTACGCGCTCCTGTTTCCGTTCGTGCTGCTCTTCTGTCTCATCGGCGCCTACAGCGTCGGCAACAACGTCGGAGACGGTGTCGTGATGTGGGTCTTCGGGATCGTCGGCTACCTGATGAAGAAGTTCGACTACGAGGGCGCGCCGCTGATCCTCGCGATGGTGATCGGGCCGATGATGGAGGAGGCCTTGCGCCAGTCGCTCATCCTCTCGACCGGCAGCTTCGCCGTCTTCGTCACGCGCCCGATCTCGGCCGGGTTCATCCTGGCCGCCGCGCTCCTCGTGCTCGGGCCCCTGCTCACGCGGCGCCGACCGTCGGCCACGTGACAGGGGCGTGTAGGATTTCCCAGCGGTGTAGGAATTGCCGGGTCGGGTCAAGCGACGCGCGTCACCGCCGCGACCGACGCCGCGCGCACGACGAACACCGGCACGTGCGAGGTGCGTAGCACGGCCTCGGCGACCGATCCGAAGAGCAGGCGGCGAAGGCCCGTGCGGCCGTGCGTCGTCATCGCGATCAGGTCCGCTTCGCTCTCGCGCGCGGCATCGATGATCTGGTCGGGCGCCTGCCCGGCGCGCACGCTCGTGGTGACCGACAGCCCCTCGAAGAGCGGCATGGCCGCGACGACGCGCAAATAGTCGATCGCCTCCTGGCGCTTGTGCTCCTTCGCCCGCTGCGCGGCCTCGAATGCCTCGGGCGACTCGTCCGCCGCCGACTCGATCGTCGGCACGACGACGCGAACGAGCGCGACCTCGATCTGAAGCGGGCGCGCCATCGGCAGGAACACCGGAAGCACGGCCTCCGCGATTCTCGACCCGTCGAGGGGGACGAGCGCACGCCGGAACGGAGATTCGGCCGCCGCCAGTATTTTCATGGGCACCTCCGCCACTGAACGAGAGCAAGGGTGGTGCCAGCCGAGGTTCCACCTTTTGGTGGGGTCTGGCGCTCAGGCCGCGGCGAGCCGCGCGCCGGTCTCGCGCACGACGTCGACGAGCGCGGCCAGGTCGGACTCCGTCGTCGCGTAGTGGAGCACGCAGGCCCGCAGCGCGAAGTGCCCGCCGAGCGTGGCCTGGGTGAGGAACGCGCGGCCCGAGGCCTGGACGTCCTCCATCACGCGCTTGTTGAGCGCGTCGAGCGCGCGATGGTCGCCGCGCAGGCGCCCGGGCGCGTAGCGGAAGCAGACGATCGAGAGCTCGACGGCGGCCAGCCGCTCGAGGTCGGGCGCGGCATCCACGAGTCGCGCCAGGTGCGCGGCCAGGGCCAGGTGGCGCGCGACCAGGTCGCGCACGCCGTCGCGCCCGAGGTGCTGGAGCGTCATCCAGAGCTTCAGCGCGCGAAAGCCGCGCGTCTGCTGGATGCCGTACTCGGAGTACCACGGAAGCCCGCCGAAGCCGCGATCGGGCTCCGTGCGCAGGTAGGCGGGCACCAAGCTGAAGGCCTCGCGCAGGAGCCGGCCGTCGCGGACGAGGACCGCGCCGCACTCCGCCGGCACCGACAGCCATTTGTGGGGATCGAGGGCGACCGAGTCGGCCCGTGCGAGCCCGGCGTAGCGTGCGCGACGGCTCGGCACCGCCGCGCCTACCGCGCCGTAGGCGCCGTCGACATGGAGCCACAGCCGCTCGGCGGCGCACAGATCGGCGAGCGCGTCGAGCGGGTCGATCGCGCCCGTGCTCACCGTGCCCGCGCTCGCCGCCACGCAGAACGGCCGCCGGCCCGCGGCTCGGTCGGCGGCGACGGCGGCGCGGAGGGTGCGCGGGTCCATCCGGCCATCGTCGTCGGTGCCCACGGTGTGGATCAGCTCGGCGCCCAGGCCCAGGAGCTCCGCGGCCTTCTGAATGCAGCTGTGCCCGTCGGACGAGACGTAGAGGATCAGCGGCGGCCGCGAGCGCTGGAGCCCGTCACGCCGCACGTCCCAGCCGTCCTCGGTCGCCGCGCGATGGCGCGCCGCCGCGAGCGCGATCAGCGTGGCCGCGGAGCCGCCGCTCGCCAGCAGCCCCATGCTCCCGTCCGTGGGAAACCCGATCAGCTCCATGAGCCAGCGCACGGCGGCCCGCTCGACGTAAATGGCGGCGTGGTCGCCCCCGGCGCAGCTCGGGTTCAGCGCCGCCGCGAGGAAGTCGGCGACGATGCCGATGGGCGCCGGCGGCGAGTTCACCCAGCCGAAGAACCGCGGGTGGCCGTTGCCCATCGCGTGCGGGAGGACGGCCGTGCGGAAGTGCTCCAGGATCGCTTCGGCGCCGGCGCCGGCTTCGCCCAGGGGCTCCTGGATGAGCGCGGCGCGCTGGTCGGGCGCCATGGGCTGAAAAACCGGGCGCGTCCGAATCGACGCGAGGTAGTCGGCCACGAGGTCGACGGCGGCGTGAGCCAGCCGGCGGAAGGATTCGGGATCGAGGGCGGGCGGCGTCATGATCGCCTCCTGTCGCGCGGCCGCCGCCGCGGCGGTCGCGCCGGCGCACGATGCCGGCTGAGCTCCATCGCGAGGTAGTACACGCAGGGCTCGTCGCCCGGGTTGGCGAAGGCGTGGCGGCAGTCACCGGCGTAGTAGATAGTGGAATCCCGGGTGGAAAGCGTCGGGGGGAGCGACGTTCGCTCCCCCCGGTTGGTTCGCTCGTGCGATCGCGCGGCTACTGCAACGGCGACGTCCCGACCCAGCCCGACTCCGACACGTCGACGGTGACCCCGTCCGGAGCGTTGTACTTCACCTCGACGTTGGCGTGGCGGCTGCCGTACTGCCCGACGCCGAGGGCCTGGTTGATGTCGTCGCGGGGCGTCGACCCGGCCGACTTCAGCCGCTCGGTGATCGCCTCCAGACTCTCGACCTGGAAGCCGATGTGGTGGATGCCGCTCCAACCCTTGCCGCGCTCGACTCCGGCGACCGCATCGTTCTTGAAGTTGAGGATCGCGAGGTTGATGTCGCCGTCGCTCAGGTAGTAGCCCCGAGCGCCCGGGCCGTCGATCTTCGCGATCTCCTTCATGCCGAACACGTCGATGTAGAACTTCGCGGTCGCGTCCACGTCCTGGGTCGAGAGGGCGATGTGCTTGATCTTCGGCATGGCGTTTCTCCTGTGGCGGCGGTTCGGGTTCGGCTCCTGGGCCTGTCTCGGCAGACTACGCCAGCGGAGGCCGAAACGCCAGCACATTCGCGGACCTCACCGCGGTAGCAGGTCTGCGCGCTCGATGTCGGCGAGGAATTGCCGCACGTCGGAGAGTGGCGTGACGAAGGTCTGGCCGGGGACGGGCACGTCGACGTACAACCCCGGCGAGCTCCCCTGCGCTGTCAGACGCGCGGTACTGAAGCCTTCGACCAGACCGAGCAGCCCGGCGGTTCGCGCGTCGTACACACCGCCGCCGCTCACGCCGTACGTCACCGGCGCGTCCACGATCAAGCGGCCTGCGGAGTCGCCGCCCGGCTCGCCGATGATCACCTGACCGACGACACCGCTCGACAGCATGATGTGCCGGCCCAGCGGGAAACCGACGACCCAGATCGGCGCACCCAGCGCCGGCGCGGCCGCCGGCGCCGCCGGCGAGCAGTCGTCGGTCTCCGCGCGCAGGAGCGCCAGGTCGATGGCGTCGTTGCGCGCGGCGACGAGCAGCGCGTTGACTTTGCGGCCGGTGCCGAGGTGACGGCCGAACACCGCGTAGATCTCCGTCTTGCCCGCGAGCCCCGAAAACGTGTGGCCGCTGGTCAGGACGAAGCACGCCGGTCCCTCGGCGGTCCGGCGGGCCGCGATGGCCACGCCCGAGCCGCTCTTGATCCGTCGTCCCTCGCGCTGCTCGACGACGACCTGCACCGCGGACGGGAAAATCCTCTGCAGCACCTCTTCGCGGGTGGGCTCGCCGAATCTGATGGCGGCGCAGCTGCCGAGCAAGAGGGCGCCCCAGAGTGTCAAGAAGACCCGAGTAAGAAGTTCTCGTCCCATGTAAGAGTTACGCGTCCGAACGACCGGGGGCGCCGTCGGCCGGGCCGCTAACCATCGATCATGCCAAGTCTCGGCGCGTTTTGCGAGCCAGGGCATGCCGCTTGCTCCGATACCCGCCGGGTACGCGCGGCGGCGGTGTTGCCGTGGCGCCCCCGCCCACACACCAAGTCTCAGGAGGGACACCCGATGAGAAAGACGAGCAGCTTACTGGCCCTTCTCGCCATCGCGTTCGTCACCGTGCTCGCACCGATCGCCTGGGCCGACGAGGTCCAGGGCAAGATCAAGAGCTTCGATGCGGCCGGCAACACCGTCGTGCTCGAGGACGGCACTCAGCTCATGATTCCGCCCACCGTCCGCGTCGAGCGCCAGGCGCTGAAGCCCGGCGCGAACGTGAAGGCGAGCTTCGAAGAGAAGGACGGCAAGAAGATCGCGACGTCCATCGCGGTGATGCCCGCCCGGTAGCCGCGAGTCAGCGGCGCTCCGGCGGAACGCATCACACCGCCCGAGCGCCGCGCGCTTCCAGTTGTAAGGCTTCCTTTACTAGAGAACCCGCCGGCTCTAATCTCCCGCCTCCCACGAATCAGCGACTGAGCGCGCGGCACAGCGCGTGGTAGATTTGGCCGTGCCCTACGCTCCGCTCGGTCAATCCACCCCTGACCGTGTTCCTCGCCAGGGACGCCTGAGGACATCGCGATGAATCTCCTGCGCCCGCTCGATCGCTTCCTGACCGTCAACGGCCTGCGATTCCACGTCCTCGACTGGGGCGGTGAGGGGCGCACGCCGCTGCTGCTGCTGCACGGCTTCACCGGGCACGCGCACGCGTGGGACACGCTGAGCATCGCGCTCCAGCCGCATTTCCACGTCTACGCCATGGACCAGCGCGGTCACGGTGACAGCGACCCGGCCGACACCTACAACGCCGTCGCCGCCTTCGACGACATCGGCGGGGTCCTCGACCAGCTCGGCGTGACCTCGCTCGTGCTGGTCGGCCTCTCGATGGGCGGCCGTAACGCGATCTACTTCACGTCCAAGCGGCCCGAGCTCGTCCAGAAGCTGGTCATCGTCGACATCGGTCCGGAGATCAGCAAGCGCGCCGCGCAGGCACCCGCCGGCCCGCCCGAGCCCGACACGTGGGAGAGCATCGAGCAGGCGGCGCAGCACCTCTACCGCGGCAACCCGTACCCGGGCATCCACTACTACCGCTGGGTCGCCTCGCACAGCTTGCGCCAGCGGCCCGACGGCGCCCTCGTGTGGACGTGGCATCCGAGCGTCAAGGAACGGCGATCGCAACTCGACATCGACTGGTGGGCGGTGCTGCGCGCGATCACGCCGGAGACCCTGGTGCTGCGCGGCGAGCGCAGCATGGTTCTGGACCGCGACGTGGCCGAGCGGATGGCCCGCGAGCTCCCGCGCGGTCGCTTCGTCGAGATCCCGCGGGCCGTCCACACCCTCCACGAGGACAATCCCGAGGCGGTGCTGGCCACGCTCAAGGACTTCCTCAAGTTCTGAGCTACTGGCGTTTGAGCTTCAGGTCCTCGTACGGCGCCGAGTACGCGTAGCCGCGGATCAGGCTGATGCCCGGCTCCTCCATACGCGGGCCGATGCCCCAGGTGAACGCGAGCTCGTAGATCGGGACGTGCGTCACCCGGTCGTGGAGGATCTGCTGGATCTGGTGGATCAACGCCTCCCGCCGCTTCACGTCGGTCTCGCGCGCCTGACGCTGGAACAGGTCCTCGACCTCCGGGAGCACCCCGGCGGTATAGGCGCCTTCCTTGGAGACGTAGGCCTCGAGCCGCGTCGCCGCGTTTCCGCCGGCGCCGGTGATGCCGACGATCAGGCCCTTGAGCTTCTTCTCACGCCACGCCGTGGTGAGCGTCGCGCGCTCCATGGTCCGAATGCGCGACCGGATGCCGACGGTCTGCAGATACGAGGCGAGCGCCTCGCCCATCGACGTGTACGGCGGCCACGGATGGAAGTCGCCCGCGTCGAACCCGTTGGGATAGCCGGCTTCGGCCAGGAGCTGTTTGGCCCGGGCGGGATCGAAGGGCGTTGGCTCGAACGGCTTCGCGAACTCGAAGGCGCGGGGAATGAGGCCTCCGGTCGGCTTCGAGAAGCCGAGGGTCTCGGCCTGGTTGAGCGCGTTCCGGTCGATCGCGTGGCTGGCGGCCAAGCGCACGCGGCGGTCGTGCCACGGTGACTTCGGATCCCACTGGTCAGGCATGTCGAGCCAGAAGACACCGCTCGACTGGCTCGGCGCGGTGAGCTTGAGCCCGGGCGTCCGGCGAATGTCCTCGGCGACGGGACCGCTGAAGAGGTAAGCGATGTCGACCTCGCCCTTCTTGAGGGCGGCCGCGCGCGTCGTCTCCTCGCCCAGGCTACGGAGCACGAGCCGCTTGATGCTCGGCATCTTGCGCCAGTAGCCTTCGTACGCCTCGAGCACGAGCTCGATGCCCGGGGTGAAGCTCACGAAGCGGTACGGGCCCGCGCCGATCGGCGCCTTCTTGAAGCCGTCGTCACCCACCTTCTCGACGTATTTCTTCGGCACGACCCAGCCGCTGCCGGTCGCGGAAGTACCGTAGAACGTCATGAAGTCCGGCCACGGCTCCTTCAAGACGAACCGCACGCGTCCCGGGTCGACGATCTGGACCTCGCGGACGCGCTCCTTGAGGAGCTTCGCCCCCGAGCCCTTGTAGCGGTCGAACGAGAACTTCACGTCGTCCGCGGTCACCGGATCGCCGTTGTGGAACTTGACGCCCTTGCGCAGCACGAACTCGTAGGTCAGCCCGTCCTTCGATTGGCTCCACGACTCGGCCAGGCTCGGCGTGTTCCAGCCAGCCGGCATCGGCTTCACCAGCGCGTCGTGCAGCGCGTACAGGACCATGAACGGGGTGATGATGCCTTCGGTTTCTGCCGGGTCCAGCCAGCGAGATGCCAGCGTGATGTGAACTCCCCACGTCACCGTGCCCTCGGGAGCAGCCGCGACCGGCCGGTACGTCCCCAACACCAGCAGGCCGGTCGCGACGACGAGACCCAGTCGATTGAGCGAGCGTCTCATGACCACCTCCGAGTAGGATGGGGCTCGCCCCATGATGCCACAGACCATGCACCTGCTCGCGCTGGGCGGTGCGCTCTGCTCGGCAGCTTCGACGATCTTCATCCGCAAGGGACTCCGCGAGAGCGATCCTTTTTCTGGATTCTGGATCAACCTCGTCGTCGGGACGATCAGTCTCTGGATCGCAGTGGCCTTCACGGGCGGGGTGGGCCACGTGTCCGTGAAGGGCGCGCTCTTCTTCGTCTGCGCCGGACTGATCGGGACCATCGGCGGGCGGCTGCTCCGGTTCGTCTCCATCGAGCGCGTGGGCGCGTCGATCGCGGCCGCGCTCATCAACCTGAACCCGTTCGTCTCCTCCGGCCTGGCGATCTTGCTTCTCGGCGAGCACATCACGATGCCGATCGTGGTGGGCACCGTCGTCATCGTGGCGGGCACGACGCTGTTCTCGGTCGGCGGCCAGCGCCTCGGCGTCCGTCCGAGTCAGCTCGTACTCCCGGTGTTGTCGGCCACCTGCTTCGGCGTCGTGGCGGTCCTGAGAAAGCTTGGCCTGAGCGACACCACCGCGGTCGTCGGCTCCGCGATCAACGTGACGACGGCGTTCGTCGCCTTCACCGCGTTCCTGTTCGCCACCGGGCGGCGGGAGATCATGGTCACGCGCGGGTGGAGCCTCGCGCACTTCGTGGCCGCGGGCCTCAGCGAGAACGTCGGCGTGTTCATGAACGTGGTGGCGCTCAGCATGGGCACGGTGAGCGTCGTCACACCGCTCTACGGCACCGCGCCGATCTTCGTCCTGTTCCTGGCCCCGCTCTTCCTGCGCGACGTGGAACGCGTCCGCGCCCGCGTCGTCGGGGGCACACTCCTGATCGTGCTCGGGGTCTACCTGATCACGGCGCTGGGCGACCGTTGACCCTCGCTCAGCCGATGACGCGGCCGCCCATCACGCGGATGCTGTCGCCGGTCACGTAGGACGACGCGTCGGACGCCAGGAACACGCAGGCGTCGGCGATGTCCTCGGGCCGCCCGAGCCGGCGTAGCGGAATCTTCGCGAGCTCGTCGGGCGAGCCCGGCGGCGACTGGCGGAACTCCGGATACCACTCGGCGTGGCGCCGCTCGGTGTCGATGAAGCCGGGCATCACCATGTTCGCGCGGATGCCGAACGGCCCGAGTTCCGCCGCGAGGGCGCGGATCAGCCCGAGCAGCCCGGTCTTCGCGACGACCACCGCCGCGGTGTTCGGCCGCCCGGTCAGGCTCGACATCCCGCCGAGCGCGATGATGCTCCCCCGCCGGCGCGCCTTCATCGCCGGGACGACGGCGCGCGCCAGATAGAACGCGGCGTGGAGGTTGACGCCGAGCACCCGATGCCACTCCTCCACCGAGGTATCGGTGATGGATTTGTGTGGCCGGATCGCCGCGTTGCAGACCAGCACGTCGACGGCGCCCAGCTCGGCGAGGCCGCGGGCGACCATCGCCTCGCACGCGGCGGCGTCGGCCACATCGGCCAGCGCGGTGACAACGCGCACGCCGGCCTTCCGGCACTCGGCGGCGACGGCCTCGAGCTCCTCGCGGTTGACACGCGTGTTCAGCACGAGGTGGGCGCCCTCGGCCGCGAAGGCCAGCGCGATCGCGCGGCCGATGTTGCGGCTGGCGCCGGTGATGAGCGCCGTACGCCGCTGGAGCCTGGCGCTGTTCATCGCCGCGTCAGCGGTAGCCGGCGGCCTTCAGCCGCGGGAACACCTCGTCGCGGAAGTTCCGCATCTCCCGCTCCGGCCCGACGAACGTCTGGAACCCCATGAGGTAGAGGCTCGAGACTCCGGCGCCGGCCAGGTCGATGATCCGCTTCGCGCAGTGCTCGGGCGTGCCCACCAGGCCGAGGGCGTCGGCCAGCTGGGCGATGACCTCGTCGGGCACGAACGACGTCGCGGCGATCGCCTGCTCCCAGTCGAGCGCGTGCGAGAGGTCGGGATAGATGTCGTGGACGGCCTGCGGCACGTCGAAGTGCGGGATCCGCACGCCCGTGTGCTCGAGCCAGCGCGAGTGCACGCGCATGATGCCCTGGTGCACGAGCGTGGGCCGGGCGAGCCGCCGCGCCTCGGCCATCGTGGGGGCGGTGCCGGTGCGCACGGCCCAGATGATCTCGAGGTCCTCCAGGCGGCGGCCGCCGCGACGCGCACCTGTCTCGAGGTGCGTCAGCACGGCGTCGACGATCCCGCGGTGGAAGCCCACCAGCAGCATCACGCCGTCGGCGACCTCGCCCGCGAGCTCGATCGCCTTCGGGCCAGACGCCGCCATCAGGATCGACACGGGCCGGCCCGACGCGTAGGTGAGCCGTCCGGGCGTGCCGTGGAAGTTCACCGCCTCGCCGGCCAGCAGCTTGCGCAGCGCGATGATGCACTCGCGCATCTCGGCAAGCGTCGCCGGCTTGCGGCCGATCGTGCTCGCCGAAGTGTAGCCGGTGCCCATCACCACGCGCGTGCGCCCAGGCGCCAGCTCGGCCACGGTCTGGATCGCGCTCGCCAGCACCGAGACGTGGCGCGAGAACGGGTTGGTCACCGCCGGGAACAGCGCGAGCCGTGACGTGTGGGCCGCGGCCTGGCCGAGCGTCACGAATGTATCGCGGCACAGGAGCTGGCTGTCGAGCAGGCCGGCGCCGTCGAAGCCGGCGGCCTCGACGTCCTGGATCAGCTTCATCAGTTCGGGCATCGGGGAGGTGCCGGGAATCCGCAGCGAGACCTGAACCGGGCGTGCCGCGCGTCCGTTCATCTGTGCACCTCCGTGCCCGGCAGGATAGGGCGCGGGCTTCACCTTGTCCAGCCGGTGTCGGGCGAGCGAGCTAACCGAAGCCGCGCGAGGCGATCGCGTAGATCTGTTCGCGGCGCCCAGGCAGACTGCCGGC
>Ga0209161_10003438_pt1 | contig 12792 bp, 17 predicted proteins | sample GraSoiAngelo_155_FD_186169 | JGI IMG/M metagenome (GOLD analysis project Ga0209161, IMG submission 186169) | Grasslands soil microbial communities from the Angelo Coastal Reserve, California, USA - 14_1009_13_30cm (SPAdes) (version 2) | ecosystem: Environmental > Terrestrial > Soil > Grasslands...
GGGAGCGGAGGCTGCCGCCGTCCATTTCCTGAATGAAGGCATCGCCACCCCGACCAACGTGCCGCCCTACCCGTTCGAACGCGGCGTGGGGGGTGCACCGACGCTGGTGCAAAACGTGGAGACCCTTGCTCACGTCGCGCTGCTGGCGAGAACCGGCCACACGCCGCAAACAGCTCTGGTCACGCTGGCGGGCGCAGTCAAGCGGCCAGGCGTACTCGAGGTCGAGCCGCACACGACGATCGGCGATGCGGTCCTGCGCGGCGGCGGCGCGACCGAAGCCCCGAGAGCGATCCTGGTGGGCGGCTACTTCGGTTCATGGGTCGAGCCTGAGCAAGCCTGGAACCTCGAGCTGAACCCCGATTCGCTTCGTCGGAATGGGCTGGGTCTTGGCTGCGGGGTCATCGGGTTGCTGCCGGCCAGCCGGTGCCCGGTTTGCGAGACGGCCGGCATCATGCGCTACCTCGCCGGCGAGAGCTCGGCGCAGTGCGGCCCGTGCTTTTTCGGGCTCCGCGCGCTGGCCGATGCCTGCACCCGAGTCGCGGAGCGCGGCTCAAATCCCGAAGACCTGAAGCGACTGCAGCGCTGGGCAATCGACGTGCGGGGGCGCGGCGCGTGCCGCCACCCCGACGGAGCTGTGATGTTCCTTTCGTCGTCGCTCCAGGTTTTTGGGCAGGAGTTCGCGAGCCACCGCTCCCACCACGTGAGCCGGACCGCGTGAGCAAGCAATTTGCGCTGAGCGTCGACCGCATCAAATGCGATGGCCGTGGGCTCTGCGCGGAGCTTTTGCCAGAGTTGATCCGCCTGGACGACTGGGGCTATCCGATCCTCGCTCCGGGGCCGGTTCCGGAACATCTGATTCCCCTTGCGCAGCGCGCGGTCGAAGACTGCCCCGTGCTCGCCATCGCCCTGCGCCGTACCCAGCTCAAGAAGTGACAGCGACCGTGCTGGGCATCGCCGACGATCGCGCGCTCGGCGGCACGCTGCGTGTCATCGTCACCCACCCGCGATCGCTTGCGGCGGCCAAGGCGGCTGTGGATGAAGTCGTCCGCGCCATCGATGTCGCCGCCAGCAGGTTTCGCGAGGACAGCGAGCTCAGCCGATTCCACGCGACGCCGGAACGCCAGGTGACGGTGAGCCCGATGCTCGCGCAGGCGATCGCGACGGCCCTTCGCGGAGCCGAACTCAGCGACGGAGCGGTCGATCCCACCGTCGGCACCGCCATCCGCCTCGCCGGATACGACTCCGATTTCGCGTCGATCCTCAAGGAGGGTGGACCATTGCGCGTCCACATGGAGCGCATTCCCGGCTGGCAGGCGATCCGCTTCAACGCCGCGACGCGACAGCTCTGGATGCCTCGTGGGGTCGAGATCGACCTCGGCGCCACGGCGAAGGCGCTGGCATCCGACCTGGCGGCGGCGGCGGCGAGCAATGTCATCGACGGCGGTGGCGTGCTGGTCAGCCTGGGGGGCGACATCGCGGTCGCGGGCGAACCGCCGGCCGGCGGCTGGTCCGTCCAGGTCAGCGAGGACAGCTCCGCACCCGTCGAAGAGGGTGAAGAGACGGTCGTCATCGACCGGGGCGGCCTGGCCACTTCGAGCACGACCGTCCGCCGCTGGACGCGTGGTGGGGTCGTCCTGCATCACATCATTGACCCCGCCACCGGTCAACCCGTCGCGGGGCCGTGGCGGACGGCCACGGTGGCGGCCGGCACATGCGTCGACGCCAACATCGCCTCCACCGCCGCTATCGTCAAAGGAGAAGGCGCCGCGGCCTGGCTCGAGGCGAGGGGGCTGGCGGCTCGGCTCGTCGACCGGCACGGACTGGTCACGCGTGTCGGGGCTTGGCCGGCACCAGCGAATTCGAAGCTCGCCCCCAACATTTTCTGAGCAATTTCCCAGGAAACTCGATCAAAGTGGGCTTGTGATCAAGGACGGAGCAGCGCGGGTCCTCGTGGTGGACGACGAGCCGAACATCACCGAGCTGGTAGCCATGGCGCTCCGGTACGAAGGCTTCAACGTCAAGACCGCCGCGACCGGGCGCGGAGCGCTGAGCGCTGTTTCGCAGTTCGCCCCCTCCCTGGTGATCCTGGACGTGATGCTGCCCGACATCGACGGCATCGAGGTCCTGAAGCGGCTGACCAGCTCCGGCAACAAGGTGCCCATCATCTTCCTGACTGCGAAGGACGCCACCGAAGACAAGGTGCACGGACTGACCATCGGCGGTGACGACTACGTGACCAAGCCGTTCAGCATCGAGGAGCTCATGGCGCGGGTGCGGGTCGTGCTCCGGCGCCACGGCAACGACTCCGAGACCGGCAAGATGACGCTGGCGGACCTCGAGCTGGATGATGAGGCGCACGAGGTCCGGCGCCACGGCCATGTGGTCGAGCTGACCAACACCGAATATCGCCTGCTCCGCTACCTCCTGATCAACGCCGGCCGCGTGCTGTCGCGGAGCCAGATCCTGGACCACGTCTGGCATTACGACTTCGGCGGCGACGCCAGCGTGCTCGAGACCTACATCAGCTACCTGCGGCGCAAGGTGGATCGTTACGATCCGGCCCTGATCCAGACCGTGCGCGGCGTGGGGTACGTCCTCCGAACACCAAGAAAATGACCCTGTCGCTGCGTGGGCGGCTCCTGATCGGCGTGATCTCTTTGGCCTTGATCGGCCTTCTCGTCCTCAACGTTGCGATCTACGCGTCGCTGCAAAATTTCTTGATCGGACGCGTTGACGCCCAGATGCGTGCGGGAGTCGACGAGGTTGCGAGCGCGCTTGGTGCCCCCGCCCGGGGGCCGATCCAGCGCACTGCGTTCCCGCTGGGGACGGTTGCCGAGCTGCTCGGTCCGGACGGCTCGGTCGTCAACGTCAAGGGTGTCGACAATGGATTCGGCTCGGCCACTCTCTCGGTAACGCCCGTGTTGCCGAAGTCGCTTCCCAACACCGACCTCGACGTCCCTGCCTCGCCGTTCACGGTGGCCGGCTCGGACGGAATGACGCAGTTTCGTATGACCGATTGGCGCGAGGGACGTTTCGGAGGCCAGGTGATCGTCCTCGCGGTTCCCCTGACCGACATACAGTCGACGCTGCGGGGGTTGCTCGTCTCGCAATCGCTGGTGAGCATCGGCGTGGTCGCAGGCACGGCGCTGCTCGCGTTTCTCATCATCCAGGTCGGTCTGCAGCCGCTCCGAAGGATGGGCGTGGTCGCCGGCGAGATCGCCGCGGGAGACTACAGCCGACGCGTCGAACCGGCAACCTCGAAGACCGAGATCGGGCGCCTTGGACTCGCCCTCAACGCGATGCTGACGCAGATCGAGGCTGCCTTCGCCGAGCGAACGGCGTCGGAACGCAGGCTGCGCCGCTTCATCGCAGACGCCTCTCACGAGCTGCGCACACCGCTCACGTCGATCCGCGGCTATTCGGAGATGCTGCGCCGGGGCGCGTCCCAATCGCCGACCGATTCCGACCTCGCCCGCCGCCGCATCGAGGAGGAGTCCGTCCGCATGTCGGCGCTGGTGGACGACATGCTGCTGATCGCGCGACTCGACCAGGGCCGCCCGCTCGAGACCAAGCCCGTCGACCTTCAGGCGATCGCCCGTGATGCGGTTGACGACGCGCGCGCCGTCGCGCCGCAGCGCGAGATCACATTGAACGCATCCGAGCCGGTCGTCGTCAGCGGTGACGACACGCGCCTGCGCCAGGTGCTCGGCAACCTCGTGCGCAACGCCCTGGTGCACACCCCGTCGAAGACGCCCATCGAGGTCGCTGTGTCTACCGAAGACAGCGTCGCGCGGATGTCGGTCGCCGACCACGGACCAGGCCTGCCGCCCGACGCGGCAGAGCGGATCTTCGAGCCTTTCTACCGCGCCGATCCGAGCCGGAGCCGCGACAGCGGCGGCGCAGGGCTTGGACTTTCGATCGTCAGCGCGGTGGTCGCCGCGCACGGCGGACGGGTCGATGTGAAGGAGACCAGCGGCGGCGGAGCCACCTTCGAGGTGGAGCTGCCGCTGACCTCCTCCGAGCCGAACTAGCCGCGGTTCAGGCAGGTCACCGCGTCATGGGCGGGACAGCTCGCAGCGATCGTGCTGATGACCTCGCCGGCCAGAAGGTTGCGGCCGAGCGGGGTCGGGTGAACGTCGCACCCACCCGTTGGGAGCGCGATCAAGAGCCCAGCCGCGCATGAATTGCCGCCTGCGGCGAGGGCGGTCGCCTGCCACGCGTTGAAACCTGACGCAACCAGAGCCCCATTCGCCGCGGCCGCAGCGATCATCTGGCCGTTGAGCGCAAGCGCGCCGCCCACGCTGGCCGGATCGCTGTAGCTCAGCGAGTAGTAGGTCACCGCGACGATCAGGCCGTCATAGCCCGCGGCGCGGATTTGCGAAAGGATCGAAGTGAGGTTCGCTCGCATCGTGGCAAACACGCCACCAAGGCCGAGGGGACACGTCCCGACATTCGCTCCGGCGGCGCAGTCCTTCTGGAATCTGAAAAAGTCATTGGCGCCGAGCGTGAGCGTGATCAGCTTCGTGTTGCGGTGGCCGGTCAAGTACCTGAGCGCGAACGACATCTGGGAACCCTGGTACTCCACGTGTAAGGGGAACGAGGCTCGATACGGCCGGCAAACGTTGTCCGTGCCGGTGAGCGAGAGAAATCCCCCAGTAGCTTCACCTGGGCATGTCGCGTTGACGTCTTTGATGTCGAGGAGCTGGGCCACTTTTTCCGGGTAGCCGACAAAGTCATGGGCGTCGTTGGCGTTCAGAAGAGGACTGAACCCAAACGGCACCGAGTCGCCGCTGGCGGCGGACGCCGGTACGGCGCCCAGCAGCACCAGAGCGAGGGCCGAAAGCAAACCGAAGATGCGGACTTTCACCCGGAGCACCTCCTCACAAAACCCCAACCGCGACTTTGCGAATGTAACCACGGTCGGGCTCCGCGCGCCAGTTAGGACTTCGGCCGGAACGCCATCAGGTCCCCGGCCGAGTCGCCGACGACGACAAGGTCTCCGGCCAAGGCAGGCCCGGAGCGGACCGCCGAATGAGTGTCGTAGCTCCACAGGCGATGACCGTCCGAGCTCGAGAGGGCCACCACCGAACCTGCCTTTAGGTCGCCGAAGACCGCACCGGTGCCGAAGATAACGATGCCCCTGCCGGTCGCGGGCGCGGAGTAAATCGGTTCAGCGACGTCATAGCGCCATGCGGGCGACCCATCCGACGGCTTGAGCGCGAACATCGCTGTTGGCGGGCTCGCCGAGCCCGCGTAGGCATGAGTTCCGTCAAACGCAGGCGACGCGATGAGGCCGTGCACCGCAGTGCCGCGGACGAGTTCCTTCGACCAGACGACATTGCCCGTTGTTGCATCGAGCACGGCGAACATCCCTTCCACGGTCGCCTGTGCGACGACTTCTCGCGCATCAAGCGTAAAAATAACCGGCGTCGCTCCGACGTCGAGGTCGCGATCGTTATCGGGGTAGAGGCTCGTCAACCATTTGTGAGTGCCTGTCAGGGGATCGATCGCGAGCACGCCGTCATCGGGGTTGCCGACCCCCACGAACGCGACTCCACGCGAATCAATCGCAGGCGTTGACCACAACCCATCGCCAGGCTGGCAGCCTGCGCGCACGCACGTCGTCCATCGCGGCCGGCCCGTGGAGGCATCGAGTCCGACAAGGCGACCGGCGACCAGCGGGACATCGCCATAAGGTGATGCGACGCCGATTATCACCTCGTCCTGGTAAGCGACGGGTGACGCCCATAGCGCGGAATCGGGCGGGCCCGTCCACTGCCAGATTGGATCACCGTGCAGAAGGCCAAACGCATAAAGCCGGCCCGTGAGCGTACCCACGAACACGACGCTTTGGGTTCCATCCACCGCCGGCGAGCTCGCGATGGCGCCGAGGTCGTGTTTGGACCAGATCGTCCGGCCGCTCAAAGCGTCGAATGCCGTCAGCGTCCCACCCGCGCTACCCACGACGACCATGCCGCGTGCCACCGCGGGCGTTCCATCGATAGCCGCGTCGAGGTGCCCTCGCCACGAGAAGGCAAGCCGGGCTGCGCCGGCCGCGCTCAGCGTCGCGCCACGCGGATGGCCGTCGCGCGCAAGGTCTCCGCGGAACATGCTCCACACCCCTGTGGCCGGCTGAGATCCAGGCGGCCCGCTGTTCGGAGATTGGCAGGCCACGAGGAGGGCGAATACGATGAGCGCGGCTGGTCTCTGAGCAAGTTCCAAGCTTCGTCTCAGGCGGCTGTGAGAGCTCGACGTCATCTTTGAAGTTGCCCGATGCCACCACGGGCCTTTCCCCTTACAGCGTAGGGGGCGCCCCCTAGCGCCCCCTACACACCCTCTCTAGGAAAGCTTCCAGTGAACGCTCTGGAGGACGGGCTTGGCCTGGTTCTGCAGGTTCTGGAGGTTGCTCTGGCTCGTGAGCACCATGATCACGTAGTACACGCTGCCGCTGTTGTTGGCGCCGGCGAAGAGCGATGCCGCCGCTGGGATCGAGTTGCCCCCGGAGGTGATCGTGAAACAGAGCGTCCAGGCGATCCCGCTCGCGCCGTTGAAGGTGCCCGCGCTCGGGCTCGTGTTCGGGCACTCGCGTGTATCCGAGTACTGACTCTTCAGTTGGCTGTCGATCGTGTCCTTGTTGTTCTGAGCTGTCTGAGGCGGGATAGAGGGTCCGCTCGCGGCCGTGACGGTTCCGTCGCCGTTGGGGTCCAGGAGGGTGATCGACTCGGCGTCCTTGTTGTCGACCGTCCAGCCGGTTGCAACTGTGAGGGTGAGCGAGTCGTTGGACTCTGTCTTGGGTCCGGTCGAATTCGAGGTCGGCGATGCGACGGGGCTTGGCGTCGCGGCCGGAGTCGGGCTGGGGACGTCCGCGATGCCTCCGCCTGACGTGTTGTTGGAGCTTCGGTTGCCGAGAATCGCCAGCGCTGTACCGCAGCCGGCCATCACCACGGTGAGGGCTACGACTCCGGCGATGATCAGCATCCACGGCGTGCGGTGCACCGGAACCGTTGCGCCACCCGGCGCGTAGTACGGGCTCTGATAGCCGGCCGGCCCGGCAACAGGAGGCGCGATGCCTGGGGGCGGCCCTGGAGGCGCCGCGCCAGGTGGCGGCACCGGAATCGCAGACGGCGAAGTGGCCGCCGGCGCGGTCAACGACGTGCCACACGACTGGCAGTAGAGGTTGCCGTCGGGGTTCTGGGCGCCGCAGCGCGCGCAGGTGAGCGCCAACTAAGCCTTCGCCTTGGTCGGCGATTCGGCGCGAGGCTTGCGGGCGCGCTTGACGGCGGACGGAGCAGCTGTCAGTGCCATCCCGCAGTTCGGGCAAAAACCGGAGGCCACGATGTGCATGTGGCAGTTGGAGCAAACGGTTTCCGCATAACCCATATGCGCCGCCTCCTCGAGCAGGGCGTGATGGAGCAGGTAGCGGATATAGACGAGCACCGTACCGACGACCACGGCCTGCCAGACGAGGATGAAGAGAGGGCTGAGCAGCGCGTCTTTCCACAATTGAGTTCCGAGGGAGAACGCGATGTGAGCGACGACCGCAGCGGCCACCCCGCCGATCTCGAGAGGGCCCAGGCGTCCGCGCCGGTACCTCCAGACGGCGGCGACGATGATGCCCGTGGTGCTCCCCTGGAGCAGCGGCTGGAACACCGCCAGCGTCGTCAAGTCATAGATCCAGTTACCCGGCGTGAGGTGAACTGGAAGACTGGTTAGCGCTGTGGAAAACGAAACCAGCGACTCGGCCAGGCTGAATCCGAGACCGGCCGCGATGCCAAAGACAAGTCCGTCGACCGTTTCCGGAAAGTCGCCTCGGTTCGGCAGGAAAAGTGCCGGCAGAGGCTTCAGCGCCTCTTGCACGATCGGCCACAGAAGTCCGAGGAAAAGCAACGCGCCGACGCTGATGCCGGCGCCGCGCAGCGGGTTGCCGACGTTCGGGAATGGGTTGTAGACGATGCGCTCGATCACGGTGAGGACGATGCCAATGAGCGCCGCGCCGCCGATGGTGAAGCCCAGGACCACCGCGGGTTCGTCGCGGTACACCTGCGCCTCGTAGAGGTAGATCAAGTAAAGAAGCGGGACGAGAAAGATCGCGACCAGGATCGCCGCGGTGATGAGGCCCGCGACGTAAAGGATCAGGATTCCCGCGAGGCCGACCGCAAAGGCCCAGCGAAACTCGTGAATCTTCGTCTGGCCCAGATGCGGAAAGATGGTTGTGAAAATTGCCGGTTGCACCACGTGCTCGGCGGGATGGGCCGCGTAGCGGCTCTGGCGCTGCTTCGGGTTGGCGACCTCCCCGGTGGTCCCCTGGTGCGCTCCGCAGCGGGTGCAGAACACGCCGTCCGGCACGTCGTTAGAACAATGGTCGCATCGCACGGGCGGGAGTATGAGGGAAAACCCCGATGGTTTTCCCGGCCGCCAAGGCGATGCTGGTGAAGGGCCGGGGGGTTATGCGGTCTTAGGAGTCTCCGCTTCTTCGGCCGGAACCCAGCCTCGGATGAAGTGGCAGGAATAGTGTCCGGGGTGCTTTTCGAAGTACCGCTGGTGGTAGTCCTCAGCGGGCCAGAAGTGAGGGGCCGGGACGATCTCCGTGACGATCTTGCGGTCGAAGAATTTCTGCGCCTCCACCAATGACTTCCGGGCTGCCTGCTCCTGCTCGGGGCTGTGGAAGAAGATCGCCGACCGATACTGGTGGCCCATGTCCGGTCCCTGGCGGTTCAGGGTCGTCGGGTCGTGCATGTTCCAGAACTCGTTCAGCAGCTGCTCGTATGACACCTTGGCGGGGTCATAGGTGACCTCGACGGCCTCGGCATGTCCGGTGCGGCCGGAGCAGACCTGCTCGTAGCTCGGATTGTCCAGCTTTCCGCCCGCGTAGCCGGAGACGGCTTCGATGACGCCCGGCTTCTGGTTGAAGAGATGCTCGACGCCCCAGAAGCAACCGCCCGCAAAAGTGGCCTTTTCCATTTCACCCTCCAAGATAGTTCGGACAAATCATGATTCCCGAAGATGACGATTCGCTAACGGGGAGGCCACCGAGGCGCTGGTGGCACCTGGCGACAGTCGATGTAACGCCCTTGCGCCGCCATCGCGATTTCCGCCTTCTGTTCATAGGGCGATTCGTGTCGTTTTTCGGCAGCATGATCACCGTCGTCGCGTTCCCCTACCAGGTGTACCAGCTGACCCACAGCGTGCTGCTCGTCGGCCTGCTTGGGGTGTTGGAGTGCGCCGCGATCCTTGCCGTCGCTTTCGTGGGCGGCGCGCTGGCTGACGCGCGAGACCGGCGGTCAATGGTCCTGCTGAGTGAGGTGGCGTTGATGGTCTGCAGCCTGCTGCTGGCCGGCAACGCGGCGATCCCGCATCCACAGGTATGGCTGCTGTTCGTCGTCGCGACTGCATGGGGCGCGCTCGACGCGATCCAACGTCCGTCACTCGACGCGATGCTTCCGCGACTGGTCGCCAAGGATGAGCTGGCGGCCGCCGCTGCGCTGGGAAGCATCCGGGGCACGCTCGGGCAAGTCCTGGGCCCGGCGCTGGGCGGCGTCCTGGTGGCTGCGCTCGGCCTGTCTTTCACCTACATGGTCGACGTGGCCACCTTCGTCGTCGGTTTGGCGTGCCTGTGGTTGATGAAAGCCGTTCCGCCGCCGGTCGGCGCAGAGCGGCCGAGCCTTCGCCGCGTCCTCGAAGGCCTCCGCTACGCGCGCAGCCGCCAGGAGCTGCTGGGCACGTACTTCATCGACATGATCGCGATGTTCTTCGGCATGCCGATGGCGCTGTTCCCCGCCATCGCTCAGGGTCTTGGTGGGCCGAAGGTCCTCGGTCTTCTCTACGCGGCGCCGGCCCTTGGATCGTTCGCGTTCTCCGCGACCAGCGGCTGGACGAATCGCATCCACCGGCACGGCATGGGCGTCGCGGTCTCGGCGGTCGTCTGGGGCCTCGCGATCATCGGGTTCGGATTCGCTACGAGCCTGTGGCTCGCGGTCCTGTTCCTCGCGGTAGCCGGTGCCGCGGACATGATGAGCGGAGTCTTCCGGTCGGTGATCTGGAACCAGACCATCCCCGATTCACTCCGAGGACGGCTCGCGTCGATCGAGATGCTGAGCTGGTCATCCGGGCCGGCCTTGGGCAACTTCGAAGCCGGCGCGGTCGCTTCGATCTTCAACGTCAGGATCTCGATCGTGTCGGGAGGCGTTCTCTGCGTGATCGGGTGCGTGCTGTGCACCCTGGCGCTTCCCGCCTTTCGCGCCTACGACGCCCGGCTGTACCATCTCGCGCCAGATCCGGCCTCCGGCACCGTCAAGCGGGAGAAGCAATGAGCTCAGCCCAGGCGCTCGTCCTTTTGATGGCGGCCACACTCGTGGTTTCGCTCTGGTCGGCGTTTTTCGCGACCCGCGCCGACTGGTCGTCGCGCCGGGCTATCAAGCGCTTCGACACCGCGACAAAGCCTGTCCCCAACATCGTCTTCACCGGTCAGGTCGCGCCCGGGCAAGCGATCGAGCTGGAGGTCGAGAACCTCGGCGGCACCCTTGCGGCCGGCGGCATCATCGTCCACGCCAGCGACGAGCTCTACGCGGGGGAGATGACGTTGCCGGAGAAGGCCCAGCCTCGACGAATCTCGCTGCGTTTCGTAGTCAAGGCGTGGAAGCGCCAGTTGGAGCCGCAGTGCCTGGTCCTGGTCGGGCGCGACGTGAGCGGGCGCTGCTACGACTACGTCGACGGCGGTAGGCAGGTCAAGAATCCACGCCGTTGGTTGTCGAGCCAGCTGCGCGACCTTCGCATGCAGGGCATGGTCGACTTTCCGAGCGTCACCGGCAAAGAAAAGCGTTAGTGGGTGTGGTCTAGCTCCGCCTTCAGGTTGATCTTCACGTTGCCCTTCAGCGCCTGAGATACGGGGCAGCCGTCCTTCGCCTCCTGCGCCAGCTTCTGAAATTCGCCCGCTTCGATGCCGTGGATGTGGCCCCTGACGGTCAGTGTGATGGTCGTGATCCCGGTGCCGGGCACGAACTCGACCTCGGCTGTGGTGTTGAGACGCTCGGGGTGATGGCCGGCTTTCGCAAGACCGTTCGAGAAAGCCATGCTGTAACAGGCTGCATGGGCCGCCGCGATCAGCTCTTCCGGGCTGGTCCCTCCATGCGTGCGCTCGGCGCGCATCGCCCATGTCACAGGGAACTCATCAAACGTCCCGCTGGCGACTTTGACGCGACCCTTGCCACTCATCAGGTCGCCTTCCCATACCGCGTCGGCCCTACTGGTCGCAGCCATTCATCTACCTCCACCGATTCGAATGTCCGTCGTGCCCCAACGTTGAACTATGACGCGGCGGCGTTTATGCCGCTGTCACACTGAGACCCGGATGGAAGCGCACGAGATCCCCGAACTGGATCCGCAACCGCGGGATGCCGATGGCCATGGATACATCGACTTCCTCGCCTCGAACGAGCTCAGCGTAGGGCTGGCGATCTGGCCTGTCGGAGCAACCGATCGCCAGCAGCCGCACCGAGAAGACGAGGTCTATTACGTGATCAGCGGGCGGGGTGTGATCAGAGTTGCACACGAGGACCAGCAGCTGAAAGCAGGCACTCTCGTCTTCGTGGGCGCCGGCGTGGAGCACCGATTCCACGACATCGAGGAGGACCTCCGTGTGCTGGTCTTCTGGGCGCCACCTCACAGACACAGGGCGCCATAGTTAGGACCATGGCGCAACAACCTTCGGCGGTCCTCGTCACGACCACTGAGCGGCCCGCCGGCTACGAGGTGAAACAAGCCCTGGGCCAGGTCTTCGGTGTCGTCGTGCGCAGCCGCGGACTTGGCGGCAACATAATGGCCGGCCTGCGCGCGCTCGGAGGAGGCGAGATCGTGGAGTACACACGTCTCGTTGAGGACACGCGCCGTCACGCCATCGACCGCATGGTGGAGAACGCCCGCGCGATGGGTGGGAACGCCGTGATCATGATGCGGTTCGACTCATCCGAGATGGGGCAGACAATGACGGAGGTGGTCGCCTACGGGACGGCGGCGATCATCGAGCGCAGCTCGACATGAATGTGCCTCCGCAGCTGGTAATCGCCGCGATCGTGCTCGTGTTCGCAGTCGTCGGCTACTTCATCTGGGACCGCCGCTATCGCGGTCAGCAGGGTGGATCATTCAAGCCCACCGGCGAGGTGTTCAGGGACCCGACCTCAGGCAAGATGACGCGCGTCTATGAGGATCCCGCGACGGGCCGGCGACAGTACCGCGACGAACCCTGACCGCACTTCGTATCCAAGCGGCTTGCTTACGTACGACTCGAAAGGACGACTAGGATCCGGTCCCTGCCATCGGGTCCGATGGCTCGCCGTCTGCTTTTCGCCTCATCTCAGCCACCGTCCCCATCGCCCGGTTCCGCAGGTGGCGGCTCTTCTTGCCGCCCCACTGGCCGAGGTCGCGACCGGTCGCCATGGCCTTGTCGTAGGCCATGTGCCGGCGCGCCGCACCCTCCTTGCTGTCGAAGAAGAAACCGACGACCGCCGCAGCAGTGACGCCGGCGGCGAACCATACCGCCGCGATCTGGCGGACCGGGCGCTGCGGCTTTGCAAGCTGGGGCATTCGTCGGTTCATCAGCTCGCGAGCTCTTTGCGGTAGACCAGTGGTTTCCATACTTCAAGAAACGAGCTTTTTATTCTCGTTACTCAGGAACGATTGCGACCTCGACGGCTAAGCCGCCCGGGACATCCCCGGTAAGAGGGCGCGTCTTCTCACCACCCGATCAGGTGGAATGAACTTGACGGCTTCGCCCGCTCTCACCACCTGCCATCCCCC
>Ga0209161_10003441_pt1 | contig 12784 bp, 12 predicted proteins | sample GraSoiAngelo_155_FD_186169 | JGI IMG/M metagenome (GOLD analysis project Ga0209161, IMG submission 186169) | Grasslands soil microbial communities from the Angelo Coastal Reserve, California, USA - 14_1009_13_30cm (SPAdes) (version 2) | ecosystem: Environmental > Terrestrial > Soil > Grasslands...
CGGTTTACGATGCAGCGCGGCGGGTTTTTCCGGGACGCCCTGCACTTCCCCGAGGACGCCGCGTCCCGGCCCGGGCACTATTACGCCCGCGTCGGCATCTGCGACGTCGACGACTACGACATCACGGCCGAGTTCGACGTGCGCTAGCCCCTTGACGTCTGCTTGAGAGCAGCGGGCGACCATCGGGTCATGCATTCCCCCCCGGGCCCGACCGCGCTGCTCTTCGCCTACGCGTTCCTGTCCAACATTGCTCTCGCCGTCGTGCCACACGAGCCCGCCATCATCTGGTACGGGTCGCGGCTCGGCGTGTGGGCCACCACGCTCGTTGCCACGGCGGGCACGATGCTCGCCGCCGTCGTGGACCACCGCGTGTTCGCGCCGCTGATCCGGAGGATGGCGCAACGACGTTTAGGCTCGTCCCCCCTCTCCGCGACGCGGAGAGGGGGACAGGGGGTGAGGACGTGGCCTGAGTGGCTGTTCCGTCGCTTCCCCGTCGCCACTATCGCGCTGTCGGGTCTCACGCCGCTGCCGTTTTTTCCGTTCAAGGCGCTCGCATTCGCGACCGGTTGTCCGGCGGGCAAGTACACCGCCGGCGTCGCGGCCCGCTGCCTGCCGCGTTACGCCTTGCTCGGGTGGCTCGGCGCCGCCGTGCGCGTGCCCGCGTGGGTCATGGTGGCCCTGTTCGCGCTCCTGATGGTTCCCTCGCTCCGGATGGTCCGGTGGCCGCGCGCCGCGAGTTGACGTTCCTGCTCGCCGACCCCGAGCGGCGGCTGCTCCAGGCCATCGCCGCCCGGTTACCTCGGTGGGTCACGTCCGACGGCTTGACCATCCTCGGGATGGTGGGCGCGCTCGGCACGGGCGCGGCATACGCGCTCTCCACACTGAGCCCCGCGTGGCTCTGGGCGGCGAGCGCCCTGCTGGTAGTGCAGTGGTTTGGCGACAGCCTGGACGGAACGCTGGCGCGCGTGCGCCGCGCCGAGCGGCCGCGCTACGGCTACTACGTGGATCACATCATCGATGCGTTTTCCACGGCGGCGATCGGCGCCGGGATCGGTCTCTCACCCTACGTGGATCTGGGAGTCGCGCTGGCGGGAGTCCTCGCCTATCTCATCCTGTCGATCAACATCTATCTCGAGTCCCAGGCGTTCGGCGTGTTCCGGCTGGGCTACAGCCGGATCGGTCCAACGGAGGCGCGGGTCGTCCTCGTGGTGGCCAACGTCGCGCTGGCGTGGAGCGGGCCGAGCGCGGCCCTCGTGCCGGTCGCCACGGGCGCGGCAGCCGCGCTCGTGATCGCGATGCTCGTGATGGGAGGGGTGCGGATCGGCCGCAACCTATCCGAGCTCGCGCGACTCGATTCACTAGTCGTCGGCGCTCCCGGTCGCGCCAGCGCGCGACACGAAGAGACCGTAATAGCTTCCGTGCTTCAGTCGGCGCCACTCCTTACGTGCGTAACCGAGCCGCGCGGCGGCGACGAGCAGCTGGGCCTCGAGGCGCGCGCTGAACTCCCCATCGATGACCTCAATGCCGTGGCTCGCAGGCCCGAGGAACTCGCCGAGCTCCACACCGAGGGCGAAGCTCTCGGACTTGTCGAGATACGGCACAAAGGCGGTGTGGTCGTCGAGTGGCGATGACGGGCGCATGGCTCCCTTTCTGACGGTGGATAACCAAGGAGTCCTTGGGGGCGGCTTGGGTAACCCTGGAGCCACAATGAACGGCCCCGGATCGCTCCGAGGCCGTTCCCGCGCGCGCGCCGCCGGTGTAGATGGCGCTATTTCCTGACCGCGGTCACCGCGGCCAGCGCGTCCACGTAGCCCGCTCCCACTTCCCACAGCGCAAACCCCGGGAGGGGGCGCGCGGTCTGCGTGAGGACCGACGCGATCCGATCGGGTGTCAGGCTCCCGCCCGCCGCTTCCTGCATCAGCGCCACGACGCCCACGACGTGAGGGGTCGCCATCGACGTGCCGGACGCGCAGGTGTAATACTGCTCGTTCGCCAGGCTGATGGCGCAGCTGCTGGTCAGATCAAAGTCGTGGTTCGCGTCGAGTGCGTTGAGCACGGTGCCGGTCGACGCGCGGGTGGACACGATGTGTACACCAGGTGCGGTAACGTCAGGGTGGTACAGCCCACTACCCGGGATCCCGCGCGACGAGAAGTCCGCGAGCCAGGCCGGGCGGTTCTGGCCGGTCTGGTCCGCGCAGTGGACCGCCGAGTTCGTGGGGTCCGGAGTCACGAGTTTGCACCCCGCCGCCACGCCGATCACCCACGGCGCCACACTGTACGGGTTCAGGGTGTTCTGGTCGGGGCCGTCGTTTCCGGCCGCGAACACGACCGTAATCCCCTTATCGTGCACCTTCTTGGTCGCCTTGTTGATCGGATCCTTCGGATCGAACGGACCGCTTGTCCCCCAGGAATTGTTCACCACCTTGATGTTGTAGGCCTGCTGATGGTCCAGGATGTAGTCGAAGCCCGCAAGCGCCCAGAAGATGAACAGGATGTCGCCGGTGCCGATCCCGACCAGCTTCGCCCCGGGAGCGACACCCGTGTAGTAGCCCCCCGACGCCGTCCCGAGACCGGCCGTGATCCCCGCGACGTGCGTGCCGTGGCCGACCGAGGTCTCACTGTTCGGGAGGTTCTCGACGAACAAGTCCGCTGCCTTCGCGGTCTTGTTGATCGAGCCCTTGAACGTGAAGAGATCTGTGAGGTTGAAGAGAACTTTGACGTTCTGGACGGTCTTGTCGGGGTAGTGCAGATCGGGGTTGTAGAGACCGTCGATGCCGGAGTCGAGAATGGCGATCCCGATCCCTTTGCCGGTGATGCCCGACGCCTGGACCGCGTCCGCGCGGATCGACGGGACGCTCTCGTGCAGCATCGCGGTCTCCCAGGTGAGTTGCTTGTTCGCGTACACTCCCTGCACGCCCGGGAGCGCGCCGATCGCGGTGATCTCGGCCGGGGTGGCGAGCGCGGCCACGAGGTCCAGGTTGTTGAACCGGATCACCCCGGAGCCGACGTTCATGATGGCCGCACTCATCGCATCGGACGTGGTCACCGTTTCGTCGTAGTTGACAATCACCACGAGCCTGTCGCTCGCGGTGGCTGTCACGAGCGCCGCCGTGAGCCCGGGATCGACGCTGCGTTGCGGTGCGGCGGTTTCGCGCTGCGTTTCGCAGGCCGCGCCGACGACGAGGGCGGCGGCGAATACCCAACGTTTCATTGCAATCCCCCCTGTGATGGACCCCACCGGAAAGTGCTGCAGCCGGTTGTGGCGGGGCCGCAAGAGAGGTGCCGCGCGCCGCGGCGCTTTGACGGGAGGGCGCCTGTGGCGGAGACGCAACTACGGGGATGGGGCGTGCGTCAACACCGATGCGATCGGATCGAGAGTCAGTCGCCTGCCGGACCGAACGGGCGGCTCGACCGCTGGGAGTTGGCCCAGCGAGGTAACGAAAGCATCGTACACAGCGCCGGACCAAAACCCGCGGCAGCTCGCGATCTGCGCGAGCGCCGCCGCCCGGGAGAACGCCAGACGGTAGGGGCGCGCGGTCGTGAGCGCGTCGTAGACGTCCGCGATTCCTACGACCTGCGAGGACAGTGGGATCTCGTCTCCCCGCAGGCGATCCGGGTATCCGGTGCCATCGTAGCGCTCGTGATGCCAGCGGATGATCGGCTTCAGGTCCCAGGGGAACTCGACGCCCGCCAGCAGCTCGATCCCCCAGATCGGGTGCATCTGTACCACCTCGAGCTCGTTGCGCGTGAGCGGGCCGGGCTTGTTGAGGATCTCGTGCGGGACGCGCACCTTGCCCAGGTCGTGGAGGTAAGCGCCGAGCCGCAGCGTCGTCTGGGCACGCTGGTCCATCCCGAGAGCCCGGGCCACGGCCACGCCGTGTCGCGCCACGCGCTCGCAGTGGCCGAAGGTGTAGGGGTCGGCGGACTCGATGGACTGGCCCCATTCGCGCACCACCGCGAGGTAGGTGGCCTCGAGCTCGGCCATCTTGCCATCCACGTGGACCTGCTCGCGGCGTGCGTCGAGCCGCCCGAACAGGCGATGTGCGGCGTTGAGGAGGGTCAACGCCTCCTGATTGCGCCCCATCGCTTGGTGCAGCAGGGCCAGCTCGCGCGAGGCCTCCGCCTGGTGCAGTACCGCACCCGCACTCAGTGCCAGCTCGATCGCCGACCGCAGCCGCGCCTCGGCGAGCGCGGGCCGGCCGGTCTCGCGGAACACCATGCCGAGCACGCGATACGCGTCGGCCTTGTCGCTGAGTGCGCCAAGCCGATCGAACGTCACGAGCGCGGCCTCGGCGTTGCGCTGCGCCTCGTCGTAGCGCTCCCGCTCGAGATGCACGTCGGCGTGGTTGACCAGACACAGCCCCTGGAGGTGCAGGTCGCCCGCGCGCTCGGCGATCTCGTAGCTCTGCCCGAAGTAGCGCTCCGCGTCGTCGAGCTGGTGAAGGTCCGCGCTCGCCATGCCAAGGTTGTGGTAGGCGATCGCACAACCGTGCTCATCGTTCGACGCGCGGTAGGCGTCGAGCGACCGCCGGTAACGCGCCAGCGCTTCGTCGAAGTCGCCCTGGATGTTCGCCAGGATGCCGAGGTTCTGCTCCACCCGCGCACGCAGCTCGCGGCTCTGTCCGCCGAGCTCCAGGGCGCGGAGGAAGTGTTCGCGGGCATCGGCGATGGCGTCCGTCTCCAGGTCGATCCCACCGAGGGTGTTGAGGGCCTCGCCGGCGAGCACGGTATCGCCGGCGTGGCGCGACACGGCGTGACTCCGGCGGCACAGCTCTCGTGCGTCGGCCGAGTCACCCCGGCGGTGCCGCACGACGGCGAGGCGCCGGAGCGCCTCTGCCAGCACCAAATGCTCTCCTGCGCGCTCCGCCGCGACGATCGCCGCTTCGTACGCCGCGATCGCCTCGGGCATTCGAGCCGCGCGTTCCCCGGCGCGAGCGTCGCGGAGCAGGTCCGCCGCGGGGCGCGCCGGCGCGCCCGAGCCCGGGGGATTGGAAACCGGGCTGGGGATCGCCGTCACGCGGGTGTCACCAGGCAACGGCGTAGTTGGAGAAATGATCCACTCGCCCCGTGACCTGTTTGGCAAACAGGTTGTCGAGCGACAAGAGGTACGAGAGGATGCCGAGCGCATCGCTGACGTACGCGACCCGCTTCGGCAGCAATCGGCCGAGCAGGTTGCAGTTCGCGTAGCTCATCGTGAGAGACGCGGACCGCTGGAACTTGAGCCCCGCCGGCTGGAACTGGACGGCGTTGACGCCGTGCCCCGTCACCAACGCACCCGTGATCGCCACCGGCGAGAGCAGCGCTCCGGCGGGGACCGTTAGCGTGTGCGGTCCGACACGAATCGTACCGCCCGCAGACCCGACCGTCTGTGTCGCCGAGGCGTACGGGAGGCTGGAGCATTGCAAGAGCCCGGTGGCCCCGAGGAGGTCCCCAATGAGCGATGCCTGGGGGGCGGCGGGCGGAGCTGGCTCGGGAGCGCTTATCAGGGCCCGGTCGCTGCACCCGGACACGACCAGCGCGATCACCAGCCAACGAAGGGCTTTCATGACCTCACCTTGCTTTCTTGAGGGCGCGGGGTAATGGGGATTTCCTGCACGGCCCCTGTCACTGCCGGATGCTTGGTAGCCAGTAGGTCTGGAATCGCCAGCAACGCGTCCAGCTTCTCGGTCTCGACCTTCGCGCGCAGCCGCTCGAACGTGGCGCGCGCCGCCAGCGCCATCTGTTTCGCCGCCGCGACGTCGCCGACGAGGGCCAGCAGGTGGGCGAGATCGCGCTGCGCACTGGCAACGAGCAGCGGGCGCTGGTGCTCGGTCGCGCGGTCGATCACCTGGCGGAGCATCGCTTCGGCGTCCTGCGGCTTCCCTGCGAGGCCGAGCGCCACGGCGAGGATCCGCAGGTCCTCGGTCTCGAGGACCGCGTCTTTGAGCTCACGGTGCACCGCGAGGGCTCGCTCCGCGTCCCGGATGGCGGGCTCGAACTCGCCCCGGGCAACCCGGATCTCGGCCAGTCCCGCGAGGGCCTGGGCCTGGAGCACCCGGTCGCCCAGTCGCTCGGCCTCCCGCAGCGCCGTACCGGCGACCCGCAGCGCGCGGTCCAGCTGCCCCTGCTCCCGGTAGGTGATCCCGAGATTGTGCTGCGACTCGACGACGCCGCGGTCATAGCTGGCCTTTTCGTACGCAGCGATGGCGCGGGCGTACGCCCCAACCGCCCGGCTGTAGTCCCCCTGCAGGTTGGCGATAATGCCGAGGTTGTTGGCGCATCGGCCGACCGTGACCATATCGTTGTCCTGCATCGCCTTTTCCTGCGCCCGCGTGAAGAAGTACGTAGCCTCACTGATCCCGCCCCGCTCCAGCGCGATCGCGCCGCACACGTTGAGGGCCCGCACTTCCAGCGTCCGATCGCCCAGCATCCGTGCCCGCAACTGCGCGACCATGGCCCACTGCTGGCCCAGGTCAACCCGACCAAGTCGGGCATGCGCGATCCCACAGAGCAGGGTGAGCATGGGCGACTGCTCGAGCTCGTCCGGCGAGCGCTTGCTCAGATAGGCGAGTAGCTCGGCGTAGAGCCCGGCATCGGCGAGCGCTTGCGCCGCATTGAGCGGCGCCAGCGACCCGCGCAACTCGGCGGCGAAATCGTCGTCCCAGCCCTGGCTAGCCAAGTTGCGGATTTCGTCTTCGGCTCCGAGGCGCGTAAAGACGGCCTTGGCGCGCCGCGCGGCGGCCTGGGCCTCGGAGGTCCGCCCGCTCCCCCGCAGGAGCAGGGCGAGGTCCCGCGTCGCTTCGGCCAGGAGCTGAGGCCGCCCGTGCGGCTCCGCCCGCGCGATCACCTCGCGCAACGCGCGCTCGGCGGCCCCCGGCTGGCCCTCAGCCACCAGCAGCGACGCCGCGACCCGCAGATCCTCGGCCTCCCCGACCGTATCGCGCAGCCCACCACGAAGCTCCCGAACCCGGTCGAGCTCGCCCCGTGCCAGCGCCAGCTCGCGGCGGGCCACCCGGATCTCCGCACGCCCCCTGAGTGCGAGCGCCCAGAGTGACCGATCCCCCTCGACTTCCGCTTGCCCGACGGCCCGGTCGGCCGCTGCCAACGCCTGGTCGAGCGCCCCTTGCTCCCGATAGGCGATCGCGAGGTTGTGGTGACATTCGGCGACGCCCCGCCGCAGGCCGGCGCGGTCGAAGGCGGCCGCGGCGAGCTCCCAGGATCCGATCGCCTCGGCGTGCCGTCCCCGCAGGTTACTGATGATCCCGAGATTGTTGGAGCAGCGGCCGGTGGTGGCAGCGTCCCCGTCCCGGCTGGCGGCCAAGAGGGCCTGCGTGAAGTAATCCGCCGCCTCGTCGATCCGCCCGCTCACCAGGGCGATGGCGCCCCGTGCATTGAGGGCGTTACGCTCGACCGCCTGCTCGTCCCGCTTGCGGGCCAGGTCGAGGGCCAGGTCGAGCCACCGCTGTCCGTCATCGTGCCTCCCGAGGCGCGCGTGCGCGGTTCCGTACAGCAGTGCGAGACTCGGCGAATCCGCCAGCTCGCTCCCCGCTCGCGCGCCGAGGTACTCGACGACCTCGGCATGGCGTCCGGCGGCGGCGAGCTGCCGGGCGGTGTCGATTACGATTGACGACGCATGCATCGGCACTCTCGCCGGGCTACCAGCAAACCGCGTACTCCGAGAAGTGAGGTAATGCGCTGACGAACGATTTGTCCGGCAGCACTTGGACCGCCGGGATTCGCTCCCACATGCCGTCCGTGCCCTCGCGATACCACAGCCCCAGCAGCTGGCTCTCGATGCGGGAGTCGGTGTCGTCCAACACACCGTCGCCGTTCAGGTCGCCGTCGGCACCGCCGTAGGAGATTTGCAGCTGGCCAGGGTCGCCGAACAGCAACCCCGTCGGCTCGAGCGACACTTTGATGTTGTCCGGGTCGATCGTCACTGTGATCAGAACCGAGTCCCCGGGCGCAAGATCGCCGACACCAGGGACATAGGCCGGATCAGTGGTGGTGAGCCGCAAGAACGCCGAGCTCGTGTCCCCGGTGGAGCTCAGGTAGTTGATCTGAAGGGAGCGCGGCTCGCCGCGGACCGCCCAGAACGAGTCCGTGTAGCGATCGAGACTGAGCCCAGCGGCTTGAGAGGCCAGGAGAGCCCCGCCGACGGGCTGACGGGAGAGAGCGCCGGTCACGGTGAACTGCGGCGGGGAGCTCCCGGCCCAACGGAGAAAGTGGGGCGCCGCGGCCGCGGGCTGCTCGACCGCCGTGGGATGCGACCCGTTGGTGCACCGGGCCGCGAACAGCGCGAGCGCGAGCGGGATCAGGGAGCGGCGAACGGACATACGATTCTCCGAGGCCATGTGAGTCCTACCAGGCGACTGCGTAGTTGGAGAAATGAGGGAGCGCCGCGGCAACAAATTGTTGCCCTTGACTCCAGGGGTTGTTTTTGATTTTGACAGATGTTGCGAGGTACCCCAGGACGGTCAGTGAGTCGGTGACCTGGGCGATCCGCGGAGTAACACTCGTCAGCACCCCGCAGTCCCTGTAGCTGGTGTAGAGAACCGCCCCCCATCCGTCCTTGGGATTGGTCCGGAAGACCAGGCCGTCGGGCTGGAAGCGAACCCATCTCACGGGACCCGCTGGCGCCACGGCGGTGATGCTCACCGTGTTGGTAAGCGCCAACGCGTCGACGTACAGAATGTGATGGCCTACGACCAAAGATCCCCCCGCAGGCCCGATCACCCCGGTTACGGAGTCGTAGGATTGGGAGCACGGCACCAGGGCTGAGTACTTGCTTGTGGTGGATTGAGCCACCAACAGGGGGAGGGTTGGCACGGAGGTGGGCGAGCGATCGCACGCGAACCCGACCGCGGCCACCACCAGCCCGACTGCCACTGGGCGGAGTGCTCTCACGGTCTCCCACGCACGGGCGACTGGACGGCGGCGGTCATGGTCCGCACTTTGTGGCTAGTTGCGTCCCGCCACACGGTGTTTTCGGGACGCGTTACGGCACTAAAATAGAGACAATTTGAGAACTGTCAAGACTGAAAAGGGACTATGGCGGGGACTACAACGTAATGAGTTGGGGCAACACCTTCCGACTACTGATCATAGCTAATCCCTTGCTGTCGCGAGCACCCCCCGTGCCGCCCGGAACACCCCATCCCACATCCCGCGCGTGAGCTTGCCGGTGTTCGTGTTCTGGCGACTGGGGTGATACGATGCAATCACGACGTGTCCATCGGGCAGCATGCTCGCGGCGCCGTGACGGAACGGGGGCCGCGCGCGCGGCGGGAGTCGCTCCCACCACCCCGCAGCCTTGAGAAAGGCCTCGTGCGCGATCCGCCCCAGCGTCACCACGACCTGCACGCGCCGCAGTAATCGCAGCTCGCCTGCGAGGTAGGGCCGGCAGCGCTCGAGCTCCACGCGGCTCGGCCGGTTGGCGGGCGGCGCGCACCGCGCCGCCGCGACGATGTAGCAGTCGGTGAGCTTCAGGCCGTCGTCGCGCGAGAGCGATTGCGGCTGGCTGGCGAACCCGTGGCGGTAGAGCGCCTCGTACAACCAGCTGCCGCTCGAGTCTCCCGTGAACATGCGACCGGTGCGGTTCGCTCCGTGCGCCGCGGGTGCGAGCCCGACGATGAGCAGTCGCGCCTCCGGATCACCGAAGCCCGGGACAGGCTTCCCCCAGTACTCCCAGTCGCGAAACTCACGCTTCTTGTCTCGGGCGACGCGGCGGCAATAGGCGCGCAACCGCGGGCAGCGCGTACACCCGACGATGGAGTGATTGAGGGCTTCGAGGGAAGCGAACAATCGGTTGTGTCTCGTTCGAGGTTCCCACCCTGAAGGGGTGGGCCCGGCACAGCACTACCCTGAAGGGTAGCTCAGGGGAATCTGATGGGGATCCCCTGGCGCACGCTGCCCTGGATCGTGAACAGCTGTACCGCGACCGCGGCGCCGAGCAGCCAGGGGCGGAGGCGCGGCGGGGCTACCGCGGCTGCGCCGAGCACGCTCAGGCCGGCCAGGGCGGTGTAGCTGTTCACCCGTCCGACGCTCGGCCGCTCGCCCAGCAATGGATTGGACTCGCGGAAGCCGATCCAACCCTCGCGGGCGAGCTGTCGTGTCTGTGCGGCGTCGATCAACAGGGTGACGAGGAAGGCACTCGCCAGCGCGGTGTGCGACGACGTCCACGACAGGCGCGTCGGGAGGCGGGTCACAATCTCCGTGCTCCACGCCGCGCGAGCGGGCACCCCGTCCGCAACGACATGCAGCACTTGACGATCTACGCTGGGCGCGGTGCTGAGCGGGACGCGGGTTCGGAGCGATCCCACAAAGGGGTTCGGCGTGCGATAGACGTAGGACGCGGCTCTGAAGCCAAGTGCCCTCGAGGCCTTTTGCGCGGATAATGGGGTGAGCGAGCCGCCGACTGCGATCACCACAAGGAGGAGTGCTGAAATCCGCGTCATGCCCGCGGGAAGGGCAAAGGCGGTGCCAGGTGCAGGCGACACCGTGCCAAAGCCGCACCGTGACTAGGGTCACGGGCATTTCACCACCTCGCGGCGCGTATCGCAACAACCCGGTTTTGTGGTCGAACTGTGACAGCTTCGCGGCGCGGATGAACGGATGCGCGGCGCCCGCGGGCGGCTCCCGCGATGGTGGGGCGGGAGAGCTGGCCGTCTACGCCCGGAGCTCCGCGATCAATTGGAGGATATCCCTCACTGAGTCGAGCTGGCTCTGGTCGAACCCGTGCTCGGAAAAGTCAATCCCGAAATGCGTTTCCAATTGTACGAGAAGCTCCACAACGTCAATAGACTGCAACCGTCCGCTGAAGATCAGAGATTCGTCGTCGGAAAAGGTCGCGGTGTCGCCCTTGTTGCGCAGCAGCTCCACGAGCAGAGTCCGAACCTCGCTTCCCAGATCCGCCATTGCCGCGGCTACCTCCACCCCGGCAAGAGGTTTGCCAGGAAGAGAAAGTGGTCCCGGATCGGGGTAGTCCTCGCAGTGGAATCAAAGACTTGCAGCAGACAGAAAAACAACCCAACGCCCAACGATGGCCAGAGGCGGTCTCGAATCCACCCGGCGGTATGCGGGCTCTTTCGACGATCGCTGATTTGGGAAACGGCGATCCCGAGACCCAGCACCAGCGTGTAGAATGCGTACACACGAAATCCGACCACAGCTTTCCACAGCCCCAACTGCACAACGTACTCGATATCCCGCATGAAGTGATACATCATGTTCCCGAGAGTCGCGGCCGCCAGGCTCGCCACCATGAGCCGTAGACGACGGTGACGTTTGAAGTATCGCAGGTACGTCGGGTAGAAGAAGAATTCAACGAGCATCTCTTTGAAGTAGAAGTAGTACCGGTTGAAGAACTCTGCGATGGTTCTCGACTCCAGTGGTCTGTAGGTGTTTCGCAGGGCCCGAAAGCCCGCCGCGCGGCAGGACGCGACGATCGGATGCCCGAAAAGCGACGCCGTCAACAGGCTTTTCAAGAAGGAGGCAATCAAGGCGACCCAGCAGACATACCAGGCGAACGGCGCACCGGCTGCATTTCGAGCCATGGCCGTACCGAGGGTCGGGACGCTCAGATGCACGGGCAGCTCCCAACCAGTCCACCGGAGTAGGTTGTTCACAACTACGGAGGAACTCGCATTCTCTGGTCCAAAAACGAACCGGGTGAAGAGCGCATTCAGGATGTCCAGAACCAAGACCCAATAGAGCAGCTTCAAGCCTTTGAGCTGCGTCACGGCCAGCTCCTCGGGATTCTTGGCCTCGATCTTTCGCAGGTAAGCCGCTCCTTTCACAAATGGTGTTGGAGACGCTCGCAAGGCCCAGACGGGATAATAGGTGCCGAGCTGCAGGGAGTATGGATCGGGATCTTTGGAATTGCGGTCAAGCAAGGTGAAGCCGAAATACCAAAAGTACGACCCCAAAAAGACGACCACCATCCATAACACGACTCGGCCCGACCCGGACAGGGGCGCATAACACGCGGTCAGCACCAGGAGGAAGTAGGACAGGGCGAGCGTGAGCAGCGGCCTCTTCAGAGGAAAGCTCTTCCTAAACTCACCCGCGAGGTGCGCCACGATTCCCAGCAGGCCGAGCATGAACAGGGCCCCCAGGATCTGAAAGGTCGGAGATAGGAGGAAGTGAGAGGCCTGCTCCCGCTTCGCCAAGTCTCGAATGAATGCCGCCTTGGGCCAGTGGGTGTGAAAGAAAAGCAGAGAGAGCGAACCGAGCGTGAGCCAGACCCTGCGCTGGCGCGGAAGAAACGTGGTGAGCACGAGGAAGGCGGCTATTGCCCACCAACCCGCGTTGCCGAGGAGAGCCAGCCCCACGGCGAACGCCGCGAGAAGCGACACCTTTCCCCTCACCGTCTGTGCGACAGTCACACAGCGAGGGTACGTGTCCAGAGCGGGGATCAACCTGAACCGCAGGCGCCACCCCGTTCCAAGAGGTGAACCAACGCTGTCCGGTCCACTTTGCCTGTCACGCCGTGCGGCAGGTCGTCCAGGATCCTGACCTCGGTAGGCACCATGTACGCCGGCAGTCGCGCTCGCATCGCCTCGCGGACCGCCTGCGACGCGAGCTGCACGCCGCTCAGGAAGGCGACAATTCCCGAGGCCGACCCGTGCTGGACCGGCCACGCAACAGCGCACACCGAGTCGCATCCGCAGACCTCACGCAAATGCGCTTCCACCTCTTCGAGCTCGACACGGTTCCCCAGCACTTTGACTTGATTGTCGATGCGGCCGAGGTGGTGGAACACGCCGGCATCGTCCCGATAAGCCAAATCGCCCGTCAGGTACCA
>Ga0209161_10003443_pt1 | contig 12779 bp, 14 predicted proteins | sample GraSoiAngelo_155_FD_186169 | JGI IMG/M metagenome (GOLD analysis project Ga0209161, IMG submission 186169) | Grasslands soil microbial communities from the Angelo Coastal Reserve, California, USA - 14_1009_13_30cm (SPAdes) (version 2) | ecosystem: Environmental > Terrestrial > Soil > Grasslands...
GATCGCGCAGTCGCGGCGTCGCGCCCGCGATGACCATCGGCAGCGTCACGACCTGCGTCTCGACGCGGGTGATCTTCATGGCCCGCGTATGCTACACCGCCGCCGCGAGGGCGGGGCGGGGGAAGGTGCCCCCTCTCTCACCTCCCTTGCACGGCCTCGTTGTGACCGTGGGCCCCGCCGTTCTCGGCGGGGGGCTCGTGTACGTCGCCGCCGGTTTTTCGCAACGCCGCGAACGCGCGATACGCGGTCGGCGGATTGCCGGTCAGGCGATGGAACATCATCGAGAAGTGGCTGCGCGTGCGAAAGCCGACCGCGCGCGCGATGGCATCGATCGACATCTGCCCCGCGGCCAGAAGCTCGCAGGCCCGCTCGATGCGCCGCTGCACGACGAAGCGGTGCGGCGGCAGCCCGGTGCTCTCCTTGAAGAGCCGGGCGAAGTGGTACTGGCTCATGTGCGCCTCGGCACTGAGGTCGGCGAGCGGCAGCGCCCGGGCAAGGTTGTCGTCGATGAATTCCGTCACGCGCCGAAGTCGCGCCCCTGGCAACCCGTTCATCGTTTGGCCATCCTCCCTGTTCATTCAGCCTCCGTGTCCGACGGCTCGCCGACCGCGTCGGCCGCCTCGATGCTCCGGATGAGCCAGCCGTCGCGCTCGTGGACGAACTCCAGCTTCACCAGTTCCCCTTCCTGCAACTCCTCCAGCATCTGCGGGTCGGCGGCGCGAAGGCGCAGGCCATCACCCATCGTGACCATCTGGTGCGTGCGATCGATCGACCGGATGGTGCCGATCGCCTGGCCGCGATAATCGGGCTCCGGTGCCGCCGCGCCGGCGACGCCCGCGATGGCGACGACGATGGCGCTGATCGCGACGCGGACGAGCGGCCGCATGCTCATGCCTCGTGCTCCGTCACTCGCTCACGGTGCTTCGGTATCGATGGACCGATCCGAGTTCGCATCGCTCGACGGCGACGCGGACGTGCCGTCGGGCTCCGACGAATCGGTCGAGGTCGAGTCGGCAGGAATCCGCGAGCTGCCGAACCCGGACCGCCCGATCATGTAGCGGCGCGACGTGTCGCACGGCAGCGGGCCGATCTCGGGCGTGTCGGTTTTGCCCTGCAAGTAGATACAGACGTCCCCCTCGGTCGCCGCAGATCCCGCCGCCGGGGTTTGGGCCGACGCGATCACGGGCGCGCCGAGCACCGCCGTGGCCGACACGACCATCACGAGTCGAAGGAATCGATCTCTCCTGAGCATCAGCATCAGCGCTCCTCCTCACTTCCGGTGTACCGGGCGAGGAGGACCCCCGCAGTTAAGAGTTCGACAAGAAGTGTGAAGTTACGGGGGCGGCTAGATCTGCAGGGCGGACAGCGTCAGCTCGACGACCAGGCCGCCGCCCGCGACGTTGGCGGCACGGACCGTGCCGTCGTGCAGCTTGAGGGTCCGGTGCGCGATGGTCAGCCCCAGGCCGACGCCGCCGGTCCCCCGCTCGCGGGCGTCGCCGACGCGGTAAAACGGCTGGAAGATGTAGGGCAGCGCCGCCTCGGGGACGCCGCTGCCGTGGTCGCGCACCCGGATCCGCACGCCGGCCGCACCCTCGCGGCGCAGACTCACCTCCACCGCGGTTCCCTCGCGCGTGTGGCGGACCGCGTTGCGGACGACGTTCTCCACGGCGCTGCGGAGCAGCTCGGGATCGCCGCGGACGAGCGCGTCGCACGTCTCGGTGAGCTGCACGGCGCGCCCACGGCTCTTGGCCTCGAAGGCGGCGTCCTCGACGACCTCGTGCACGATGGCGACGAGATCGATCGTCTCGCGCACGGCGCTCGTGGTGCCGCTTTCCATCCGCGCCAGCATCAGGAGCTGACCGATGAGCGAGTTGAGACGATCGGCCTCGCGCTCGATGCGGTCGAGCGCGCCCTGGTCGTCTCCCGCGCGCTGTCGCGCGAGGCCGAGCGCGACGTTCAGACGCGCCAGCGGCGAGCGCAGCTCGTGCGAAATGTCGCGCAGCAGCCGGCGCTCCGCGGTGACCAGCGCGTCGAGGCGCCCGGCCATGCGATCGAAGTCGCGGCCGAGCTCCGCGAACTCGTCGGCGCCGCGGCCCATCGTGGATCCCACGCGCACGGCGAGATCGCCGCGGGCCAGCGCGCGCGTGGCGCCGCGCAGGATCGCCAGCGGGCGCGTCACGTACCGGGCCAGGCCATAGCAGGCGGCGGCCGCCGTCACCATGACGGCGAGCAGTCGCAGGAGCTGGGCGACGGGTCCATCGTGCAGGAGCCGCGTGATACCGACGGGCACCGCCGCGACGAGAACGTAGCGGCGGCCGCCGCTGACCGCCACCGCGCGTGCCTTGACCGCCGCTTGCCCGTCGGCCTCCATCTCCGTCTGACCGGTGTCCAGCGCGCGCGCCGCCACCGCGATCGCGCGGGGCGGGACCACGCGTCCGGCGACGTCGCGGCCGTCGGCATCGAGCAGCCGCGCGTGGACGTGCGTGGTGCGCTCCAGCTGGTCCAGAAACCGCGCGACGCCCGCCGGTCCGTCGCGATCGAGGATCGCCACCGCCTCGCGCGCGCGGCCGCTGAGCACGCTGTCGCTGAAGCGCGCGATGCGCACCTCGACCGGCGTCGTCGTCGCGGTGATCGCGAGCTCGAGCGCCAGCGCAACGAGCACGAGCGACGTCCAGAACCAGAGGAGGATCTTGACGAAGACGCCGCGCACGCTCAGCCTCCGCTCGGCTCGCCGGCGCGCGTATAGAGGTAGCCCACCGCCCGCAGCGTCGTGATCCGCTCACCGCCGTCCGGGCGCGGGCCGAGCTTCTTGCGCATGCGGCTGACGTGGACGTCGATGCTGCGGTCGAAGGGCAGCAGGTTGCGGCCGAGCGCGCCGCGCGCGAGGTCGTCGCGCCGCACGACGGTGCCGGCCGCGCGCATCAGCAGCTCGAGCAGCGCGAACTCCACGGCGGTGAGCTCGACGGCGGCGCCGCCGCGGCGCACGAGGCGCCGGCCGAGGTCGACGACGACGTCGTCCACCGTGAGCCGGTCGGCGCGCTCGCCGGCCACCCGCGTCTCCGGCTGCGTGCGGCGCAGCACCGCGCGGATGCGCGCGACGAGCTCGCGCGGATTGAACGGCTTGGACAGGTAATCGTCCGCGCCGAGCTCGAGCCCCACGATGCGATCGACCTCGTCGCCGCGCGCGGTGAGCATCAGCACCGGGATGTGCGAGCTCGCGCGGATGGAGCGCAGGACGTCGAAGCCGTTCACGCCGGGCAGCATCACGTCGAGCACGACGAGCTGGTGATCGCCGGCGACGGCGCGGTCGATGGCGCGCGTGCCGTCCACCTCGGCCTCGAGCGAGAATCCCTCGCGCGCGAGGTATTCGCCCACGAGCTCGGCCAGCTCGGCGTCGTCGTCCACGAGGAGGACGCGCGTGACCGCGCTCGGGGCGCTGGGCGATCCCACGTGTCCCATTGAACACCCGGAACGCGGGAGCCGCACGTCACGGACGGTTAAGAAGTGTGAAGCGCCGGCCGGTCAGAACCTCACCGGCAGTGCCTTCAAGCCGCGCAGCGTGAGGCTCTGGCGGTACTCCGGCTGCGCGGTCGCCAGCTCGAGCTTCGGCATGCGGCGCACGAGCGTGCTGATCGCGATCTGTCCCTCGATGCGCGCCAGCGGCGCGCCCAGGCAGAAATGGATGCCCCAGCCGAAGGCGATGTGCCGGTTGTCCGCGCGACCGATGTCGAGCCGATCGGGATCGGGGAACTGCACGGGGTCGCGGTCGGCGGCGCCGATGAACGGCATCACCATCTCGCCCTTCGCGATGGTGCGGCCGCCGATGACGATGTCCTCGCTCGGAATGCGCGCCGTCCGCTGCACGGGCCCGTCGAAGCGCAGCAGCTCCTCGATCGCGCTGGCGGTGAGTCCCGGATCGCGCTGCAGGCGCTGCAGCTGATCGCGATGGCGCAGCAGCGCGAGCGTGCCGTTGCCGATCAGGTTGACGGTAGTCTCGTGGCCGGCGATCAGCAGCAGGATGCACGTGGCGAGCAGCTCGACCTCGTTGAGCTTGTCACCGGCCTCCTCGGCGGCGATCAAGCCCGAGAGCAGATCGCCGCGCGGTGCCGCGCGGCGCTGCGCGATGAGGCCGCGGAAGTACTCGGCCAGTGACTGCCGCGCCGCGACGCTGCGGCGCCCCACCTCGGACTCGGGACCGAGCCAGATCAGGTCGAGACCGCGCGCGATGTCGAGGCTCCAGCCCTTGAAGCGCTCGTGGTCCTCGACCGGCACGCCGAGCATCTCGCAGATGACGATGACCGGAATCGGATAGGCGAACTCTTCGATCAGGTCCATCGAGCCGCGCGCGGTCACGCCGTCGAGCAGGCCGTCGACGATCTGCTGGATGCGCGGCCGTAGCCCCTCGACCACGCGCGGGGTGAAGGCCTTGCTGACGAGCCCGCGCAGCCGGGTGTGGTCCGGCGGATCGCGGTCGAGCATCGACAGCCCCATCGCCGGCACGGGCGCGCCGAAGCGTGCGGCCACGAACGAGGCGATCGCTTCCTTGGCCAGGCGCGGATCGCGCAGCGCCGCCACCACGTCGTCGTACCGCGTCAGCACCCAGAACCCGAGCGCGCTATGGTGCACGGGATCGTCGGTACGCAGACGGTGGTACATCGGGTAGGGATCCGCCACGAACTCCGGATCCATCGGGTTGAACTGGATGTCAGCCATCAGCCTGCCCTCCCCTTGCCGCCCCGGTCGGGACACTCTACACGATCGACCCGACGGCGGTATGCTAGGCGCCAGGTCCCAGGAGGCCCCCATGGCGAAGATCAAGCACATCGCGCTGTCCACGCAGGATCCCGACGCGACCGCCAAGTTCTATGTCGACGTGTTCGGGTTGAAGCAGGTCGGCCGCATCGACAATCCCAACACCAGCGGCTACTACCTCACGGACGGCGAGATCAACCTCGCCATCCTCAAGTTCAAGAACGACAAGGTCGCCGGCGTCGAGCGCGGCAAGGACTGGTCGGGCATCCATCACTTCGGCTTCCAGGTCGACGACCTCGACGACACCAGCGAGCGGCTCGCCGCCGCCAACGCGCCGCGCCGCGACGACATCAACGAGGCGCTCGGCGTGGGTGGGCATGCCGAGAGCGGGGCCAAGCGCTACGGCAACGTGGAGGTCAAGTACACCGGCCCCGACGGCGTCACGGTCGACGTATCGGAAACCGGCTGGATCGGCACGCAGAGCTTTCGACCCGAGTAGGCGCGGGGCGGCTCAGCGCGCGATCCCGCGCGTGAGGCGCTCGCGCCTCGCGCGCTGCGCGGCGAGGTAGCCGAGCGGGTTGGCGAGGCGCTCGCGGGTCAGCTGCAGATTCCTGTGCGCCTCGGCATACGTGGGCTCGGCGCGTATCGCCGCCTCGAAGTGCGCGACGGCCTCGTCGAAGCGCCAGACGTTGCCGAGCGCGATGCCCCAGTTGTTCTCGGCGTAGGCGCTATCCGGCCGCAGCCGCACTGCCTCGCGGAAATGCCCGATTGCCTCCTCCGTCCGCCCCTCGGCATCGAGCAGCACGCCGAGCTTGGCGTGGGCGACCGACGACGGGCTCACCGCGACCGCGTGAGTCCACAGCGTTCGTGAGTCGCGCCAGACTCCGCTCTGCCGCCACGTGAGCACGCCGAGAAGGACGATGACCACGAGCGCGGCGGCGCCGGTGGCCCGGGCGGCCATCGGGGACCGTACACCGTGCAGCGCGCGGAGCACGGCGGCGCCAGCGAGCAGCGCGAGGACGAGCCCGGCGAAGTACGTGTTGCGATCGGCGACGATGTGCAGGCCGAAGTGCAGCAGGCCGAGGACCGGGAGCAGGAGCACGACGAACGCTGCGCCGGCGGCCGTCACGCCGGGCCAGCGGCGGCGCACACGCACGAGCGCGACCGCGCCCGCGGCCACGATGACGGCGCTCGCCGCGAACCACGGCGTCAGCGTCGCCCCGTCGTACGGCGTCTCGTAGAGCGGCGCGAGGCCCGTCGGCACCAGCGTCTTCCATACATAGAAGACGAGCCCATAGGCCGTCAGCCCGAGCCGCTCGGCGATGCCGACGTCGCGCAGATCGCTCAGTGTGCCGACGGAGCGCTGGGCGACGATGGCGAGTATCGCGGCCGCCGCGCTCAGCAGCGCGAACGGAAGCTTCTCGAGCCACACGTCGCGGCGCAGCCAGCGGCCGGGGCCGAGACGGCCGAGCGGATAGACGTCGAGCAGCAGCAGCACCGCCGGCAACGTGACCGCCATCGCTTTCGACGCCAGCGCGAGCGCGGCCAGGGCGACCGCCAACCAGTACCAGCGCCGCCGCGCGCCGCTGTCGAGCGCGCGCAGGTAGCACAGCACTGCGAGAAGGAAGAAGACGCCGCAGAGCACGTCGCGCCGCTCGGTGATCCACGCCACGGACTCCACGCGCAACGGGTGCACGGCAAAGATCAGCGCCGCCACGGCGGCGCCGGCGCGCAGGGCGCCCGCCTGGACCGGTCCCACGGCCGCGGCCAGGACGCGGCGCGCGACGAAATACGCGATCACCGCCGCGAGCGCGTGCAGCCCCACGTTGACGGCGTGATAGCCGGCCGGGCGCATGCCCCACAGCACGTAGTCGAGCCCGTGCGTCAGCCAGGTCAGCGGCATGTAGTGGCCGGACATGACCGTGAACATCCAGCGCAGCTGTGCGGGGCCGAGGCCGCGGTAATACGGATTGTGGAGGAAGTACGCGTCGTCGTCCCACAGCACGAAGCCGGCCCGCAGCGCCGGGGAGAAGGCGACGACGACGAGCTGCGCGATGACGACGGCGATCAGCCAGTCGGCGAGCCGATCGTGGGACTCGAGACTGCCAGCGTCGCGCCGGGCGGTGCTGGTCACCCCCTCATCGCATCATGCTTGGCAGCCACAGCGCAAGCCACGGAAACGCCACCAGAATGGCCAGGCGCAGGACGTCGGCCCACATGAACGGCAGCACCCCGCTGAAGATGGTCGCCGTGCTGAGCTCGGGGATGAGCGTTCGCAGGACGAACATGTTCATGCCGACCGGGGGGCTGATGAGGCCGATCTCGACCACGCACACGATGATGATGCCGAACCAGATCGGATCGAAGCCCAGGTGCACGATGACCGGGAAGAAGACCGGGATCGTGAGCAGGATCATCGACAGCTCTTCCATGGCCGTGCCGAGCACCACGTAGACGGCGCAGATCGCGGCCACGACGACGGTGGGCCGCACGTTGAAGTGCGTGACCCACGCCTTGAGATCCGCCGGCATGGTGGTGATGTTCACGAACTCGGCGAAGATGAGCGCGCCGATCAGGATCATGAACAGCATGGATGTCGTGCGCGCGCTCTCCAGCAGCGCGGCGTAGAGGGTGCGCCACGTCAGCGCGCGGCGCCAGAGCGCGAAGATCATCGCGCCGAACGCGCCCATGGCCGCCCCCTCGGTGGCCGTGAAGAGCCCACCGTAGATGCCGCCCATCACGAACAAGAACAGCGCGCCGACGGCCCACACGTCCTTCAGCGCGCGCAGGCGCTCATGCCAGCTCGAGCGCTCGCCGCGCGGGCCGGAGGCGGGGTCGCGCCAGGTCATGTACTGCACGGCGCCGCAAAGCAGAATGGCGCCGACGATCCCGGGCACGATGCCGGCGGCGAAGAGCTTGCCGATGTTGGTCTCGGTGAAAATGCCGTAGATGACCATGATCGTGGAGGGCGGGATCATGATGCCGAGCGTGCCGCCGCCCGCGACGACGCCGGCGGCGAGGCGGTCGGAGTAACCGAACTTCTTCATCGACGGGTACGCGACCTTGGCGAACGTCGCGGCGGTGGCGATCGACGAGCCGCAGATACCGCCGAAGCCCGCCGAGGCCCACACCGTCGCCATCGCCAGCCCGCCGCGCAGGTGGCCGATGAACGCGTACGCGGCGCGGAACAGCTCCTGCGACATGCCGGCGCGGGTGACGAAGTTGCCCATCAGGATGAACAGCGGCACCACGGACAGCGTGTAGTTGCGGCCCGTCTCGTAGAGCTTGGTCTGCGTCATCGCGAAGGCCACCGTCCAGTTCCAGTCGCGCATGTACGCGTAGCCGGCCATGCCGACGATGGCCATCGCGAACGCGATGGGCACGCGCAGCGCGCAGAGCAGCATCATGATGCCGAGACCGACGAGTCCTTCGATCACCGGCGCGCCACGGCCTTGCGGAGGTGGATGAGACCGGCGAGCGCGAGCGTGAGGACCATGAAGTACACGAACGGGCCGTACAGGATGCGCAGGACGTCGGTGGCGTCGCGATAGGCCCAGATACGGTCGGCCTTGACCCACATGAGCCACGCCATCAGGAACATGAAGGCCGCGCTCGCCGCCTCGACGGCGCGCCGCAGCCACCGCCGCGCCCGGGTGCCGGTAACGCGATCGATGAAGTCCATGACCGCGTGCTCCTCGGAGAACGACACCAGCGGCAGTCCGGCGAAGATCAGCACGACCAGCATCAGCTCGGTGACCTCGAAGGCGCCGCGCACCGGCCGGCTGAAGACGTAGCGCGCGACCACGTCGACCACCGTCAGCAGCATCATCGCCAGGAGGATTGCGGAGGCGGCGATGCCGAGCAGCGCATCGGCGCGCGGCTTGTCCGGCGGCTGGGCGGCGACGAGCGGCCCGGCTAGAGCCACGGGAGAACGGTCTGCGCGAACAGCAGGGTCCCGTCGGGCCGCGGCGCATCGGCGAAGTTGACCGTCAGGCGCTGCGCGCCCTGACGCACGATACGCTGCAGCGTCTCCGTCACCTGCGCGGGCGTGCCGGCGAGCCGGATGTCGCTCATCGGCCGAACGCCCGGCGCGGTCTTGAGTCGCTCGACCTCGCGCTCGGTCTCGGCGATCAGGATGCCGACGCGAACGACCTGCACGATCGAGTCGTAGTCGCGTCCGACCTCCTTGCAGTGCGCCCTGAGGACCGCCTGCTTGTGCGCGTAGAGGTCGTGCTCGGTGAAGCCGTAATTCCACCAGTCGGCGTGCCGGGCGACTGCGCGCAGCAGATGCTTCTCGCCGTGGCCGCCGACCATGATCGGCGGAATCGGCACCGGGGGCGGCTCACAGTGGGCGTCGGCGATGCGATAGTGCTCGCCCGCATACGACGCCGGCGAGTCGCTCCACAGGCGCCGGATGAGCTCGATCGCCTCGCCGAGCTGGGCGATGCGCACCGGCGTCGGCGGAAACGGCCAGCCGTAGGCGAGATACTCCTCGCGATTCCAGCCCGCACCGATGCCGAGAATGACGCGGCCACCGGAGAGCGCCTGCGCGGTGGCCACCATCTTGGCCGTGTGCGCGGGATTGCGGAAGCTGTTGCAGAGCACCTCGTGGCCGCACGTCTTGTCCGGGTAGCGCGCCAGCGCCCACGTCAGCAGCGTCCAGCCTTCGGCGACCTTGTGGCCGTTGTACTGAACGTGATCGGGCAGCCACACGGAGTCGAACGGACCGACGGTGCGATCGAAGTACGGAAAGGTCGCTTCGACCAGGCGCGACCAGACGTTGAGGCCGACCGGAACGGTCACTTGCCGGCGGCGGCCTTCTTCAGCTCCTCGTGGAACTCCTTGAGGATCTTCGCCGCGTCGACGCCCTTCGCGCTGGCCTTCGTGATCCAGTCGTCGACGATCGGCGCCGAGCGCTTCTTCACCTCGGCGACGAAGGCGGGACCGGCCTGCACGATCTTCACGCCGGACTTCTTGAGCGCCTCCAGGCCCTTGGCGTCGGCCTCGTCCCAGGATTTGCCGGCCAGCCGCGCGATGTGCTCGCCGGAGATCTTCTCGATGGCCTCCTGATCCTGCTTCGGCAGCTTGTTCCACTTGTCCTCGTTCATGAAGAAGCCGAACGACGACGAGTACATGCCGCCGGGAAAGAGCGTGGCCTGCTCGAGCACCGTGTCGAGCTTGAACGAGATGATCGACTCCAGCGGGAAAAAGACGCCGTCGGCGACGCCGCTCGACAGTAGCTCGTACGATTCCGGCGCCGGCTTGACGAAGGCCGAGGCGCCGAGCGCTTTCCCGACCTGCTCCGCGATGCCGCCGCCCGTGCGGATCTTCAGACCCTGCACGTCGGCGATGCCGTTCACCGGCTTCTTGGTGAACATCTGCCCGGGCCCGTGCGTGAACACGCCGAGCAGCTTCACGCCCTTGTACTCGCCGACCTTCTGGAAATACTTCCAGTGGATCCGCGAATACGCCACGGAGTTGGCGAGCGCGGTGTCGCCGGCGCCGGGCAGCTCGGCCATGAGCGGCAGGATGTGGCGCGCGGGTGTGTACGACGCCGTCACGTACGAGAGATCGACGAGACCGTCGCGCACGGCGTCGAAGGTCCCGGGCGGCGCCGACGGGTGCTTGGGCAGCATCGTGAACTTCACGCGGCCGCCGGTCGCCTTCTCGACCTCGTTGGCCCAGCCCTGCAGAACGTTGGCGGTCAGATGATGCTGCGGCGACACCCACGACGACATCGTGAGCGTCGTGGTCTGCGCCGGCGCGGACGACACGGCGACGAGCACGCCGAGCGCGGCGGCCATCACCGATGGGATTCGCTTCGACATGCGCTCCTCCATTCGCGGCTCTGGGTCGTCGGTCGGCCGGTAGTGTATCAGCACGCCGTGCGCCGGAAGCGGCCGGTCACGCGCCTGTGGTACGCTTCCGGGCCACCATGCCCAACCACGTGATCCGCGTCGGCGACGTCGAGATCATGGCGCTCTCCGACGGCTCCCTCGAGTTCGACCTCTGCAACTTCTTCCCGACCATCCCCGAAGAACAGTGGCAGCCGTACGACGCCCATCTCACCGACGAGCACAAGGTCCGCTTCAACCTCGGCTCGTATCTGATCCGGGCGGACGGCCGCACGATCCTGATCGACACGGGACTCGGCCCGCGGCCCAAGGAGACGCCCGACGTGCCGTGGGGCGAGCTGCTGCGAGACTTCGCCGCCAACGGCGTGCGGCCGGACGAGGTCGACATGGTCGTGATGACCCACCTGCACCGCGATCACGTCGGCTGGAATCTCACCGACGCGGGCGGGCGCTGGGTGCCGACGTTTCCGAAGGCGCGGTACTGGGTGAGCACCAAGGACTGGGATGCGTGCCACCAGCCCGACGTGCAGCCCACGCGTTTTCCGAACGCGCCGACATGCGTCTGGCCGCTCGCGGATCTCGGTCTGGTCGAGTTCATGAAGGGCGAGCACGCGCTCACGCGCACGCTCACCGCGGTGCCGACGCCCGGCCACACGCCGGGCCACATGTCGATCCTGGTCACCTCGCACGGCGAGCGCGCCCTCGTGCTGGGCGATGCCGCGCACAGCCCGGTGCAATTGCAGGAGCCCGACTGGGTCTCGCGCGCGGACATGGATCCGGACCTCACCCGTCAGACGCGGCGCACGCTGCTCGATCGGGTCGAGCGCGAGGAAATCGTCGTCGCGGCAGGCCACTTCGAGGCGCCGGGCTTCGGCCGCATCGTGCGACTCGAAGGCCGGCGCTACTGGCGCGGACTCTAGGAGGACCCATGCGTTACGAGATGATCTCCGCCGATTGCCACCTCGACCTCTGCTGGCTGCCGACCGATCTCTTCGTCTCGCACGCCTCGGCGGACATGCGTGACCGCATGCCGTACGTGGCCGACGATCCGAAGGGCAAGCGCTGGGTGACGAAGAAGGGCGCGAACCTCGGGCTCGTCAACGGCATGGGCTCCGCAGGACGCGAGTACGTGCCGGGCCGCATCCATCGCGCCGACCGCATGGCGGCGACGGGACTGTACGAGGACGGCAAGAAGGGCATCCGGCGGCTGAGCGATCCGGACCTGCGCCTGAAAGATCAAGACCGCGACGGCGTGCAGGCCGAGGTGCTCTACGGCATCCTCGGCGCGACGAGCCGCATGAACGATCCCGAGGCCACCGTCGAAGTGATGCGGGTCTACAACGAGTGGCTCGCCGACTTCTGCTCGGCGCACCCCGAGCGCTATGCCGGCCTCGCGTCGATCCCGAACCATCCGCTCGATGCCGCCATCACGGAGGTCGAGCGCGTGGCCAAGCGCGGCGCGCTGCGCGGGCTGGACATCGCGAACTCGCCCGATCTCAAGCCGCTGTGGGATCCGTACTGGAATCCGCTGTGGGAAGTCGTCAACGCGTCGGGACTGCCGCTGCACTTCCACACCGTCGGCGGCTACGTGCCCGACCACATCCGCAAGATCATCTTCGTGGGTAGCGATCCGTCGCGGGCGGCGCTGCCCGATGCGCCGGCCGTCGAGCTGCCCGTCGCCCGCGCGGCCTTCGCCACGAGCATCACGCAGTTCCAGGTCAACATGGCGAACATCCTCGCTTCGATCATCTTCTCGGGCGCGCTCGAGCGCTATCGCGGGATGCGCCTGGTGCTCGGCGAGTCGGGCATCGGTTGGATCCCCTACATCCTCTGGCGCATGGACGCCGAGTGGGAGGACCAGTTCAAGGACCTCTCGCTGACGATGCCGCCGAGCGAGTACTGGAAGCGGCAGTGCTGGGCCACGTACCAGACGGATCCGATCGGGATCAAGCTCATCGACGAGCTCGGCGTCGACAAGATCATGTGGGGCTCGGACTTTCCGCATCCCGACGGCGTGTGGCCGGACTCGCGCGAGTACGTGCAGCGCGAGCTGGGCCACCTGCCCGCCGACGTCCGCCGCAAGATCGTCTGCGAGAACGCCGCGCAGCTCTACGGCTTCGCGCTCGAGGGCAGCGCGCGATGAAGAAGACCTGGCGGCTCTACACCGGGGCG
>Ga0209161_10003448_pt1 | contig 12774 bp, 9 predicted proteins | sample GraSoiAngelo_155_FD_186169 | JGI IMG/M metagenome (GOLD analysis project Ga0209161, IMG submission 186169) | Grasslands soil microbial communities from the Angelo Coastal Reserve, California, USA - 14_1009_13_30cm (SPAdes) (version 2) | ecosystem: Environmental > Terrestrial > Soil > Grasslands ...
TCCGCTCGAGAACTCGATGCCTGGAACTCCGACGTGCGTGACATGGCCGTACATCTGGCTTCCGTTTCGCGCGTAACCCTCGAGGCGGTCCGCGGGCATGAACCCGGCCTCCGCCACGGCCGCGTAGGTGATGGCGGCGGCGTGTCCCTTGGACATGATCAGCCGGTCGCGGTCGGGCCAGTCGGGGCGGAGCGGATCGACGCGCAGGATGCGTCCGTACAGCACTGCCAGGATGTCAGCGACCGAAAGGCACGACCCGATATGAGAGGTCTTGGCCTGGCTGATCATCCTCAGCGAGTGGGAGCGCAGCTTTCGCGCGGCGCTGCGCAGCTCGTCGTCTGTGGCCCGGCTGTTCAAGCCTACGGAATGCTAACAAAAGCGATGTAGGGGTCGAACTCGAGCCGTTCCAGGCGCAGCTTGTCGATGCCGAGGGTGTCGAGCAGCGCGAGCGTTTCGCCAGGCCACACGGGGTTGTCGAGCTCGTCGAAGGCGAGGATGGCCCCCCTGGTCATGCGTGGGACGAATGCATCGATGGCGGCCTTGGTCGGCTCATAGAGGTCGAAGTCGAGGAACAGGAGGCTGACCACGAGGTGCGGGTGGCTCTCCATGAAGTCCGGAATCGTTTCCGTTGCGTCCCCTCGGACCAGCTCGACCTTGGGGATGTGGCCGAGAAAACGATCTTTGTCGTAGAGCTCGATCAGCCGCTCCAGCTCCTCGTAGGAGTCGGCGCGGAGCTCGCCGCGCTGGGCCCAGCCATGCCCCGCACGGTCGTGGAGCGAGATGGCGGGGAAGCCTTCGAAGGTGTCGAATCCGTAAATGCGTCGGGTCAGGTTGTTCGGTTCCATGACCGCGCTCAGCTTGGCCCATGTCATCAAGCCGAAACCACGGTTGACGCCGCACTCGACGATCGAGCCTTTGACCGGGATGACCCTCTTGAACAGCTCATACAGCGCGATCAGGCGGGTGAGGTGCTGGCGGCGCATGTACTTCGGGAAGTTCTCGATACGCACCTCGACCGGGTCCGAGGAGGCCTCGAAGACCTTCTCGATCTCCTTGCCCACCATTCGCTCCTGGGCGGAGCGAAACGACTTCACGTGCGCGTTGCTACGGGACATCGGCGATCCGGCCTCCCTCGCGACGCCGCTCGATGCGCGGCTCTTCCGGGCGGCGGGGCGGGTGGTCGCTCGCCGCCGTCTTCAGCGCGCGCACCAGCTCGTCGGTGCGACCGTCTGTGGCCAGGTCCTCGAGGCGGGTGACGGTCCAATCGAGGTCCTCGGGGCTGAATGTGTTCGGAGAAACCACCTCCATGATCGCGGGGTGGTCGGTCGGCCGCGATCCCTCGTCCGGCCCCAGCAGCTCCTCGTGCAGTCGCTCGCCCGGGCGCAGTCCCGTGTAGACGATCTCGATGTCCTCGCCTGGGCGCAGGCCCCGCGCGCGCACCAGCGCCTCGGCCAGGCTGACGATCTTCATCGGCTCGCCCATGTCGAGCATGTAGACGTGCCCGGGCTTGGCCACGTTCAGCGTCGTGATCACGAGCGACACCGCTTCGCGGATGGTCATCATGTAGCGCGTCATCTCGTGGTGGGTGATGGTCACCGGGCCGCCCAGCTCGATCTGCCGCTCGAACAGGGGAACCACGCTGCCGCGGCTGCCGACCACGTTGCCGAACCGCACAGCACAGGAATCCATGCTGCCCTCGCGGCCCAGGATCATCTGTTCGCACAGGCGCTTGGTGCAGCCCATAACGGAATAACGCGCAACTGCCTTGTCCGTGGAGATCAATACGAACTTCTTGACGCCGGCCGCCTCGGCGCACCGGATCGTGTTGTACGTCCCGATCACGTTCGTGAGCACCGCCTGCGCGGGGTGGGCCTCCAGCATCGGGACGTGCTTGTAGGCCGCGGCGTGGAAGACGATGTCGGGCCGTTCTTCGGCCATCAGCTGCAGCATCGGTTCGCGGTCCGTGATCGAGATGAGCGCCTCGCGGATGTCGATCGACATGCCCATCCGGAGCTCCTCTGCGATGTCGAACAGGCCGCTTTCGTTGTTGTCCAGCAGGACCAGCCTTTGAGGGCCGAGTCCGGACAGCAGGCGGCTCAGCTCGGAACCGATCGAGCCTGCGGCGCCGGTCACCAGCACGGTCTTGCCAGCAACCTGCTCGCGCGCCTGCTCGACCTCGAGCTCGCGATGCGTTCGCCCGACCAGGTCGTCCGCGGACAGCTGGCGCAGCCTGGTGCCGCCGTGGCGCCGGATCCAGTGGTCGGCCCCCGGGACGATGAAGAGCGGAAGTCCCGCTTGCAGGCAGACGTTGAACATCACCTTGTCGCGTGGCTGCGAGTCGCGGTCGAGCACGAACGCCACGCCGTCGGCTCCGCTCGACTTCAGCAGCTGGGCCAGGTCGTCGGAATGGCCGATGACCGGCACGCCGAGCACGGTGTGGTTCTGCTGAAGCGGATCGAGGCTCACGATGGCGACGGCCTGCCACTCGGGCCCGGGCGACTGGACCAGCTCCTTGACCGCGGGATGGGAGGCTGACGAGGCGACGATCAAAAGCCTGCTGCCGGTGGCCGGGGAACGCGACAGGAGACGGGGGAGGAGGCGGAAGATTCCTATTCCCATCAGGGCCGCCGGCGCCGCGAGGAGCGGGACTCCGACGCGGAAAACCCTGAAGTCGGCGGGCAGCGCCCAGTTGGCGAGGGTGATCAAGAGCGACGCCTCGATCACGGCAAGGCCGGTCGCGATGGCGTCGTGGATGCCGGCCACGTTCCAGATCCGGCGATACAGGCCGAACCGCGCCTCGGCCGCCCCCAGGGCGAGCACGACGAAGACGACCGAAAGCAGGAGGAGCTTGCGCGACTGCGGGCTGGTGATGATGCGCCCGCCGTAGTTCAGCTGCTGGAAGGCTTCCAGCATCACCCAGAAGATCGCAACCTCGATCGCGAAACCCGGTCCGTAGCGAATCAAGGCGCGGGTTCTGCGGGCCAACCAGGAGGGCATCGAGTAAGAGTGTCGCAAATAGGCCCCCGGGGCGACCCGCCCTTGCCTACGCGGCCGCGGCGGCCGCCGGCTGCTCCGCCGGCCGCCGGAGGTGGTTCACGCCGAGCCTGAAGGCGACGATGCCGAAGATCCACAGCCCGCGTTCGCTCGGGATGTCGCCGCTGATGTTGGCCACGGTGAAGAAGACGGCCACGAACATGACGGTGGCCGCGATCGGAGCGGAGGCCGTCTGCATCCCTCTCCAGAAAAGGGCCGCCCAGCCCGCAAAGAGGGGGCCCATGACCAGCACCAGGCCGATGATGCCCGTCTCCGAGGCGAGCTCGAGCAGCACGTTGTGCGGGTACTCGTAGAAGTGGCCTGCCTGAATCGAGTCTGGTATGGCGCCCGCGAAGGATCCGAGACCGGTCCCAAAGGCCGGGTTCGACGCGAAGAGATGCACGCCTCGCAGGAGCAGCTTGTCCCGGTCGCCGGGGCTGGCCTCGAGGCTGATGAGGCGGTCGGTCACGCAGTTGCAGCTCGTGGATGCGGAACCGCGAACAATGCCGGTCGAGGTGAGGTGGAATCCGAGGTCGCCCGCGTAGGTGATGGCGATGTAGCCGATCAGAAGCAGAACCAGGGCCAGCGGGAGCAGCACGTAGCGATCCGACAACACAGATCGCAGGCGACGTCGCGCGGCCGTGCGAAATCGGGACGCGCCCCAGAAGGCCGCCGAGACGAGCATCGCAGCGATGGCGGCGGCGACCGCCTGCCGCGATCCCGCGAGGCCGATGCCGAATACACCGAGCACGCCGAGGATGGCGGACGCTTTGAACCGCTGCACAGGCCACGGCTGGATGGCCAGCACGGTTCCCAGCGCGATCAGGTCTCCCTGCCATGAGTACCGCTGCGCGCCGAGGAACCGTTCGCCCAGCAGGACCACTGTCAGGGCGGCCACACCGGCGCCGATCGCGATCTGCATGATCGCCGTGGGCCACGCAGCCTCAGCGCGGTCGATCATGAGCGCGACCGCCGCCGCCATCGGCAGCACGATCAATACGAAGTAAGCGGTCTTCGAAGTTGCGTACGCGAGCTGGTCCGGCTGGAGGTGGAGCAGGTATCTGGTGCGCAGCCAGGAAATGGCCATCCAGGCGGCGGCGAGGCTCACGTACGCGATGAGCACCCGGTCCACGCGCCGGCCGCGGAGGGTGACGAGCGCGGCGCCGACGTATCCGACGGCGATCAAAGCCGAGAGACCCACGCGCTGGGGTGAGCCGGCCAGAACTGCCAGGGGCAGAGCGGCAAGCATGACGACGCGAACCGGGTGCATCGGCCAGCTTCGAAGCCAGTGTCCCGCCGCGTCTATCCCGTGACGGCGCGTTGAAAATGAGCTCAATCGCCCAGAAATCCCCTAGCTAAAACGCCTCAGGAGGCGGAGGCCACCTCGATTCCCGTAGCGGACTTGCTGGGGGCGGTCACCCGCAAGCCGATCGCGTCGATCCCGAACTTGAAGGCCAGGATGCCGAAGACCCACAACCCGCGATCGCTGGGGATGTCGCCGCTGAAGTTGGACACCGTGAAGAAGACGGTCACGATCATCATCATGCCGGCGATGGGCGCAGACGCCCGCTGGATGCCCGCCCAAAGGAGAGACAGCCAGCCCCACACCAGTGGCCCGAACACGAGCAGGAAGCCGATCAGACCAGTTTCGGACGCGACCTCCAGCGGCACGTTGTGCGGGTACTGGTAGAAATTGCCCTCGCTCAGCGACATGGGGACGGAGCCCGCGAACGACCCGAGACCGGTGCCGAGGATGGGATCCTGCGCCAGCAGGCCGAGCCCCCGATACAACATCTTGTCGCGATCGCCGGGATTGCCTTCGAGGCTGATCAGACGGTCGGTGATGCAGTAGCAGTAGCTGGTGGGCGTCCAGTGATACGTGACCGCGATCGCGCCGCCGGTCAACACCAAAAGCAACAGGGGAAGAGCGACGTAACGGCTCGCCACGGCCCTGCGCAGCGCGTTGGGCTTGCCTCGCGTCTCGCGCACATACCTGGACAGGGACCAGTACGCGGCCGAAAGCAGCAGGGCCACGCCGAACGCCACCAGCGACTGCCGCGCCCCCGCGAACATGATGCCGCCGACTCCGAGCACCCCGATCGCGCCCGAAGCCCATACGTTCTTCACGAGCCAAGGTTGCACGGCGATAAGCGTGGCCAGCGCGATGAGGTCGCCCTGCCAGGAGTATCGGTCGGCACCCAGGATCTTGTCGCCGAGCAGAGCCACCGTGATCAGACCGATGACGGCTCCGATCGCGAGCTGGGAGGCGGCGATGGGCCAGGCATCTTCGGCCCGGTCGACGATGATGGCGACCGAGGCGGCGAGTGGGAGCACGATGAAAACGAAGTACAGGTATTTCGATGTTCCGTAGCTCAACTGCGCGGGGTCGAGGTGAAGGAGGTATTTCGTTCGCAGCCACGAGATGGTCATCCACAGCGCGACGGCACCGACATAGGCCAGCATCAGCTTGTTGGTGCGGCTGAACCGCAGCTGCGTCAGGGCCAGCACCACGTAGCCGAACGAGATCACCAGGGCCAGCGCGGGACGTTGCGGTGAGCTCACGACGATGACCACCGGCAGCGCGGCCAGCATGCCCAGGCGCACCAGCCCGCGAATGCTGGTGTCGATCGGGTAGCCGAAGAGGTTCGCCACCCGGTTCGCCTCCAGCATGGTCAGCGCAGCGAGCAGCCAGAGCGCGAGCACGAAGGAAAGGACCGCCGCCGTCGTCGAATCGGCGACGCGCTGCAGACCGAAGGCGAGCACCACCGCGAACAGGAAGGAGATCGCGAGGTTGCGCGCGTTGATCGGCGTCACGTGGCGCGCGTCGATGACGCTGCGGAGGGTGATGTAGGAGGCCCACGGCAGCGCACCGAGCAGGGTCAATCTCAGGACGTCGACCCCGCTGCGGAAGCTCGGGCCCAGGTAGATGCTGACGATCGGACCGGCGAACACCTCCAGCAGGACGACCAGCACTAGCGAGCCCGCCAGCGTGATGCCGACGACATCGACCACCTCGGAGCGCAGCTGCCTCACCTTGCCCGCCGCCAGAAGGCGAGCCGCCACCGGCAGCAGCACGAAGCTGACCGGCGTGAGGCTCGAGCCGATCATGCTCACCGCCGCGACCCCAAAGGCGACGATGCCCGCGACGCGGATGTCGGCGGTATGGGCGACCAGGATGCCCGGCAGGGCGAACAGCAGAAGCGAGAAGAAATCACCGGGCATGCGCGGTATGCCGAACCGGAGCAGCACCCGCAGGCGGTCCTTCAACTCGGCGAAGCGGAGCGGAAGCCGCATGAGGACCGCGCCGGCGACGAGTGTCATGCCGATGCCCATCGCGTCGAGGATCGCCAGCACCGAGCCGTGGAACGCGACGATCGCCGCCAGCGGGAGCAGGCCCATGTTCACGGCCATCAGGACGTTGGCTTCCTGGATGCGATCCAGTCCCCGCAGATATCCGAAGGCGAGCGTGTGCAGGCCGGCGCCGGCGATCAGGGGTGGAAGTGCCAGGACGAGGCTCGAATAGGTCGAGGAGCCGAAGAAGACCTGGCTCCAGAACCCCGTCGCCGCCACCAGCACCCCGCTGACCACGCCCACCCCGGCGGCGAGCACGATCACCGACGCGGCCGCGAAGCTCGATGACTTGCCCGTCTTCTCGGCCTCGGCATAGGCCACGTAGCGCGCGATTCCAAGGTCGACTCCCAGCACGGCCAGCGGCATCAGGAGTGAGAGGGTCCGACGCGAGAGCGAATATTCGCCGAAGCCTTCCGTGCCGTCGAAGGCCGCCACCAGGCGGAACGCAAGCAGGTAGCTCGCGATCACGACCGCCTCGGCCACGAACGTCGTGATGTAGTTGCGCCTCTTCACGCCGGCAGGGGCTCCTTCTCGAAAACCTCCAGCAGCCTGGCGGCAAGTCCAGGGATGTTGTGGTGCTCCAGCAGGTAGCGGCGCCCGCGCTCGCCCATCTCCATCCGCTCGCCCGGACTCAACGCGACGAGCCGCTCGATCGCATCGGCGAGGATCTCCGGGTCACCGGGCGCAACGCTGACGCCGGCCTTTGCCTCCTGAACGGGGTCGTAGGTCGAGCGGCCGAAGAAAATGATCGGCCGCCCTGAGGCAAGGTAATCCGTGAGCTTGTTGAGGCTGATCCCGAACCTGTAGAGCGGGAGGTCGCGCAGGCCGTAGATGAAGGCATCGGCTTCTCCCATTGTCCTGCCAACCTCGCGCTTGGGCACCGACTGGCGAAACTCCATGTTGGACAGGTTCATGGATCTCGCCCGCCCGATGAGGGCGTCGCGTTCCTGGCCCGCGCCGACCATGAGGAACTTGATGTCCCGGTGCCCCCGCCTCTGGAGCACGGCGGCGACGTCGAGGATGCTCTCGATGGAGTTCGCCGCCACGAATCCGCCGAGGAACATGATTCGGAACGGCCGGTCGGGTGCGCCCTCGTAAGGCGCGAGCTCCTCGTAGCGCTCGAGCTCGACCCCGTGCGGTATCCACACGATCTTGGACGGCGACACGCCCTGAGACTCGACGTACGAGTCGGTGTGCCGCCACAGCATCACGATCCGCTCGGCCTTCCTGAACAGGTATCGCTCGAGGGCGCGCATGGCCCGCGCCGCACGGCCGTCAGGTCGCAGCCTTCCGAAGTCGATCAAGGTCTGGGGCCACAGGTCGGTGACCTCGAAAAAGAAACGTGCTCCCTTGATCCTGGCCAGGAAGTAGCCGGTCAGCGCGGCCAGGGGATGCACGGAGACGCCGACCACGATGTTGGGACGCTCGCGGCGCACCAGGCCGGCGAAGAACGCAAGAAAGCTGAAGAGCACCATGTTCAGCATCCGCCGCCAATCGTTGCCCCGGTACGAGTTGCCTGCGATCCAGATAAAGAGGACGCCGTCGATGTCCTCTTTTCGCCAGAGCCGCCACCCGAGCCTGCGCAGCGGGGCGAGGTGATAGTGGCTGAACGCGCACACGAAGATGGTGGTGGGATGGCCTTTTTCGACCATCCGCCTGGCGATGTCGAAGCTCCGCGTGGCCAGGCCATCAGGTGGGTCGGCGTAGTGATTGACGATCCAGATCCGCATGGCGCGGACGTCTCCTACCGGTTTCGGCTCGGGATGGATTCCGTCGCCTCGACGGCGCCTCGCACGAGGTCGATCAGGATCGGGCTCATCTGCCGCAGCGACGCGATGTCCGTATCTCGGTGCTTGAGCGCGATGACGACGGCGTCGAACCGCTCGCCTGTCGGCAGCTCGCGCACCAGGGGGAGCTCTTCCGGAAAGCCGTCCCTGTCGACGATGGGGTCATAGACGACGACGTCGTGCTGGCGGGCCAGGCCGCGCGCGAACGCGACCGCGGCGGACGCGCGAGCGTCCGGATAGTTGGGCTTGTACGTCGCCCCGACGACGAGCACCTTCGCCGGCCTGTCTGTCTTCCCGCCCGTGGACAGCAGCTGTTTCACATGCTCGGCGACGCGATTGACGATCTGCTCGTTGCCGCTGACCGCGTCGCGCAGGATCGGCATCTCGATCCCGCTTTGCCTGGCCGCGTCCAGCAGGTAGCGCGGCATGGTTGGGATGCAGGTACCTCCCGCGCCCACGCCTGGCTGATGGGCCATGAAGGCGAAGGGTTTGGTCGCGGCCGCATCGATCACGTCTGCGGCGACGATGCCCATCCGCCGGCAGAGCTCTGCGAATTCGTTGATGAACGAGATGTTGACCAGGCGGAACGAGTTCTCGAGCAGCTTGGACGCCTCGGCGACCTCCACGAGCTCGACACGATGGGTCGGAACCTTCGCCCGGGCGTAGAGCGCGATCGTGGCCTCCAGCGCCTGTTCGCTCAACGCCCCGACGACACGCGGGATCTCGCCGAGCTCGGTGCCCCGGCCCGGATCGAAGCGCTCCGGTGCGTGCGAGACGACCCGCCCCTGATGGCCCAGGCGTTCCGCGAGGTGGCGTGTGAAGCCGATCGGCACCGTGCTCGCGATCACCACCAATCGCTCCCTCGGGCTGAGCCGCTTCGCCATATCGACGAAATGGTCGAATGCCGCCATGCTGTTCTCGCCCGACGGGGCAAGGTTGGGAAGGCAGAGGATGAGCGCGTCCGCGGGATCGAGGTCTTCGATCCGCGTCGTTCCGTCAAGCGATCGGGCGCGCGGCTCGGAGATGTCATATCCGATGGGTTTGAGCCCGGCACGCCGCCACAGGGCAAGCTCCTGGGCGCCGATGGTGCCGAGACCGACGACTCCGACGCGTGAAACCGTATTCAACTCGTGCTGCGTCATTACGGTATCAGTCGATGCGCGCCCGGCGGCGTCCCCAGTAACATAGGCGCCCTTGGTATGAAGCGCCCTGCGGCTCCCCTGGTCGGGAGTGGTGACCCGGCTGAAGGGACCGAATGGGTGGTCGAGTCTTCGACCAGCATCCTCAAACGCGAACCCTGGCTCGAGGTCTTCGAAGAACATCTCCGGCTGCCGGACGGTCGCCTGGTCGACGATTTCTACACGATCCGGCTGCGCGACTTCGTCGTCGTGGCCCCGCTCACCGAAGACGGGCATGTGATCATGGTGCGACACTATCGCCATGGTCCCGGCCGGATCACGCGGTCGCTGCCGTCCGGTTTCGTCGAGGGCGATGAGACACCAGCCCAGGCCGCGAAGCGAGAGCTGCTCGAGGAGACGGGTTTTGCCGCCGAGGCCTGGTCTTTGCTCGGCACGTACGTCGTGGACGGGAATCGGCGCTGCGGCGTCGAGCATGTCTTCCTGGCGACGGGCGCGCGGCAAGTCGCCGAGCCGTCGTCGGACGACCTTGCGGAGGCGACGGTCCAGCTGCTGACGGGCGAGCAGGCCTCGGAGGCGCTTTCCAACGGCGAGATCAGCGAGCTGGCGACGGCCGCAGGCCTCGCCATCGCGTTTTTGAAGCGGAATCAAACGGACAAATCCACTACCGGAGCGTGAGCACTTGACACAAACGAAGAACGAACATGGCAAATCTTTCGACTGGTCCGCCAAGAGCGTGCTGGTCACCGGGGGCGCGTCCTTCATCGGTTCTCACGTGGTCGACCGCCTGGTCGAGCGCGGGGCGCGGCATGTGCGCGTGGTCGATGACCTCTCGAGCGGGACGCTCGACAACATCCGCCCGCACCTGGACAGCGCCGTCGTCGAATTCATGCAGGCCGACCTGCTCGCGCCGGGAGCGACCGACGCCGCATGCCACGGCGTCGACTATGTCTTCCACCTGGCGGCCATCCACGGCGGCCGCGGTTACGTGGAGATGCACGACGCGGACTGCGGCCGCAACCTGGTGATGGACGGCCTGATGGTCAAGTCCGCGATCGACGCAGACGTCGACAAGTTCGTGTTCGCGTCTTCAGGCTGCGTGTATCCGAACTACATCCAGCAAGACATCTCCAAGGAGCTGTACCTCACCGAGGAGATGGTCGGCCCGCCGTATGACTCGGACCACATGTACGGCTGGGCAAAGCTCATGGGCGAGCTGTCGCTCCAGTCGTGGCACCGGCAGATCGGCCTGCGGTCCGTCTCGTGCCGGCTCTTCACGGTCTACGGCGAGCGGGGCGTTGAGAACCACGCGGTAATCGCGATGATCGCGCGGGCGTTCATCGACCAGAACCCATTCGAGGTCTGGGGCGACGGGACGCAGATCCGGAACTGGACCTACGTCGGCGACATCGCCCGCGGCATGGTCGCCGCCGCCGAGAGCAGCGTGGTGGATGGGACGCCGATCAATCTCGGCACGATGGAGCGGACGCGCGTCATCGACGCGGTGCGTGAGGTGCTGCGCTACACGAACAAGCAGGCCGAGATCAAGTTTCTCAAGAACATGCCGACCGGCCCGCTCAACCGGGTGGCGAGCAACCAGCGCGCCGAGGACCTGATCGGTTGGAGCCCGCAGATGAAGTTCTTCGACGGGCTGCACAGGACCGTCGACTGGTACTTCTCGACCAAGGACCCCGACGTTGTGCGCGGCTACTTCGGCCGAATGCTCACCGAGCGCGGCGAGAGCAAGCCCGAGCCGGCAGAGCCGGCCAAGGCGGCGGGGAAGCGAGCATGACGAAGCGGCCCGCAGTCTCAGTCATCGGCCTGGGTAAGCTCGGCGCCTGCATCGCGGCCTGCTTCGCCGACAAGGGTTACCCGGTCATCGGCGCTGACGTATCCAAGCGCACGGTGGACGCCGTCAACAAGGGCCAGTCGCCGGTCGTCGAGCCCGGCCTGGCTGAGGCGATCGGCCGCTCGCACGAGCGGTTGCGCGCGACGCAGGACGTCGGGGACGCCGTGCACAACAGCGAGGCCACCTTCATCGTGGTGCCGACCCCAAGCACCGACGAGGGCGGCTTCTCGATCGGCTACGTGCTCGAGGCCGCGCGCACGATCGGCCGCGCGCTGCGCGACAAGTCCGGCTATCACCTCGTCGTCCTGACCAGCACCGTGCTGCCGGGCTCGACCGAGTACGGGATGATCCGCGTCCTCGAGCAGGAGTCCCGCAAGCGCTGCGGCCAGGACTTCGGCGTCTGCTACAGCCCCGAGTTCATCGCCCTCGGGCAGGTGATCAAGGACTTCCTGAACCCCGAGTTCCTGCTCATCGGCGAGTACGACGAGCGTTCCGGCGACCTCCTGGCCGAAATCTACAAGGGCGTCGTCGACAACGAGCCGGCGGTGGCCCGCATGAGCATCGTCAACGCAGAGCTGACCAAGATCTCGGTCAACGCGTACGTGACGATGAGGATCTCGTTCGCGAACATGGTCGCGGCGATGAGCGAGCAGCTGCCGGGCGGAGACGTCGATGTTGTCACGTCGGCGCTCGGGCTTGACACACGCATCGGACGGCGGTACCTGAAGGGTGCGGTGGCCTATGGCGGTCCGTGCTTTCCGCGCGACAACCAGGCCCTGGCCTACCTGGCGCGGCAGCTGGGTCAGCAGGCTTCCCTGGCCGAGGCGGTCCACGCGTTCAACGGCTCGACCAACGAGCGCCTGGCGGCGCGCGTCCTGGAGATGGTGCCCGACGGCGGCTCGGTGGCCGTGCTGGGTCTTTCCTACAAGCCGGACAGCAATGTCATCGAGGAGAGCGCGGGGTACCTGCTCGCCAAGAGCCTGGTCGGCTCGGGCGCCAGCGTGACGGTGCACGACCCGATGGCGATGGAGGCGGCGAAAGGCGGGCTGGGGGACTCGGTCGTCTACGCCTCGAACGTCGAGGAGGCGATCCACGAGAAGAACGTGATCGTGATCATGAATCCCGATCGCGCCTACGCGGGCCTCGACCTGGCTGCGATCCCGGCCTCGACGGTCATCGTGGACGCGTGGCGCTTGCTGCGCAAGCAGGCCGGCGACCGGCCGAACTACGTCGGAGTTGGACTGGGAGACGACAACCAGCGGCTGGCCAAGGCGCTGGCGGGCATGTGGACCGACCCGGCCCACGCCCGCGCCTGATCACGATGGCCGCCACCGCCGAAAATGCGTCGGCAATCGACCAGGTCCGCGCCTACTGGAACCGCCGCCCGTGCAACATCCGCCACTCGACCAAGCCGGTCGGCACCCGGGAGTACTTCGACGAGGTCGAGGCGCGCAAGTACTTCGTCGAGCCTCACATCCCGGCCTTCGCGGACTTCGAGCGCTGGCGAGGCAAGAAGGTCCTCGAGATCGGCTCCGGCCTCGGGACCGACTCGGTCAACTTCGCCCGCGCCGGCGCCGACGTGACGGTGATCGACCTGTCGGATGAAAGCCTCGAGCTG
>Ga0209161_10003449_pt1 | contig 12767 bp, 14 predicted proteins | sample GraSoiAngelo_155_FD_186169 | JGI IMG/M metagenome (GOLD analysis project Ga0209161, IMG submission 186169) | Grasslands soil microbial communities from the Angelo Coastal Reserve, California, USA - 14_1009_13_30cm (SPAdes) (version 2) | ecosystem: Environmental > Terrestrial > Soil > Grasslands...
GCCGGTGTACTGGGTCGCCAGCGTCTGAAAGTTGAGCTCGCCGAATCGGAAAAAGATGTACGCGATTCCGGCCAGCAGGGCGAGATCGCCCGCCAGCGAGAGGACGAACGCCCTCGCGGCCGCCGCCGCCGCTTCTTCACGCTGCCACCAGTAGCCGACCATCAAGTAGGTCGACAGCGTCACCAACCCGAAGAAGAGCAGCATCTCGAAGTAGCTCGTCGAAAGCGTCACCCCGGTCATCGCAAAAGTGGCGAAGAGAAGCACGCTGAAAAATCGGACCGGGCCGTCCTCCCGACGGATGAAGGCGAGGGCGTAGACCTGCACCAGCAGGCTGGTCAGCGTCACCGCGATCAACATCACGGCCGCCAGTGGGTCCGCCAGTACGCCCCACTGGAGAAGGAATTCGGAGGCCGATCCGGTCTGTCCGGTCAAAAGCTGGAGGAAGGTCGCGTTGCGCTCCAGGTGAATCGGGTGCGCGATCTCGATGGCGACCACCAGCAGGGCGCAGACCACCGCCGCCAGCGTGAAGATGACCGAGATCGCCGCGCTCAACCGGCGCGAGTCGACGGTGAAGGCGAGGATGATGAGCAGCGCGATCAGGGGCAAAAGCAGCGCGAAGAGCGCGAGCAAGGTCGGGCTCCAGGTGTCGAGCGGCCCCTTGGGCGCCGCGGCCAGCAGAGTCAGCATCAGGGTCCGGTCGACCTACTCGCGGTCCGCGTCGACGGCGAAACTGCGGTGTTCACGGTAGATGAGCGCCGCCATCGCCAGCCCAACCGCCAGCTCCCCGACAGCGACCGCTCCCACGAAGAGCGCCATCACCCCGGCGACATTCTCGTGACCGGCCGCCCCCGTCTGGCCCAGCACGGTGAACCGTCCAAACGCGACGAAGGCGATGGCCCCAGCGGCGAACATGAATTGCGTTCCGAGCAGCGTCGTCACCGCATTTCGCCTCGCCACCACTGCGAAGGCCCCCACTGCCAGCAACGCCGCGGACGCCACCAGAAGACCGTTCAGTCCGATGCTCATCCGCGTCTGCCAGGCGTTCTGATCGCAACCTGGCGCAATGAGGCCAGCATCAGGCCGGAGCCCAGCGCCGCAGAGCCGATCAAGACGACAACTATCGCCAGGGCAACCCGGTAACCGTCCGTAACGGCGGAGAGAAATGATGGGCAGCACAGGACACCCTGGGGGCCGACGCGAATCGGCCACGATGTGACGGCAGCCACCACGACAACCAGCGCCAGCAGCACCGCGGCGACCGCCGCGCCGATGATCCATTCCCGGCTGAAGGGGCCGACGGCGGACTCCTTAATCCCGACGGTTTCGCGCAGCAAGCCAATCATCAGCGCGGCGCTGACGGTCGTGAACACCAGCAGCTGGACGGCGAACAGCAAGAAGGGCGCGATCGTCAGGTAGAGCAGTGCGACCAGCGCCAGCGTTGCCGAGAAGGCGCCGATGGCGTACAGCGTGTTCCTCAACAAGACGCTGGCCAGGGCGGCGGCGATCGTCAGGATCAGAACCAGGTAAATAAAGAGCACCAGCGGCGCCGAGGTGATGGGCTCTTGGAGGGCGCCGATCAGAGGCACGGCGTCAGATTCTATCTGGCGGGCTCAGTATTCGACCTCGCCTTCGCCGGGTGGCCAGTAGGTCTCCTCTTTGATCGCGGCCTGCTCGAAGCCACACCGACGCAGAATCCCGCGCGCATTCACGATCATGCCGGCGTTGCCGCACAGGTAGGCGGTCGTCGTCTCGGGAGTCAACTCGAGCTTGTCGGCGTACTTTCGGATGAGATCGTCCACCCTCCCCCGCTCACCTTTCCATTCCGGATCCTCCCACGGCCGGCTGATGGTTTGAATGTAAGTGAGCCAGGGATATTCGTCGGCCAGCGCCAGCAGCTCGCGGTCGTAACCGAACTCGTCCGAGCGCGACACGCCCTGCAGCACGGTAAACCGAAACGGCTCGGCCAGGCGGCCTTCCTTGAGGTCGCGCACCAGGGTGCGGACCATACTGACGTAGGGCGCGATGCCGGTCACGGTCGAGATCAAGAAATGCTGCGGGTGCCCGGATTTGACGTCGACGTTGAAGATCCCTTTGGCCTTCTTGCGCATGAAGACGCAGTCGCCAATTTGCAACTCATACAGCTGCGGCGAGAGCGCCCCTTCGGGCACTCGCTCGATGAAGAACTCGAGCTCGGGTTCGTAGGGGCTGGACACGATCGAGAACGCCCGCTCCAGGACCTTGTCGTGGTTGTCGACCCCGAAGGCAACGTACTGCCCCGCCTTGAAGGCCAGCGGCTCCGGGGGCTTCATCCAGACCGACCAGAGTGTCGGCGAGTAATCCTCCCGCCGGGTGATCGGGACCACCATGTACTTTTCAGCGTGATCGACAGCCACGGCCACTATCCTATTCGCCGCCGGTGTGACTCAACGCCGGTCCGAAGATCAAGTCCAGCGCCACGCCGAAGACGGCGAGGACGACCCCGGCGGTCAGGAACGTGAAGGTGGCGCCTCCAGACAGGTAACCGCGGCCCCACAGCGCGCCCAGCAGGAAGCAAAACGCGCCCAGGACCACCAACCAGTACGCCGTTCGACCACGCCAGGCCAGCTGGGCGGCGAGCACCCCACCCAGGCAGGTCAGATACACCAGGGCGATCAGGGCGAAGGTCGGCAGCAGCGGATGTTGAGCGGCAGCGTCAAGCAGACTCACCCGTCGCTCGCGGCGATCGGCCCCCCGCCAATCACCCTATCGCCGTCGTAGAAGACTGCCGCCTGTCCGGGCGCGAGCGCCCGCTGCGGAAGGTCGAAGTCGATCCGCGCCTGGTCACCCAGCGGCGTTATCAGAGCTCCGGCCTCGGGCGCGTGCGAGCGAATCTTCACCCTCGCGTTGAACGGTGCATCCGGCGTGCGTCCTGCGACATACCGAACATCCTTCACGCGGCAGGTGCTGCGTAACAACTGGTCGGGACCGCCCACCCGAATGGTGTTGGTCACCGGATCGATCGCGCTGACGTAGCGAGGCGGGGACGCAGGACCGTTGGACTGCAGCCGGAGTCCCGATCTCTGACCGACCGTGTACATCGCGATCCCTTCGTGCTCTCCGACGACGGCACCGCCCTCATCGACTATTGCCCCGGGCTGCACGCGGTCGCGGAAGCGCTCTTTCAACAGCGTTCGATAGCTACCGTCGGCCACGAAACAGATCTCCTGGCTTTCCGGCTTCAAGGCCGTCTTCAGCTCGAGCGCCGCAGCCTTCTCGCGCACCTGGGACTTCGACCAGTCCCCGATCGGGAAGCGAAGCACACCAAGCTCGTCCTGACCGAGTTGATACAGGACGTACGACTGATCCTTGCGCGGGTCGACGCCTTTGAGCAAGTTGTAGTCGTTCTCACCGCGCTCGATGCGCGCGTAGTGGCCGGTCGCCAGCGCCTGCGCGCCCAGAGCCAACGCCTTGCGCAGCAGCAGTCCGAACTTGATCGTCTCGTTGCACCGAATGCAGGGGTTGGGCGTGCGCCCCTGCAGATAGGCTTCCGTAAACGGGTCGATGACCGCCGCCCGGAAATCGTCTTCGAAGTTCAAGACGTAGTAGGGAATGCCGAGCCGGCTGGCGACCCGGCGCGCATCCTCGACCGCGTCCAGCGAGCAGCAGCCATGGTGCTTATCGAAGTCGCGGGCCGCCATCTCCTTCGGCCAGAGCTGCAGCGTCACGCCGAAGACGTCGTGACCTTGTTCGCGCATAATCGCGGCGGCCACCGACGAGTCGACGCCGCCGCTCATCGCGACGGCGACTTTCACGCTGGCTCCAGTCGTTGGACCCCGATTCCCCGGCTCCGGCAATACTCCAGGGCGCGGTCGACCTCGGCCTGCTCACCGTCGAGGTCGAGCTCGACCCAGCCGCTGTCCTGGGTCACGTCGGCCCGCCTGATATTGGTCACCACTTTGTACTCCTGGCCAAGCCGGTAGATGATCGGGTCATTGAGGGTGTCGCCGGGGAACGTCAGGCGCACCGTCGTCCGCGCCACCGGGGTTAGCCTCCGGCGACCGCCGGGACGATAGACAGATCGTCACTGTCCTTCAGCGGCGTCTTGAGTCCCGACCCGAACCGAATGTCCTCATCGTTCCGGTAGATGTTGATGAATTGGCGTAGCTCGCCCTTGTCGTCGTAGAGCCGCTCCCGAAAGCCGGGGTACTTCTGGTTCAGCTCGTCGAGAGCCTGCGACACGTCGCCAGCATCGACCTCGACGATTGCCGCGCCGCGGGTCAGTTGCCGGACCGCCATGTGGTGGTCATTATAAGTAGGTAAGGCGGCGGGCCGGCCCGCCGCCTCCTGCTCGTCGGGGTCCTTACGCCGCGCGAGTTACGGTGTCGGTCTTGCCTCGCTGCGCCACCAGGTAATAAATCGCACCCACCACGACGATCACGAGGATGGTCGCCTCGAAAATCGGCACGTTGCCGAGGGCGCCGAGGTTCGGAATATTTGGTAGGGCGCTCAAGCTCGGGTTGCTAGCCGGCCGCGGCCAGAGGAAGTTGATCAGCATGCTGCCGCCCCAGACCAGGCCAAGGACATTGACGATCGTGCCCCAGCCACCAAGCCTGAAGGGAGCGCGTTCGGTTGGCCACCCCTTCGTGCGCGCGATCAGGATGGCGATGTTGCCGAGGATGTAGGAGAAGTAGATCATTCCGGTTGCCGCAATGGCGACCAGTCCGGCACCGGAGTAGTAGACGAACGGAACGGCGGAAAGCGCGCCAACCACGACGCATGTCCACACCGGGGTGTGAAGACGCGGGCTCACCCGGTTATAGAGACGCGCAAACGGCAGTTTGCCATCGCGCGCCATCCCGAAGGCCAGCCGGATGGTCGACGTCTGGATCGCCAGGCAGCAGACGTAAATCGCAAGGAAAACGATTACGAGGTACAGTTCGCCCGCCCAACCGGGTAGGTTCGATGTGATGATGTCGACCGGTGGCGCCACCTTCGCGGCTGCTGTGTTCGCTACGTACTTATCGACATCGCCAGGGATCGCGATGATCGTCGAGTACAGGAAGATCGCGCCGATGATGAAGGCGCCGATGACCGCGGCGAGGACGGCCCGAGGAGCCGCACGGCGTGGGTTCTTCGTCTCTTCGGCGAGGGTACTCGCCGTGTCGAATCCATAGATGACGAAAAGCGACATGAACATCGCCGCCAGGAAGGTGCCAGCCTGATTTCCAAAGCCGGAGCCGAGCGCATTCGTGTTGAAGACCACACCGGCGGACTGGTGGTGGGTGAAGATCAGCAGCACGAGCGCGAACACCACCATGCCGAGGATTTCAAACACCACCCCGGTGTTGTTGACGATAGCCACCAACCTAACGCCATAGATGTTCAGGACAGTGGTGCTGATCAGTATCAGAGCCGCGATGATGACTTGCGCTTGAACGGTGTTCGGGATGTTCAAGCCAAAGTAATTCAGGAGTGGGATGAGCACGATCGGGATGGTCACGTCGACCGCCGTTACCGTTAGGACGCCGGCAAAGAGGTAAACCCAGCCGGTAATCCACGAGTACGCCCGGTTGGAGAGGTACTTCGTCCACTGGTAAACCGAGCCGGCGACCGGGAAGTGCGAACTCACCTCCGCAAAGTTCAGGGCGATGATGAATTGACCGAGAGCAACAATTGGCCAACTCCAGAAGAAAAAGGGACCACCTATGCCAAGGCCGAGCGCGTACAGCGTGAAGATGCCGGTGCTGGGCGAGATGTATGAGAAGGCAACGGCGAAGCTCGAGTAGAAGCCCAGAATCCGTTTGAGCTCCTGCTTGTATCCGAATCCTGCGAGGTCGCGGCTGTCCGTGGCCTCCTGGCTGCCGGCGGCCGGCTCGGGCGTGATCTGCGGCGGACGCGTGAGAACGTCATCGGGCATCGGCGGGTTCCCTCCTCTCCCTTAGGTTTCGACCAAACGTACCAGAGGGTTACTGGTTCGTCAATGAGCGGCTTGGTCGCTGTGGACGTTCACCGAAAATGAAATCGCCCGCGCCTATACTCCGGCGGGTGCCGGCTGAATACGACGCGATCATCGTGGGTGGCGGGCACAACGGCCTGGCAGCGGCCGCCTATCTCGGCCGGGCCGGGCTGAAGACCATCGTCCTGGAGCGCCGCGGGGTGCTTGGAGGCGCGGCCGTCAGCGAGCAACCATGGCCCGGATACATCGTCTCGACCCTCTCGTATGTCCTCTCGTTGATGCCCCCCGAGGTGATCCGAGAGCTCGAATTGCATCGGCATGGCCTGACGCTTTACCCGCTGGCCGCCGACTACTACGTTCCATTTCCCGACGGCTCCCATCTGCTACTGACCAAGGACGCGGCTCAGGCGAAAGCCGAGATCGGCAAATTTTCGAAGACGGACGCCCAAGCCTGGCCAGTGTTCAGCGAGTACCTGGCGAAGCTCGCCCGACTGGTGCGGCCGTTGCTCTTGATGACCCCGCCGGCCGTCGGCGCGAAATCGCCAGCCGACCTGCTGGAGCTGGCGCGCTTCGCCTGGAAGCTCAAGGGTCTGGACGTGAAAAGCACCGGCGACTTCGTCAAGGTGATGACGCTCTCGGTCGCCGAGCTGCTTGATGAATGGTTCGAGTCACCGCAGGTCAAGGCGGCGCGCTGCGTCTCCGGCGCGATCGGGACCTACGGGGGACCCTATACGCCGGGTACGGCCTACGTCCTGCTACATCACTACATCGGTGAGGTCGACGGCCAGATGGCCGAGTGGGCCTTCGTCCGCGGTGGCACCGGCGCCGTCTCGATGGCGATCGCGGATGATGCGCGGGAGCACGGTGCCGAAATTCGAACCGGGGCACGGGTGGGACGCATCCTGGTCGAGCGCGGCCGATCGGTCGGCGTCGCGCTCATGGAAGGCACCGAGCTGCGGGCGCGCGCCGTGGTGTCGAATGCCCACCCGAAGATCACATTTTGCGAGCTCGTCGAATCGAGCCAGCTGCCGACGGATTTCGTGCGCGCGATCGATCGGTACAAGACGCGCTCCGGGACCGTGAAGGTGAATCTCGCGTTGGCCGAGCTGCCTCGCTTCGACGGTCTCAAGCCCGAAGATGCACGGAAGGCGTCCGGGTCGTTCATCCAGCTGTGCGACTCGATGGAATACCTGGAGCGCGCCTTCGACGACGCGAAGTATGGACAGCCGTCGGCGGCCCCGTATTCGGACGGTGTGATTCCGACCGTCGTTGACGACTCGCTGGCTCCCAGTGGGAAGCACCTGATGAGCTGCTTCACCCAGTACGTCCCGGCGAGCTGGTCGCAGGCCCCGCACCGCGAGGAGCTGGAAGCCTATGCCGACCGGGTCGTCGATGGGTACGCCCGCTTCGCGCCGAACCTTAAGTCAGCCGTTGAGCACCGGCAGGTGCTGGGGCCATACGACATGGAGCAGGAGTACGGCCTGGTCGGCGGCAACATCATGCACGGTGACCTCACGCTTGACCAGCTGTTCTCATGGCGACCGGTGGCCGGCTACGCCGATTACCGCACGCCCATCAAAGGCCTGTACCTCTGCGGGTCAGGCACCCATCCCGGCGGCGGCATCAGCGGAATCAACGGCCGAAACGCTTCGAGAGAGATCCTCAGAGATTTGAAGCGGTCAGCCCGACGCTGAGCTGCCATTGATCGGCTGCCAGGAATTGCCCGTCCATTTCCAGGCATCGATCCGCTGGGTTTTGAAATCCCTGGCAAGGTCTTCGAAAGCGAGCACCCTTCCCCCATCGCCGTCAGGGCTGGCGGCGACGGCCACGGCGTTCTGTTGACCGATCGTCTGCCGCCAGCTCCAGTCCTGACCGTTCCAGGTCCAGGTCTCGGTTGGAGCAGGCCCGGCGGTCGTGGGCGGGATCGTGAGCAGGATCAACCGGCCGGATATCGGGTCGTACACGAGCGTCATGCTGGAAAAGGCGAAGCCCGGCTCGTGGGGCGGCCTGGACGGTTGCCAACCCGCGCCGTTCCAGCTCCAGGTCTCGGACACGCAATATGACGTTGAACACCTGGCGCCGACCGCGAGGACCGTCTCCGTGACTGGATCAAACGCGACAACGGCCACCGGGCTGACCGGCCCGCCGGTAGCGTTCCGCTGGTACCAGGCCGCGCCATTCCAGGTCCACAGCCGGATCGGCGATCCGAAGGGGATATCGGACGCAACCAGGACCATCGCCTCGAGGTCCGTGTCATAGGTCATCGCGAGCATGAACCCTCCCGGCGGGGCGGACGTCCGTGGTCCGACCTGCTTCCAGGTCGAGCCGTTCCAGGTCCAGGTGTCCTTAAGGACGGTCTCGTCCGCGTATGACTGGCCGCCCACGAGCAACACCGCGCCCATCAGTGGATCCCACGCGGCCGCCGCGCCAATCCGTCCTGACGGCGACATCGCCGGGTGGGCCTGCGTCCATCGGTTTTTCGCCCACAGCCAGGTCTCGCCGCGGTTGTTGAAGAGCACCACCTGACGGCGATTGGCGTCGTACGCAACCGCGGGAAGCAGGCCAAAGTAGGGCAGGACGGCCGACGCTCCGGTCACGCTTTGGGTCGCCCTAGAGCCCGACGGTGCGGTCGAGCTGACCCCGACCAGGAGCGCGACCGTTACCACCCCGACCACCAAACGGCGACGCCCTTCGAGTAGCGTCCTCAGAGGTCGCGGTGGTCGGTCGGGGTACAGCCAGTCTTCGTCGCTCAGCGGCCGGCCACCGATCATTTGGCTCTAATCTTGCACGCGCTAGCCGCCCGCGCCGAACCGGGCCCTGGCTTAGAGCACCTTGGACAGAAACGAGCGGGTACGCTCGTGCTGCGGGTTGGTCAGGATGTCGCGCGGCTTCCCAGCTTCGACAACGACGCCGCCATCCATGAAGACCAGGCTGTCGCCGACCTCCCGGGCAAAGCCGATCTCGTGTGTTACGACGATCATCGTCATCCCGTCCTTGGCGAGACCACGCATGACGTCGAGCACGTCACCGACGAGCTCCGGGTCGAGCGCCGAAGTGGGCTCGTCGAAGAGCATCAGCTTCGGCTGCATCGCGAGTGCTCGAGCGATGGCCACCCGCTGCTGCTGGCCGCCGGACAGCTGATTCGGGTAGGCGTTAACTTTTTCTCCGAGGCCGACGCCGTCGAGCAGCTTCCGGCCGCGCTCGACTGCCAGCGCGCGGCTTTCCCGCTTCACGCGGATGGGCGCTTCGATCACGTTTTCCAGAGCGGTCATGTGGGGGAAAAGGTTGAAGCGCTGGAAGACCATGCCGATCTCGGAGCGCTTATGGCAGACCTCCCTATCATGCAATTCGTACAGCTTGTCGCCTCCCTCGCGGTAGCCGACCAGCTCGCCGTCCACCGAGAGCCGGCCGGCGTCGATCTTCTCCAGGTGGTTGATGCAGCGGAGGAAGGTGCTCTTGCCCGAGCCGGAAGGCCCGATCATGCACATGACTTCCTTCGGATAGACCTCGAGATCGATACCGCGGAGCACTTCGAGGCGGCCAAAGCTTTTGTGAACCGCCTCCGCCTTCACCATCGGGTTGCCAGTCATCTAGCGATGCTCGCTTGGAATCGAGATCGGAGGCTGCACCGGCGCCGGCGGCGGCGCATGGAAGGTGAAGACCATGCGACGAAACCGCTGAAATGGTGTTAGCGGAAGCCCGCGCTGTGTGCCGCGGCCGAAGTGCCGCTCGATGTAGTACTGGCCGACGGTCAGGATTGACGTCATTGCCAGGTACCAGATACTCGCCACGATCAGCAGCTCGAGGACTTCGTAGGTCGCGGTCGCAATCTGCTGCTGTCGAGTGAAAAGCTCAGTCACTGAGGCACCAAAAGCCAGCGATGTGGTCTTCAACATCGAGATCGTTTCGTTTCCGGTGGGCGGAATGATGACCCGCATCGCCTGGGGCAGCACGATGCGTCGCATAACGAGACTTCGATCCATGCCCAGGGCTTGAGCGGCCTCGGTCTGGCCATGCTCGACCGAGATGATGCCGGCGCGGACGATTTCGGCCATGTAGGCCGCCTCGTTCAAGCCGAGGCCGAGGAGCGCCGCCATAAATGGTGGGATCAGGGTATTCGTGTTCGCATGCAACCAGAGCGGGGTGAATGGGATGCCAATGTCGACACTTTTGAGCACCAGATTCAGGTTGAACCAGAAAAAGATCTGCACCAGAACCGGGGTGCCACGGAAAAACCAGATGTACAGCCAACTGACCCAAGACATGACCCAGTTCGGCGACAAGCGCATGACGGCGAGGATCACGCCGAGGACGATGCCGACCACCATGGCGAGTACGGTCAATTCGAGGGTGACTAGAATCCCTCGCAAAATGAGCCCGTTAAAGAGGTAGAACCACACCGAAGCCCAGCCTGAACCGTGCGTGGTGTGGTCCTCTTGGATCGCGAGCACGAAGGTATACACAACGTAGGCGGCGATTGCCAGAACGACAATCGCCGCCACCCAGCGCCCCGGATGACGGACCGGGACTGCCTTGATCGCCACAGGCCGCTGCGCTACGGCATCAGCCACGCGGAGTCGCGACTACCTCGTCAGGACGGCACGCAGGCTGGTGTGATGGCGGTGTTGTCATTGATCTTGACATCCGAGCTCTGGATCGCGCCGTCCAGAACGCCCCAGTTCTTGAGGATGGTCGTGTAATAACCCTTGTCAATCAGATACTTCACGGCATCCATGACGGGCTTCTCAAGTGGACTGCCTTTAGGGAGCGCGATGCCGTAGGCCGCCACGCCGCAGCCCTGGCCGGTAGTCTTCACCTTTCCGCCGGTCTGTTTCGCCTGTTGGGCAGCGACCTGAGTGTCGATGAAGCCGATGTCCGCGCGTCCGGACAGCAGCGCAGTATTCGCGTCGGTCTGCTTCTCAAAGCTGGAGACCTTGAGGTCCTGCTTGCCTGCGGCCGTGCAGTTGTCCTTGCCACCGGACATTGGACTCCCGCCAATCTGCTTGCCGATATATGCCCAGGCGTCGCCCTCTTCGGTTGTTCCCGTCTCTACCGCGATGGTATGGCCGCACATGTCCGCGGCGCTGTTGACCGTGATGTTGCTCGACGCCGCCACGACCCAGGCTTCTCCGGCCTTGTAGTAGCTGACGAAGTCGATGCCTTTGGCCTCGCGATCGGGTTTAGGCGTAAAGCTGGAAAAGCTGACCAGATAGCGCGGATTACTCGCGGTGAGCTGAGGAATGATGTTGTCGAAGCTGACGTTGTTGAACGTGCATACGACCCCCATCACCGCGCAGACCGCCTTTCCGAAGTCGATATCCCAGCCGACGATGGCACCCGTAGTTGGGTCGATCGACTCGTCAGGTGGGTAGGTCGCATCAGTCGCAATCTGAATTGGCGTCGGCACCGACGACGGGACCTCAGCCGCGATGCTGGCCACCTTACTCGGCCCGCCCGAGCTCGATGCTCCAGGGGTCGCCGTACCGCCGCCGCAGGCAGCGAGCGTCAAGGCCACCACGACCAGAGTCACTGGAAAACGCTTCATGTTGTCCTCCCCTTCCGTTTTTGGAACCCGAAATGAAGACGCTGCCAGAATTGTAGGCGAATGCCTACAACGCCCAGGCCGGGCGTCCAGGTCGATCGTCCCCAAGATCGCGGCAGCAGCGGCCTCTCAGTAGTCGAGCAGCATCGGCAACCGTTCGCGGGCGGCAGCCGCTGTGAGTTCAAGCATAATTGCCAATCCCGTCTTCGCCTTCGCCTCGAACTTGTCGTCTTTGCCGTTCGGCATTTCGCCGGCCCACTGCTTTCGCTGGTCACCGTTGCCTCTGAAGGTCCGCTCGTTCAAGGCTTCGAGATTTCTCAAAAGCTCGAAAACCGAGCCCATCCGCACCCGTTTTGCTGCCGGTGAGGGTCCTTCGAACATGTCCTTAATTTCATGTGGCAGCCAGAGTTCGCAGCCGTACAGATGCGGATAACGAGGTGGGCCTGCGGCTCGTAGCCGGTCTTTCAGGGCCGAGTCCTTTTGCCAGTCCGCGCGCAGTTTGCTGGGAAAGGGCGGCTTTCCGCGCTCTTCGTAGGCGGCCAGAAGCTGAACGGCGCCGTAGCAATCCCAGCCGGGCTTGTCCGTGAAATAGGGTGTCTGAGGATCCTCGGGCCAGTCCAGGTCGTTGTCGCTCAACCCAGCTTGCCGAAGCGCACCGCTGATCATCGAGCGCCACGTCAGGATCAAGTTGCGGATGGTGGCCGGATCCGTGATCTCGTCGCGCGACGCGTTTGCGCGCTCGATCACGACCGGAATGCCCTGCTCGCGGCCTGTCCGCTGAATGACCGTCTCCCAGTCGTGTGCGTAGTACCGGGTCAGCGACCCGACGTAGACGTCTAGCCCCAAATCAGTGCGAATAACGTTCGTCGGGAGTCTTTCTCGCGCGCCCTGCTAGGCGACCGGCACGCGCGTGAGGTAATCGAAGATCAGCTGCGACCAGGACTCCATGTCCAGGTAGTAGCTGCGCATCGCGTCCAGGGGCAGCAGCGCACCCGCCAGTTTGTCGACCTCACGGATCGAGATCTCGGGACGATCACCCTCCACCAGGAAGATGAGGCCGACGTGCACCCGCCCGACTGGAGTGGTCTGGTCGTTGATCGCCCCCAGCAGCCGGGTCGAGAAATGGCCCTCGTAGACGACTTCCTCCTGCCATTCCCGCCGCAACCCGGCCTCGATCGGGTCGGCAGCCCCGGCGACGTCTTCGGGATTGATGTGCCCGCCAACCCCCAGCGAGTACAGATGCCGCAGCCGGCGCTCGCTGGAACGGCGTAGCCGGTGGGTCAGGAAATA
>Ga0209161_10003453_pt1 | contig 12754 bp, 13 predicted proteins | sample GraSoiAngelo_155_FD_186169 | JGI IMG/M metagenome (GOLD analysis project Ga0209161, IMG submission 186169) | Grasslands soil microbial communities from the Angelo Coastal Reserve, California, USA - 14_1009_13_30cm (SPAdes) (version 2) | ecosystem: Environmental > Terrestrial > Soil > Grasslands...
GGCTGCCCAGGTACGGATGGCGTCCACCTATTCCATGCCAAGCGGGCCCTCGACGGCGCCCTTGATGAACTGCTGGGTAAAGGGGTTGCGCGACTGCTGCAGTTCCTCCTTGGAACCCTGGTCGACGACCTTGCCACCGTGCAGGAGAATGATGTGGTCGCCGATGTTGAAGCAGGATTTGATGTCGTGACTGATCACGACGCCGGTCGACTTGTACTTCTGCTGGATTTGCTTGATCAAGTCGCAGAGCAGCGCGGTGCGCACCGGGTCGAGGCCGGAGTCCGGCTCATCGAAGAGCAGGATCTCGGGCTCGAGCACGAGGGCGCGCGCGAAACCGGCGCGCTTGCGCATCCCACCCGAGAGCTCGTTGGGCATCTTCTTGACCGCTTCGGTCAGGCCGACCTCCTCCAACCGCTGGATGACGATCTCCTTGATCTCGCCCTCTGACTTTTTCGTGTGCTGCCGCAGCGGGAAGGCGACGTTGTCGTAGAGGTTCATCGAGCTGAACAAGGCGCCGTCCTGGAAGAGCATGCCGACGTTGCGTCGGAGCTCGAGCAGTTCCTCCTCATTCAGGCTGGGTACGCTCTTACTGGCCACCCGAACATCCCCCTTATCGGGATAGAGCAGGCCGACCACATGGCGCAGCAGCACGCTCTTGCCCGTGCCGGAGGGGCCCATCACCACCGAGATCTTGCCCGCCGGGATTTGGCAGGTGATGCCGTCGAGCACCTTGTTCCCCTCGAAGGCCTTGTGGAGGTCTTCGATCTCGATCATGTTCTCGCCGTTCCTATTCATGCTCATAGCGGCGCTCGGGGCCTCGCCCCACGCGAGCCGCGCTTTAGTGCGATGCGAGCGTTTGAGAGGTCAGTGCCATGCGAGCGTTTGAGCGGTTCTGTCATGACGGAATAGGAAGATTCGGGTTGGTGCCCCAGAAGATCTGGGTGAGGATGGCGTTGACGACCACGATCATGACGAGGCTGATCGCCATGGTCTTGGCGACCGCCCGACCAATGCCGACCGCGCCGCCTTTTACGTGGTAGCCGTAGTAGACCCCGACAGAGATGACGAGGAAGGCGAAGATCACGGCCTTGATCAGCGAGTAGCCGAAGTCGGTGAGGTTCGTGAAACGCCAGAAGTAGGAGAAGTAGACCCCGTTCGACACCAGGCCGATCTGAAATCGCTGCACAACCCAGCTGGCGAAGAAGCTGGTGGCGAGGGCGAGCACGTACATCACCGGGAGCACGAGTAACGCGGCCAGCATGCGTGTGGTAACCAGGAAGGGGATTGACGGAACGCCCATCGTCTCCAGGGCGTCGATCTCCTCATTGATCCGCATGGTTCCCAATTCCGCCACCAGGCCGCAGCCGACCTTGGCGCCGATCGCGAAACCGAAGAAGAGTGGGGTGATTTCGCGCATGTCGCACAGCGCGTTGAACACCCCGGCCAGGCTCTCGGCCCCGCCCAGCTGATGCAGAGAGTAGTACGCCTCGACCGAGCATTCGGACCCGCTGAAGTAGGTCATGACCAACGCCACCGGCGTCGAACCGACCGCCAGAAAAGCTGCATACCACCAGATCTCCTTTCGGTAGCGCAGCGCCCGCGGGATGGAGCGGAGCGCGGTTACCGAAAAGAGAACGATCTGGCCGAGCACATCGAACAGATCCAGCCCCGGGGCCCAGAAGCGGCGTGGAACCGGACCGAACTGCTGGGCGGGCGGCCGAACCGATGTGGTGGCCATGGCCTAGCGAAGGACGTTCTGGTTGTGGAACAGGGCCAGAACGGTGGGGGTATAGAGATACTCGAGCGCCTGGATCCCAACGAAGCACCAGACCACGCCGGAGTGCACGGCACGCGCCACGCCCTCGGCGCCCCCCTTGGCGCTAATACCTTTATATATGCAGATGGCGGCAACGAGCGCGCCGAAGAGGATGCACTTGATCTCGCCACCGAACAGGTCGACCAGCGTGCCCTGGGTGAAAAAGCTGGCGAGGAACGCGCCCGGGTTGACCCCCACCACCGCCACGGCGATGAAAAAACCGGACAACGTGGTGAAGACGATCATGGGGACGTTGTAGAGCGCCGTCATCACCATCAGGGCCAGCGCCCGCGGCACCACGATGAAGAGGACGTTGGAGAGCCCCATTACGCTCAGCGCCTCGAGCTCCTGGCGAACCTGGCGGGCGCCCAGGTCGGCGACGATCGCGGTGCCGCTGACCGCGGCGATCATCAGCCCGGTGGCCACCGGCGAGAATTCCCGAATGTTCGCCATCACGGTGAAGCCGCCCAGCCGGTACTCGCTGCTGGCGGCCTTGAAGAAATGGCCCGCCTCCAGGGAGACGATGATGCCCCAGCCCACACCGGTGAGCAGCAGCGGGATGAAGTTCGCGGTCAGGATGAAGCGGCATTGATCAAAAAATTCTTTCCAGTAGAAGGGCCGGCGCGTGGCGCCGCGCAGCGCCTCGCGGAAGAGCAGGCTCAACTCACCGACGTTGTTCACGGAGCGTCGTGCCCGCCCGATCACGCTGCCACTTCCCCGCAGGACTCCATTTGCCACCCTACGGGTGGCGGCTCACCCATCCTTACAGTATTGTATACGCCTTTCCCCACAATGCCTTGACAGCTGATCTCCGCGCCAGCATGTCGAGAAACGCCAGCCTGTCACAATGGGGACCCCGGCGGTGCGTATGGGCTGGATGCTGCAGCTCGATGCCTGGCGCCGCTCCCTGCCGCCCGCCGCGTTGAGCCCGGTTAATCAGCGCGCGGCGGACCCCTTCGAACGGCTGTTTGTGCAGGAGTATGCAAAGGTCGTCGCCATCGCCTACCGGGTGCTTGCCGATCGGACGGCGGCCGAGGACGTCGCCCAGGAGGTCTTCCTCAAGTTCCACCGGAGTTTCTCCCCCGACTCCGAGCGCGCCTCAGGGTGGTTGCATGCCGCCGCAGTCCATTCGGCGCTCAACGTGCTCCGCGGCGAGCGGCGACGCGCTCGGCGGGAGTCAGCGCATGCGCTGGACCCGGTCCAAACCTCCATCGCGAATCCGGAGAAGGTGATCGAGGAGGCGGAAGGACGGCGCGAGGTTCGGCGGGCGCTTCGGAAGCTTGCCCCGCGCACGGCGGCCCTGCTGATGCTTCGACACAGCGGCTTGAGTTACGCGGAGGTCGCGACCGCGCTCGGGATCAAGGTTGGAAACGTGGGAACGCTGCTGCGCCGGGCGGAAGATGCCCTGCGCAAGGAGGTCAATCGTGCGACATCTGAGTGATGGGATACTGCGACGGATTTACGATGAGCCGCTTGCGCTGACCGCGACCGACCAGGCGCACTACGACACATGCTCCGAGTGCAAGACGCGCTTTCAGGCGATTGCCGGCACGGCCCGAACGACGAGCGCCCTGCTGGACCTGCCCGCCTTCACGCCGGAACCGGTGGGCGCCTTTCGATCGCTGCGGGCTCGCATCCAGCGGGAGGAAGCAGCTCGGCCGCCTCGCTGGTACGAGCGCTGGCTGGTCCGGACCACGCCTCGCTTGCGGCCCTTGGCGACGCCGGCGATCGCCGTGCTCCTGGCGGCCGCATTTGTCACCGGCATCGCGGTAAGCGGCGCTGCCGCGAGTCTGATCCGCGTGTTTGAGCCGAATTCGATTGTCGCGGTGCAGGTTTCACCCTCGGATTTTGCCGGCGGCACCGCGCTTCTGGACTACGGCCAGGTGAAGTGGCTGCCGGATGCTCCCAAGCTGCAGCCGCTCAGCAATGCGACGACCGCCCGGTCGCAGTCAGGCCTGCCTGTACTGGTGCCGGCGTCACTGCCGAAGGGGGTGTCGGGTCCGGTCAGCTTTGGTGTGGTTTCGCACGCGACGGGATCGCTGACCTTCGATGCCGAACGGCTGCGCGCTTCGGCAGCGCAGAAGGGCGTGCGCGTCAACCCGATGCCGTCCACCATCAACGGCAGTACGTTGATCGTCAACGCGGGTCCGGCGCTGATCGAGGTCTGGGGGCTGTCGGCGAACACCTCGGAGGCTCAGATTCCCACCCTGGTGATCGCACAGACCCGGATTCCGACTGTCGATTCGACGGGCGCCACCGCGGCGCAGCTCGAGGACTACCTGCTGTCGCAGCCGGGTGTGCCGCCGGAGATTGCGGCGCAACTACGGGCCATCAAAGATCCAGCGTCCACGCTTCCGGTTCCGATTCCCCAGGGGCTGGCAACCACTGAAGCCGTCCAGGTTAACGGCGTGTCGGGGCTGATGATCAAAGCCGCCATCGCAGCGGGCGTGGTCTGGGAGAAGAATGGCGTAATCTACGCCGTCGGAGGCCAACTCACTCCCGACCAGGTGCTCGCCATTGCAACAACCCTCCACTGATCGCAACCTGAATCGAATGGAGGCGGCCGACGCCGCCTCCCTTGCCGTCCATACGCAGGACCTGGCCAAGCGTTACGGGAAGACTGTCGCGCTCAGCGGCTTGACGATGAGCGTTCGCCGCGCCGAGGTTTTTGGATTCCTGGGGCCCAACGGCGCGGGCAAGACGACGGCGGTCAAGCTGCTCGTCGGATTAGCCCGCTCTAGCGCCGGCCAGGCGTGGGTCTTAGGTGCGCCAGTCGGTGACCTGAAAACCCGCCGGCGCCTCGGGTACCTACCGGAGCTGTTTCGTTACCAGGGATGGATGAAGGCGAGCGAGGTGCTGAGCCTTCATTGCGAGCTGGCCGGCCTACCGCGCGCCGGGTGGAAGGCCGAAATTGCCAGCGCGCTGGCGACGGTTGGACTCAGCGAACGCGGCGACGACCGGGTGGAAGGTTTTTCAAAGGGCATGCAGCAGCGGCTGGGGTTGGGCGTCGCCCTGCTCGGCCGCCCCGAGCTGGTGCTGCTGGACGAGCCGACCTCGGCGCTGGACCCCGTCGGACGCCATGACGTTCGGGAGATCATTCGGCAGCTGAAGGATAGGGGCACCGCGGTGTTCCTCAACTCCCACCTGCTGAGTGAGGTGGAACAGGTCTGCGATCGGCTGGCGGTCGTCGACCGTGGCCGCGTGATCGCTACCGGGACGATGTCGCAAATCCTCGGACAGGATGGAGCGGTTCGGGTGCGAGTGACCGGACTGCCACCGGCGGGGCGCGCCGCGCTGCGCGCCTACGGCAATCTCGAGGACGAGGGTCAGTGGCTGACCTTCCGCGGTCTCTCGCAGGAGCGAGTTCCCGAGCTGGTGAGCGAGATCGTGAACCAGGGCGGCCGAGTGTATGCGGTCGAGCCGCGCCATGAAACGCTGGAAGATCGGTTCCTGCAGTTACTCAAGGAGCAGGACGGCTGATGCACGTGCTGACAATGGCCCGGTTGACCATCCTCGAGGCGTCGCGGCGAAAGTTGCTGCTCGCCCTGGCGCTGCTGACCCTGGTTGTGATCGTCTTGACCAGCTGGGGGTTCAGCCGCCTGCCGACTATGAATGGCGTGACCCCTGCCGAAGTCCGGGTGGCGGCATCGCAACTCACGATCCTGGTCGCCTTCATGTTCAGCGGCGTGCTGGCGCTCGGCGCCACGCTGGTGGCGGCGCCCAGCATCGCCAGTGATATCGAGTCCGGGATCGCGCTCGCGATTCTGCCTCGGCCGATCCGGCGAAGCGAGGTTCTGATCGGGAAGTGGCTGGGGCTTGCGGTGTTGATCGCGCTGTACGCCGCCCTGAGTGGCGTGCTCGAGATGGTCGGCATCTGGTGGGCGACCGCCTATCTTCCGCCGAGTCCGGCTGTCGCCATCACGTTCGTTGGCGCCGAAGGCATCGTGCTAATGACGCTTGCCCTGCTGCTGAGCACGCGGCTGGCGCCGATGACGGGCGGGGTGATCGCGCTCGTGCTCTTCTTCGTCGGCTGGATTGGTGGCATCGCGCTCACCATCGGACAGACGTTCCAGAACAGCACCATCATCAATATCGGCGTCGGCAGTCGGCTCCTGATTCCGACGGACGGCCTGTGGCATGGCGCGATCTTCTACCTCGAGCCATCCGACTTCCTGGCCGCCGCCCAGGCCGCGGGGCGAGTTCGAGCGGGCAACCCATTCTTTGCCGACTCACCCCTGCCACTTCCATATCTCGTCTGGATCGCCGCCTGGATCCTGATCGTGCTGGTCCTGGCGAACTGGAGCTTTGCCAGAAGAGACCTGTAGCGGCGAGTCAGGCTTCGATTGCGCGCGCCGCCTTAAGCGTCGAGGCCTGCACCAGCAGGGCGACCAGTGTGGCAAACCCAAAGGACAAACCGATGCCAAGCCGGTCGAGGCCGAGGGCCAGCGCCAGGAAGAAGCTGGCAAACGCGAAGAGCCCAAGCAGCAGACCTTTGAGCACTTTGTTGGCCGCCGAGCCGCCAGCCTGGCGATGGGCGAAGATCGCCAGAACACCGGCGTAAACCGGAAAAGGCGACAGCAGTCCACTGAGGTGGGCGCCGATCCGTGGCGCGATGCCGGTCAGCACCAGCACCAGGCCGGTGGCCAGCACGATCCGCACCGGCAAATCCCAATCCGGTGGGACGGCGTCAGTAGCAGCCGGGCGTTCGCGTCGTGGTATGAACACGATCCCGATCACCAGTGAGACGAGGACGGCGCCATAGGCCGGCAAGGCTGGCAGGCTGACCTGCTGAAAGGCAATCGTCGCCACCGCGAAGACAGCGGATCCGGCCGCCGCGGCGGGCAACCACCCAGTGCGGATGGCGACCCTCGCGTAGGCCACCGCGAAGGCGGCCTGCGAGATCGTGCCGAGGAGGACGGCTAGCGAGGCGGTCGTCGCAAACGCGGTGCCCTGGTCCAGCGCCAGGAAGAACACGACGGGTGCCGAGGTCAGCGGCAACCCGACCAGCCAGCCGCTCATCGTTCCGCCCCAGCGACGACCCACCAGTGTGGCGGTGGCAATGAGCGCGGGCGTCAGGACCACCTTGAGCAGAAGGCTGGGGGGCAACGGGCTGTAGTGTAGGCGGATGCCGGATTACGACGAGGCAACCTATGGCGAGCGGATCGCCGACGTCTACGACACGCTGAGCGAGGTACCGACCGATACCAGCGAATCCGTCGCCTTGCTGGCCGAGCTGGCAGGAGGCGGCAGGGTGCTGGAGCTGGGAATTGGCACCGGTCGGCTGGCGTTACCGTTGCGCGAGCGCGGCGTCGAGATCGAGGGCATCGATGCGTCGCCGGCGATGGTGGATCGGCTCCTCAGCAAGCCGGGTGGACGGGAGATCCCGGTCACCGTGGGCAACTTCGCCGACCTCGAGGTTCACGGCAAGTTTTCCCTGATCTTCGTGGCCTTCAATACATTTTTCGCCCTGCCGAGCCAGGAGGACCAGCTCAGATGCTTTGGCGCCGTCTCGATGCATCTGGGGCCCGGGGGTGCCTTTCTCATCGAGGCTTTCGTTCCCGACCTGAGCCAGTTCGATCGAGGCCAGCGGCTGCACGCCATGGACGTCGAAATGGCGCTCGTCCGCATTGACGCCGCGCGGCACGATCCGGTGGCCCAGCGGATCGTCGCGCAGCACGTCGTATTCACCGAAGCCGGCATTCGCCTTTATCCGGTGCAGCTGCGGTACTGCTGGCCCTCCGAACTCGACTTGATGGCCCGTCTCGCCGGGCTCAGGTTGGAAAACCGATGGGGCGGCTGGCTGCGGGAGCCATTCACGGCAGCCAGCGGGAGGCACGTTTCCGTCTATCGCGCCGCATCCTGAACTCGGGCCGAAGCGCCATTGACTTAGGCGGTCGCCAACCGTACATTTAGCTTCGCGAAAACGGCGAGGGCGAATTCAAGGAGGGGAAACATGGGAGTAGCGACCTTAACGCCTCCGGCGCAGCGAATAGGGGAGGAGCTCGTCTATGCGGACGGCCGCCACGAGCTTGCCGACGACGCGGCGATTCGAAACAGCCCGCTCTACAACGCCGACCTGGCGCCGGTACCCATCAAACAGCGGACCTGGACCACCTATAACTACATGGCGCTGTGGATCGGTATGGCGCACAACATCCCGACGTACCTGCTGGCATCGGGCCTGGTCGCTCTCGGCATGGCCTGGTACCAGGCGATCCTGACGATCGCAGTGGCGAACATCATCGTCCTGATTCCAATGCTCGCAAACAGCCACGCCGGCACGAAGTACGGCATCCCGTACCCGGTATTCGCCCGGGCCTCATTCGGCGTCTTCGGGGCGAATGTCGCAGCCCTGCTTCGAGCGTTTATCGCTTGCGGCTGGTTCGGCATCCAGACCTGGATCGGCGGCGGCGCGCTTTACGCGCTGACCGGAAAGCTGTTGGGATCCGGCTGGACGAACTCGGGCATGTTTGCCGGACAGCACTGGACGCTCTGGCTGAGCTTCGCCATTTTCTGGGCGATCAACATTTTCATCATCATGCGGGGAATGGACGCCGTCCGGCGGTTCGAAAACTGGGCGGCGCCCTTCGTCCTGGTCGTGGCGCTGGGTCTTCTCATCTGGATGGTGAGCAAGGCCGGCGGCTTTGGCCCAATCGTGAGCCAGCCCGGCAAGATTGGCTGGGGAAGCGACTTCTGGCTGAAGCTCTTTCCACCGGCACTGATGGGGATGATCGCCTTCTGGTCGACGCTATCGTTGAACATGCCCGACTTCACCCGGTTCGGCAAGAGCCAGCGCGCGCAGGCGCTCGGCCAGATCCTCGGGCTGCCCACCACGATGACTCTCTTTCCGCTGGTGGCAGTGCTGATCACCTCGGCGACGGTGGTCGTGTTTGGCAAGGCGATCTGGGACCCGGTCGCGCTGGTCGGCCAGTTCGACAACCCGCTGGTCGTGGTCTTCGCGCTCTTCACGCTGGCTGTCGCCACCCTGTCCGTCAACGTGGCGGCCAACATCGTGAGCCCGTCCTACGACTTCTCGAACGTGATCCCGAAGCTGATCAGTTTCCGCACCGGCGGACTGATCACCGGCGTCCTGGGCATCGTGATCCAGCCCTGGAATCTGCTCGCGAACCCGAACGTGTACATCTTCACCTGGCTGGGCTTCTACGGCGGGGCACTGGGAGCCATCGCGGGCGTGCTCATCGCCGATTACTGGTTCGTGCGCACCAACAACCTGAGATTGGGTGACCTCTACCGCGTCAACGGCGAGTACCGGTACTCGGGCGGATTCAACTGGCGAGGCCTGGTCAGCTTGCTTGTAGGCGGTGTTCTGGCGGTGGGCGGTGCCTACTCGACACCCGGCAACGGTCCGTTCCCGCCGGGCGGGATCATTGGCCCGCTGTATAGCTGGTTCCCCATCCACGTCTACGACTACAGCTGGATCGTCGGCCTGGTGGCGGCGTTTGTCCTATACCTCGCGCTTTCGGCCATCTTCCCGGTGGGGGCCGTATCTCAGCGGCCACGGGCGGCGGCGGCGACCTAACCTCGGCGTCAATCGCGCTGGAGCCCCGACCTCGCGGCCGGGGCTCCAGCCTTTCAGGAGATCGATGGCACGGTTGAGCTTCGGCGTCTGCTTTGCTCCGGATCCTCCCCCCAGTCGGTGGGCGGCTCTGACCAAGCTTGCCGAGGCGCAGGGCTTCGAGTACGCCTGGCTCTTCGATTCGCACGTCCTCTGGCAGGAGGTCTACCCGATCTTCACCTTGATGGCGGCCACTACCAGCCGGATCAAGATCGGTCCCTGCGTCACGAACCCGGCCACCCGCGATCCCACTGTGACGGCCAGCGCGCTGGCCACGTTGAACGAGATCTCGGGCGGCCGGATGGTGATGGGGATCGGACGGGGCGACAGTGCCCGTCGAGTGCTCGGCCAGAAGCCCGTCAGTGTCGAGCAGCTGGAGGCGGACTGCCGGCTGATCCGCGACCTGGCCGCCGGCCGCGAGGTGAGCTACGACGGGGTGAAGATCCGGCTCAAGTGGGCGGAGCATGAATTGCCCATCTGGATTGCCGGTTACGGACCGAAGGCGCTCCGGGCGGCCGGTCGGGTCGCGGACGGGGTCATCATTCAGCTGGCCGACCCCGCCATCATCAGGTGGTGCCTGCAATTCGTGCGGGAGGGGGCTCAGGAGGCTGGACGATCCTTCGACGACATCAAGATCCAGGCGGCGGCGCCGGCGTTCATCTCCAACGACCTGGCAGCGGCGCGCGATCAGGTGCGCTGGTTCCCGGCGCTGGTCTCCAACCATGTCGTCGACCTGCTCAAGCGGTACGACGCCCAGGATCTGCCCAAGACGCTCACCGATTACATCAAGGCGCGTGACCACTATGACTATGCTGACCATGTCAAGCGAGGCGCGGCCCACGCCGACTTCGTGCCGGACGACGTCATCGATCGCTTTTGCGTCATCGGGACGGTAGAGCAGAGCCGGCAGCGGATCGAGGAGTTGATCGACGCCGGCGTCGACCAGTTCAACCTCTACCTCATGGTGGAGAAACCGGAGGCGGTGATCGAGAAATACGGCGAGGCCATCATCCCGGCGTTCAGTTAGCGAGGAGGCGAACCATTCATGGCCAAAGTGCGGGCGGCGCTAATCCAGGCGTACGCGAACATGCCCAAGGACGAGGCGATCGGAAGACATGAGCAGCTGATCGGAGAGGCCGCTGAGAAGGGAGCGCAAGTCACCTGCCTGCAGGAGATCTTTTTCGGGCCCTACTTCCCGGCCGAGCAGGACACCAAGTGGTACGACACCGCCGAGCCCGATGACGGTCCCACCGTTCGGCGTATGCAGGAGCTGGCGAAAAAACACAAGATGGTGCTGGTGGTGCCTTTCTACGAAGAGGCGCAGACCGGCGTCTACTACAACACGGCGGTCGTGATCGAAAACGACGGACGAAGAGGCGCAAACCGGCGTCTACTACAACACGGCGGTCGTGATCGAAAACGACGGGACGGTGGTCGGCAAATACCGTAAGACGCACATCCCGCACGTCGGGCCATGCTTCTGGGAAAAGTTCTATTTCAAGCCGGGTAACCTCGGCTACCCGGTCTGGAACACCTCGGTCGGCCGGGTGGGCCTGCTGATCTGCTACGACCGGCATTTCCCGGAACCGGCGCGGGAGCTGGGCCTGAAGGGGGCGGAGCTGGTTTTCAATCCATCCGCGACTGTCAAGTCGCTCTCGCGGTATCTCTGGGAGCTGGAGCAGCCGGCCCACGCGGTGGCGAACGGCTACTGGATCGGCGCCATCAATCGTGTAGGCGTGGAAAAACCACTCAACGAGGCACAGTTCTACGGGTCCAGTTACTTCTGCGACCCGCGGGGACGCATCATCGGGAAGGCTTCGGAGACTACTTCTGCGACCCGCGGGGACGCATCATCGGGAAGGCTTCGGAGACGGAAGACGAAGTGCTCGTGTGCGACCTCGACCTCGACATGATCCGGGAGGTGCGCAACACCTGGCAGTTCCTGCGCGACCGCCGGCCGGAGACCTACCAGGACCTGGTCAAGGAGCTGCCGTGAAGACCCTGATCCGAAACGGGACGGTGGTGACCGCGAGCGACACGGCCAAAACCGATGTGCTGATCGATGGGGAAAAGATCGCGGCGATCGGTAACGGCCTCGAGGTGAAAGCCGACCAGACGATCGATGCCGAGGGGCGCTACGTGATGCCCGGGGCGGTCGACGTCCACACCCACATGGAGCTGCCCTTCGGCGGCACCTTCGCCTCCGACGACTTTGCCACTGGCACGGCGGCGGCTGCCTGGGGCGGCACGACCACGATCGTCGATTTCGCGGTGCAGAGCTTCGGCCAAACCCTGCGCCAGGGGCTCGACCAGTGGCATCAGAAAGCCGATGGCAAAGCGCACATCGATTACGGCTTCCACATGATCGTGCGCGAGGTCAACGACTCGATACTCAAGGAGATGGACGCGTTGGTCAAGGAAGGGGTCCCATCGTTCAAGTTGTTCATGGCCTATCCCGGTGTCTTCATGCTGGACGACGCCGCGATCTTCCGCGCCATGGGCCGCACGGCCGAGAACGGCGGCTTGATCATGATGCATGCCGAGAACGGCGGCGCAATCGACGTGCTGGTGAAGCGCTACCTGGCGGAAGGCAAGGGCGACCCGATCAATCATGGGCTGACCAGGCCCGCGAGCATGGAAGGCGAGGCGACCAGTCGCGCCATCGCGCTCGCCCGCCTGGCGGAGGTCGCGGTCTACATCGTGCACCTCAGCTCTCGCGACGCGCTGGATGCGGTGCGGGAGGCGCGCGACGATGGCGCTCCCGCCTTTGCTGAGACCTGCCCTCAGTACCTGTATCTGAGCCTCGAAGACCTCGGCCGGCCTGGCTTCGAAGGCGCGAAGTATGTCTGCTCGCCGCCGCTGCGAACCAAGCCGCACCATGACGAGCTCTGGAAGGGCTTGATCCAGGATGACCTGCAGCTGGTCGCGACCGATCACTGCCCGTTCCATTTCAAGGGGCAGAAGGAGATGGGCCGGGGCGATTTTTCCAAGATCCCTAACGGGCTGCCGGGTGTCGAGGACCGCTTCAGCCTGATCTTCCACGGCGGCGTGAACTCCGGCCGAATCTCGCTGAACCGGTTCGTCGAGCTGGTCGCCACGGCGCCCGCCCGGATGTTTGGCCTCTTCCCCAGGAAAGGCACGATCGCGCCCGGGAGCGATGCCGACGTGGTTATCTTCAATCCGAACGTCGAGCGGACGCTGTCGGCCAGAACCCACCACATGAACGTGGATTACAGTTGCTACGAGGGCATGACGGTAAGGGGCCTCCCCGAAGTGGTGATGCAGCGGGGCAACGTCCTGGTACGCGACGGGAAATTCCAGGGGGTCAAGGGCGCCGGCCAGTTTCTGAGGCGTTCGGCATT
>Ga0209161_10003455_pt1 | contig 12753 bp, 9 predicted proteins | sample GraSoiAngelo_155_FD_186169 | JGI IMG/M metagenome (GOLD analysis project Ga0209161, IMG submission 186169) | Grasslands soil microbial communities from the Angelo Coastal Reserve, California, USA - 14_1009_13_30cm (SPAdes) (version 2) | ecosystem: Environmental > Terrestrial > Soil > Grasslands ...
GTGGGTTTGGTCGGAGCTGAGGGCACCCGAGTTCGACCCGATCCGATCCGACCCCCGCTTCCAGCGCCTCGTGGAGGAGTCGCGGCCGAGATGACGAACGGTCGAGGGCGGTCAAGGGCGGTCGAGGACGGGCCGGGTGCGCTGCGCGCGGTTGCTCTCGCCGTACACCTTGGCGTCCTAGCGTCGTACAACGCTCTCCAGGCCCAATGCCCCGACGGCTCTCCGCCGCCGTGCCGCCTGACGTCCCACGCCTCCACAGCCCCAGCCCCCAACAGCGTCGCGGTGCTGTACTTCGATAATCTGTCCGCCGACACCGCGGATGCGTACCTCGCGGAGGGGCTCACCGAGGAGCTCATCGCCCGGCTCGGGCAACTGCCGCGGCTCGCGGTGAAGTCCCGCGCCGCCGTGCAGCGCTTCCGGCAAAGCGGCGCGGACCCCCTGGCTGCCGCGCGTGCGCTCGGCGTCGCGCGATTAGTCACCGGGAGCGTGCGGCGCGGGGGGAACCGACTGCGCGTGACCGTCGAACTGGTGCGGGCCTCGGACGGCGAGCACGTGTGGGGCGACCTGTACGACCGCACGGACGCCGATCTGCTGGCCGTCGAGGAGGACATCGCGCGCGCCGTCGCCGCGGCGATCGGCGGTCGGCTGCTGCCTGCCGAGCGCGCGACGTTGGCGGTCCGGCCGACCGCGAGCCCGGAGGCCTACGATCACTTTCTCCGTGGTAATCATTTTCTCCTGGCGCGCACTGGGGGCTCCGTCGCGCGCGCCATCGAGCAATACGAGGCGGCGGCCCGAATCGATCCCCGATTCGCCGACGCCTTCGCGCGCATGGCGTTCGGATACGGGCTGTTTCTCGAGTGGAGCTGGCCCTCCCCTATCACACCGCGCGATTCTCTCCTGGCCCGCGCGGTGGCGGCAGCCGACCGAGCGCTCGCGCTCCGACCCACGTCTTCCGACGCCTGGGTGGCGCGTGGCCAGCTCCTCAGCGTTCCCGATCTGAGTTACCGCAGCCCGCTCCGGGAGGACGCGGTCCTCCAGGCTTTCGAGCGAGCGATCGCTCTCGATCCGCGCAGCGCCGAAGCACGTCATCAGTGCGGAGCGCGACTGCTGTTCCGTGGCCAGGATTCTGCCGCCATCGCAGCATTCCGGCACACGCTGGCTATCGAGCCCGAGCGTCCGCTCACACTGGCGGCACTGGCATTGGAGCGCGTGGTCGCGCGCAGCTATGCCGAAGCCCGTCGCTGGCTGGACAGCGCGCTCACCGTGGATCCGACGTTCGCCATCGGATACGCGCATCGCGGCATGATGGCCGTACAGCTCGGTGACTTGGCACAGGCCCGCGCCGATGGAGAGATGGCCCTGCGGTTGGGAGCGGGCTATCCGCTGCCCGGGCTGGCGGTCCTCACCATGGTGGACGCGCGCAGTGGGGACACGCTCGGGGCCCGCGCGCGCTTGGAGGAACTGGTGCGAGCGGTCGTCGACTCGCTGCACCCTTCCCCCCGAGATGCGCGCTACGTAGGGCCGGCGCTGCTCGCGACCGAGGGGGAGAATCGGCTGCTCGAGTTCCTGGAGCGGGTCCAGCCGCGCCGCGCGACGCTGTGGTTCGACTTGCGTCTGCCCGAGTACGACGCGGTGCGAGCGAATCCGCGCTTCCGCCGCCTCGTAGAGGAATCGCGGCCGCTCGGGGCGCCCGAGTGACTCAGGGTCCGGTATGCCTGTCCGCGGCTCGAGCCGCGACTCGGCAACCGGCAGCGAAAAGAAAAAAACCGCGGCGCCGTCGGATCAGCAGGCGGCGCCGCGGTTTTCGATTACGGACAGGCTACTTCAGGCCGAACGTGACTCCAGCAGTGACGGGGAAGAAGGTCATCGCCCCCCCGGTCTCCTGCACCCTCAAGTAGCGCGCTTCCACGAAGAACCGCGCCGGGCCGGCGCCGAACGAGCCACCCGCACCGCCACCGTAGGCGAGCTTCGTCTCCGAGGCGTCGCCGAGGGATGTCGAAACCTTCACGTGGTACAGGCCCGCTCCAGCGAGCACGTACGGCTTAAACATCGGAGCCGGCATCGGCACGTTCCAGACCAGGCTGGCGAGGCCGCCGGCGAGCTGCGTGTTCCCCGGCACGGCCGTACCGCTCTGATCTTTGTGACTGGTCCGCCCGTACAATCCGTCCACGCGGACACCGACTGGCGCCATCGGGATCGCGAAATCCAGCTTCACCAGCGCGTGCCAGCCACCTTTGTCCACGCTACCGTAGTCCCCCGTGGGAGCGGCGAGCCCCCCACCGAGACCAAAACGTGTGCCCTGCGCGCGGGCTTCCGCGGTCGCCCCAAGCGACGCTAGCCCGAGCATCGCGAGACCCAGCACTAAGCGGCTCATGCTTTACCTCCGGGTTTCGGTGAATGTTCGGTGTTGGGGCGCGCTCCATGATTAGCGATCGGCTGACGCCGCGCAAGCGGTGCGAATTGCAAGTTGGCCTCTAGCAGGCGCTTGGTTGTGCGCGTGAGGGCCGTCACCGGCCCGCCCACGCTGTTCGGTTCACCGTGGGTATCAGCGGCGACCCCTTCGCGGAGGCTCGGTGAATACCTGGCGGACGATATTCAAAACTCGCTTCCTGATGAGCGCGGGCCCCCTCTGGTTCGCAGCCTGCGGGGACTCGGCCGGCTCCGCCGCTGTCGCCGGGTTGACGCTGGCAGATCGGTATCCCTGTGATCGGGGGATCGCCGGCGATCCGGCGGTGGTGTGGGCGGAGAACTTCGAGGAGGGTTCGGTCGCCGCCGTGACGGCGCGGTACGACAGCCACAACAACGATGCCGGTATGCTGCTGGTCGCCGACCGGCCCGCTGGGAGCTGTGGCGCGGCTTCGGTGAAATTCACTGCGGGAGGCGCCGCCAGCGCGACGGATCTGTATAAGTTGCTGCTGCCCGGTCACGACGAATACTTCGTGCGCTGGTACGTCAAGTATCAGCCGGGCGCACCGTGGCACCACAGCGGCGTTTGGTTCGGCGGCGACGTCAACAACAACCCTTACCCCTACCCGCACGCCGGCGAAAAGCCCAACGGAAACGACCGGGTCTCCTTCGCCCTCGAACCCGTCTGGGGCATCGGCGGTGCCAACCCGCGGTTTGACTTCTACGACTACTGGATGAAGATGCACAGCTGTTCCAACTGCGGGGGCTTCTACTGGGGCAACGCGCTCGCGAGCCGGAACGCCTTCACCGCCGACGACAACGCCTGGGACTGCATCGAGGTCCACGCCAAGCTCAACACCGACATGGGGTCGGGCGCGAGCGCGGCGCTGGAAGTGTGGAAGAACGACGTCCTCGTGCAGTCCTTCCCTGAGACCGGGGGCACAGGATATTGGGTGCAGGACCACTTCTGCCCCGCTGGCGCCGACGGCACGCAATGCAGCTACGCAAGCACATCCTCCGGACCGCTCGACATCCAGTTCCGAACCACCACGACGTTGCAGCTGAACTACTTCTGGCCGCAAAACTACGTCACCGACCCGACCCCGAGCAGCGTATGGTTCGATGACATGGTCGTGGCCACGACCCGCATCGCCTGCCTGCGCTGAGGTGCGTTCAGCCGGTCGCCACCAGCACCAGGATCCCCCACGCGAGGGTCAACAGCGTCACCGGGACTCCGACCCGCGCGTACTCCCCGAACCCGATCCGTGCGCCGCGTGCCTCGGCCTTTTCCGCCACGATCAGATTCGCCATCGAGCCGATGAGCAGCAGGTTGCCGGAGAACGTCGAGCTCATCGCCACCACCCGCCAGATCAGCTGCGCCTGGGGGAGGTGGGGAACGGTGTTGCGCCAGAGAATCACCGCGGGGACGTTCGAGATGAGGTTCGAAAGCGTAGCCATTACCGCGCTGACCGCCGTCGCCGCGCGCCAGGGCGAGTCGCTCTCGACCAGATCCAGGGCGTGCCGGTCGATCCACGCGACGGCGCCCGCCTGCTCGAATCCGCGCATCACCACGAACAGCGACCCAAAAAACAGCAGGAGGCTCCAGTCCACCCGCTCGATCGCGTATGCCGGATCGCGCTGTGCCACGAGCACCATGAGCGCGCCAGCGGCGATCGCGACGAGCGGCAGCGACCCACCAGCGAGCCACCCCGCCACCGCAACCGCGAACATCGCGAGGCCCCGGGTTACGAGCGGCCGGTCGAGCGCCACGGGTACGGCCTCCAGGCGCTCGCGGAACGGCTCGCGCAGCTCGCCGCGGTACACCCACCGCAGATAGCCGTACGTGAGCGCGAGTCCGCCCAACGCGACGGGCAGCATGTGGACGAGGAATCCGCCGAACGTGGCGCCGCTCCAGATCCCGACGAGCATGTTCTGCGGGTTCCCGGTGACCGACAGCACCGAGCCGACGTTCGCACCCATCGCGAGGCCGATCAGATACGGGTTGGGCCGCACCCGCATGGGCCCGAGTGCGGCGAGCAGCACGGGCGTGACGACCAGGCAAATCGTGTCGTTCACGAAGAATGCGGACAGGAGACCGCCGCCCACCACGACCCCGAGCAGCAGCCGCTCGGGTGTGCCCGCCCGCCGGAGCACCCACTCCGCCGCCCATTCGAAGAACTTCCCCACTTCGAGGTAGCCGACGATGAGCATCATGCCGAGCAGGAAGACCAGCACGTCGAAGTCGACGGCGGCGTACGCGTCCGGCAGCGGCAGCACGCCGAACACGACCATCGCGACCGCCCCTACCAGGCTCGCCGCCGGGCGGTTCAGGTGCACGAACGGCAGCCGCTGGACGGCGATGAGCAGATACGTCAGCGCGAAGATGACGAGGCCTGCGGTCAGCCTCAGATCTCCCAGTTGGAAAACAGCACGCCCTCGGTGGGATGCGGCTCCGGATAGCCCTCGTACGTCATGCGCAGGTCGGTCCAGCGGACGCGGTAACCGCGCGCCACGAGACGGCGGAACGCTTCGTCGTAGCGCGTCTGGCAGCGAATCGCCACGCGGCGGATGCCGAGCCGCGCCGCGGCAGCCTCCGTCGCCGCGACGGCGGCGTCGAACGTCGCCATGTCGCGGGCGACGAGCTTGAGAACCCGTACCTCATCCTTGGGCCGCCCTTCCGCGAGCGGCGCCGCGTGCCACAGCACCACGGCGTTCAGGCCGTCATCCCCATCCACCAGCGACGCGTCGCCCAGGCCGAGCTCGGTCGTGAGGAGCAACTCGCGACTGAAGTCGAATCCGGGGGCGAGCTGGTGCGCCAGCCGGCGGGCGGCCGCCAGCGCCGCCTCCCCGGCAGCTCCCCTACGCTGCGACAACAGGGCCGGCGCCGCGTGGCCGCGCGTGGCGATGTCGTTCGTCATCGTCACGGTGAGGTACGCCGGGGAAAAGCCGAGCCGGGCGTAGAAGCCGATGTTCTCGACCGTGCGCGGCATCGTCTCGAGACCCAGGGTGGCGACCCGCTGCTCGAGCAGCCAGTCCACCGCCGTGCGGACGATCGTCTTCCCCACGCCGCCGCCCTGGCGGTCGGGTCGTACGGCGAGCGGGCCCATCCAGCCTTCGGTCCCGGAGCGGTGCGCGATGTTGAACGCGACGATATGCCCCGACTCGTCGCGCCACAGCATCGAGCCGGCGCCGGCGTCGAGCAGCGCGTAGCGCCACACCTGCGGATTCAAGTAGGGCACGCGCACGCCCACGAGCCCGTCGCGCCGGTAGCGGTCGGTGAACGCGTCGGCAAAGACTCGATTCAGCCCCGGCACGTCCCGCTCGGTCGCGGGCTCCGGGCCGTAGACCTGCTGCTCAGGCAGCCACGCCCGCATCGGCGGCTCCCAGCGTTGCGGTGTCGTCACGCACGACACTCGTGCCCTGCGCGACGTCGTAGTCGACGCGGATCACCCGGTCGAGTCCCTCGCGCACCTGCTCAATGTGGGTGATCAGCACGACCTGGGGGAAGCGGTCCGCCAAGCGCCGCAGCAGTCCGACGACGTGCTGGCGGCGACTCTCGTCCAGTGAGCCGAAGATCTCGTCCAGCACGAGCAGCGTGAGCGGCTGCCCGGCCCGCTCGGCGATCATCTGCGAGATCGCGAGGCGCAGCGCCAGGTTTGCCACGTCTTCTTCACCCCCGGAGATCACCGGTTTCGACACGCCGTCGTCGATGATCGTGACCCGGTAATCGTCGTTCAGATCCACGGCCTCGTACCGCCCGTCGGTCAGGTCGGCGAGAAAACCGGAGGCGAGCTCCGCGATCTCGGGCCGCATGGCGGCGTTCAGCTCCGCCCGCAGGTCGCCGAAGGCTCGGTCCAGCTCGTGGTGGAGCCGCAGCCGGACCTTGAGCTCGGCGATCTGGCGCTCCTGCGCGGCGCGCTCCGCCGCGCGACGCTGCACCTCGCGGATGCCCGCCTCGGCCGACGTGAGCTCCCCGCGCGTCTCCGCGACGGCGAGCTCCGCTTCGCGCAGGGCCCGGGCGGCCCGGTCATGCCGTTCGCGCGCCGCCGCGAACCGCTGCTCCGAGAACCGCTCCGCTGCCACGGCGGCCGCGAGCTCGCGGGCGCGGCGCTCGTGCACCGACAACGCGTGCTCCGCCAGCTCGGCCTCCTTGACCAGGATCTCCGCCCGCTTCGCCCGCTCCGCGAGCGTCGCCGCCTCGAGCGCCACAGGCTCGAGCTTCGTGAGCTCGGCCCGGACCACGTCGTGCCGCTGCCGGTCGTACCCCGTGGGCCGGGCCCGAATCAGACCGTCGAGCACGCGCGCCCGGGTCTCGAGACCGCGGCGGTGCGCCACGGCGCGGTCGCGCTCCTCGAGCTGAGCGCGCAGCTCGCCGGCGCGCTCGCTCGCCCGGCGGCTCTCGCCCAGCAACGCGTCGCGCGCCGTCTCCGCGGCCGCCAGCGTCGCGGGCGGCTGGGCCAGCTGCTCGAGCCGCTGTCGGAAATACTTCCCGTCGTCCACGATCGCCTGCATCTGGCGGTCCAGGACGCCCAGCACCTCGGCGTACTCGGCGCCGAGGGGCCGGCGACACGTCGGGCACGTGCCCTCGGGCCCGAGCTGCTCGATCTTGTCCCGCTGCTCCTTCACTTCGTCGTACTGCTTGAGCAGATCGGCGCGGCGGGTGGTCGCGTATTCCTTCTCCCGCACCCACGCCGCCCACTGCTCTTCGGCGGCCTGCTCGGCGACCTCGAGCCGCTCGCTGAGCGCCGCCGCTTCGCGCTCCACCCCGGCGAGCGCCTCCGTCGCCGGCGCCAGCTCCGCGATGCGGCGGTTCAGCGCCACGATGGTCCGCATCAGCTCCGCCAGCTGCCCTTCGTCGGCGCGGCGGGCCGTCTCTTCCTTCTGGAGGTGCTCGAGCTCGGCCTGCTCGCGCTTCAGCCGCTCGATCGGCTCGAGCTCGGCGCGCAGCGCGTCGAGCTGGTCGCGAGCGTTCAGGGCTTCCGCCATCTCCCGGTCGAGCCGCTCGCACTCCTGCTTGGCGACGGTCACCGCCTGCTCGGCCATGCGTCGGTCGCCGTCGAGCGAGTGGACCCGTTTCTCTTTCTCCATCCAGTCCCGCCAGCGCGGCTCCTCGCGCGCCTCCGCCTCCTGCGCCCGGCCGCGCCCCGCCTGGGCCGCCGCGGCGGCCCTCCGCGCCTGCTCGAGCCGCGCGGCCGCGGCCGCCCGCTCGCGCTCGAGCGCGGCCTGCTCGGGGAGCCCCGCTTCCCGCCCGTGCAGCTCCGCGGTCAGGGCGTTCTTCTGCTCCCGGATCCGCTCTTGCGCGAGGCTGAGCTGCTCGTAGCGCAGCACGCGCGACAGGAACGCCGCGCGCTCGGGCCGGCTCAGCTGCGCCATCACCGCGAGATCCTTCTGCCCTGTGAAGTAGGTGTTGAAGAACTCGTCGTGCGTCATCCCGAGCCGGCGCTCGATCTTCGCCGTCACCTCGGTCAGCGAGTTCGCGACCAGCTGCCCGTCCTGGTACAGCTCGGCGTTGTGCAGCCCGCGGACCACCTTGTACTCGTGCGCGCCGACCCCGAACTCCATCTCCACCCGCACGCTCGAGCGCGCCTTGGCGCGCAGGTTGCGGATCGACTCCTTGTCCCCGCGTGCGGCGGCGTTGCCGTAGATCGCCCAGGCGATCGCCTCGAGCAATGTCGTCTTCCCGGAGCCGTTCGGCCCGATGATCCCCGTGATCCCGGGTCCGAACACCAGGTCGGTGTCGGCGTGCTGGCGAAAGTTCAGCAACCGGAGCCGGTGCAGGCGCATCAGCCCGACCCTCCCCGCCCCTCCGCACCTTCCCCGCCCACGCGATCCAGATACTCGACGCCCAGGCGCACGAATTCGTCTCGGTCGAGATCGGCGTCGAGTGGGCGCCGGCCCAGAAACTCGCGCAGCGTGTCGGGGAGCATCTGGCGCCGCCCCGGCGCGCCTACGCCCACCACGCGCTGCGGCTCTGGCCGCCGGACGTCGAGATGAAAGTTGAGTGCGCGGGCCTTGTACTGGCGGATCGCTGGATGGTCCAGATCGCGCGCGGTCGCCGCCGCCACGTCGTACACGATGAGGCGCACCACGTGATCGTCGATCGCCGGCTTGGAGCCCGCCACCCGCTGAGCGATCTGCTCGTCCAGCTGCCGGGCGGCGAGCCCCGCGCCGTGGATCGGCGGCAGGTCGAGGTGCCGCCGAGCCGCCGCGACCGGCCGGAAGGTCGTATGCGCCCCCGGCACGTCGACCAGGAGGTACCCCTTTCCGGGAACGGCGCGACTCGTCTCCTCACGCACCTGGACCCAGGCGCGCGGGTTCACGTACTCCAGGCTCCCGGCGTACCAGGCGTTCGCCGCCACGTCGTGCAGCACGTGATATCCGCCGAGCGCCACGTAGTCCCACTGCGCGGCGGCGAGGTCGGCGCGGGTGAGACGGGCGCTCCCGTAGTCGGAGACGCTCCACTCGGGATCGATGATGTCCTCCAGCACGCCGTGCAGCACCAGGATGTTGTGCGCGGCGCCGCGCTCCGGACGCAGCGCCGGCCGCTCGGCCTGCATCAGCGCCTGGTGCGGCACCGCCAGCACCGCGCAGTCGAGCCGCGGGAACGAGATGCGTCGGGCCTGATCCGCGACCACGTGGACCCCGAGCGCCTCATACAGCTTGAGGATCGTCCCTGTCTCGACCGAGCGTGGCGTGTCGTGATTCCCCGCGATGACGACGATGGGCGTGTCCGCCAGCCCGGCCCGCAGCCGGTGCAGCTGCTGGAACAGGAACAGGATCGCCGGATTGGTCGGCCGGACGGAGTGGAAGACGTCGCCCGCCACCACGATCAGGTCGGGCCGTTGCACGAGTAGGTCGTCCACGGCGCGACGGAACGCCTCGGCGACGTCCGCCTCCCGCTGATTCCCGCCGCGCGGCGTCTGCCGGTCGTACTGGCGGAACCCGAGGTGGAGGTCGGCGAGGTGAGCGAGCTTCACGCGATCAGTACGGCTCCTCCGAGATCGGGTTGAGCGGCGGCACCGCCTCCCGGGCGGGCGCCGTCGCCGGTCCGACCCGCGCGCCCAGCATCCGACGGAAATACGCCAGCGCATCGTCGGGGCGCGTGCGCCGCACCGCCGCCAGCGCGCGGCGCACGTCGTCCGGGCGCCGCTCGGCGATCAGATCCTTCACCTGGTTCGGCCGGATGCGACGGTCCAGCCGCGCCAGCTGGCGAACCACGGCGTCCTCGAACGACAGGTCGGCGGCCGGCGGAAAGCGCTCGACGCCGTCCCGCCCGCGCAGCACCGCGGGCCGCGGGAAGCGGACGAAGATCGGCTGCGTGAAGTGGGGATGGCGCACCATCAGCTCCCCGATCGGCAGCGTGGCGAGCTTGATCTTGACCGCGGGCGAGAGCACGTGGTAACCCGGCGTGGCGAGCTCGTCGGCGTCCATGCGCCCGAACAGCGTGGTGCCCGCGTTCCCGACCACCCGCCGGTGCACCTGGGAGCGGAATTGCTCCGCCGCGAACAGCACGAGACCAAGGTAACGCCCCCGCTCCGAGATATCGAGCAACATCTTGCGCACGTACGTCTCCGGTCCGTCGCCCGGCGCGTACTTGTTGAGCTCGTCGACGAAGACGACGACGGCCTCGACGCCGAGATCGCGCCGCTCCAGGTGCTCGCGCAACTTGGAGACGGCGCGCGCGAACACGAGATCCTGGCCGAGCGGATCGACGTTCGCGACGTCCACCACGTACACGCTGCGATCCTCGAACCGGCCCCACGGGAGGTCGCTCGACGGACCGTCGTCGGTGACGAGGCCCTTGCAGCGCGTGGAGATGTTGGAGAGCCGATTCCGGACCTTGCGAATGGTGGCGATGTGATGCGTGCGCCACATGTCGCTCCGCCCCGACAGCTCGAGCCCGTCGAAGATCGCCCGGAACAGCCCGTCCAAGTCGGCGAACGTCTGCACCCGATGGCTGCCGCCGAACCCGTCGTCGAACTCCTTGTTGAGGACGCGATCGGACAGGAAGTCGATGAACGCGTCCGCCTTGGCGTCGATGTCGTCGCGATTCAGCAGGACTTCAGCGAAATCGAGCACCTCCGTGAGCCCCCACACGAGCGGCTCGACGTCCCCGACCAGGTCGGGGTGCGTGCGCAGCGTGTTGAGGTTCACCCCGTCCGCCTTGAAGGGCGCGTAGTAGCGTACTCGCTCGAACGGCTGAGGCGTGATGCCGAGGCGCTCGTAGCGCCGCCGGTCCGCGTCATCGAGCGCCCCCGGGCGATCGAGGAAGCAGAGATCGGGGCCCTTCACGTTGAAGCACAGCGCGGCCACCCGGCCCTTGTGGGCCGGGAAGTGCTGGAAGATCGAGGCGAGCAGGAATTCGACCGCGCTCGTCTTGGTCGCGAGCCCCGACACGCCGGAGATGTTCAAGTGCGCAGCTTCGGGGCCGAGCAGGAAGTCGGCATCCAGGTAGACGGGCGCCTCGAGGCCCGCCGCCGTGTAGAGGCCGACCGGAATCCCGCTCGGCTGCGCACCCGTCACGTAGGCGTCCATGCGCAGCGCCTGGGCGACGTCGGCGTCGCTCGCGACGTAGACGGCGCCGAGCGGCACGGGTTGCAGCGGCTCCTCGGGCTGCTGACGCAGCACCGCCGCCGTCCACAGGCGGATCTCCTGGCGGACGCTGGGGCTCTCGGCCGCCCGCGCCGGGTCTCCCTCGGCGCCGACCACGTCATGCAGCGGGGTCGCGAGGTCGGAGTACGCGAATCCGTCGGTCACCACCCCGTAGACGACCCTTCCCCCTTCCCCCTTTTCCGGCCGTTTCCCGGCCTCTGCGACCCGCACGACCGCGCCGATCCCGATCGTCGTTTCGTTCGCGGTCCAGAAATGAAACTGGTGCGGCGTGGCCGGTTTGAGCTCAGTGGCGACGACGCGCCCGATCGGTTCAGGTTCCCGGGTCCGGATCACGATCCCGTTCGCGGGAAGCGGGAGGCGGCAGGCGAGAAGAGGTCGCGTGGCGCGCGGCTTCGTAGATAGGTCTCCACGTCATGTATAGGATACAACAGCCGGTCCCAGCGCGCGTCGGGCGTGGACAGGGGGGACCGCTCGCGCATGAGCCACGCCGACACCGCAGAGGCGCGGGCGACGGTCGCGGCATCCGCCAGGGCCTCGACTCGCAGCAGGCCGTACAGCAGGTCGTTGCCCTTCCAGGGCCACAGCCGGAGGTACCAGGAGTGAATCGCCCGCCGCGCTCCGCGCCTCTTCGGCTGGAACACGCTGGTGCGGTGGCCCGCGGGCAGGGTGAGGGCCCGCTCGAGCTCGGCGCCCTCGAAGTACTGCGCGCCGTGGCTCTTGATCACCCCGAGCGCGCGCGGGTGCGCCGAGAGCGCGGCCGAGTCGGACAGCACGCCGTCCACCACCAGCCACTCGTCCGGGCCGAGTGCCGCCAGGCACTGCTCGGCGAGCTCGCGCTCCTGGGCCAGGCGCGCCCGCTCCAGCTCCCGGCGCGCTGCTTGAATTGCCCGGCCGGGCTGCCCCACGTCCTCCTCGGCGAGCCCGAGCACGTCGACTCCGGACGCCGCCAGCGCCCGGCGGAGCGGTTCCGCGAGCGATTCGATCCGGGTAATGGCGAGCTCGCGCGACGCCTGGGCGGCGGTGCGAAGCCGCCGGTCCGGGCCGCGGCGGCGCACGGCCGCGGCCACGTAGCCGCGCACAATCGGCGTCACGCCGCCGTACCCCACGACGCGCCACTGCTCGATGCCGTCCAGGAAGGCGACCGTGCCGGGGGCGAGCGGGCGCGAATCGGCCACGGAGTACGTCCGGAGCGCGACGTCCTCGACCCCGTCGGCGCCGGTAAACTCCTCGAGGTCGGTGCGGCCGGCGCTCGCGTCGGGAACGTAGGACGCGGGCACCGCGCCGGCCGCGAGGATCGCGTCCACCCAGAAACGGGGCACCGCTAACGCGTCCGCAGCGCCCAGCCGAGATACGTCACCGTGAGGTCATCGGCGAGTATCCGACGGCCGGTCCCGTCCTCCGCGCGCACGATCCCTTTCATTTCCTGCACCACCATACCGTTGCGCTGCAGACCATCGGTGAGCTCGCCCGGCGTGATGAAGCGCGCGAAGTCGTGGAATCCTTCCGGCATGGTATGGTGCACGTACTCCTCGTCCCAGATCACCTGCAGGAAGGCCGCGATGGTGCGGTTGTGCGTGAGGAATCCCAGGCCGCCCCCCGGCGCCAGCACAGCGGCGATCGCTGCCAGCGCCCGGTCGCGATCGTCCACGTGCTCCAAGACGTCTACAGCAAACACTAGATCGAAGGGTTCAGGGAAATTGCAAGACGCCAAGTTTTCAGCGGTTGCCAAACGAT
>Ga0209161_10003460_pt1 | contig 12746 bp, 17 predicted proteins | sample GraSoiAngelo_155_FD_186169 | JGI IMG/M metagenome (GOLD analysis project Ga0209161, IMG submission 186169) | Grasslands soil microbial communities from the Angelo Coastal Reserve, California, USA - 14_1009_13_30cm (SPAdes) (version 2) | ecosystem: Environmental > Terrestrial > Soil > Grasslands...
ACCGCGTGCTCCGCCGCCACGATCTGCACGACCAAGGCATCGGGCTCGGAGGCCGCGACCGGTGGATCGGGACGCGGCGTCGCGGTCGGCGATGGACCCGAGGACACGGTCGGAGCAGCCGATCGCTCCGGCGAGGCCGTGGGCGTCGCGCCCACGGACGCGGCGGGTGGGCCGCTGGAAACGGTGCACGCGCACAAGAGCGCGATCGATCCGAGAAGCGATGCCGTCCTCACGATCGCGAGCACGCGGCCGCGCGCTCGAGCAGAAGGTCACGCTCGCGCGCGTTCCGCGTCAGCGCAGCGGCGCGCTCGAATTCCGAACGCGCTTCGTCGGGGCGGCCGAGCTTTGCGAGCAGGTCCCCGCGCACGCTTGGGAGAAGGTGATAGGACTTGAGCGCGGGCTCGGAGACGAGCGCGTCGGCAAGCTCGAGCCCGGCCGCCGGACCGAACGCCATCCCGTACGCGACCGCGCGGTTCAGCTCCACGACCGGTGAGTGTGCGAGCTGCGCGAGCGCGTCATAGAGCGCCGCGATCTGGCGCGCTCGCGCATGGCAGGCCGCGATCGCCGCCTGCAGCGCGTATGGCCCGAGCGCGCCGCCGAGCGCCTCGACGCGTTCGAGCGCGGCGAGCCCGCGACGGATGAGGAGCTGGTCCCACTGCCCGCGGTTTTGATCGAGAAGGAGGATGGGCTCGCCGGCAGGTCCCACGCGCGCCTTCGTGCGCGACGCTTGGATCTCCATGAGGGCAACGAGGCCATGGGCCTCCGGCTCGCGCGGGAGCAGCTCCGCGACGAGGCGGCCGAGGCGGAGCGCATCCAGGCAAAGTGCCGGTCGCATCCAGTCGTCGCCCGCGGTCGCGGAGTAGCCCTCGTTGAATACGAGATAGATCACCTCGAGCACGGACGCGAGACGCGCCTCGAGATCGCTTGCCGCCGGCACTTCGAACGGGACATTCGCCGCGGTCAGGGTTCGTTTGGCACGGACGATCCGTTGCGCGACGGTCGACTCGGGTACGAGGAAGGCGCGCGCGATCTCCTCCGTCGAGAGGCCCCCGAGCAACCGCAGCGTCAGCGCGACGCGCGCCTCGGTCGACAGCACCGGGTGGCACGCAATGAAGACAAGGCGAAGGAGATCGTCACCGAAATCACCGCCCCTCTCCGGAACCGCTGTCGCCATCTTCTGCGCGGCCTCCAGCTCGCGTCCGATCTCCTCGCGCTTCCGCTCGAGCCGCGCGTCTCGGCGCAATCGGTCGATGGCGCGATGTTTGGCTGTCGCCATGAGCCAGGCGCCCGGGTTATCCGGAACGCCTGACTCAGGCCATTGCTCGACGGCCGCGACGAGCGCGTCTTGTGCCAGCTCCTCGGCAAGTCCGACGTCGCGCACGATCCGCGTGAGACCCGCGATGAGTCTCGGGGACTCGATCCTCCACACCGCGTCGATGGCACGGTGCGCGTCGGCAGCGGTCACAGCCACCGATTGAAGCACCTAGCCTCCGAAGACCTCCTGGATCACGGACTCGCCGTCACCGACGATCTTGCGGAACCGCTTGGCCCACTCGATCGCCTCCTCTTTCGTCTTGACCTCGACGAGGGCGAATCCGCCCGTCAGCTCCTTCGCCTCGGTGAACGGGCCATCGGTGATCGCGACCTTTCCACCCGAGGATCGAACGCGCGTGGGATTCGGGCCGAGCCCGCCGGTCGCGAGCAGGATGCCGGCCTTTGTCGTCTCCTCGATCAGCTTCCCCATCTCGGCCATGAGGGCCGGGCTGGGAGGGGTGTTCGCGCTGGCGCGGTTGTCGACCTCGTACATCAGGAATCGCATCGTCGTGTCTCCTTCTTCTTATTTTGAGGAGGCCTCCCGCCTTTCCGAGTGACCTCGCCCTACTGTCACGTCGAACAAGCCATGGCCGAAATCGACATGGGCGTCTACAACCGCCTCTTTCCCTATTACATCGAGGCCTGCGCGGTAACGCAGTACCACAAGAGGGGCGCCAAGCCCGGCGGGTGGGGCGGACACGCGACCATCTTCATGAGCGGCGCCGAGATCGACCCCGGTGCGGGCTACCCGCGCCTTCGCCTTGCCTCGGCCGGCGCGGATCTTCCGAGTTCCGACTCCGGTGTCGGTGTGAGCGTGAACCAGATATTCACGAACGTGAACTGGGTGGCGGTGCCAGGCCGGTTGGACTTCTTCCGCGGTGGCCTCGGAGCGGACCAAGTCTTGGACGACTCTTTCTACGAGGCGGCGGTCCACAGCGCGACCTCGGCCGGCTGGTTCGATGGGATCGCGGTCAGGGACGCGCTCGTGCGTCAGAAGCCACACGGCATGCCCCTCCAGGAATTTGTCGTCCGGCATTCGATCGGCACGGACTTCGCGATGAACTTCGCGCGCACCGCCTACTGCGCGCGCCAGCCGCTGACCCGCGAGGCGCTCGGCAGAGCGATCGCGTACCTCAACGCGGTGAACGAGAGCGCACGCAAGCGCGGCTACATCTGGGACGCGTACACGAACAACTGCAGCCACGTAGTACACAACGCCGTCGCAGCGGCGGGCGTGTGGGATCCGAAGGAGGCTCGCTTCCCGGGTCCCATGAATGTCGTGCGGGATGTCGTGAGCGTCGCGAAAGCCCTGGCCCTGGGACGCATGTCGGACTTCTCGTTTCCTGCCAACACGTTCGTCCGGCTCTACGAGGCCGGGAATGAGCGGCCGCTCGAGGACGCGCTCGCGGCCTCCCGAAATCATGACGTCGCGCGCACGATGAACGACGGCTGGTTGAGCACCGGTCCCGGGGCGCTCATCGCGACCTATCCGATGCACGACGGCGGTCGGAACCGGGTTTTCGCGGCAGGGCGAGATCCGTTCCTCTTCTCGGTCCCAATGCTGTGGGACAAGGAAGAGAAGTTCAGGAGACTGACCCGGACGCCGCCGTCGACAGTCACCGATCTCTACGCGAACCTGACCCACTTCCGCGATCGCTACCTGGAGGCTCTGGCGACCCATCCGCCGAGCAACGGCGACACCTTCGGAGCGCGGTTTCGCGAGCGACTCGCCGAGGAGCTCCAACGGACTGAGTCCTTGATCGCTGAATACCGGCTCCTCGGTGGAGCCCGCACCCGCTAGTCCTCGGCACCTTCTCCCTCAGCAAGCCGCCGGAAGGCCGACGGAAGTGGTCCCTCGTCGAGGCGGCGACGGATGGCGGCAGCGCACTCGGCGGGGCTGAGCACGGACGTATCCACCTCGAAGTCGTAGATGCCTGGGATGTGCACGTCTCGTTGCCAGCGAAGGATCGGGGCTGGAATCTCGGTCGTCGACGCGGTCAGATACTCCCCCTCTCGCCCCGGCTGGCCGGCATTGCGCCGCTCCACGATGACCTCGATCGGACAGCGCACGCCCACGAAGAGGACGGGAAGGCCCGCAAGCCGACGGGCACTGTCCGCGAGGACCGTTCGGTCGTGATGCCCGACGTCGACCACCACGTTTATTCCGGCTCGGCTGTGAGCGGCGATCGATTCGTACATCGCTGCGTACAGCGCCGGAACGAGCGGCGCGAGGCTGTGTCCGTCCTCGCCCGGACGTAGACCCATGCCTGGGCGGTATCGCTTTGGGGTGACCTGGGTCACGAACACGTCGACACCGAGATTCATCCAAAGACCTTCGAAGGTCTCCTGTATCGCCGTCACGATGCTCGACTTCCCGGATCGTGGGGCGCCGTTCAAGATGACGATCTGACCGGGTTTGGTGGAATGGACCACGTTGCGAAGACTACCGGCGCCAGAACGCCCGACGCCGGACGCCGGTAGTCCGAACTCTCGCTAACGAGGCGAGTTCTGCAGCTCGGCAAGGAGCTCGCTGAAACGATCGTGCGTTTCGCGGAGGCCCTTCTCCATTCCGCTCTGGACCATCCCATCGCGATCCTCTTTCGAGGAGAACAGCGATCGAGTCGTGACCAGCGTGCGTCCGTCGTGCTCGGTGAACGTCGCCGTGTCGACCGAGATGTGTCCGGCCATCGGCTCCCACTCGAAGGTCTGGACGACCCGTTCCGGCGCGACGATTTCACGGTACTCACCGCGGAAGGCGGACTCGCGCCCATCGGGCTCACGAACGACGTACCGCCAGCTGCCGCCCGGCCGCGCGTCCATCTTGTCGACCGTCGTCGTGTACCCGCGCGGGCCCCACCACCGCGGGATGAGGTCGGGATCGGTCATCGCTTTGAACACGAGGTCGCGGGGGGCGTCGAACTCCCTCGTGATCAGGATCTCCCGGTCGGACGGGAGTGTGACTTTCGTGGTTGCAGTGCTACTTGCCGTGGCCATCTCTCTTCTCCTTGTCTTTTCGTTTGAGGTCGCGAAGGACATCGTCGAGTTGATTGAATCGCTCGTCCCACGTGCGTCGATACGGCTCCAGCCACTCGTCGAGCTCCCTAAGGGGCTGGGCGCGGAGGCTGTAGATGCGCTGCTGTGCGACAGGGTGCGCCTGCACGAGCCCGGCCTCGCTGAGGACGCGGAGGTGCTTTGAGACCTGGGGCTGGCGAAGCCCGAGCCGCTCGACGATCTCTCCGACCGCGCGTGGCTTCCGCCGGAGAAGCTCGACGATCTGCCGGCGGTTTGGTTCGGCGAGAGCGCTCAGCGTGGCCTGCATGGGGCATATATACTCCTAGAGGAATATTCCTGTCAAGGTATATATTCAGGCCCGCGAATATCGGAGAAAAGAATCGGGGGGAGATCATGCAGAAGATCACGACGTTCCTGTGGTTCAACGACCAGGCCGAAGAGGCGATGAAGTTCTACGTGTCCGTCTTCAAGAACGCGAAGATCCTGAGCGTCGACCGGATGCCCGAGGGAACCCCAGGACCGCAGGGAAAGGTCTTGAGCGGGTCCTTCCAGATCGAGGGGCAGGAATTCATGGTGCTGAACGGCGGCCCGCAGTTCCCGTTCACCGAGGCCATCTCGCTCTTCGTGAGCTGCGAGACGCAAGCCGAGGTCGACGATCTGTGGGAGAAGCTCTCCGCTGGCGGGTCGAAGGATCGCTGCGGCTGGTTGAAAGACAAGTACGGCCTCTCATGGCAGATCATCCCGACCGCGCTCGGCAAAATGCTCCGGGACAAGGATCCCCAGAAGGCCGGACGCGTCATGCAGGCGATGCTCCAGATGAGCAAGATCGATATCGCCGGGCTGAAGCGCGCCTACGACCAGCGGTAATTACGCGAATCGAGCGGTCAGCACACGCAGATGTAGTTGCCGTAGATAACGTGCCACACGACATACGCGGAGACACGCGTCACGATCGCCGCGATAAATCCGCATCTCCGAAACATGAACGCTTGGACAAAATTCAAAACGTAGTCGATGCCGAAGACCGTGATCGCGGCTGCCTCAAGGCCCGGCCGCTGGAGCGCGGCGAGGTCCTGGGTGCCTGGCTCGATGAGCGAAGTCAGAGCCGCGAGCACCCAGAAGACCGGCTCCCGATAGCGGCCGCGCATAGCGAGGTTCGACACGAGCCACAGCAGGAGTGGGATCGGAAGCAGACGGTAAAAGACTTCAACGATGATCGCGCCGCCGGCATAGAAGAGCAGTGGACCTGGGAACGGCCCGAGCGCGTTGAAAGAGGGCGCACCGACGATGTCCTTGTACGCCGCAGTCCAGTGGAACACGAGGTCGTGAGCAACGAGTGCCACGCCGATCCCGATTCCCCAGAGGATCGGGTAGACGAGCCGGTCTCGAACGCTTATCCGCGCATCCCATGCCGCCGGGAATCCTGTGCGATGCGAGAGCCAAACCCCGACAAATCCAGCGACTCCGAAGGCCGCGATGGACAGCGGAGAGAAAAGACCGGTACGTGGGTCCTTCTCGAGGCCTCCGCCGATGAGGACGACATAAAGCTCGACCACCACGAGGAACGCGACACAGCCGAGCCACGCCCGAGCCGAATTCCCGAATGCGCTGCTCTCTTGAGCCGGAGGAATTGTGGATGCCACCATGCGGGCGGCAGTCTATATTCGCGCGGAGGTCCACACTTCGCGAGGTGCAAGCGAACAGCCCAACTCCGTGAGCTCCGTTCGAACCCGAGACGGTCTAGATCTACGCACGTACCAGTGGCCCGCTGCGGGTACCGCGCGGACGCACCTTCTCCTCGTTCACGGCATCGCCGAACACGCCGGCCGCTATCCGCGCGTCGCGTCGCAGCTCGCGGGCGCGGGGATCGCAACGCACAGCTACGACCAGCGCGGTTTCGGCGGGTCGGGCGGTCACCGCGCCTACCTCGATCGATGGTCGCAGTACCACGATGATCTCGAAGACCGGCTCGCCGAGGTTCGCGAGACGGCCAACGGACTTCCGGTGGTGCTCTACGGACACTCGATGGGCGGGCTCATCGCGCTCGGCTACGTCCTCGCGGACCCGCCGCGACCGCAACCCGATCTGCTGGTTCTTTCGGCGCCGGCGATCGACGCGATCGTCCCAGCCTGGAAGCGCAGGCTCGCGGACATCCTGGCCGCCACGGTGCCGCGCTTCGCCATCGCGAACACGTTTCCGAAGGGCGCGCTCTCGAGCGATTCAGCGGTCGAGACTGCCTACCTCGCGGACCCGCTCGCCGTTCATCGGACTACGGCGCGTCTTGGCGTCGCCCTCTTCCGCGAGCAGGGCCGCGTCAAGAAGGCGCTCGAGGATGGCCGGCCGTTGCCGGTCGCGACGTACGTTCTGCACGGCGCGGACGACCCGATCGTGCCCGAGTGGGCCAGCAGGTCGCTCGAGGGACGCGCGAACGTGACGCGTCGCGTGTATCCGGGGCTCCATCACGAGACGCACAACGAGCCAAGCGGCGCGGCGGTAATCGACGACACGATCGCCTGGATCGCTGGCCAGGTCAGACGGTGATGACGACCTTCGCCCGCGCGTGGCCCGTCTCCAGGTAGCGCAGCGCTTCAGCCGTCTCGTTGAGGGGATAGGTTCGGTCGATGACCGGCTTGACCTTCCCCGCCTCGATCAGGTCCGTCAGGACCAATAGGTCCACCTTGCTGTTCTTTGCCAGAAAGAACGGCATTTTCTGCTTCCCGAACCGCGATCGGGAGCCGAGATGTGAACGAGGCTGCTAGAGCGCGTTCAACAGAACGCCGAGCTGCTCCTTGTCGATCTCGCCGCGGATGTATCGCTCTTTCGCGATCCGGGCCGCGGTGTCCTCAGGCGCCGACGTCGTCGCGACGAGCCACGCCAGCACACCGAGGACGAGAACAGGCGTGACCACCATCAGGACGACCGCGAGGAACCAGCCGCCGTACATGTACGGGTACACGGGCTATTCCTCGAGACCGCCCATGAATCGCGTCATCGAGCCGAACAAGAGGGCCAGGGCGCCCAGGACGAGAAGGGCCAAAACAAGGGAATCCGACATCGGTCTCACTCCTTATCGTTTTGCATCAAGAGTGCTCGCGAGAACGCCCAGCAACGAGGGTCGAACGTCGCCCCTGTTCCGGGACATCCGGCCCTTCCGCCGACCGCCCGTGGCAGCGCATCGTTCGAATCAACGCCTTCGGAGCGCGCTCTTCTTCCTGCCGTCCTAGCTCAGGAGACGATGAGCGCGGTGACCATACCGAACATGCCGGCGTTCCCTTCGGCGTGCGTCAGGATGTGGCAGTGGAACGCCCAGACCCCAGGCGCGTCCGCGACGACGATCGCGTCCCAGCGCTCGCCCGGTGCCACGTTGAGGGTGTCGCACTTGAACGGTGCAGGGAGCGGATAACCGTCCCGCGCAAAGACCTCGAGTGTCAGCCCATGGAGGTGCGCAGGGTGGATCATCGTCCCCTCGTTCATGAAGCGGAAGCGGATCCGCTGGCCAAGCTTTGCCGTGTACGGGAACGTGGCCGGGAATCCCTTCCCGTTGATCGTCAGCCCGCCGAGGGAATCGTTGAAGATGAAGAACTCTTCCTTGTCGTACTTATCACGCGGACTGACGATGAGCGGGCCGAGGCTGCCGCGACCGACCTGTTCGGTCGCGTTGTGGTGCGAGTGGTACATGTGGCTCCCGAACGGGCCCGCCGTGAACTCGTACGTGAACGTCTCGCCGGGCGTGATCGGTGGCTGCGTGATGAATGGGACGCCGTCCATCGAGTTCGGAACTCTCTGGCCGTGCCAGTGCACGGCGGTGCTGTCGTCGAGCTGGTTCTTCACGCGGACGCGGACGCGCTCGCCCTCCGCTACACGGATGATCGGTCCGGGGACCTGCCCGTTGTACGCCTCGGCGTCGACGAAGTTGCCCGGCGTGACTTCCCAGCGAAGCTTGCCCGCCACGAGATCGAACTCGCGCACGCCTCCGACGACTCGCGACTCGAGCTCCTGCAGACCCTGACCCTGCGTCTTAGCCGGGAACGCCGTGGTCGCTGCCTTGTGGACCGCGTCGTGATCGATTGGGGCGGTCGACCCCAGCGGCTTCCCGGTCGCGGCTGCGCTCGGCGCGGTTGTGGTCGCGCTGTGGTTGTGGACTGGGCTCGCTGGTGCCTGGTATGCGACCGCGCTCCGCCCCGTGAGACCGAGCCCCGCGACAGTAAGCGCGCCCGCCGTCGCGATCCCCAGGTTGGCGAGCAAGACGCGGCGCGCGATACGGTCGCTGCGGTCATCGGATGGTTCGCTCACGTTGGCGTTCGTGGGTTCGTCTTCCATACCACCGTGACGCTACGGAGCGCGGATAAACGGAGCGAGGGCCGGACGGCCCTTCTCAGGGGTCGTTCGGCCCTGCCGATCCCGAGCCGCCGCCTTAGCGGATCGTGATCGAAGACGCTCCAGAGGTCACGACTATGGTCAGACGATCGGCTGCCGCGGCATAGCCCGCGGATGCCTCGATGCCGTTGAACGAATTGAGACCGCCCGTCGTCCGGACGCGGTAATCGACGCCAGGCGGAATCTCGAGGTTTATAGAAGGCGCTCCCGACGAGATCGTGACCCGGACATCACCGGTCGGCTCGGGGAGTGTGATCGAGAGATCAGACGCGCCGCCGTTGATCCTCGCGCCGGTGAGCTTGACATCGCGCAGGCCGAAGCGGAACTCCCCTGCCCCGACGCTGGCGATGAGCGTGACGGGGATGTCCGGCGCAACGCAACGCGAGACCGTCGGCTCGCTTGGGGATGCCGTTGTGCGCGTCTAGTGGAGTGGCTCCGCCCGACAGCGTCAGTATTTCGGCCTGCGCTCGGCCATGTACGCCGCGGCCTGCGCTCGGCGCGAGAGGCCGAGCTTGTCGAGGATGCGGCTCACGTAGTTCTTCACGGTCTTCTCGGAGAGGAACAGAGCGGTCCCGATTTCGCGGTTGGTTTTTCCCTCGGCCAGCTGCTCGAGCACCTTGCGCTCCTGATCGGTGAGCGACGCGATCGCGGGATCCTCCTGCTCGCGGCCCCGTCGCACGCGCTCGAGGACCTTGCCGGTCACGTCCGGGTCGAGTAGGGATCGGCCCTGCGCGACAGCCTGGATCGCGTCGACGACCGCCTGCCCGCGGGTCTGCTTCAACAGGTATCCCGAGGCGCCCGCGAGGATCGACGCGAAGAGCGCTTCGTCGTCGGCGTACGAGGTGAGCATGATCACGTGCGTCTCGGGCCGCGCCTCGCGGATCGCGCGGCATGCTTCAACGCCGCTCCCGTCGGGCAGGCGCACATCCATGATCACGACGTCGGGCTTCGCCTTCGCTGCGGTGTCGATCGCTTCCTGCATTGTGCCAGCCTCTCCAACAACGGCCACGTCCTGGCGCCGAGAGAGCAGCGTTCGCAGGCCCTCGCGGACCACCTCGTGATCGTCGCAGATGAGCACGCGCGTCACCGTTGATGGAGTCATGCCTTCGCCTCCTCACGGACCGGCATTTCGAAGCGTACTCGCGATCCGCGACCCGGAGCGGTCTGCAGACTGAGCTTGCCGCCGGCCGAGAACGCCCGCTCGCGCATGTTGCGCAGCCCGTGACCGTCGACGGCACGTTCGTGGTCGAAACCGACACCGTCATCGCCGACCTCGAGCACGACGGTAGAGTTCTCGAGGAAGAGCCGCACGGATGCGCGACGCGCGCGGGCGTGGCGCTGGATGTTCCCCAGCGCGTCCGCGGCGATGAAGAACACCGCCTCTCGGCCCACGCTGTCGAGAGCCGACGCGGCCTCGGGGACAACGACCACATCGACCTCGATGAGCGCGTTCGTGCGCGCTTGCGCCGCGAGCGTCGGCAGCGACTCAGTGAGAGGCCGATCGCTGCCACGGATAGGGCGAAGGCCGAGCACGTAATTCCGTAGGTCGGCGATGGACGCGTTCAGCCGGTCCACGGCGCGATCGACGGTCTTGCGCGCCGCGTCGGGTTCGGTGGCAAGGCGGGCGGCCGCATCCTCGAGCTGAAGGCTCACGCCGTAGAGCGACTGGATGACGCCGTCGTGCAGATCCATGCCGATGCGATGGCGCTCATCCTTTACGGACACCTGTTCGATCTGCTCGTAGAGGCGCGCGTTCTCGATCGCGATGGCGGCTTGCGCGGCGAGGGTGCGGACCGCCTCCTCGTCGTCGGCGCTGAATTCTTCGGCGCCTTGCTTCTCGGTGAGATAGAGGTTCCCGAGAGACACGCCGCGATACAGGATCGGGGTCCCGAGAAAGCTTCGCATGGGCGGGTGGTTCTGCGGGAAGCCCACCGACTTCGGATGCGCGTGGAGATCGCGGAGGCGCAGCGTCACCTGATCGTTCTGAAGCACACCGAGAAGACCAAGCCCATGGGGAAGCGGGCCGATCCTGGCACGTTCCTCGTCGCTGATCCCGGAGGTGATGAATTGCTCGACCTGCCCATCCGAGTCAAAGACCCCAAGCGCCGCGTATTTCGCGTTCGCGACTGCGCGAGCCTGTTCAACGACGCGCTGCAGGACCATCGGCGTCTCAAGCTCGGACGTCAAAGACATACCGGCGATGTTCAGGGCCTGCACTTGGGCGCGGCGCTGCTCGAGGGCTTGCGCAAACGCTCGGAGCCGCGCGGCTTGTTCCTCATCGTGCCGGTACAGCTCGGTGAAGCGGGCGAAGATCGCGGACGAGAACGCGAGGACGCCGGCGATGCCGACCACCATGAGAATCAGGTGCGAGATGCCGCTCGGGAGCAGAGGTTCCAGCACGTAATCGAGCGCCACAAGGAGAGCGATGAGGATCGCGGGAAGGACGAAGCCCGCGACGCGAAGCCGCGTTGGCAGGACGATCGGTGCGGCGGGATCTCTCAGACGAACGATTATCGCGAGGGTCGGCTAGGGCGAGCGGCCGAACGCACCCGCTCGGTGACCGGGTACTGACGGCCGCCACCAAGACTCATGGTGCTGGCGTAAGCAATCGGTGTGTCGAGGGCGATCAGCTCGAGCTGCTCCTCCAGGCGTGGGGTGACGCTCTCCTCGTCGTAGAAGATAAGGTCGGCCTCCTGGTGCAGGGGGCAGCTCCGTTTGATCTCGAGCGCGCACGTCGTCGCCTCGGGTCCGGCGCAGCGGATCGCGTGCATCCCCTGCTCTTCGAAGAACTTCGCCCAGTCGCCGCGTCGAGTGGCGTCGGCGCTCATCACGAGGACCGACATCGGGCGGGCAGGGCGAGAGGAGCGGTCCGCACCGCTCCTCTCGTCACGTGGGGAAGAGAACTTGTTCACGCGAGCTGAGGCGTCGGTAGCGGCGCCTTGCCAACGGGGATGCTGACCTTCGGGGCCTTCCACGGCGTCCCGAGGATCGGGAGGAGGTAGCGGTCGAGCCCGATGAACCCTGCGGTCTTCCACGAGAGGACCAGGAGGAATCCGAGGATGAGCAGGACCGGGTTCGTGCTGGCGCTGCCGGCGAGCATGAAGTTCAGGTTCATGAACGCTCCACCGACTGCGGCGATGCCGACGAACGCACCGAGGATGAGTCCGACCCCGACCGCTGTCTCGCCGAAGGCGACGAGCTTGCCGAAGAAGACCTCCCAGTGGTTGTCGACCATGAACTGGATGTAGCTGCGGTACCAGTCGTACGTGATGACCGGCTTGGCGGGCGCCGCGGGGATCGCCGCGATGCGCTGCCAGAAAGAGGCGAGTCCTGCGCCGTTGATGATGTAGTTCGAGGTCGCTCCGGTGTCGAGGACCTTGTGCAGGCCGGCCTCAAGCCAGCTGAAGCCGACGTAGAGGCGGACGACCAGCCAGACGACCGACATCCGCGTGTCAGAGAAGAGGAACCGAGCGAGGGGCGGGTCTGCGATTTCGGTGTTCTTAATCACTGCTTTCACTTTGTGACCTCCTTTGCGGTGTCACTCTGCGGTGGCGCTGAAGGGCTCGACAGGGCCGTCCGGCCCAACTCGTCGGGACCGCGGTCCCTGTCGGGCGGGACCTTACCGATAGGGGCTCGCGGTCGAAGGTCCAGTCTTGGCCCAGCGGTCGTCTATGGCGGCGCGCATCGCCTTGACGGACAGGCCCCGGCCGCGCATTGCGATAACTTCGAGCGTTATCGCGACGCAGGTGCCACAGGCGAGCCCATGAGGATCGAGGAGCACCCAGCCGTCCGACTTGGCGGATTTCACGAAGCAGTCGTAGTTGTTCAAATGCCCGGACGAAAGCCCGCACCCGCAATAACACGGGATGTAGCGGAGCGTTTCGTAATTCGCGGCGGCGAACTGGTACGCGGTCCGGACCGCCGGCGCAGCGTTGCGGTAGGCGCTCGGCCAGACCGCATTGCCTGGGTTGGCCGCAAGCTCGGCTGCATAGGCGGTCGGTGAAGGTGCCGCGGCGTGCTGAGCGCAGCTCGTGACCACCACC
>Ga0209161_10003461_pt1 | contig 12742 bp, 14 predicted proteins | sample GraSoiAngelo_155_FD_186169 | JGI IMG/M metagenome (GOLD analysis project Ga0209161, IMG submission 186169) | Grasslands soil microbial communities from the Angelo Coastal Reserve, California, USA - 14_1009_13_30cm (SPAdes) (version 2) | ecosystem: Environmental > Terrestrial > Soil > Grasslands...
CAACCTCCTCGACTGCACGAAGCAGTACCCCGAGGCCACGCAGGTCGCCGAGGCGCTCACCGGCGGCTACCAGGCGATCGTCGACGGCGAGATCGTGGCCCTCGACCCGAAAGGCGTGCCGAGCTTCCAGCGCCTGCAGCCCCGGATGCACCAGACCGACGAGTCCGCGATCCGCAAGCTCCGACGCTCGACGCCGGTCGTCTACGAGGCCTTCGACATCCTGTATCTCGACGGCGAGGACCTCACGCGGCGTCCTCTGCGCGAGCGGCTCGCCAAGCTCGACGCCGCGCTGACGCCGATGGGCGCGATCCGGCGCTCCGAGGGCTTCGTCGGGACGGGCCTCGCGCTGTTCGCTGCGGCGCGTGAGCAGGGTCTCGAAGGGATCGTCGCCAAGCGCCTCGACTCGGTGTACGTCCCGGGCGCGCGCTCGCCGGCGTGGGTGAAGATCAAGGCGTTCCGCTCCATGGACTGCGTCATCGGCGGCTGGACCGAGGGGCAGGGCGGGCGCGCGAAGACGCTCGGCGCGCTCCTCCTGGGCGTGTACCGCGACGGAGAGCTGCAGCCTGTCGGCCACGTCGGCACCGGCTTCGACGAACGCACCCTGCGCGACCTGCTTGGGATGCTCGAGAAGCACGAGTCGCCAACCTCCCCCTTCGCCACGCCGCCGCGGGTGAACCAGCCCGCCCGCTGGTGCCTGCCGGAGCTCGTGTGCGAGGTCGCATACGGTGAGATCACCCGAGACGGCACGCTTCGCCATCCCACGTATCGCGGCCTGCGACCCGACGTCGATCCGAAGGACTGCACCGGCGAGGAGCGCGTCGAATCGGCGAAGAAGGCGCAGCACGCCGCGAAGCAGGCCGCGGTGAAGCCGCCCTCTGGCGACGGCACCGCGCCGGCCCCGCGGGTGCCCGCCGTGCTCGAGGTCGAGGGCAGGCGGGTCAAGCTCACGAACCTCGAGAAGGTGCTCTGGCCCGAGGACGGCTACACGAAGGCGGATCTCATCCGCTACTACACGGAGGTCTCGCCGTACCTGATCCCGTGGCTGCGCGACAGGCCGCTCACCCTGAAACCCTTCCCCGACGGGATCAGCGGGCAGAGCTTCTACCAGAAGAACAAGCCCGGGTTCACCCCGGAGTGGGTGAAGAGCTGGAAGGATCCCCACGAGCCCGAGAACGACTACATCCTCGCGAACGACATGGCGACGCTGGTGTGGATGGCGAACTACACGGCGATCGAGATCCACCCACGGCTCGCCCGCGTCGACGACCCCGACCACCCGGACAACGTGATGATCGACCTCGATCCCGCCGAGGGCGCGACCTGGGACGACGTGAAGGAGGTCGCCCGCGTCGTGAAGCAGGTCCTCGATGATCTGCACCTTGAGGGCTTCCCCAAGACGACGGGCTCGCGGGGGATCCACGTGCTCGTCCCGATCGTCCTCCGCTACACGTTCGACGAGACGCGGGCGTTCGCGCTGCGCGTCGGGGAGCTCGCGCGCGAGCGGCTGCCCAAGCTCGTGACGCTCGAGTTCGCGAAGGCGCGGCGGCGCGGCATCTACATCGACTACCTGCAGAACGTGCGCATGAAGTCGACGGCTGGTCCCTACAGCGTGCGCCCGATCCGCCGCGCGCCGGTGTCCGCGCCCCTGCGGTGGGACGAGATCCCCTCTCTCGGTCGTCCCGATGCCTTCACGATGGCGAACATGCCCACGCGCCTCGAGCAGGTCGGCGATCTGCTCGCGCCCTCGCTCGAGCTCGCGCAGAAGCTCCCGAAGGTCCCGGCCTGAGCGCGCGCGCGGTGGTGCTCGCGCCCGGGTACGGCGGCGACGACCGGCAGCCCATCCTCCGCGCTCTTGCCGCTCGCCTGGCGAAGGACGGCATCGCGGCACGTGCGGTCACCTTCTCGACGCGCGGCTCGCGGCCGAGTCGAGCATACGAGCGCGAGCTCGCGGACCTGCGCGGCGCACGCGAGCGGTTGCGCGAGGAGGGAGCGGAGCGGATCGCGCTCGTCGGCCGTTCGTTCGGCGGACGGATGTGCGCGTTCCTCGCGCGGGCCGAGCCGCCGGACGCGCTCGCCATCCTCGGTCATCCGATCGCGCCGCCGGGCCGGCCGCGGACCGACGACGAGGCCGCCCTCGAGGCCGTCGCCTGCCCCACGCTCGTGGTGCAGGGCGAGCGCGACGAGCTCGGTCCGCTCGGCGTGCTCGAGCGCATCGCGGGCCGCAACCCGCGCATCGACCTCGTCGTCATCGCGGGCGCGGGCCACGACTTCGGCGCCGCCGAGCCGGAGGCGGTCGAAGCCGCGGCGCGCTGGCTCGACTCGATCCTGCGCTAGGCGGCGCAGAGCTCTCCCCAGCACCTTCACACCCGCTTCACGATCGGAGCGCAGCCTTCGCCTCGCACGAAACGAAAGGAGCACGAGGACATGCGAGGCATCGTCGGACTCATCGTCACGCTCGTCATCGCCCTCATCGTGGGCGTCGGCGCGTACAACCTCGGCGTCGCGCAGGGGGTCGCAACGAGCGGCACCGCGGTGGCGGCGCCCGCGGTCTACTACCACCCATTCTTCTTCGGATTCGGGTTCTTCTTCCCGCTCCTCTTCTTCGTCCTGATCTTCCTCTTGCTGCGTAGCGCGTTCTGGGGCGGCTGGGGTCGCCGCTACGGCGGGCCGGGCGGCCACGGCTACTGGGGCGACCGGCAGGCGCGTCTCGAGGAGTGGCACAAGCAGGCCCACGGCGAGGCGCCGCGCGCGGACGCCGGCCCCGGCTCCGCACCGCCGACCGGACGCTGACGCCGACCCGTCCGCGAGGCGAAGGACGGAGGCGCCGCCTCCGTCCTTTCGCGCGTCGTCGTGCGGCGGGCTCCGTAGGATGCCCGCGGTGAAGCGGATCCTCGTGGTCGACGACGAGCCAAAGATCCTCCAGCTCGCGCGCGACTACCTCGAGCACGCGGGCTTCGCCGTCGTGACCGCGTACGACGGGAAGGCCGCGCTGGCGTCCGCGCGGACCGAACGTCCCGATCTCGTCGTCCTCGACCTCGGCCTCCCCGAGCTCGACGGCCTCGACGTGACGCGGGCGCTCCGCGCGGAGTCCGCGGTACCGATCGTCATGCTCACAGGGCGCAGCGAGGAGTCGGACAAGCTCGTCGGACTGGAGCTCGGTGCCGATGACTACGTCACGAAGCCGTTCAGCCCGAAGGAGCTCGTCGCACGGGTGCGTGCGGTGTTGCGCCGGACCGAGCGCCCGGCGACGAAGAGTGAGGTCGTCACGGTCGGTGACGTGACGCTCGATCTCCCGCGGATGAAGACGGCGGTCGCGGGCCGGGCCGTTGACCTCACACCGACGGAGTTCCAGCTCCTCGCCGCCCTCGCCGCCGAGCCGGGCCGCGTGTTCACGCGTGCGCAGCTGCTCGACACGATCCGGGGCGTCGCGTTCGAGTCGTACGAGCGCGCGATCGACGCGCACGTGAAGAACATCCGCCGGAAGATCGAGCCCGACCCGGGATCCCCGCGCTACGTGGAGACCGTCTACGGCGTCGGCTATCGGTTCGCGGAGCCGGACGCATGAGGAGAGGCTGGCACGGCCGGCGGGGGCGACCGCCGTGGTGGCCCGAGAACGAGCCGTTCCCCCCGCAGGGCGGCCAGTGGCGACCGATGCGTCGACGCTTCATGCGTCGCGTCCTGTTGTTCGCGACCGGCGCGATGCTCGTCTTCCTAGCGGTCCTTGCCGTCGCGATCGCGGCCCTGCTGCGAGCGTTCGAGCTGGCAGGGCCGCGGGGCGGCTGGCTGGTCGCGCTCATCCTCGCCGCGGGTTTCGCCGTGGTCGTGTTCGCCGGCCGGGGTCTTCGTGGCTTCACGGCTCCGCTCGGCGACCTCATCGACGCGGCCGGTCGCATCGAGGGCGGCGACCTCTCGGCGCGCGTGCAAGAGCGCGGCCCGCGAGAGGTCCGCTCGCTCGCCCGCGCCTTCAACGCCATGAGCTCGCGGCTCGAGACCGCCGAGGAGCAGCGGCGGCACCTCCTCGCCGACGTGAGCCACGAGCTACGCACGCCGCTCTCCGTTGTGCAGGGCAACCTCGAGGCGCTGCTCGACGGCGTCTATCCGCCGGACGAGCCGCACCTGCGCACCATCCTCGACGAGACGAACGTGATCTCGCGGCTCGTCGAGGACCTGCGCACGCTGTCGCTCGCCGAGGCCGGCGCGCTCGCCTTGCACCGCGAGCCCACGGACCTCGCCGCGCTCGCGCGCGAAACGACGGGAGCGTTCGCGCCGCAGGCGGAGCAGGCAGGTGTGTCGCTCGAGACCGCCGCCTCGTCAGAGCTCGCGGCCATCGACGTCGACCCCGTCCGAGTGCGGGAGGTCCTCACGAACCTCGTGGCGAACGCCCTCCGCTACACGCCGCGCGGCGGCCGGGTACAGGTCGAAGCGGCGCCGGGCGGCGAGGGCGGGGTCGCGCTCAGCGTGACCGACACTGGTGCGGGCATCCCTCCTGAGGCGCTCGGGCGGGTCTTCGACCGGTTCTACAAGTCCCCGGAGTCGCGCGGCGCGGGACTTGGCCTCGCGATCGCGAAGCAGCTCGTCGAGGCCCACGGCGGCACGATCTCCGCGAGCAGCGACCCCGGACGCGGCACGCACGTGCGGTTCACGCTGCCTCGTGAACGCCCGTCGGGCGCTGACGACGGCCGGAGCTAAACGGCGCGCGATGGCGTCAGCCTCAGACAGACCAGCGCGACAAGGCCGACGATCTCAGGGCGCGGTCTTCACGCCCTCCACCGTGTCCATCTGAGCGCGCTGAAGCTTGCCGGAGTAGTCGACGTAGATCGACTTCCACTCCGAGTACACGTCGAGCGCTGCGCGCCCAGCCTCGCGGTGGCCGTTCCCGGTCGCCTTCATGCCGCCGAACGGAAGCTGGATCTCCGCACCGATCGTCCCCGCGTTCACGTACACGAGCCCGGTCTCGGCGTCGCGCATGAACCGGAACGCGTGGTTCACGTTGCGCGTGTACACGGAACAGGACAGGCCGTACTTCGTGGAGTTCAGCACCTTGATCGCCTCGTCGATCCCCGTGACCTCGATGACCGCCGTCACCGGGCCGAAGATCTCCTCCTGCGCCACGCGCATGTTGGGCTTCACGTCGACGATGACGGTCGGCTCGTGGAAGAAGCCCTTCGCCAGAGGACCCTCCGTGGACACGCGCCCGCCGGCCGCGACCGTCGCACCCTCTTTTTCGGCGACCGGGATGAAGGAGTGCACTCGCTCGAGCTGTTGCGCGGAGACGACCGGGCCGACGTCGGTCGACGCCTCGAGCCCGTTACCGAGCTTCAGCTTCTTCGCGCGACCGACGAGCTTCTCGACGAGGTCGTGCGCGACGCCGCGCTGCGCGATCACGCGCGACGCCGCGGTGCAGCGCTGTCCCGACGTTCCGAACGCGGACCACACGATCCCGTCGAGCGAGAGGTCGACGTCCGCGTCGTCGAGGACGACGATCGCGTTCTTTCCGCCGAGCTCGCAGGAGATGCGCTTGAGCAGGCGCCCGGCGAGCTCGCTGATGTGCGAGCCCGTGTCCGACGAGCCCGTGAACGAGATCAGGTCGACGCCCGGATGCGTCACGAGGTGGTCGCCGAGCTCGCCACCCGACCCGAGGACGAGGTTGAGGACGCCTTTCGGCAGGCCGGCCTCCTCGAGGACCTGCACGAGGCGCACGGCGAGGAGCGGCGTGTACGACGCGGGCTTGAACACCACGGCGTTCCCGAGGACGAGCGCGGGCATGATCTTCCACGTCGGAATGGCCAGGGGAAAGTTCCACGGCGTAATGGCGGCGACGACGCCGACGGGGTGTCGCATGCTCATCGCCCACTTGTTCGGGAGCTCGGCGGGCACGACGTCGCCGAACTGGCGGCGGCCTTCGCCGGCGATGTAGTAGGTCATGTCGATGCCCTCTTGGACGTCGCCGCGGGCCTCGGGGAGGACCTTGCCCATCTCCTTCGTCATCTCGCGCGCGAGCTCCTCCTTGCGCCGGAGCATGAGCTCGCCCGCGCGGTAGAGGATCTCGCCGCGCTTCGGTGCCGGATAGAGGCGCCACTGGTCCGAAGCGCGCCGCGCCGCATCGACCGCACGGTCGACGTCGGCGGTCGCGGACTTCGTGACGCTCGCGATCGTCTCGCCGGTGGCGGGGTCGATGTCGGCGAACGAATCGCCTGTCGACGCGTCGACCCACCGGCCGTCGATGTAGTTCTGGAGATGCTCGGTGGCCATCAGGGACTCCCCTCTCGTCGAAGGGATGGTACTGAGTCCTCGGCTAGAAGCTGGCTCCGTAGAAGAGCCAGATCGTGAGCGCGCCGACGGCGATGATGCCGAGGAAGATGAGGATGAACGCGATGTTCGCGGCGCGTTCGGGATCGCCCTGCGTGAAGCGGTTCATCGTCGTGTGGAGCTGGGGGGCGAACCCCCGACCTCTTGAGTGCGATTCAGGCGACCGAAATCTGACGAGATCACGCGGGAACAGTAGCGAAATCGACAGCAGCGGTGGCCTGTAATCAGGCCAGACGGCACGAGGGTGGATGGCCCACGGACAGGGCAGCTCCGGCGGGTCAGCGCGGATCGGTGCGCGACGCACTGGCCGCGCGGGCGCTCGAGAAGAGATCGCTGAGCGCCGGCTCGAGACGCCCGGCGAGCACGGCGTCGGTCTGTCGGATCTCGTCGATGAGGCGGTCGATCACGACGCCGAAGGCGCGGACCAGCTCGTCCGGCCCGAGGCGTGCGACCAGCGCGTCGCGCAGCGGATCGGTCACCGCGTCGGGGAGCTGATCCATCCCGCGACCCTCGGCGGCCGGCACACCGTGGCGCCGGCACGCCGCGGCGAGGATCGAGTCACGTGCTGCGCTGACCATGTACTCGGCCTGCCACAGCTTTCCGCGGGCCAGCGCCGATCGGACGTGGAGCGCATAGAGCCACGCCCAGCCGATCAGCTGCTCCGCCGACGGGGGCGTGGACGGACGCTCCGGCGCGGTCCCGAACAGCAGCTGGAAGGTGGGCGCCTTCGCCGCGAAGTCCCCCTGCGGCGCGAATGCGAGGTCGACCTGCAGGCTGTTCGCGAGCATGAACACGCGGTACAGCCACGTGCCCGACCGCACGTCCATGTGATGGACGGCGCCGTGCTCCTCGTACATGCGAGCGGTCCAGTCGTCGAGCCGACGAGATCTGAGAGTCCTCGCTGAGGCCGAACGCAAGGTCGATGTCCGACCAGCGATCCTCGCGTCCCACCGCGGCCGAGCCGGTGAGGGCCGCCGCCGCGATCCGTGGATCCGCCCGCGCCGCGGCGATGAGCTCACGACGCACGCGCTCGCGCTCCTCTGGGGTGTACATGGCTCATCTCCTCGACGACGCCACGCCAGTTCGTATCCTTCCAGAGTGACCGAAGCCGCCGGGCCGCGCGCCGTCTCGTGGTCCGAGCTGCGATTCGCGAGCCCCCTGGTGAAGGTGATGACGGTCACGTGCGACCTGCGGCGCTCCGGCCCGAGCCTGACCTACTACGTCGATCGCACATGGGTCGGACTTCCGCTCTCGGGCCTGTTCACCGTGCACGCTCGCGATGACGAGCATCTCGTCCATCAGGCCCTCGGGGTCGTGTTCCCGCAGGGCCTGGAGTATCGGATGGGCCATCCGACCGACGACGGCGATACCGCGGTCACCCTCGGATTCGATACCGGCATCGTCGAGGAAGCGCTCTCCACGACACTGGAGCGCGTGCGCGTCACGCGGCTGGACGTCCGGCTGCGCTACACGCTTGGCCTCCTGCTCGCCGCGGCGCGGCGCGGCGATGACGCCCTGCTGGTAGACGTTCTGGCCCTCGATCTCCTCCGCTCGATCACGGCCGGCCTCGCGCCGGAGCGGCAATGCTCGACGAGCCCGGCCGCACGGGCAAAAGTCGACCGCGTTCGCGCGCTTCTCGCCGAGAGACCGGAGGACCACTGGACGTTGCAGTCGGTCGCACGCCTGGTCGACTACTCGCCGTTCCATCTCGCTCGTCAGTTCCGTGTCCACACGGGCGTGAGCGTCCACCGGTATCTCACCGACCTGCGCGTGGCCGCGGTGCTGGGCCGCATCGAGGCTGGCGACCCGTCCGTCGCCACGATCGCCGCCGACCTCGGCTTCTCGCACCACAGCCACCTGACCGCCACGCTCCGTGGTCGCCTCGGACTGACGCCTCGCGCGATCCGCGAACGGCTCGGCCGGCCCAGGCGCGATCACTGAGCCAAGATCCCCGAAGCGCGCCGCACCGTGCCGGGCGTCGGTCCCGTGCGCTGTCAAGAACGTGCTCCCGCTGCGACGGGCGACCGCACGATCCTGATAGCGATGCTTCCGCACGCGGCCTACCTTCGGAGCGTTGCAGGACATCGTTGGCGCGACCGGACCGCATGCCGAGCACGCCGAGGCACTGATGCTGTTCGGTCAGTTCGTCGGCGGCTGGGACGTCGAGTCACATCAGTACGCGCCCGACGGCGCGGAGCGCACGCTACGCGGCGAGTGGTACTTCTTTTGGGCGCTCGAAGGTCGAGCGATCCAAGACGTGATCGTGGCGCCTCGGCGGGAGGCGCGCCGCGCCGATCGCTGGAAGATGGGCGAGTACGGGACCACGATCCGCTTCTACCGGCCCGCCGATGACACATGGGACATCACGTTCATCAGTCCGCCGAACGATCAGGTGCATCGGCTCGTGGGCAGGAAGGTCGGTCACGAGATCGTCCTTGAGGGCACGACGCCCGACGGACGAGCGGAGCGCTGGCGCTTCTACGACATCACAGCCGGCCGCTGCCGTTGGCGCGGTGAGCTCGCACTCGCCGACGGTTCGTGGTTCGTCGAGGAGGAGATGATCCTCACGCGCCGCTCGCCGTGAGGGCGCGCCAAGCGCGGGGTGCCGCATCGAGGCGCCTGCTCCGTGGGCGGCGGCGGGTCCACCCCTGCCGTTCGAAGGCGCGCGCGACCTCAGCGCCGAGCGCCCCGCCCAGGTGCGGCCGGCGCTCCGTCCAATCAAGGCAGCGGAACGCGAAGCGCCGCCGGCTCCGGGGAAGGCGACCCAGGGCGACCCCGAGCCGGCCGAACACCTCGTTCGCGTGCGGCCCGAGGCGCAGCACGCCCGACCGGTGCTCGTCGACGATCGCCCCCGACTCGGTCAGTCGATCGAAGAGGGCCACCCCGAGCCGGCCAGCCAAGTGGTCGTAGCAGGTCCGGGCCTCGGCGAGCTCGGCCCGGCGCGCGGCCGGGGGTGGGCCCGCGAGAGAGGACAGCACCTCGACGAGCTGCGCGACGGCCGGGCCGGCGAGCGCGTATTCGATCAATCGACCTCGTCGCCGCGAGCCGACGAGTCCGGCGGCTCTCAGCAGCGACAGGTGATTGGAGACGTTGGACTGTCCGGCCTTCAGCCGTCGAACGAGCTCGCTGACCGCGGCCGGACCGGCGATGAGCTCCTGCAGCAAACGCAGCCGGACCGGGTCCCCGATCGCGGCTGTGACCACCGCCGCGCGGCTCGGCACCTACGTGGTCCGAGGTGGCGCGGCGGTCTTCGTCGCGGCCGGCCGGGAAGCATATGCGTCGGTCGCGTCCGCGAGGTGTCGGGCGATCGCGCGGAGGCTCCACTCCTCGCCGGCGTCAGCATCCCAGTCGTCGCGCAGAGCCCGCAGGCGGACGGCCAAGATCTGCGCCAGTCGACGGATGCGAGCGGTGGCTTCGTCGAGATCGTGCTCCGTGAAGCGAGCCCAGTCCGACTCGAGCGTCACCGATCGGCCGCGCCACAGATCCTCGACCGCGGATTCGCCAGCCACGCGGCATTCGATCTGGGCGATGTGGTCGACCAGGTGATCGGTGATCCGCCGCAACGACTTGTGCGGCGTCCACGCGTTGCCCAGCGAGAGGACCGCGGACCCGTTCCAACCGATCCAGCTGGCGGCTCGGGCGAGCGCATCCTCGGTGGCGATGAGCACGAGCTCGTCGGGCGTCGGATGATCGGGATCAGTGACCGCGATGGCGCGACGCGCCCGCGGAGGCTCGTCACAACCGCAAGTGAGACACACGTTCCGACCTCCTGACGCCGGGGGGGGAGAATATAACAGTGATTGCTGATATGTGGAAGCGATGGCGGGTCGAGGGCGGCGAAGTGCTGCGGCAGCTGGTTCTGGATCCCGCGCGCGACTACCAGCGGCGGTCGGCGTGATGTCTCCGATGTCTCGACACATGACAGTGACGGTCGTGCGCTCGGCCGCGAAGGACAAGATCGCGTACGACCACTCGGGCCGGTACGCCGCCTTCGGGTTCTGAGGGAGTACGGGCCCTAACGAGGCTCCCGGGATTAACTTCTCGCTTTCGGGGTCCGTGATTGGCGGGGTGGGACTGACTCCGAGAAGAACGTCAGAAAGTACTCGAACTCATTCGGTTCGATCTTGTGTCGAACAAGCGGCGCAAGAACTTTCAAATGCCCACGCTTCAGCGGCCAAGCTCGGCTCCGAAGTTGCCGCACATCGACATCCAGAAGCTCGGCTATTGCTCCATCGCTGAGCTGCGAGGGAACTTTGTATTCATCCACAAGCCGATCTCCGTGTCGTTCATAGGCTTCCAGCCACCACACTTTTGCGAAACGCCCCACCTTTCGACCCTTCTCGGGCCGCACACTGCGCTACGACTCGCGTCTGCAACCACATCGGCCTGGGCATGCGCCACCGCGGCAAGTCCACCGTTCTGTTCGTCGCCGACCGTGCGGTGCGGATCGTCGATGCCGACGGCGAGCTGTTGCGGGAGCTGATCCTCGATCCGACACGCGACTACCAGCGTCAGTCGGCCTGATGTCTACGATGTCCTGAGACATCGTCTCCGATGTCTCGACACATCACACAGTGGAGCTGGGGGGATTCGAACCCCCGACCTCTTGAGTGCGATTCAAGCGCTCTCCCAGCTGAGCTACAGCCCCGCACGGCGGAGCCGCGACACCGCGTACCTGTGTCGCATTCGTAAGACTACCGAAAAGGACGGACGGAGAATAGGAGGATGCTCGCGGCGCGCTACGCGATACGCACGACCACGGGCGCGTCGCCCCAGAGGCGCTCCAACCGGTAGAGCTGTCGCTCCTCCGGCACGAACGCGTGGACGACGACGTCGCCGAGATCGATGAGCACCCAGCGTCCGGCGGCGTAGCCCTCGACCCCGAAAGGCACGCGGCCCGCGGCGATCGCCTTCTCGCGGACGCCGTCGGCGATCGCCTGCACCTGCCGCTCGCTCCGACCGCTGCAGATGACGAAGAGGTCGGCGATCGTCGTGATCTCGGAGACGTTGAGCACGAGGATGTCCTCGGCCTTCTTGTCCTCCGCCGCCTCGACGACGAGATCGGCCATGGCGCGCGGTGAGAGCTCGCTCACCGGTAGAGGGAGTGTTCCTCGATGTAACGCAGTGCGGCCTCAGGGACAAGGTACCGCAGCGACCGGCCTCGCGCCGCTCGCGCGCGGAGCTCCCGCGAGCTGATGTCGAGGAGCGGCGCATCGAGTCGGCGCACGCCCGGCGGCACGCCCGGCGCTCCGGGTCGCGCGGCGACGAGGATGATGGCGAGCGAGCGGATGCGGTCCGGCTCGCGCCAGCGCGCGAAGTCGGCGATCGCGTCACTGCCGAGGATGAGGTAGAGCTCGCCCTCGCCGCGCAGCGCGGCGAGCGTGTCGACGGTGAACGACGGGCCCTCCCGGTCGAGCTCCAAGCGCGACGCCGCGAATCGCGGCTCGTCGCGCAGGGCGGCCTCGAGCATGGCGAGGCGGTCCGCCGCGCCCGCCTGCGGCTCGCGCCCTTTGAGCGGAGAGCGTCTGGCGGGCACGAACAGGACGCGATCGAGCGGGATCTCCTCGAGCGCCGCGTTCGCGATCGCGAGATGCCCCACATGGACGGGGTCGAACGTCCCGCCGAAGACCCCCACGCGGCTCACCGGTCGCGCCGCCGAACGCGAGCGAGAGAGCCGGACCCGAAGGCCGAGGTCACTGCGCGGGCGCCTCTTTCCACTCGAGCTCGCGCGCGCCGATCCGCACGGTGTCGCCCTCGCGAACGCCCAGGGCGCGGAGCTTGCGCTCGACGCCGCTCCGCGCGAGCTGGCGGTGGAAGTACGCGGTCGCGTCGGCGCTCTCCCAATCGATGCCCGCCGCGAGGCGCTCGACGCGATCGCCGCTCACCCGGAAGCCGTCGCGCTCGCGCACCACGTGGAAGTCCTGCGCGCCGCCGGCGAACGCGATCCGCCGCTCGGAGACGGTGGTCGCCGCGGGAGCGGGACGGGGCGGGCAGAGCGTAAAGATGCGCCGTTCGAGATCGAGGACGCCGGCGCGCGTCGCCGCCGAGATCGCGATCGGCTCGCGGCCGGTCGACCGCAGCGCCGCCTCGAGCGCGGGCAGTGCCGCTGCGGCCTCGGGAAGGTCGCGCTTGTTGAGCGCGAAGATCCGCGGTCGCTCCGCGAGCCCGTGCCCGTAAGCGGCGAGCTCCGCGTCGATCGTCGCGATGTCAGCGAGCGGGTCGGGCCGCGCTGCGTCGACGACGTGCACGAGGAGACGTGTCCGCTCGACATGGCGCAGGAACTCCTCGCCGAGGCCCAGGCCGCGGCTCGCGCCCTCGATGAGCCCGGGGATGTCGGCGACGACGAGCTCTCTATCGTCGAACCGCGCGACGCCGAGGTTGGGGACGAGCGTGGTGAATGGGTAGTCGGCGATCTTCGGTCGCGCGCTCGTGA
>Ga0209161_10003463_pt1 | contig 12739 bp, 14 predicted proteins | sample GraSoiAngelo_155_FD_186169 | JGI IMG/M metagenome (GOLD analysis project Ga0209161, IMG submission 186169) | Grasslands soil microbial communities from the Angelo Coastal Reserve, California, USA - 14_1009_13_30cm (SPAdes) (version 2) | ecosystem: Environmental > Terrestrial > Soil > Grasslands...
TCGCGAGGGTGGGAAGGTTCTGCGACTTCGAAGACCGGGACAGCGCGTATTCACTTTGCGCATCGGAGAGCCATGCGCTCGTGCCGTCGTTCATCATCACGTGCCACTCGTTCCAGCCACCTTGATCGTACTCATAAAGGATGCGGCCAACCACCACGAACGCTTGATGGCCGTATTGGCCTTCGGTATTAACCTGCAGGGGTGAGTTGTCCGGCGGGAGATCGGCCACCTGGCCGACTTTTTTCAGGTGCACATCCGTGCGGACCAGGATGCTCTTGCAAAACTGACATACCGTCTGCACGCTGCTGGACCAGCGAAAAACGATCTTGGCGCCGCAATTCGGGCAGTTGGCAATCGGCTGGGTCATCGCAAATGACCCACCGGGCCGGCAGCACGAAGATGCGCCTCAGTCACTGGCAACCTGCTTCCAGTGGGATTGGTAGGGTCTCTCCAGCCGGCGCACTGCAACGGAATCCGCACAAAAGAGTTGCCGCAGAACAGTCTCGAAATCCCCCTCCGCGCGCGGAACACAGCAGAACAGATTCAGACAGAGCGAGCCGTGCTCCGGAAACGTGTGACACGCGAGGTGCGACTCCGCGAGAAGACCCAGGCCGGTGATCCCGCCGGTGCCGGGAAACTGATGCCACTGGGTCTCCTCGACGGGCCGCAGTCTCATCTCCCGGATGATGCGGTGAAACAATTCCTGTAAGACGGCAGTATCACGCAGCGACTGCGCCGAGCATCCGAAGGCTTCGATAACCCACTCGATTCCGCTCATGGCCGGCGGTGCCACTATACTTGGGGCTTCCCGCATTCCGGACAGAATTTGGCGCTGCGGGGGATGGGTTTGCCGCATTCGCTGCAGAACTTGGTTTCGGCGGCGGGGGTTCCGGGCGCCGCCCCACCGGACGGCGCCGAAGTCGATTTCTTCACCGCCTCCATCATGGCCTGGCCCATGGCCACGCCCGCGCCGAGACCCGCGCCTATTCCTACCGCGCCACCGCCTTCATTTGCGGCCGCGATGGGGATGGACTGCGCCACCTGATATTGCGTGTACTTGCCCATGTCACCGAGCATGTTCATGCTGATGCGCTGGTCGAGCACTTTCTGCAATTCGTCCGGAAGCGAAAGGTTTTCGACCACGAAGGTGTCCAGGGTGAGTCCGTATTCCGTGAAGGCCGGTTTGAGGGTCTCGCTGATCTTTTCGGCAAGCGCGCCTTGATTCGCGGCCATATCGAGGAAGGGCACCTGGCTGGCGGCAAACGCGTCGGTCATCTTCGCGATTATGGTGTTACGCAACTGGCCTTCGAGATCCGCGACGCGATAGAGGTCGCGTGTGCCGCTGATCTTGCTGTAGAACGATTTGGCATCGCTCAGGTGATAGGAGTAAATGCCAAAGCCGCGAAGACGAATGGCTCCGAATTCCTTGTCGCGGATGGAGATGGGATTCTGCGTGCCCCAGTGTTGGTCGGTCTGCATTCGCGCGGAAAAGAAATACACATCGGACTTGAAAGGCGACTTGAACGCTTTGTCCCAGTTCCTTAGATAAGTCAGGATAGGCAGGGTTTCGGTAGTCAGGGTGTAAAGTCCCGGGCCAAAAATGTCCGCAACCTTCCCTTCATTCACAAAAATCGCGGCTTGCGAATCTCGAACGGTCAGCTTGCCGCCGTTCTGGATCTCGCGATCCTGCATGGGGTAGCGATAGGCCAGGATGCCTTCTTCCGGTTCAACCCACTCGATGACGTCGATAAATTGTTTGGTGATGAAGTCGCGAAGGCTCATGAGAGGCCTCTCTTCCGGCACGAATCGTGAGCAAGAATTACGGCCGGTGAAAGCGATGCTACGGTGCGGCTCGCGGTCCTGTCAATGGTTGGCATGAGAATACCATTGCGCGCATATAGCCAGGTGCAAGCTGCTAGAAAACACTCTGCCGAACCCCCAAGAAACACAAGGAGATAGGCACCGGGCTTGGATTGCAGCGGTATTACAAAATCTTTCAACATTCCACATCCTCGGCCGTGAGCACCACGGATCCTTATTTCATGGAGGTCCGGCCGTCGGTACTCGCCGTCTGGTATGTTTATTATGCCCTTCGTGCCGGTCCGCGTCGCTTAGCGGCCGAGCAGGACCCGGGGTGCAACGAGAGGTCTCCCTGAATGCTGGATGCTCCGAACTCTGAGACTTGGGTGATTGGCGTCGATGTCGGCGGCACAAAAGTGGCAGCTGGTTTCGTCGATCGGCAAGGTGAAATCCTTTTTCACACGCGCACGGCGATGAATCCGGCGGGTAGCGCTGCCGAAGGGCTCGCCGCCGTGACGTCCGCGATCGATGCCTTGCTGAAGATGGCACCCGAGTCGCGCGGCACGGCCGAGCGTATCGGGATCTGTGCTCCTGGGCCGCTCGATCCCCGCACCGGGGTGGTGCTGAATCCTCCCAACATGCCGTGCTGGCGAGATTTTCCTCTGGCGGCGGAAATCTCTGGCCGTTATGGCGGCTCCGTCAAAATCGACAACGATGCAAACGCCGCCGGGCTTGCGGAAGGATTGTGGGGCGCGGGCCGTGGCTACCAGAATGTGTTTTACGCGTGCATCGGCACGGGCATCGGGACCGGCATTCTTCTTGACGGGCGCATCTACCACGGGCGCACCGGGGCGGCGGCCGAAGGCGGGCACGTCAGCATCGATTACAACGGACCCCGCTGCAATTGCGGCAAGAACGGCTGTATCGAAGTGCTGGCGTCGGGCACCGCGATCGGCAAGAAGGCGCGCGCCAGGCTAGCCGGAGGAATGGGACGTAAGTCGGCCATGCTGGACTTGGCTGGCGGGGACCTCAACTTGGTCAGCAGCGAGGTGGTGGCGCAGGCATACGCCGCGGGTGACCCGCTGGCCAAGGAAATCCTGTTTGAAACCGTCGATCTGCTGTCCCTGTGGCTGGGAAACATCGTGGACCTTCTCGAACCCGATGTCATGATCATGGGCGGCGGGGTGGCCGCCATGCTGAGTCCCTTCTTCGATGAAATCCGCAATCGCCTCCCAGCCTGCTGCGTGAATTCGCGTTGTCTCGAAATTCCCCTGGTGACGGCTCGCTACGGCGTGAACGCGGGGATCGCCGGCGGCGCGGCCCTTTGTGCCCATTAGGCATGGAGCCAGTAGGAATCCCCTTCCTTCAGGTAGGGGAGGTTGTCAACCTCGAATTTGACAACCTCGAATTTGACAAACGCAGGATCCCGAGGCAAAATCTCCATGGCGAATAAAAAGCGAATATTGTTCCCTTCCTCCACCTCGCCCAAACACCATGCACTCGAAATCTGCCGCCCTGCGCCTCTATGTTGAGTCCGCTCTTGCCGGACGCATGGCGTCACCGTTCTGCCCGCCTCCATCGGAGCCGCCTCGCACGGTCCCTGCGGGAATCCCGGTTCTAGATGCAGTCACAGGCGGCTTGCCGCGGGGCGGTCTCACGGAGATCTATGGCCCTTCTTTTTCAGGAAAAACTTCGTTTCTGCAATCTGCTCTGGCTACCCGCACGGCGAGTTCGGAAGTGTGCGCCCTGATCGATGCGCACGACTCCTTTGATCCTGCCGGCGCCGAATCCGCAGGCGTTGCCCTGCGCCAGTTGCTCTGGATTCGCTGCAAAACCCTCGACCACGCGTTCCGTTCCGTCGATGTTCTTCTTCACGGCGGCGGATTCGGCATGGTGGCCATGGACTTAAGTGACGCCCCGGCGCGTCTGGTTCGCCAAATTCCGCTAAACATATGGTTCCGGCTGCGGCGCACCGTCGAAAACACTTCCACGATTCTCTTGGTGCTCTCGCAGGAATCGAACGCGAAAACATGCGCCTCTCTGGTCCTGCGTCTTGAAAAAGAAGCCGCCGCCTGGTCGCTCGAGGAGCGTTCCTTGCCGTCGCCCGCTCTTCACACCCCAGCCTGCTTGCTCGACGGCTGGGCGTCAACCGGCGAAGTTATTCGCTCCCGTGCGCGGCCGAAGAATCTCCATTTCCTCAGCCACCCCGCAATTCCGGAAAGCAAAGACCTCGTTCGTTTTGACCTGCGAATGAAAGAGGCCCGGTCGCTTTTCTCGGAGGAAGAAAGGATAACCGACCCTGGTTGAGCTTTCCCCAGTTCTCGGCGAGCCATGGCGGTCATTTATGTCCTTTGCAGCGATTTTCGTTCCCAATTTTACATTTCAGGCCATCGCGCGCGGTGAACCGGAACTGCGGATCGAACCCGTCGCCGTCATCGAAGGACAACCGCCGACCTACCGCGTCGCCGCGCTAAACCGGCTAGCGGAGAAATTAGGCGTGACCGTCGGAATGACCAAGGCCAACGTCGAACAATTCCCGCAAGTTCAAATCCGCAACCGCAGCAAGACCCAGGAAGAGATGGGGCACCAGGCTCTCCTTGACGCGGCATGGTCGATCTCGTCGCGCGTGGAAGACGCAGGGCGTGACACCTTGCTCCTGGATTTGTCTGGCCTGTCACGGCTATTCGGCGGGCAGGAGCAGATAGCTCATCGAATCCTTTGCCGAACTTCCGAATTGGGAATGGATGTTCACATCGCGGTATCCGCGAACGTAGAGACGGCCCGAATTGTGGCGCGCGCGTTGTTCGGAATAACGGTGGTGCCGGACGGACGGGAAGCCCGATTTCTCGAATCCTTGCCGGTCGCCATGCTTTCTCCCAGCCCGCAACTGGCGGAAATCTTCGAACGCTGGGGCGTGAGCACCTGCAAGTCTCTCGCTTCGCTGCCGGTGCTTGACCTTTCCGAACGTGCCGGACAAGAAGGCGTTCATTTACACGCTCTGGCGGGTGGAAGAGCAACCCGCCCTCTTCTCATCGTTCAGCCCACGGATTGTTTTGAGGAATGCTTTGAATTGGAAGATGCGGTCGACAATCTCGAGCCCCTTTCGTTTCTACTGGGCAGACTCCTTCAACAGGTGTGCGTCCGTATCTCCGCGCGGGGCCTGGCCATCGGCGCGATCCACGTAACTTTTGAGCTGCAAACCGCGTTCGAGAGCACCGTCCTTTTCTCACCAGACGCTATTAGCGCAAGGAAATCACCGAGAACCTTTTCCTGCACCTTGCAATTACCTGTTCCCTCCCAGGATTCCACGCTGCTCTTGAAACTTCTGCGGCTTCGCCTGCAAGCAAAACCGCCCGGCGCCCCGGTGAGGAAAATCCACTTGCTCGCAGAGCCGGGTCGTTCCCGTGCGACTCAGAGTGGCCTGTTCGTTCCTGCTTCGCCCGACCCGCAAAAGCTAGAGCTCACGCTCGCCCGCATCGCCACTGTCGTCGGAGAAGGAAATGTCGGATCGCCGCACTTGCTTGACACCCACCGTCCCGATGCCTTTCACATGCAGAAATTCTTCGTCCCGCCGGCGACGCCTCCCCATCGAGGACCGCGAAGCGGCGCACAAACGGCATTTCGCGTTTTCCGGCCTGCGCTTCCTGCGTGGGTCCAGTTGCAGAAAAAAGTCCCGGCGCGCGTCGCTTTTCAGGGAATGCTGGGCACGGTCATTCGTGCCTCCGGGCCCTGGCGCAGCTCGGGAGATTGGTGGGAAGACCAGTCTTGGCAGGAAGATGCCTGGGACGTGGAGATTCAATTCACCTCCGAATCCAGGACCGTGGAAGGCCTCTATCGCGTTTCTTTCGACCTTCGTTTCGAAAAGTGGTGGGTGCGCGGAGTCTATGATTGATGTATGTCGAACTCCATGCTCGCTCCGCTTTCAGCTTTCTCGAAGGCGCTTCGACTCCCGAGGCGCTGATTGCGGCATGCGCCGCCTACGGTATGCCATCCATGGCGCTGCTTGACCGCGATGGGCTGTATGGCGCACCGCGGTTCTATCTCGCGGCAAAAAAAGCGGGCCTGCAGGCACACATCGGCGCGGAAGTCAGTTGCCTGGGCGGATGGCGCTACCCTTTGCTCGTCGCCATGCCGCAGGGATATCACAATCTCTGTTGCCTGATCACGCGCATGAAACTGCGTTCGAAAAAAGGCCAAGGCGCAATCGAAGCGCGAGAGTTGGAAGAATTTAGCAGCGGATTGATTTGTCTGACAGGCGGTAGAGAAGGCCCACTCGCCCATGCGCTGCGCGCTGGAGGAAAGGCGAAAGCGAAAAAGTGTCTTGAAGAACTATGCGCGACATTCGGCAAACACAACGTCTACGTGGAACTGCAGCGGCATTTTTCGATTGAAGAAGAACGCCGCAACCAGACGGCCATCGAACTCGCTGGCAGCATGCACCTTCCGCTTCTCGCGACCAACGGCGTCTGCCACGTCGCTCCGCAAGACCGAGAACTCTTGGATGTCTTCACCTGCATTCGCCATCATCGTGTGCTTTCAAACGCCGGAGGCCTGCTCTCCGCCAACAGCGAACGCTATTTCAAGTCCTCGGCGCAGATGGCCATGCTTTTTGCAGACCTGCCCGAAGCCATCCGGAACACCGAAGTGCTGGCCTCGCGCTTGCTGTTTACCCTGAAGGATCTGGGCTACCAGTTTCCCAGCTATCCGACGCCCAACAACGAATCGCAAATCGCCTTTCTTCGCAAACGCACGCTGGAAGGCATGATCCAGCGCTATGGCGCAAATGATCAGAACGCTTCCCGGCAAATCGAGCACGAATTGTCGGTGATCCAAAAACTCGACCTCGCCGGCTATTTCCTCATCGTCTGGGACATCGTTCGCTTCTGCCGGGAAAAGAACATTCTCGTGCAAGGCCGAGGTTCCGCGGCCAACAGCGCGGTCTGTTATTCCCTGGGAATCACCGCCGTCGATCCCGTGGGAATGAATCTTCTCTTTGAACGGTTCCTTTCCGAACAACGCGGGGAATGGCCGGACATTGATCTCGACCTCCCGAGTGGCGACCAGCGGGAACGGGTGATCCAATATGTCTACGAACGCTACGGAAAGCTGGGAGCGGCGATGACCGCGAACGTCATCACCTATCGCGGCAAGTCCGCCGCTCGCGAAGTTGGAAAAGTCCTTTCCTTCGACTCTGAAACTCTGGACCGCCTGGCCAGTCTCGTGAGCGCCTGGGAATACACGGATTCCAAGGACACGCTCACGCGGCAGTTTCAAGATGCAGGTCTGGACCTCGGGCAGCATCGCATTGGCAAGTTTTTTGAGCTCTGCCAAAAAGTGCAGGATTTGCCGCGGCACCTCGGCCAGCATTCGGGAGGCATGGTCGTTTGCCAGGGACAGCTCAATTCCGTCGTTCCTCTAGAGCCCGCTACTATGCCCGGCCGCGTGGTCGTGCAGTGGGACAAAGAAGACTGCGCCGACATGGGCATCGTCAAAGTGGATCTTCTTGGTCTGGGGATGATGGCGGTACTAGAAGATTCGCTGCAGCTTATCCGACGTCACCACGGTGAGGAAATCGATTTGGGCCATCTGCCTCAGAACGACCCTGCGGTGTACTCCGCCCTCGAACGCGCCGATACCATTGGCTTATTTCAAGTGGAAAGCCGCGCGCAGATGTCCTGCCTCCCGCGGCTCAAACCGAAATGTTTCTACGACATCGTGGTGCAAGTAGCCATCATCCGGCCCGGTCCGATTGTCGGAAAAATGGTTCACCCCTACCTGAACCGCCGCCAGGGACGCGAACCAGCGGTGAGCCTCCATCCTCTTCTCGAATCCACTCTGTCGCGAACGCTCGGAGTGCCGCTGTTTCAGGAACAGCTCTTACGCATCGCCATGATCGCGGCTGGATTCTCTGGTGGCGAAGCCGAGGAACTTCGCCGCGCGTTCGGATTCAAACGCTCCGAAGCGCGGATGAAAGAAGTCGAAATCAAACTGCGACGGGGCATGGAAGCGAAAGGAATCACGGGTGAAACGCAGGACCGCATCATTCAGGCCATTACCTCCTTTGCGCTGTACGGATTTCCTGAATCGCACGCTGCCAGCTTTGCGCTCATCGCCTACGCCAGTGCGTTTCTGAAATGCCACTACCTCGCCGCGTTCACCGCCGCCATGTTGAACAACCAGCCGATGGGCTTCTACCAGCCCGCGACCTTAATAAAGGATGCGCAGCGCCACGGTCTCCAATTCAAGCCCATCGACGTGACGTGCTCCGACTGGGATTGCACACTGGAGGAAGGCTCCCAAGGCTTGCGCGTACGCATCGGACTTCGGTATGTGAAGACCCTAAGCAAGGAAACGGCTCTGGAAATCGTCGCGCAGCGCGATGCCAGGCCTCTTGCTTCGATCGAGGACTTGAAACAACGCGTTCCTCAAATTCAAAAAGACGAATTCCGGGCCCTTGCGAGTGTGGGTGCGTTGAATTTCATTTCCGGCAAAGCGCCTGTTCATCGCCGCACCGCTTTGTGGCAGGTGGAAAGCGCAAGCCGGCCTTCCGGCCCGTTGTTCAAAGCTCAGCAGAAAGACGCAGACGCCGAAGGTTCCTCCTTTTCGTCGCCCCTCGAGCCCATGAATCGCGAGGAGCGGATCACCGCTGATTTTCGCGGGACGGCAATCACTCTGGGGGCCCATCCGCTCGCGCAACACCGCTCCCGCCTCGATCGCCAAGGAGTTGTGCTGTGCTCAAGATTGGCGTCCTTGCCGGACGGCACATTCGTGTCCGTGGCCGGTGCCGTCATCGCTCGCCAACGCCCCGGCACTGCCAAAGGGTTTGTGTTTCTCAGTCTTGAGGATGAAACCGGCATCGCCAACATCATCATCGCGCCGCCGCTTTTCGAAAAGGAACACACCACGGTAGTGCACCAGTCTTTCCTCATCGTCAGGGGCACACTGCAAAACCAGGACGGAGTTATTTCCGTGAAAGCCGGTCGGATTGAGCCATTCGTTTTTCTGCAAACGAAAATGTCCTCTCACGACTTTCATTGACTCTTTTAGGAGCGGCGAACGATCTAGGCAGAAACACCTCGCCGAGCTTCAATAGCTACCTCGTCCATCGGCACGTTCTCTCGGCGCTCGCCGCCCATCGGCGACAGTTTATATGCGGCGTGCGCTGCCCCCGCGACGACGACCACCAGGACGTTCTAAGGCATTCCACGCGATAGTGAAATGTTCGAGCCTTCGTCGTTGGCAAAGCTCCTCCTGACCATGGATACTTGCTGGATGCGTTTCCGTCAAAGACGGCATCAGCTTGACAGCCCAATCACGGACCAACGCGAAGCGCACGGGTGATCCGATTCCGCATTTCCGGCTCGGACGCTACGTACGCTTCCCGTGGGGTGGCGACGAACTCCGCGAGTGGCTGGATCATCAGCTGGTGAGTGCGAACAGGGCAGGTCATTAAGGAGGACTCGTCCGATATCGTGTACGCGTGCGGCAGGACGACGGATCGACCAGATTCCAGCAGAAGGCAAAGAAACTGGTAAAGGTTGCAGGATTATCCGCTCGCTTTTTTTCAGGGATACACATTCATTAAGTCCTGTTGGGACGATGGGCGATGGTTAGCCCAAACCCACTGATTTCAGGGTTGCGCGGAGGTCCTTCATAAGCAGCATGAGTTGTTTGGGATCAAGTGGTGAGGCTGCAAATCCGAATTTTCTGTAGAAGGTCACAGCCTCTTCATCTATGGCGTGAACCAATATCGCCCTAGCGCCAATCGCATCGGATGCGGTCATAGCTCGCGACAAGGCGTCAACCAGAATGGTCCTGCCAAGGCCCGCTCCGTGTTCAGTGCGGTCAACCGCGAGACGCGCAAGCAAAATGACGCCAATCGGATGTTTTGCGAGTCCTTTTGCGATGCGAGCCGGTGACTCTTCCCTGCGGACTGAGCCTGCTGAAAGAGAGTAATAGCCGACAACCCTGCCAGCGCGATGAAGGACGTAGGTGCGAGCTGAATCATTCTGTTGGTTTGTGAGGGCGAATCGGCGGAGCCAATCATTAAGAGAAGATTTTCCGCAGTCGAATGATGAAAGGTCATGATCCTGCGTCAGCTTTTCAATGACGGAAAGAGGTTCTCTATTTTGGTTCGGAGAACTGCTCGTCACTTCCGAGACCCGCGCCCAAGAACGGCAGTCTTAGAAAAAAGGCGCGCTAACTCCGGTTTTGTCTGAGCCGGTCTGTCGAGAGCCTCGACAAACACCTTCCACTGTTTAGGAGAGACGACGAACTCACGTTTGTCGGCAAGGACGTGTTCTGCTTGCAAACAGGCACTATCCAGGATGAAATCTGTCACGCTAAGGCCAGTCGTCTCGGCGCCAGTACGAATGAGTTTTTCTTGACGGTCCGTGGCGCGGAGATTAATGCGCCTAGCTCTGATCGTTCTAGAATGCGATACTCCCACAGCTCCCTCGCAGCTATAATGTACGTACATTGTATGTCATAAGTTTGGATCCGTCAAGAGTTCATGAAAACGCCTCAGTGATTCCGCGTTGGTGCTTGACTCCAGCTGAACGGTCATGCGCGTACACCAGACTGTTGGTATCGACGAAGCACTTATCGCTCATGGAGTTCATCCCGTGAGCGAGGGGGTTTCCAGCGCAAGTTAAAACCCCTCCGAAGACGGGCCAAGGCACTCCTGCGCGCCTGATGATACCCCTTGCGCTCGCGCACTGCCTGCTCCAACCGGGTAGCAAGCAAGGCACTAATGGAGGTGCCTTCCTCGGCAGCGAGAATACGAGCTTCCCGCAAAAGTTCCGCTTCGATTTTCAATGTAACATTGGTCTTCATATTTGCACCTATTCACGTGCAGCAGTATTTTGCGTGCTTAGCTCCCGGAGATCAACGGCAAGCGCAGCCCGCCGTGAGTTGCTGATTGTGGTCCTCGACTCACCGAGCAGTTTCGAAAGCGAACTCGCTGCACTGGGAGGTGTCGAAGTCATTCGCGATCTGAAGAAAGCGAAACAGGTTTTCCCTGGCGTTCGTGACCACCCTGGAACGGATCGATGCCCTGGCACCCAAGCTCGCCCCTAAGGCGGAAGGCGACGCCATCGTTCGTAAGCACTGCTGGGGCCAGCGGAAACCACCCCCCTTGTGGACACAATCTTTGTGTCCATAAAGACCATCGTGCTTACCTACCCACACTCTGGCGAAACGGCTGTGGATTGACACTTACGATCCTCTGACCATGGCGCATCCTTAAAATCCTTAACGCTCTGTGCAACAGGTTGCCAATAAGTGTAGTAGAATCAACGTGGAGGAGTGGCAGAGTGGTTGAATGCGACGGTCTTGAAAACCACTCGGTAGTACTACCATTCTAATCTTTTCAATAACTTATGCTACGTTCTAGTACCTATCTTAGGCACCAAAAGGCCAGAATTTGAAGGCAAATGTGCAACAGGTTGCTCGAACCTCATTCGATGCTTACTAAGCCCCTTGCTACCTGGGCGATGGATAAATCAAGATTTAGCTTGACTTCTCATGGGGCAGGTTTAACATAAGGCGTATTGGAGGGTGATCCCGTGCCATCCACCACGACGAAAAAGTTCACTCCTGAAATTGATGCGCAGCTGTACGAGGAGATGGTTGCGGTTGCCAAGCAGAACGGACAGCCACAGCGCTACGTGCTGGAGCGTGCATTGGAGTTCTACCTCCACAATGTGGTTCCTTCCCATCGCTTAGTCCGTCCGGAGGTGCTGGAAGCTTCCCGCCGCTCCAACGAGCAGTACCGGAAGTTGTACGAGAAGCTGGCCCACACCAAGTAAATGGCCCAGCGCGTCTACCTCACGGTAGCCGAAGTCCTAGCCATTCATCATCGGCAGATCGAAACCTACGGCGGTTCCCACGGCCTGAGAGATGTACGGGCTTTGGAGGCCGCCGTTTTCCGCCCTCAAACTGGCTATTACAACAACCCGGCAGAAGAGGCCGCGGCCCTGATGGAGTCGCTGGCGAATAATCACCCCTTCCTCGACGGTAACAAGCGCGTCGCATTCGATGCCACTCACACCTTCCTACTGATGAACGGCTTCACCATCGAAGCAGATCCCGTAGAGACTTACGTTTTCATGGTCGACGCGATTGCCGAAGGCAGGTTTCGCTTTTCCGTGATCCTCGATTGGCTCAACGGCCACATCAAAGCTCTATAGCTCCTCGGTTGACCCTCTCGACATTCTACGTTGCGTGCGAGGGAGCCACTTTTGACGAGCCATCCGTCAAGGCTTGTAACCCAGCAGGGTGCAACGATCTTGGCTCTGGGAAGGTTGGATGCTAATTCGGTCGCTGTGGGCCCCACCTAATGCTCTTACCGGGGAACGCGTCAAATCCTGCGTCGAAACTCGCGATCTGGCGGATTCCATTTTGTTATAATCATCATCAGGGCATGCGGATCTGTGAGTCCCAGAGCGGAACGGGTTTCGAAGTTGTGGGCGCGAATTTCGATGACTTGCCTCTCCGCCCGACTCTCAAGTTTAATGAACACGTTGAACGAACTCGTCGATATTGCTTTTGATCGCGTGGTAGGTTGAAAACAGCTCATGTGTGGTTGCCGCGGCCTTTGCGAGCTCTCGTTCCGGAAACTTCTTAATTCTTAACCGTTCTGAAGGATCCGATGCCGACAGTCAGCCGATTCGTTATTTGGGAAAGGCCTCCCGATTTCCGCAAGACCCATCCGAAACTAGCGAGCGTGCTTGGCGAAGTCGGCATCGAATCGCTCGACAGGGTCCATGGCCGAGAGCCTTCGTTTCTGGGACGAGATGTTTCGGAAATCGAGCGGCTCCTTGTAAGCTCAAGTCTCGGCATGCTAGCTCACGCATGGTGGCCACCAGGAGAAGCCACGCCGGACTGCATACTCGATCAAAGCGTGGAGGTTCTCGAACTCAACGCACGATCGAGCACC
>Ga0209161_10003469_pt1 | contig 12734 bp, 12 predicted proteins | sample GraSoiAngelo_155_FD_186169 | JGI IMG/M metagenome (GOLD analysis project Ga0209161, IMG submission 186169) | Grasslands soil microbial communities from the Angelo Coastal Reserve, California, USA - 14_1009_13_30cm (SPAdes) (version 2) | ecosystem: Environmental > Terrestrial > Soil > Grasslands...
CGCCGCCGAGCATCACTCCAGGCGATGCGCCGGAGGCCCGGTTCGGTGCCGCCATGGCCTACGACGAGGCAAACGAAACGAGCGTCCTGTTCGGGGGCCAGGGTCAATCCGCGTATCTGAGTGACACGTGGACGTGGAACGGGCAGCGCTGGCTGCAGCAACGCCCCACCGTTTCTCCACCACCCCGCTCCGGCGCGGGCATGGTCTATAGCGCCGCCACCAAAACCGTCGTCCTGTTCGGCGGCACCGGCTTGGTGAGCGCCTACGAGATTGGCGCGCTCTCAGATACGTGGACCTGGAACGGGAAGACCTGGACGCAACAGCATCCAACCGTCACACCCCCACCTCGGCATGGATTCAGCATGGCCGACGACAAAGCGACGCACGATGTCGTCCTGTTCGGTGGCGATAGCGGAACTCGGGTTCCAGTTCTCCTGAATGACACATGGGTGTGGAATAGCACCAACTGGAGCCTGCGACGGCAGGCCCGCTCGCCTGCCGGCCGCGTTGACGCCAGTTTGGCCTACAGCGCCGCCGCCCAGGAACTGGTCCTGTTTGGAGGTGCGAATGGTATGGCGCTCGGGGACACCTGGGCCTGGACGGGCCAGATGTGGACGCAACGGGCGCCTTCGCTCTCGCCGGGTCCTCGATACGGCGCCTCCGCCGCGTACAGCTCGATGAACGGTGAGGTGCTGCTCGTCGGCGGTTATGACGCCAACTTGGTGAGGCTCGACGAAACCTGGGCGTGGAACGGGATCACGTGGAGCAAGCTCCTCGTGCCGAATCACCCCGAGGCTCGTGTTCTCGCCAGCTTGAGCGCGGATGTCGCAGGCGGAGTCGTACTGTTTGGGGGCTCGGGATTCCGCCCAAAAACCGTGAGTAACTTCCTGAACGACACATCGACGTGGGACGGACGGCGGTGGAACCCGGCGAAGTAATTCCCGGTCCCAAAAAAGAAATACGACCCGTCGTTACGGTTTACAACTCACCGGTGTTACCCAGCGAGCCTTCATCCCGCCGCCCAGTCCAGCCCTTGCGAGCTAGACCTTCGTCACCGACAGAACCAGGCGTCTTGCGACACCCGATTCCCCAGCCCTTGCGGGCCGGGCCCTCGAACCTCACGGTCCGAGAGTGAGAACCTTGCGGTCCTCTCGTCGGCGACCGACTAGAGTCGTTTCCTTCTCTAGCTGGCTTTCTGACAGGTCGCAGGGGGAACATTAGCGGCCGGCTCCCCAGCCCGCAATACGGAACATTTGTTTACAAACACCCGCTCGTTTTCGTTCATTCGGACGCGACCCCTTGGAGCTCAAGTCGTAACGGGACCTGTAAGGAGCCGTGATTCGGTTTGAAGCTCAGGACCCTTACCGTTTGCGTTATCTGCAGTAGGCGCGTGGGCCGCTTGAGGGACCCAGCCGCCAAGTAACGAATCCATGAAAACGAACCGCGGGCGTGGTCGCGCCGGGCAGTCGCTCGTCGAGATGGCCATGGTCTTACCGGTGCTCGCCTTCCTCACCTTCGGGCTCTTGGACTTCGGCCGGGCCTACTACTTCCAGGTCTCGGTCACGAACGCGGCCCGGGAGGGCGCCCGGGTGGGCATCCTCAACATCTATACAGGCCCCCAAACCCCGAATTGTTCCCTTACGAACAGCTACGCCACCTGCCCGGTGCAGACCGACGCCAACATCATCACGGCAGCCAGCCACGAGCTGATCTATAGCGGTATCCCGCCGAGGTCCATCACCATCTGTCCGCCGCACGACTCGGCGAGCTCTACGGCCGGTTGCCCGGACACGAGCAACCGGGTCGACAGATGGCTTTCGGGCGATCCCAACAACCAGAACTATTACGTGACCGTGAACGTCAAGTACGACTTCCAGCTTTATACGCCGCTGATGCAGCAACTCGTGGGCAACCCGATCCACATGAGCGTCTCCGTGCAGATGAGGACGAACTACTGATGCGGCGCCGGAAATCCCGCGGTCAAGCGATGGTCGAGTTCGCATTGCTCTCCGGGTTGCTGTTTCTCATGGTGATGGGCATCTTCGACTTCGGGCGGGCCATCGCCGTTTACATCAACATCGCCGAGGCGGCTCATGAAGGGGCTCGGCAGCTCGTGTTGCGCAGCAACTACTCCAGCACCCCGCCAGACAGCGTGATCATCAACGCAACGCTGGCAAAGATCGGCGGTGGCGGCATGGTGCTCACCGAAGATCCCTGCCTGTTCTGGTTGACACCATGCACCTCGCCATCACTGCCGAGTACGCCCAACACCGGATACATCTGGATCACGCCAAACCGAACCCCGGGCAACCGCAATGTGACCGTGCGCGTCACCTATCTGTTTGCCCCGATGACCGGGATGATCTCGAGCTTGACCGGCACCCAGTTCGTGATGACGGCCGGCTCCTCGATGCGGTCGGAGTACTGACCGTGCTGATTGGCATCCGGCGTCGCAACGGACAGGCCATCGTGGTGATGGCATTGGCCATGGTCGCGATTTGCGGAATGCTCGCGCTCGCGATCGACGCCGGTCGGCTCTATTTCCAGCGGCGCCTGATGCAGGATGCGGTCGATGCCGGCGCGCTGGCCGGAGCGCAGGACCTGGTGGGCACCAACACGAACCCGGCCGGTGTGCCGAGCAACGCCCTGTTTCACGCCGTACAGGACACGTTGTCGATCTTCAACCAGACGCCGACCTATCCTCAAGGCGACTCGTTTTATAACAGTCCTCCCGCTAATACCGTCACCGACGTGCGTGGCGGCTATACCGTCACGGTGGTCGCGCCGACCGGGTACGACAACAAGCAGGTCCAGGTCACGGTCGGCTACAGCGCCGTGGCCACCTTCGTGCAGGTGCTGGGCTTCGCGCGGATCGCCATCGTGGCCACAGCTACCGCCGAGGCTGGCACCAATCCGAAGAGCTATGCCATCTTCGCTTACACCAAGGGCGGCAGCGGCAACACCATCTACAACGACCAAAACGGCATCGCCCAGATCGACGATGGACAGGATGGTGGCGATGTTTGCGACACGAGTGCCAGCGGACTGACGCTCAGTAATGCGAAATTTCACGTCCCGAACCCAAATCGCGCGTCCCTGAACGTGAGCGGGCACGTGACCGTTTACTCGGCCAGTGACAACCACTCCTTGTTCCAGTATTGGCAGGCTCCGACGCCCTTCGGCACAGAGCAGGACCCGGAGCCGGATTACCTGATCCCCGACACGTCGGGCATTCCGCTGGCGCCGTCACGAATCAGGCTGGGCAATAACGTCCCCGCCGGGCAGCCAGCCGGGGTTGTGCAGGGGATCACCATCTGGAATCACACCTCCATCACGCGTGATGTCTACGTCTTTTTCCCTGGGAAGTACACCACGACTCTCCACGTCCCCGATAAGCCGAAGGGCGATCCTCTGACCTCGCTCTACATCTTCATGAACGGGATCTATTACTTCGCCAATGGGACGAGCTTGCTCACAACCGCAGGCTATATGGCCAACACGACTGACGGCCTGCCGCACTATGTCAGCGGCGCCTCACCGTCGTTTGGGTTCACGGACCTGCCGCCGGCCGCGGATGGCACGGACGGGGTGGAATTCGTCTTTGACGGCGGAGGGAGATACTCGGCCGACAACTCGGATCTGCCGAACGACGGAAGCGTCTTCTTCGTCGCGCCAAGCTTTGTGCCGACCGGCAGCACACATATTGCCTTTTACATTGCGGAAACGAATAACTACACCGGGACGGTCTGGAATGAGGCTTTCAACGCCCAGTCGTCGAATGCCCCCAGGTATCAGATCTGGGGGACGGTTTTCGATGCGGACGGCACTGGCAACATGGCCCTGGGTGGGGTGCAGCTCGGACCGCATGATCCACGGCCCGACTTGAATGGCTCGGCGCGGCAATACGCGGTCAATGGCGAGTTCATCGGTGGCTTCCTCAACATGAATGGTGGGAACGTGCTGGGCAACGCCGTCGGCAATCCAGCGGCGTGCCCATCCGGAACGCTGGATCCCGGCTCGCCGGCCTTGCTCGTCCAGTACAACTGGCGGTTCGCCCCTGCCCCCGGCGTGAACTCGTACCTGGTGAAGTAGATCAGCGCCAGTCGCAGGCCACATCGGGCCAAATTAAACTCGATCGCATGACGGCGCTCGAGCTGATCCGCGAAAAGCGCGATGGCCAGGCGCTTTCGGACGAGGCGATCCGTTTCCTGGTGGCCGGCGCGAGCGATGGCAGCATTCCGGACTACCAACTGGCTGCCTGGCTGATGGCGGTCCGGCTGCGCGGCATGACTGATGCTGAGACGAAAACGCTGACGCTGGCCATGGCGGCTAGCGGCCGAGAGCTGGATCTATCCTCCATCCCCGGTCGAAAAGTCGATAAACATTCCACTGGTGGCGTCGGGGACAAAGCCACGCTCGTGGTGGCGCCGCTGGTCGCGGCCGCGGGCGTGCCGGTGGCCAAGCTTTCAGGGCGCGCACTCGGACACAGCGGTGGGACCCTCGACAAGCTGGAAGCGATCGCCGGATTTCGGGTCGATCTCGGGATCGACGAGTTCATCGCGCAGGTCGCAACCATTGGTATTGCCATCACCGGCCAGACGGCGGACATGGTGCCGGCCGACAAGGTCTTCTATGCGCTGCGCGACGCCACCGCGACGGTCGATTCAGTGCCCTTGATCGCCAGCAGCGTGATGAGTAAGAAGCTGGCGGCCGGCGCCGACGCGATCCTGCTGGACGTCAAGGCCGGCCGGGGCGCCTTCGTTGCCACCGTCGCCGAAGCGCAGGCGCTGGCCCAGGCCCTGGTCACCTTAGGCACGAATGCCGGACGTGAGACGGTCGCATACGTGACCGACATGGAGCAGCCCCTGGGTCGCGCGGTTGGCAACGCGCTCGAGGTCAGAGAAGCCATCGATACGCTGGCCGGCCGCGGACCGGCCGAGCTGGAGGGGCTTTCGCTACGGCTGGCCGCCGAGATGCTGCGCCTGGCCGGGGCGCAAGCCGTCGACCTGCATCGCCTCCTCGTCGGCGGGGCCGCGTCACGCAAATTTGCGGAACTCATCACGGCCCAGGGTGGCGACCCGCGGGTCGTCGACGATCCCGGCCGTCTTCCCAGCGCTCCCATACAGCGGCAGGTCCCGGCGACGACGGCCGGCTATGTTGCCGGCGCCGATGCCCTCGAAATCGCGCTGGCCGGCAAGGCCCTGGGAGCCGGGCGCGACCGTAAAGATGCCCCGATCGACCTGGCCGTCGGGATCGTGCTCCAGAAAAAGGTCGGTGACCCGGTGGTCAAGGGGGAGCCGCTGGCCGTCATCCACGCCCGCACGGAGGCCGACGCAGCGAACATTGCGAATCGCGTTGCGGCCAGCTTCGCCATCGCCGAAAACGCCTCGCCACGGCCGCTTCTGCTACGACGCGTTACCGCCTCGGGCGTGGAGCGGCTGGATCTGTAACGCGCGCGGCAATCCGCCAGCCGGATGCTGATCTCATGCGTCGGGCATCCCGGGGGCAGGTGGGCGCCGAATTCGCCATGGTCGTGGCCTTCCTGTTCGCCGCTGGCGTCATGGGCGTGCAGTTTCTCGGCCTCGGCCTGACGGCCGCCAAGGTCAGTCACGCCGCCCAGGAAGCCGCGTACGTCGCCGGCGCCAGCCCCGAGGCCGCCATCGGTCCGCGGACACCATGCTGGTCGATCGGTGGCGGGCTGTCTCACCCGGAGGGCTTTGCCGACGCCGCGGTCTGTCACGCGGTGCTCGAGAACCTGGGCGACATCAACCCCGATCTGGTCAGCGTTTCCGTCTCGCCCACCCTTGTCAACCGCAACAAGAACGCGCCGATTCACGTCAGCGTCACCTACCGCCAGCCGATCGGCTCTCCGTTGCTGCGGGTCTTCATGGGCGAGACCTTTACCGCCAGCGGCGACGGCTGGAGCCAGTAGCCAGGAGTTCGCCGATGGCGTGGTCGAGGCTTACCCGGAGGTCAGCAAGCGTCAGCTCACTCTTGGCAACGCTACGGAACGCCAGCAGCCAGCGATCCAGCATGGGTTGCGCGAGAGCAGCGGCATGTAACTGATAGGTCCTCAGATCGGCGCATTGATGTCCGCCGCTAGCCTTGTAGCTTTGCAACACTGCCCTCCCGCTCCCCGGTTCCCCAAATAGCACCGCGTCCAGCCAGAGGCTGGCAACGTCAACGCTCGGTGGGCCCGCGCGGCAGAAGTTCCAGTCGACGATGGCGCACAGACTGCCGCGCCTCCACAAAGAATTGGGCATGCAGTAGTCGCCATGAAGGAAGACAGCGGCTTCGTGCGACGGCTGGGCCCACTCACGGCGCAGTGTCGAGATCAGGGCGCTGTCGACGACGACGTTGTCTAACTTCGCACGCCGATATCGCTCGAGCTTCGGTGAAACGGGCTGAGCGTGGATGCGCGCCAGGGTGCCGGCCATCTGTTCCCACTGAGAGGCGCGGCCTGTCTGCCGCCAGGGCGTACCGGGCATCAGCGTGATGGCCATCGCCGGCGGCCCCAGGACACGGCCCGTTGGATCGGACCAGAGCAGTCCGGGCGCTGGAATGCCGCTGTTGGCGAGGAGACCGAGAGCCACCGCTTCACGCCGACAGAACTCCGACTCAATGGCTCCGACTGGATAGATGCGCAACACGAATCGATCGCGGGTTCCCCTACCATCGCGGATGTCCACGCGAAGGGTCTGCGTGTGAAGGCCGCCAGGTAATCGCCGCACCCTGGTCGGACGCCAGCCGGAGCGCAGAACGCCGGACGGACCAACCAGTCGGTCGAGCGCCGGTAAGCCTATGGGCTGTAGCCTACGCCTGCACGCTAAACTCACCTGGGCATGGGGGAGCCGCAGTACCACATCCGCGCGCAATCAGGTGACGTCGGGGAGGCGGTGCTTCTGCCCGGCGATCCCGGTCGCGTCGAATCGATTGCGAAGTTGCTCGACCGGCCCCGGCTGATCGCTCGCAACCGCGAGTACGTGACTTATACCGGAGACCTGGATGGCCGTACAGTCTCGGTCTGCTCCACGGGCATCGGTTCTCCGTCAACGGCGATCGCGGTTGAAGAGCTTGCTGCCATCGGCGCGAAGATTTTTCTCCGCGTTGGAACCACGGGATCGATTCAGTCGGATGTGGGCTTTGGCGACCTGGTGGTCGCCACGGCGGCGGTCCGCGACGAGGGAACGACGCCGGGCTACGCGCCGCTGGGTTATCCAGCGGTCGCCGACTTCGAGCTGGCCCAGGCCATGCTGAGGGCGGCGCGCCGCTTGAACCAGCGGGTCCACGCTGGGATCGTTCGTAGCCATGACTCGCTCTACACCGATCTGCACGCGGCTGCCATGCCGCGCCGCGAGGAGCTCGAGCAGGCGCTGCGGGTGTGGCAGCGGTCTCAGGTGCTGTGCAACGACATGGAGTCATCAACCATCTTTGTCATCTGCGCCTTGCGTAGACTCCGTGGTGGATCGGTTCTCACCGTCGTCAACGAGCCTGGAGAGGAAGATATCGATCCCAAGCGAGTAGCCACACTGGACCTCACCCCCATGTTCCAGGTCGCCTTGGCTGCGATCGAGCAGCTGGCGCCGGCTCAGGCCTAGATGGACATCGGCGAGACAGTGACGTTCCGCTCGCGCGACGGCTGGCGACGCTGGCTCGCCAAGCATCATGACGATAAGAAAGAGATCTGGCTCGTCTACTTCAAGAAGTCCTCGAGCAAAACCGGCGTCAGTTACGACGAGTCCGTTGAAGAGGCGCTTGCCTACGGATGGATCGATGGCCTGACCAAGTCCATCGACGATGAGAGCTACGCGGGTCGGTTCACGCCCCGCAAGCCCAAGAGCAACTGGTCCGCGTCGAACATCTCCCGCGTCAAGAAGCTCATCGCCGAAGGCCGAATGGCGCCGGCCGGTCTCGCCACGCTGCCTCCGGCAATTCCCCTGCCCCGCTCGCGGAGAACCCGATGACCCTGCATGTCGTCGAGCACCCGCTGGTCGCCCATTACCTGACGCGACTACGGGACAAAGAGACGACGCCGGATGAGTTCCGAGAGGCCTCCGACAAGATCATCACCCTGTTGCTGTACGAGGCGACGCGCGACCTTCGATCCCGCACGTTCAAGATGCAAACGCCCCTCGAGGAGACAGACGGCCACGCGATCGACGACCGGGTCGTGGCAGTCCCCATTTTGCGCGCCGGACTCGGGCTGGTAGGGCCGGTGCTCGAGCTGCTGCCGCAAGTGACCGTCGGCTATATCGGCCTGGAGCGCGACGAGCGGACCGCGATTGCCTCCCGTTACTACGTCAAGCTGCCTCCGGACATCAAAGGCAAGGCCGTCATGATTCTCGACCCGATGCTGGCCACCGGTGGCACGGCAACGAAAGCCGTCGAGATCATGAAGGAATACCAGCCGGCGAGCGTTCGGCTAGTGTGCGTCGTCGCGGCTCCGGAGGGGATCCAGGCGCTCCAGGCGGCCCATCCGGACGTCCAGATCTTCGCGGCGGCGGAGGATCGGCAGCTGAACGCCCAGAAATACATCCTGCCGGGACTCGGCGACTACGGCGATCGCCTCTTCGGTACCTGACCGCCAGCGTCCTCGTTCTCGTTACCTGCCTGCTGCTCCTCGTGCAGGCCGGCGCGAGCGGGATCAGATCCGGCGTCAATCCAACGGCGACGCCGCGGACGACCTGTTCGCCGGGATTCCGGGTGGCCTTCATTACCGACGTAGCCGGCCTGCGGTCCATCGCGGATGCCGACGGATGGAAGGGTGTCAGTGACGCCCTGCGGGATCGCTCATGTGCACATGCCAGCCTCATCGTCCCCTCGCGTCCATCGGAGTACCGGAACGCGCTGCAGACTGGCGCCGACGCGCACGATGACCTGGTCATCGCCGCCAGCTTCCTGTTGACCGACGCCGTCGTGGACGCCGCTCGGGCCAACCAGGCGACGCATTTCGTGCTGGTCGATCCCCTAGTGGAGACGCCTGCTTTGCGCAACCTCGCCGTGCTCAGTTTTCGCGAGGACCAGGCAGCGTACCTCGCCGGTGCCCTGGCGGGCATGGTGACCCAGTCGGGTGTGATCGCCGGGATCTACGGACCGGATGGCGCGACGGATCACGCGCACCGATTGGGTTTCGAGCACGGCGCCCGGTATGTACGCCCCGGCGTGCGGGTCCTCGGCGCCTACCAACCAGCTTCGGAAGGCGCCCCGTATGCCAACCCGGTGTGGGGTGGCACACAGGCTCGGATGTTCATCGCCCTGGGCGCGGACGTCATCTTCGGGGCCGGGGGCACCACCGGGCAAGGAGCACTGATGGCCGCGGCGCAGGCGGGTAAGTCGTGCATTGGGACAGGGGCGAATGACACAATCGCCCCGGGCTGCCTGCTGACGAGCACGGTCAAGTTCATCGACCGCGGTGTCCGAACCACCGTCACCGAGGCCTCCGCCGGCCGCTGGTCGGGCGGGCGGCATGCACTGGGCCTGGCGCAGATGGCCGTCGGGCTGGCGCCGCTCCGCCGCCCGCTGCTGGGCGACGCCCTGCGCCGCCTGCAGGCTGTCACCGACCTGCTCGCCGTCGGCGAGCTGACGACCGGCGCCTGACGGCGCCGGCTGTCGAGATCGTCAATGATCTCAAATATTTAAGTGTTACAATCGCGCGGAATCGAGGGGCAAGATTTGCAACTCTGTCAAGGGGAGGACGTATGACGAAGCCACCTGTGCGGTTTCTTAGCTTTGGGGTAGTTCTTGTGTTAGGCCTTGCGTTAACCGCGTGCGGCGCCAGTCCGGGACCGGCATCGAGCTGTAGCAAAACCTGGAAGGTCGGCCTCGTCACGGACGTCGGCAAACTCAGCGATAAATCGTTCAACTACGATTCCTACCAGGGCGTCGTGAAAGCCCAACAAGACTCGAGCCTCTGCGTTCAGGGTAAGGCGATCGAGTCCTCCAGTGAAGACGATTACCCGAAGAACATCGGGCTCTTTGTCGATCAGAAGTACGACATCATCGTGACCGTCGGCTTCAAGCTTGGTGACGCGACCATCAAGGCCGCCAAGGCCAACCCCAACATCAAGTTCATGATGGTGGACTTCGCCGACTTCGCAGACAAGACGCCGCCATCCAATCTTCTCGGCTTGCTCTTCAAAGAGGACCAGCCGGGCTACCTGGCGGGCGTGCTCGCCGGCTCGCTGACCAAGACGAATACGCTGGGCGTGGTCGCCGGCCTGCAGACCGTTCCGCCGGTCGTCCACTACGTCGAAGGCTTCAAGAACGGGGCCAAGAGTGTCAACTCGGGCGTGAAAGTCTTGACGATCTACCAGCCGGAGAGCGGGGCCAAGGACTTCAATGATCCGGACTGGGGCAAGCAGCAGGCGCTGACGTTCTTTGGGCAGCACGCCGACATCGTCTTCGGCGTCGGCGGTAACACCGGCAACGGGGCGCTGGTTGCGGCCAAAGAACAGGGCAAGATGTGCATCGGGGTCGACGTCGATCAGTACCTTTCGTACCCTGAGGTCGACAGCTGCCTGATCACGAGCGCCGAGAAGCACCTCGACGTGGCCGTCAAGGCGGCAATCGCGGATGTCGTGCATGGATCGTTCCAGCCTGGCGTCAAGACGTTCGACATCAAGAACGATGGCATCGGCCTCGCGCCCTACCATGACTGGGACTCGAAAATCTCGGCCGACATCAAGGCGAAGGTCACGCAGGCTGAGAGCGGCTTGAAGAACGGCAGCATCACCACCGGCGTCACTTCCTAAGCAATCGACCGCGCTCGAGCTCCGAGGGATCCGAAAATCCTTCGGACGCTTGAGGGCGGTAGACGGCGTGGACCTGGTCGTCGACTGGGGCCGGGTCCACGCGCTTCTCGGTGAGAACGGCGCCGGCAAATCGACTTTGATGAACGTCGTCTATGGCATGGTGACAAGCGATGCCGGCGAGATCGAGTTCGATGGCCGCCTGGTGCACATCACTGGACCTCAGGATGCGATCAAGCTGGGCATCGGGATGGTGCATCAGCACTTCATGCTGATCCCCCGGCTGTCCGTCGTGGAGAACATCATGCTCGGCCACGAGATCGTCCGGGGCGCTGGCGTGATTGATATGGATAAAGCCGCCGGCATTATCGGCAATCTCTCGGCCAGGTATGGGCTCCAGGTCGATCCGCGAGCCCGTGTTGGGGACCTGACCGTTGGCCTACAGCAACGGGTCGAGATCGTCAAGGCCCTCTATCGTGGCGCGCGCGTCCTGATCCTCGACGAGCCGACCGCCGCCCTGACACCACAGGAGACCGAGGGACTCTTCGACGTTGTTCGCGGGCTGGTCAGGGAGGGGGCCGCCGTGATTTTCATCACCCACAAGCTCGGCGAGGTCATGGCCGTGGCTGACCAGATCACGGTGATGCGGCGCGGCAAGGTCGTCGGGACCGCGGTACCGAAAGACACGACACCGGCCGAGCTGGCCCAGATGATGGTGGGGCGGCCGGTATTGCTTCGGGTTGCAAAAGGACCGGCGCACCCGACGAAGACGGTCCTGGAGCTTGACAAGCTGGTCGTGCAGGACGATCGCCGGCATACGGTCGTCGATGGCGTCAGCCTCACCGTCCGGTCGGGCGAAATCGTCGGCATCGCTGGGGTCGAAGGCAATGGTCAGAACGAGATGGTCGAGGCGATGATGGGCTTGCGTCCGGCGCGCGCTGGCCGCGTGATGCTGAGCGGCCGCGACATCACGCGACGACCGACGCGATGGCGGCTTCGTTCCGGGCTGAGCGAGGTACCCGCCGACCGGCACCGGATGGGTCTCATCCTCGAGTTCCCCATCTACGACAACCTGGTGTTGAGCGACTACGACGAGCGCCCGTATGCCAACGGGCTCGTCCGCCGGCTCGGCGTCCTCCGGGAGCATGCCCGCAAGCTGATGAAAGCGTTCGACATTCGGGCCCAGGCACCGGAGCAGCCGGTCGGATCGCTAAGCGGGGGCAACCAACAAAAAGTCGTTCTCGCACGCGAGCTCGGCACCCGCCCGCAGCTCCTGATCGCCAGCCAGCCTACCCGCGGGCTCGACGTCGGATCGATCGAGTTCGTCCATAGCCGCCTAGTCACCCAGCGAGATGAGGGCCTCGCGGTCCTGCTCGTATCGTCCGAGCTCGACGAAGTCCTGTCCCTCGCCGACCGGGTGGCGGTGATCTACCGAGGGAAGATCGTTGCCGAGCTCGAAGGCGAGGCGATTGACCGCGAACGGATCGGCCTCTTGATGGCAGGCGCCGCGTGATCAGCCGGCGGTTGCCGCCCTGGGCCGTCAACGCGGTCCTCGTGCCGCTGGCGTCCGTCCTCTGCGGCTTCGTGGTGGCGGGGGTCGTGATTGCCGTGACGGGCTCGGACCCGTTCCAGGCGTTGACGGCCCTCTTTCAGGGGGCATTCACCAACCATGAGGCTTTTGCTGAGACGCTGGTCGCCTCGATTCCGTATATCTTTCTGGGCTTAGGACTCGCGCTCGGCTTCAAGGCAGGACTCTTCAATATCGGCGCCGAAGGCCAGTTCTACATCGGCGGCCTGGCTGGCGTCTTCGTCGCGTACAGCATTCACGGCTTGCCGGGGTTGATCGAGATCCCGCTGGCCATTCTTGCCGGTATGCTCGGCGGCTTCGTCTGGTCGGGCCTCGCCGGCGCGCTCAAGGCTCGCTTCGGAGCGCACGAGGTGATTACGACCATCATGCTCAACTACGTTGCGTTTCTACTGGCGAAC
>Ga0209161_10003470_pt1 | contig 12730 bp, 11 predicted proteins | sample GraSoiAngelo_155_FD_186169 | JGI IMG/M metagenome (GOLD analysis project Ga0209161, IMG submission 186169) | Grasslands soil microbial communities from the Angelo Coastal Reserve, California, USA - 14_1009_13_30cm (SPAdes) (version 2) | ecosystem: Environmental > Terrestrial > Soil > Grasslands...
CGGCACGGCATGGAACCGCCTCGAGTACCGGCCGCTCGAAGGCTTCATCTTCGCCGTCAGCCCGTTCAACTTCACCTCGATCGCCGGCAATCTGCCCACCGCTCCGATGCTGATGGGCAACACGGTGGTTTTCAAGCCGGCTACCCAGACCCTGCTGGTGAGCCACTTCCTGATGGAGCTTCTCATCGAGGCCGGCATGCCGCCCGGGGTGATCAACATGGTCAGCGGCAGCGCGTCTGAGATCTCAAGCAAGGTGCTCAACCACCCCGAGCTGGCAGGAATCCACTTCACGGGCTCAACCGAGGTTTTTCACGGCATGTGGCGCGAGGTCGGCCAGAACATCGACCGCTACCGAACGTATCCGCGACTTGTGGGCGAGACCGGTGGCAAGGATTTCGTTGTTGCGCATGACTCGGCCGACACCGACGCGCTTCGCACCGCGCTGATCCGGGGCGCCTTCGAGTACCAGGGCCAGAAGTGTTCCGCCGCGTCGCGCGCCTACATTCCACAGTCGATGTGGAAGGAGATGAAGCCCGAGCTGGTCGACCTGGTCGAGGCGATTCCGCAGGGCGACGTCGCAGACTTTCGCAACTTCATGGGCGCGGTGATCGACGGTCGTGCCTACGCCAACCACATGAGCGCCATCGAATACGCGCGCAAGACCGACACCGCGAAGGTCGTCGCGGGAGGCAAGGGCGACGACAAGGTGGGATGGTTCATCCGGCCCACCGTCATCGAGACAACGGACCCGGACTTCAAATTGCTTCGCGAAGAGCTCTTCGGACCGATCCTGACCGTCTATCCGTACGCGGACGGGAAGTTCGAGGAGACCCTGGACCTGTGCGACAGGACGAGCCCGTACGGTTTGACAGGGGCGGTCTTCGCACGCGACAGGCAGGCCATCCACAAGGCGTCGGAGAAGCTGGTCAACGCGGCCGGCAACTTCTACATCAACGACAAGCCCACGGGCGCGGTGGTGGGGCTGCAGCCGTTCGGCGGGGCCCGTGCCTCCGGGACCAACGACAAGGCGGGGTCATTTCTCAATCTCATCCGGTGGGTCAGTCCTCGAGTGATCAAAGAGACCCACGCGCCGCCGACGGAGCACCGCTATCCGTTCATGGAAGACGACCACGAGCGAGGCGCGCTCTAAGACCGTTCGGTTCGAGGTCGAGGGGGCGGTCGTCACCGTCACCATCGACCGCCCCCAGGTCCGGAACGCGGTCGACTCGGAAACCGCTGCGGCGCTGGCGGACAGCTTCCGCCGGTTCGACGCCGACGAAAGCCTGTCCGTCGCGATCCTCACAGGGGCGGGCGGCCATTTCTGTGCCGGCTTCGACCTGAAGGCGCTCGCCGCCGGCTCCGGCAACCGGTTGGGCGAAACCGGTGATGGTCCGATGGGCCCGACGCGAATGACGCTGGGCAAACCGGTGATCGCGGCGATCGAGGGCTACGCCGTGGCCGGTGGGTTGGAGCTCGCGCTGTGGTGCGACCTGCGCGTGGCGGCGAACAACGCGACGCTGGGCGTCTTCAATCGCCGGTTTGGCGTGCCCTTGATCGACCTGGGCACGGTGCGCCTGCCGCGCCTCGTCGGGCAGGGCCGTGCGCTCGACCTGATCCTTACCGGCAGGCCCGTCCCTGCCGAGGAAGCGAAGCAGATCGGTCTCGTCGAGCGCCTGGTCGAGCCCGGCCACGCGCTGGCTGCGGCGCAGGAGCTCGGCCGCCAGATCGCGGGAATGCCTCAGGGCGCCCTGCGCGCCGACCGGCGAAGCGCACTGGAACAGTGGTCGCTGACCTGGGACGACGCGATGCGTTTGGAGCACCAGGGCGGAACCGAAGTCATCGCTTCGGGCGAAGCTCAAGAGGGCGCGCGTCGATTTGCGGAAGGGTCAGGACGTCACGGTAAGTGAAGGCGGCCACGAAAAGCAGGACCACCGCGCCGAGCTCGGCGGCGATCACCGGGATCGGGCCCCAGATGGGCTCGCCCTCCACCGCCAGGATGCCCGCCAGCAGGTAGATCCAGGTCCATGCCGGTGTCTTGGCGCGAAGGCAGAGCCAGGCCGCGAGCCCCAGCATGGCGAGGTCGTCGAGGTGAACGTATGGCGTTGCGAGCATGCCACCGACGAGCGCGCAGACGTAAATCCACTCGATGCCGTGGCGGCGTAGGCGGTAGGCCAGGCCCAGCATCCAGATCGCGACGACCACCTGGACCGGGCGTGCGGCATCCCCCAGCAGATACGCGAGGGTGAGCTCACGGTTGACCGGCACGCCGGCGGCGAAGCTGAGGCGAGCCAGATATGCCCCGAGGCCGTCGGCGCCCAGGGCGAGAGCCGAAGCCGCGGCCAGCACGCCCAGCGCGAGCACGCTGCCGAGAAAGGCGCGGTACTGCCGCGCCGCCAGCAGGGCAAGCGGTACCAGAAAGGCGAGCTGCGGCTTGAGGACGAGCAGTCCGAGCGCGATGCCCGCCAGCAGCGGTCGATTCGCGCGCAGCAGTGCGTAAGAGCCCGCGACCCCCAGCGCAACGAACATTCCAGGCTGGCCCAGCTGCAAGCCGTAGATGACGGGCAGCCATCCCACGGCCGCGGCGAGATAGATGAGGCGAGCGCGACCCGCGCCCGGCGCGGCAAGGTACCACGTCCCAACCAGAGCTGCCACGAGGAGCGTGCTCCAGATCCAGTACGCGACTGGGTACGGCAGTGGCGTCAGAGGCACGGCGAACCATGCCACCGGCGGCGGGCTGATGTAGCGCGCCAGCTCGGCGACCTTGATCCCCGACCCGAGCATGTCGAGCTGCGCCTGCTGAAGCGAGAGGTCGTACATCGAGGGCCAGCCGCGCGCGAGCCCGATCTTCGCGGCGGCGTAGTAGAACGTGAAGTCGTTGTGGAAGTGGTCCCCCGCGTAGGCGGCCGCCCACTGGTAGAGGTCGAAGAGCGCGAAGAGGGCGGCGGTGACCGCGCCGGCGGCAGCGCCGAGGTTCCGCCACCGCCGGCCCGAAGATGCGATCACCGGCGCAGGTTACCTTTTGTGATGGTGACTTCGACCGGTTTTGAACCTCGCGTTATCGAGCTGCGTGACGGCACGAAGGTGCACCTGCGTCCGATCGTTCCCGAGGACGAGCCCCTGCTCCATGAGGCGGTGGCGTCGATGTCAGAGAGGACCGTCTACTTCAGGTTCTTCTCACCCATCAAGCGCATGTCGGACGCCCTGGCGCACCGGCTCGCGGTCGTGGATTACCAAGATCGTTTCGCCCTCGTGGCGACTACGCACAGGCCCAATGGAAAGGAGCGCATCGTAGGGGTCGCGCGGTACGACCGGGCCCGCGAGACGGATGTGGCGGAGGTGGCCCTGGCTGTGATCGACGAGTTTCAGCGCCGCGGCCTGGGCAGCGTGCTTCTCGGGGAGCTCGCCCGCGTGGCAAAGAAGCACGACATCAAGAGCTTCCAGCTCATCGTCCTTCCCGAGAATCGCGAGATGCTCGGGCTGCTGCGCAAGATGGGTTGGATCCATCAGGCGAAACTGAGCGGCGGCGTCTACGAGATATCGTTCGACGTGCCCTCGTGATCGACACCCAGCTGATCGCGTTCGCGGGAGTGTCCCTGTTGCTTGCCGTGACACCCGGGCCGGACATGGCCGTGGTGACCAAGAACGCGCTCGCGCACGGGCGACGAGGAGTGGTGCTCACCACCAGCGGCATCGCACTCGCGCTCGTGATCTGGGTTACGGCGACTGCGGTCGGCCTCTCCGCGCTGCTGCGAACTTCGGGTGAGCTGCTGGTCGCGCTAAAGCTCATCGGCGCCTGCTACCTCGCGTATCTCGGGATACGCACGTTGGTCGAATCGCGTTCCCGGCCGCCCGATCTACTCGCGGGCATACCGCCCGCAGCATCCGCCCACGCCGTGTTCAGGCAGGGATTCCTCTCGGCCATCAGCAATCCGAAGCTCGGCGTGTTTTTCGTCACGTTTCTTCCGCAGTTCGTGCTGCCGGGCCAGCAGGTGCTGCCGCGACTCCTGCTGCTGGGCGTGACGTTCGCCGTCATCGGGTGGATCTGGATGAACGTTTACGGGCTTTTTGTGACGCGGCTCCGCAGCGTGATCACCGCACCGCGGGTGCGGCAGTGGATGCAGAGAGTGACCGGGGTCGTGCTGCTGGGGTTCGGCGCGCGGTTGGCGCTCGAGAGAATCTAGGCCCAGCCGAACTCCGTGCAGAGATAGTCGAAGGCCTGCCCCTCCGGCATCCCATAAGGAAAGTTCTTCGGGTCGGCCGGTCCGAGCGCGAAGATCGCCACCGTCACGCCCCCATGGCTCGCCACGATCACGGCGAAACGGACTTTGGCCGCGGTCTGCGATGAGCCGACCAGGTTGGCGGAATAGACCTCGCCGACACCATCCTGGTTGCCGATATGCGCTCCCTTCAGGTTTCCGACCAGAGTCACGCCTTGCCATTGCGATGTCGGAAGGCTCGATACCGTCGAGCGCAACACCTGGTCTGGGTTGCCGCCGCTCGAACCTGTGACCTGGACCTGGCCGAGCTTTGTCCCCAGCGTGATGCCATGAGCGTCCTGGGTGCGCACGGTCCATTGGGAGAAGTAGTTGACCTGGAACTTGTACGCCGAGCTCACGTATGTCGCCTCTTCAGCCAGCGGCGTGACGAACTTGGGTGAGCAGTTCACGGTGCAGGGCGTGCGATTGCCGCCGACGAATTGCGAGATGGCGAACCCGCCGATGACCACCGCCACCACGATCAGGATGAGCACGAGGCCTCCGGCGATCAGCGCCGGGGCAAGCTTGTACTGGCCCGCAGTCGGGTAGGTCGCCCTCGGCGCCGGCGGGTAGTGGTAGGCGGGCTGGGCCGCGACGGCTTGCATCAGCACGGGCGTTCCACATCGGCCGCAGAACGTGGCGTTAGGGGGAAGTGGTGCACCACACCGCCCGCAGTAACGTTCCGGCACCCGCACCGCCATTACGCGCCACCCACCAGTCTTGGGCGGCCCTGCTTCGACGCCGCTGCTCGGGCCGCGCCGCAGGCTGGGCAGAACGCCATCGTCGGCACGATGCGATGGCACTCGGGACACGGAGCGTCCGGCCCGATCTCATGCTCGGCGCCTTCGGCCAGCAGCGCCTCATGGATCACCAGCCGCAGGTAAACGAGCAGCGCCCCGGTCACCAACGCAAGGATGACGACGTCGACAAAGAGGTCTTGCACGGCAAACGTGACCATCCCCAGCAGGACCTGGACGCCAAAGGCGACCGCCAGCGTCGTGAGCAAGCTCGACAGCAAGGGGCGGCCGCCCCGCCGCCGGTCGTAGCGGCGCAGCCACAGCGCCGCTGCGACAACGCCGGTCGTGCACGCGTTGATCAGCATCAACAGGAGTCCCGCGCGCGTCAGCCGGACGGCCCAATCGAGACCCGTGCCGATGAGAGGCCCGGTGAGGAGCGGCCAGAACTGCGTCAGCGCGCTCGCCATGGTGAAGCCGAGGGCCGAAGCCGCGCCGAAGCTCAACCCATCGAGCGGCTCTCGAAAACGCTCGCGGAACAGATAGAGGAAGAGTGGCCCCGCCAGCATCAAGGCTTGTGCGACCACCGGGATGGCGATCCCGGCCAGGACAAACGCGGTCTCTCGGTCGCCCGTGATGAGCAGCTGCGAAAGGAAGCCGCCGGACGGGTTGGTGAATGCGATGCCGAGCAGCGCGCCGATCACCATCGTGGCGCCGATGACCAGCCATGGCTCGGACTCGTAGACCTCGACCTCGTAGAGGTAGTTCAGATAGAGGACGGGCACCAGGAAAACCGCGGCAATCGTCGCTGCCCCGAATAGGTGGAATGCGGCCAGCACGCCGACCAGCGCCGCGCCCGCGATCAATGCAAAGCGAAATGAAGCGCCGCGTCGATGCGGCAGGTGCGGCAGCAGCGTGCTGATGATCGAGAGTTGAACCACGCGCTCATTGGGCACCGCGGCGAAGGCATGCATCCTGCGACGGCTGTTGGCAGTCAGATGCGCGCCACAGTGGCCGCAGAACTCACCCGCCGGCACGATCGAACCACAGTGCGGACACGTCACGAGCGGTGGCCCTTCGATCGGTCGCGTGCCCGTTTCACCGGCGCGCCGTCCCACGTTTTGTCGTCGATCAGGCCCGCGCTTTTTCATCCGCCTCCCTTGACGTATCGCACCCATGCCGCATCGAGCGCCGACGCATCCATGCTGCCCCAGCCCGTGGCGAAGTCCCAGCCGTTTCCCGCGTCATAGAAGAGGTTGTTCCCGGACGTCACGTCGTGGAACGGTTTAGGGCTGAGGCGTGAAGAGTTCTCGCCCATCCAGTAGAGCGCCGGGTTGGCGAAACCGATCTCGTGCAATCCCTTTTGCTTCAGGTCCTGGTTGATCAGCGCCGCCGTGCCGGCCCACAGCGGCGTTGCCGCCGATGTTCCGCCGACCTGCTCATCATGGCCGCCGAAGATGATGTGGAACCCCGTCAGCGGGTCCGCGTCGGCGGAGACGTCGGGGACCTGACGCTGGCCGTGCGCACCCGGCTGACCCTCGCTCTTCTGGTAAGCCGGCATGGCGTAAAACTGGCTCGCGCCGCCGCCCCCGCCGCTCTGGTCGAGGGGGCTGCCCCACGCGTACTCCTTGAAATACGCGCCTTGTTTGGATTCGAAGACTGTGGTGCCGCCGACCGACGTGACGGACGGCAGCGTCGACGGGAAGCTGCCGGCCGGATCCTGGTCGAGGCCGCACGTATATGCGCCGTTGTCCCCGCTGGCGACGAAATGCGACACGCCCAATGCCACCGCTCGATCCTGGATGGCCGCGTAGTTGTCGCGAGCGCCGCTGGGGGTGTCCGGCTCGCAGGATCCCAGGCTCTCCGAGATGATCGAGCCAGGATGATCCGAGACCATCTGGTCGAACGCACGGTCGCTGTGGCCGAAGTCCGGCGACGAGAGGTAGACGACCAGCTTGGCGTTGGGCGCCACCTCATGGATGATCTCCAGGTCGAGCGCGGTCTCGCCCTGCGCCTTCTCAGGCGTGCCCCAGTTCGGGTCGCGCCTAAGGGTCAGCACCGACTCGAACGCCGGAAGTCCGAACTTGGAGGCGAACTTGTCCAGGTCGGTCATGTTCGGCAGGTCGTCGATCTCGGGCAGCATGATCGTCTGCCCTGTCCCGTCGAGACCCGCGTCGCGAAGCGCCTTCAGGTTGTAGTAGCTCAACACGTCGACGGGGATCAAGCCGCCCGGGCGGACGGCGTAGCCGCGGTCACGGTGGTAGTCGTCGAGGCCGCTGACGGCCGCTGTCGCAGCAGCGATCGCCGCCGGGAGATGGGGCTGATCGAGCGTGGCGTAAAAAGTCACCCCGTCCGCCATTCGGTAGTTTTCGATGTCCACGCCGAGCAGCCGGGAGGCCGCCGGTGCGGGGCCGTCCGCCGCGATCAAGCTCGATGGCGATCGCCAGATCGCATGCAGGCCGGCGGCTTGCAGCGTCGCCACGGCTCGCTGGACGAAGACGGGGTCGGGTCCAAAACGGGCCGCGTACTCGGATGCAGATACCGTCTTGCCGGAGGCGAGCAGCGCATCGAGCTGGCCCTGGTTGCGGATCCTCAGCCCGAAACTCAGAAAGACGGTCGTGGAAGAGCCGGCCACCCCGAGAGGCGTGGAACGGCTGATGGCCTGAGCCAGAGTAGGAGGGGGCTTCTCCAGAGCCCTCCCCACTTGCTGGGGAGGGCCAGGGTGGGGAGACTGGCAAGCCGAAAATGCAACAAGGCATATGGCGGCCGCCGCCGGGAATTTCACGGGAACGTAGCTTCCCAGACCTCGGCCTCGAACTTCACCGCAAAGCCCAGCTTTCCGTAGACGTCATAGGCGCGCATAGGGCTCAGTCCGTCGACGTAGAGCGACGCGTGGCGCGCGCCGGCGCTGCGCAGACGATGGAGCGATTCGGCCACCAGCCAGCTGGCGAGACCACGCCGCCGGTGCTCCGGCACTGTGCCGACCGAGCTCACCAACCCGACCGGCTGCGGCCGCGCGTCGCCCGGATATGCCTCGATCTCGGCCAGCGTCATCGCGGCGGGTGCGCCGGCCTCAGTTGTGACCGCCATCAGGCTCAGCTGGGGATGCTTGCCGGCAAGGATCTCGCCTTCGGCCCGGGGCATGAATCGCCAGTGGTCCACGAACGTCCGGTTGAACATCTCCGACCACCGCCCTGGCCGTACAGCCGTGCCGTCGATCACCCGATAGCCGGGCACCGCGGCAACATCCGGCAGGCCGTCCGCCAGGGTGCGGTCCATCCGCCACCAGGGGCGAACCACTTTCAGGCCGGCGTCCGCGAGGCCGTCGCCGCGGCCGGCGGCGACGGTGGTCTGGACGATGGTCGCGCCCGCTGCGCGCGCGAACTGCACGCCCCATCGCACCATGTCGCGATATCTATCGCCGTTGCCCGCCGCGTAGACGGTCGCGATCACGCCGTCCGGCGAAGGCCTGCTCATCACCAGCACAGAGCCGGCCATCCGACCTGCCTCCTCAATCACCCGCGACTTGGTCTCCCAATCGAAGTGCGCCAGCACGCGCCGCAAGAAGCTCTCGCTCGGCGCCATGTCCTGGCGGCCTTCGACCACCTCGTTGCGCATCAGCTCGATCAGGCCGGACAGGTCCGCCTCGCGCCCAGGCCTCACTTCAATGGAAACCCCTCATGCCGTGACGCGTGTAACGACCTCGTGCACCTCCGGAATCTCGCGGCGGATCGTCTCCTCGAGCTCGCTCTCGATCTCGTGCGCATGCTCGAGGCTGATCTCGCCTGAGACTTCGGCCACGACGTGCGCGTAGATGCGATTGTTTCGATCGCTGAGCTCGACGTCGAGGCAGCGCCTCACCTCCGGATGCGCCTCAACAATCTCGCGCATGCGGGCCGCGAGCTGGGCCCGGCGGGCTGTCACGTCTTCACCGGGCACGACCTCAGGCTCCATCGGCTCGAGGTGGATGTCGATTCGCGTCACCTCGGGGAGCTCCGCGCGAATCGAGCGCTCCAGGCGGCGACTCGTGCCGGACGCGGTTGCCAGCGTCTGGTCGCCCGGCAGTTTTGCGTGCATCGTCAGGTGCAGTGACCCGTCGGCTTCGCGCTCAACGGTCACGTTGTGAAGGTCGCGAACGCCGCCGTTTCGCGCTGCGGCGGCGTGGATCCTCTCCACCAGGTCGCCCTGCTGCTCCTGTCCCTGCACGGCCACGGCCAGGTCGAGGCCGGGAAGCACCGAGCGGGCACGCGTCTTCACATCGTCGACGAGAGCGCCTGCCGCTTCGACCGAGAGCATTCGTCCAGTCGCGATGCTCGCGTCACCGATCATGTTGGGACCTGACCTTCGCACCCGCACCGACCGGACCTCGCGCACGCCGTCGACGTCGCGAATCGCCTCTCGCAATTGCTTTTCCGCACCGGCCGGAGCGCGGTCGATGAGGATGTCGCCAGAGCGCCACGCCAGCAGTCCCGCCGCGCGCGCGACGATCCCCGCCACCAGCAGCGCGGCCACCGAGTCGGCCCAGGTAAACCCCATCCGCACTCCGATGAGACCGGCGATCACGCCGACCGTGGCCAGCACGTCGGAGAGCCGGTTGGTGGCGTCGGCGAGCATGGCTTCGCTGGCAGCGAGGCGGCCGACGCGGCGCAGGATCCCGGCCCGCCCCGCCTCGATGGCGAGCGTGGCGATGAGCAATCCGAACGCGTAGCCGGCGGGATTGACTGCCGCGCCGCCCTCAGCAAGGCGGCGGATCGCCTCGAAGGCGATGAATGCTGCGGTGAGCATCAGAAGGATTCCCTCGGCGAACGCGGCCAGGTTTTCGGTCCGGCCGTGACCGTAGGGGTGCTCGCTGTCGGCAGGCTTGTGGGACGTGCGGACCGCAGCCAGCGTGAATCCGCTGGCCGCCAGGTCGAGGAAAGAGTGCGCGGCCTCGCTCAGGATGCCGAGGCTCCCTGTAAGGACCCCGACCACGAGCTTGGCCACGACCAGCGCCACGCCGATGGCCAGGGAGCCCAAAGCGACGAGCTCTGGACGGCGTTCCATCCTTCTCACGGCTTCACTTTAAGCGCACGTTTGGAGGCCTCCGCGACGGGCGCGCTCTTCTTTTATCTCAGCTTCGACGCTGACTCAAAAAGCTGATCCTCGGTGCCCAGGGCAATCACGAGGTCGCCCTCCTCGAGCCTTGCGCTCGCCGGTGGATTGACGTTCACCGTTCCATCCGTCTTGCGAACCGCCAGCACCTTCGCTGCGTTGGACGCCAGCAGGCCGGCTTCGTCGAGGGTGTTGCCGATCGCCTTGCTCGCCGGGGTCACCACCATCTCTTCGACGCCGATGCCGGCCTCGCCGTGGTGCAGCGTGTCGAGCAGGTCCAGCATCGCGGGCCGGATCGCGAGCTCGGCCATGCGGTGACCCGCCATCACGTACGGCGAGATGGTGCGCGTCGCGCCGGCGAGCTCGAGGCGCCGGATGGAGTCCGGCCGGCCGGCCCGGGCGACGATGTAGAGCTTGGGATTGAAGGCGCGGGCCGCGAGAACGATGTACACGGCGCGTTCATCGGAGTCGACCGCCGAGACGAGTCCACGCGCGCGCTCGATCCCGGCTTGCAGCAGCACGTCCTCCTTCGACGCGTCGCCTTCGATGTGAAGCCTGCCTTCGGCGCGAATCCTCTCGAGCGCCTCCTCCGTCTGGTCGATCACCACGTAGGGGACTTTGTGGTCTTCAAACTCCGCCACGATCTGCGTGCCGATGCGGCCATAGCCGCAGATGATGAAGTGGTCGCGCAGGTGTTTCAGGTCTCTTTCCAACTGACGCTCTCTCCGGTATCTCCCGAATGAATTGTCCGCCAGGGTCTCCGCGAAAACGCCAAAGCCGTACAGCATCGTGGCCACGCCGACCACGATCAGGCCGGACGTGAAGAGCCTTCCCGCGGAGCCCTGGGGATGTACCTCCGTGTAGCCGACGGTGCTGATTGTGATGATGACCATGTAGAACGAGTCGAGCAGGCCCCAGCCGTTGATCAGCCGGTAACCGGTGATCCCGACCACGACCACGATGCCGAGCAATACGGCCGCAAGACGAAAACGGCGGAGCGGGTGCTCCATTTTCATGGGTCGAGCAGTCAGCCGCCCCCGCCCGGGCCCTCTAGACCAGGCTTGGTCATCTTGCCAAGGTCGAGCACCTTGTTCAGCTCTTTTTCGCTGACGCCCCGCGCGCGGGCCAGCTGCCGAATCGAGCGCCCGGTCCGCATCGACTCCTTGGCCAGCTTCGCCGCCTCGTCGTAACCGATCACCGGGTTGAGCGCAGTTGCGAGCATCGGACTCCGCTCCACCAGCTCGGGTCCGCGGTCGGTCGCCTGGAGGCCTTCGACGCAGCGCTCCGAGAAATTGCGCGTCGCGGTGGCGAGCAGCGTGATCGACTCGAGAATGGCCTGCGCAGCAACCGGCATCATCACGTTGAGCTCGAACAGGCTGCCTGCCTGGCCGGACACGACGACCGTGGTGTCGTTGCCGTAGACGCGAGCGATCACCATCAGCAGCGACTCGATGATCACCGGGTTGACCTTGCCCGGCATGATGCTCGAGCCCGGCTGGGTCTCCGGCAGCCGCAGCTCACCAAGACCGGCGATGGGGCCGGTCCCCATGAGCCGGATGTCAGAGCCGATCTTCCACAGGCTCGTCCCGATCGTTCGCAGCGCGCCATGCGCAGCGACCACCGCGTCGATCGTGGCCTGTGCGTGGAAGTGGTTGGTCGATTCCCTGACCGCGACGCCGCTCGCCTTCGCGAGGCGGGCCGCGGCGACGCGCGCGTACTGCGGATGCGTGTTGATGCCAGTTCCCACTGCAGTCCCGCCGAGCGGCACCCGCGCCAGCTCGTCGACCGCGCCGCCGGCGCGGCGGATCGACTCCTCGACCTGGCCCGCGTAACCCTTGAACTCCTGGCCGAGCCGGATCGGCGTGGCGTCCTGGAGGTGGGTGCGGCCGGTCTTCATCACCGGCCAGAATTCCTTGCTTTTCACTTCGAGCGCGCGCTGAAGACGTTCCAGCGCCGGGATGAGCTCGTCCTGTATGGCCATTGCAGCCGCCAGCTGGATGGCGGTGGGGATGACGTCGTTCGACGACTGGCCGAGGTTCACATGGTCGTTGGGATGTACGAGCTTGGAGCCACGCTCGCCGCCGAGGATCTCAGTGGCCCGGTTGGCGATGACCTCGTTGGCGTTGGTGTTGGTCGACGTGCCTGAACCGGTCTGGTAGACGTCGATCGGAAACTGATCGTCGAGCTTCCCATCGATTACTTCCTGCGCCGCCGCCGCGACCGCGCGGGCGCGCCTGCGTGGCAGGAGGCCCAGCTCCCGGTTCGTCTGTGCGGCCGCGCGCTTGACCATCCCGAGGGCGCGGATCAAACCGCGTGGCATCGGCTGGCCGGAGATGGGGAAGTTGGTGACCGCGCGCTGGGTCGATGCGCCGTAGTACGCGTCGGCGGGGACCTGCATCTCGCCCATCGAGTCGCGCTCGATACGAGTGCGTTTCGCCACGTCGTGATTCTAGAGTTCCAAATGAATGCGTCTTGCCGCGCTGGACATCGGGTCCAACACAGTCCACGTCCTCGTCGCCGACATCGTGAGGGGCCGGCTCGAGGAGGTGGCCCACTACGTCGAGATGCCGGAGCTCGGTCCACAGGTCGCCCGCAGCGGGGCGATCGGCAGCCGCGCGGGCATCGCGCTTCGGGCGGTGCGCAAAGTCT
>Ga0209161_10003472_pt1 | contig 12726 bp, 11 predicted proteins | sample GraSoiAngelo_155_FD_186169 | JGI IMG/M metagenome (GOLD analysis project Ga0209161, IMG submission 186169) | Grasslands soil microbial communities from the Angelo Coastal Reserve, California, USA - 14_1009_13_30cm (SPAdes) (version 2) | ecosystem: Environmental > Terrestrial > Soil > Grasslands...
TCGCCAAGCTCGAGGAGCACACGGTCGACGGCCGGCTGCGGCGCGTGTGCGTGCACCGCAAGGGCGCCACGCGCGCCTTCGGCCCGGGCCATCCCGCCCTCGCCGCCCATCTCCGTCCGCTCGGGCAGCCGGTCATCATCCCCGGCGACATGGGCCGCTACTCCTTCCTCCTCCTCGGCACCGCGGGCGCGATGGCCGAGACCTTCGGTACGACCTGCCACGGCGCGGGCCGGGTCATGAGCCGGGCCCAGGCGAAGAAGGCGGGGCGCGGCCTCGACCTGGTGGCCGAGCTCGCCCGGCGCGGCGTGATCGTCCGCGCGCAGTCGCTCGCCGGCGTCGCCGAGGAGATGCCCTGGGCGTACAAGGACGTGGCCGACGTGGTGGAGGTCGTCGACCGGGCCGGGCTCGCGCGGCGCATCGTGAAGCTCAAGCCGCTCGTGGTGGTGAAGGGCTGAGACCAAGAGAGGGACGCGCCCACTGCCCGACGGACAGAGCCGCCAGTAACTGCCCGCGCCTTGCCTTTCGATGCGGGGGTGATAGGGGCTCGACGTTCTCCTCTGGAGGAGCCATGGCCGAGACCCGCATCGAGCGCGACAGCATGGGTGAGATGGTGGTGCCCGCAAACGCCTACTACGGTGCGCAGACGGCCCGGGCGGTCGAGAACTTCCCGATCTCCGGGCTGCGCTTCCCGCGGAGCTTCATCGCCGCCCTGGGCACCATCAAGGGCGCGTGCGCGCCCGTCAACGCCGCGCTCGGGCTCCTCGACCAGCGGCTCGCCGACGCCATCGGCCGCGCCGCCGCCGAGGTGGCGGAGGGGAAGCTCGACGGCGAGTTCGTGGTCGACGTCTTCCAGACCGGCTCCGGCACCTCGACCAACATGAACGCCAACGAGGTGATCGCGAACCGCGCCCTCGAGCTGCTCGGCGCCCGGCGCGGCGACAAGGCCGTCGTCCACCCGAACGACCACGTGAACATGAGCCAGAGCACCAACGACGTCTTCCCGACCGCCATCCACGTGGCCGCCTACGGCGAGATCACGCGCGCGCTGCTGCCGGCGCTCGAGGAGCTGGCGGCGGCGTTCGAGGAGCGCGCCCGGGCTTTCGCCGACGTGGTGAAGGCCGGCCGCACGCACCTCCAGGACGCGGTCCCCATGACGCTCGGGCAGGAGTTCGGCGGCTACGCGAGCGTCATCCGGCACGGCATCGCGCGCGTCGCGGCGGCGCTGCCGCATCTCGCCGAGCTGCCGATCGGGGGCACCGCCCTCGGCACCGGCCTGAACGCGCCGCCGGGCTTCGGGGAGAAGGTCGCGGCGGAGCTGGCGGGCGTGACCGGGCTCCCCTTCGTGCCGGCGCCGAACCGCTTCGAGGCGATGCAGAACCGCGACGCCGCGGTCGAGACCTCGGGCGCGCTCCGCACCCTCGCCGTCGGCCTGATGAAGATCGCCAACGACCTCCGCCTCCTCACCTCGGGCGGGCGCACGGGTCTCAACGAGATCGAGCTGCCGGCGACGCAGCCCGGCTCGAGCATCATGCCGGGGAAGGTGAACCCGGTGATCCCCGAGGCGGTGAACCAGGTGGCGGCGCTCGTGATCGGCCACGACGCGACCATCGCGATCGCGGGCCTGAACGGCAACCTCGACCTGAACGTCATGATGCCGGTGATCGCCCACGCGCTCCTCGAGGAGATCGCGGTCATGGCGGCGGCCGCCCGCGTCTTCGCGCGGAGATGCGTGGTCGGCATCCGCGCCAACGTCGAGCGCTGCCGCCAGTACGCGGAGCTGACGGGGCAGCTGGTGACCGCGATCGCGCCCGTGGTCGGCTACGACCGGGCGGCCGAGCTCTTCAAGAAGGCGGTCGCGCGCGACGTGCCGATCCGCCAGGTCCTCGAGGACGAGAAGGTCATCCCCAAGGAAGAGATCGCGCGCCTCCTCGACCTGCACCAGCTTGCGCGCGGCGGCCGGGCGGGAGGATCGCGATGAGGGCCGGGCTCTTGCTCATCGCGCTGGCGCTCGGCACGAGCGGCTGCTTCGTCTCGCTCGGCGACCTCGGACTCCTGCGCGGCGAGCGGCCGCTGCGCGAGACGACGCTCGAGGGCGAGGGTCGCGCGAAGATCCTCCTGGTGGACGTCTCGAACGTCATCACCGACCTGCCGACCAGGCACGCCTTCGGCCTCATCGAGGAGGAGAGCACGGTCGAGCGCGTCCATGCCGAGTTGAAGAAGGCCGCGGACGACACGCGCCTGAAGGCGGTCGTGCTGCGCGTGAACAGCCCGGGTGGCGGTGTCACCGCGAGCGACGACGTGTACGGCGAGATCGTGCGCTTCAAGAAGGAGCGGAAGGTGCCGGTGGTGGCGGCGCTCGGCGACCTCGCCGCCTCGGGTGGCTACTACGTCGCCTGCGCCGCGGACCGGATCGTCGCGCACCCGACCACGGTGACGGGCTCGATCGGCGTCATCCTGACCGGTCTCAACCTGGAGGGGCTGCTCGCCAAGGTCGGGGTGCGGAACCAGACCTTCAAGGCGGGCGAGCACAAGGACCTCCTCTCGCCCTTCCGCGGCGCGACGCCGGAGGAGCGACGCATCGTCCAGTCGATCCTGGACGACCTCCACACGCGCTTCGTGAGCGTCGTGCGCGAGAGCCGCGCCGGCCTCGACCTGCGCCGCCTCGCCGAGCTGACCGACGGCCGCATCTTCGACGCCCCGCAAGCGCTCCAGGCGGGCCTGATCGACCAGATCGGCGACCTGCACGCGGCCATCGACGCGGCCAAGGCCGCGGCGCACGTCGACGAGGCGCGCGTCGTCGCCTACCGGCGGCCGGACGAGACGCGGGAGAACATCTACTCGGCAGCGCGCGGGGCGCCGGCGCAGGTGAACGTGCTGCCCGTCGACCTGGGCGTGCTCGCGGCGAGCGGGCCGCGCTTCATGTACCTCTGGGCGCCGGGGCTGGGGGAGTAGGGCGCGCGCGGGGCCGTCAGCGCCCGGCGGCCCTGAGCCCGCCGTCGATCGTGCCCGGGCTGGCGGCGACGAAGGCGGCGAGGTCGGCGTGGGCGCGGGCCGCGCGCGGGTCGTGGTTCAGCGTGTAGCAGCGCTCGCGCTGCTCGAGGACGCGCCGTTCCCACGGCACCCGGGGCTCGAGCGCGGCGAAGGCCGCGAGGCAGCGGCCGGGGAAGTCGGTCGCCAGCCCGATGCTGAAGTAGGTCGACACGCGCTGCCCGTCGAGCGTCCGCACCGCGAAGGGCGCGGCGAGCGCCTCGAAGAGGGCGGCGCCCAGGTCGGGACGCCGCTCGGTCAGCTGCCAGGCCAGGTCGAGGCTGCGGGCGAGGAGCGGGCGGTAGCACCATGGGAAGGTACGGCAGCCGCGGAAGGCGGCCTGTAGGTGCTCGGCCGCCGCCCCCACCTCCCCCGCGCTCGCCTTCCAGCGCGCCAGGAGCGCATCGGCCTCGGGCGGCTGGAGGAGGCGTACCTGCTCGATGTAGGGGAGGGCGCGCGGGTCCGCGGTGGCCGACAGGCTCTCGGCCAGCATGGTGACGTCCATCGGGCCCCGCGGCCCGCCGTCCTGGGCGAGCCAGTGCTCCTGCGCCGCGCGCAGGTCCCCGTGCGCGTACGCGTCGCGGGCGAGCAGGCGCTGTTGGAGCGCAGGGTCCTTGACGCGCGCGGTCGTGCCCCGGCCCTCGGCGAGCGCGCGCACGGTGCGCAGCTCGCCGACCAGGTTCCAGTCGACGGCCCCGCCCGCGAGCGGGGGCCGGCCGTTCCCGCGCGCGACGGCGAGCGCGAAGAGATCCTCCGCCTCGAAGAGGCCCGCCCGCCCGACGCTGCGCGCGAACTCGAACTCGATCAGCGTGCGGTCGTCGGTGTTGACGCGCCCGCGCTCGCCGTCGCGCAGCGCGGCAGCGAGCCGGCCGTCGGCGATGAAGCCGGAGTACAGCCCCTCGACCCCCGCCACCCCCCACGAGAGGGCGAGGGCGCTCCGGTACGGCTCGGTCTCCACGAGGGTGGCGAGGCGCGTCAGGTCGTCGGGCGCGGCCTGCCGCCGCCCGGTGAGGAGCAGGTTTCCCAGCTGGACTTCCCAGCTCTCCACCACCGGAAAGACCTCGCCCAGGGTGGCGTAGATGGTGCGGACGGTCTCGGCATCGACCTCGTACGCCTGCACCCACTGCAAGAAGATGCCGCCCTCGGCGAGCCGGCCGGCCGCCGCGCGGTAGAACTCGCGCGTGAACAGGCTCGCGATCCCGGCCCGATAGGGGCTCGAGGGCTCGGACACGATCAGGTCGTAGGTCGCGCGCGTGGTGAGCAGGAGCTCGCGGCCGTCCCCGAGGACCAGGTGCACCTTCGGGTCGCGGAGCACGTCGTGGTTCACCGGGCTGCACACCTCGGCGACGTGTACGACCGCCGGCTCGAGCTCGACCACGTCGACGCGCTCGATCGACGGGACCTGCGCGAGCCAGCCCGCGGTGCTCCCCGTCCCGAGCCCGATCACGAGCGCCGTGCGGGGGCGCGGGTGCTGGAGCGCGCCGATGAGCCCGAGCATCACCTGGGTGGGCGCGTCGCCGATCGTGTTGCCGTCGTTCTTGCCGTTGATGAGGAAGCCGTAGGCGTTCCAGGCGTCGAGCGCGACCGCGCTCTCGATCCCGTCGGCCTCCCAGACGATGCGCCGGCGCCGCTCGTCGAGCAGGCGGCGAAGGTCGTTGGGCGCCGTGAACGAGGCCTCGAGGCGCCCGGCGCCGATCGCCGAGTGGCGCCAGAAGGCGGTCGGGCCGTCGGCCAGGCAGAGGAGCACGCTCGCGAGCCCCAGGCCGAGCGGTACGAGGCCGCCGCGTAGCGCGGCGCCTCCACGCAGCGCCTGGAGGAGGCACGCGGCGCCGAGCGCGACGAGCACGAGCACAACGGCGCGCCACGCCCCCGGCGCCGTGAGCAACGGGATCAGGCCGAAGCCGCCGGCGAGCGAGCCGACGATCGCGCCGAGCGTGTTCGAGGCGTAGGCGAGCCCCACCTCACGTCCCACCCGGCGCTCGCCGGCGCCGAGCAGGCCGACGAGGAGCGGGAACTGGTAGCCCGCCACCACGGCGGCCGGGAGCACGACCAGCATCGTGACCGCGAGCCAGACGACGACGAGGAAGCCGAAGCCGAGGAAGCCGAGTGGCCGGAGCTGCATGGCGAGGACCGCCAGGCGGTCGCCGAGGGCGTAGGGGAGGGCGATGCAGAGCGCCTCCAGGACGCAGGTGGTGGCGAACCCGACGAGGGTGGGCCGCCGGGCGGGCGCCCCCGCGCCGTAGACGAGCCCGCCCGCGCCGATGCCGGCCAGCGCGACGGTGAGGATCAGTCCGAAGGTATAGGTGGAGCCGCCGAGGAGCGGGGTGAGCATCCGGTACCAGACCAGCTCCATGAGCAGGAAGGCGAAGCCGACGGCCGCGGCCGCGACGAGGACGAGCGCGACGGGCGCGGCGGCGGCCGGTGCGGGCGCCGTGCTCTCCCGCGGCGTGACAGCCGGCGCTCCCGCGCGTGCCGCCAGCAGGCGAGCCGCGAGCGCCAGCACGAGATTCAAGAGGCTCGCCGACCAGACGGTGAGGTTCGAGCCCAGCAGCTCGAGCGCGAGGAAGGTCGCGTAGAGGCTGCCCCCGACCGCGCCGAGCGTGTTCGCTCCGTAGAGCAACCCCGCGCCGCGCCGGCCCGCGTCGGCGCCGCGCTCCACGGCGCGCACGGCCGCCGGCAGCGTGCCGCCCATGAGGACCGCCGGGAGCCCGAGGACGGCTACCGCCAGCGCGAGGCGCAGCACGGTCGCGCCGGCGAGGCCGAGCACCGCCGTGCCGCCGAGGAGGAAATAGAGGCGGGCGACGACCGCGACCAGGAGCGGCGTCGCGGCGGCCGCGACCGCCACGCCGGTCTCGAGGTCGGCATAGAGCCTGAGCGGGCTCGGCGCGCGGTCGGCCCGCCGCCCGAGGAGAAGCCCGCCGAGCCCGAGCCCACCCAGGAAGATCGCGAGCACGGCGGCCGACGCGGCGGTGGACACGCCGAAGACGAGACGCAGCATGCGGAGCCACGCCACCTCGTAGACGAGCGCGCAGAACCCGGAGCCAACGAGGAGGAGCGCGACGAGCGGCGGGCGCGAACCGGTCGGGGGCACGGCCGGCGCTCCGGGGACGCGCGACGGCGGCATCCTCGTCACCGGGTTCGCTCGTCACGCCCCTCGCGTCACCCGGAACCCGAAGCGCGGGAAGTGCACCACGATCTCGCCGAGGGCGGCATCGCGCCGCCGGACCGCGATCTCGTGCACCGTCGAGAACACGAGCTCGCCCGCGACCGGGTCGAGACCGTAGTCGTCCGGCACGACCGACACCGCGTCGCCCGGCTCGAGGCCGTTCGGCTCGCGCGGGTCGGCGGCGGGCTCCGCCGTCGGCCGGCTCTCCTTGGCGATCGCGAGCGCCTCCGCGGGCGGCATCTCGACGCGCTCGCCGTGGCCGAGGGCGTCGACGCGGTCGCGCCACGCGCTCACGCGGCGGAACTCCTCGACCATCGCGTTCGCCTGCGGCGCGACGCGCAGGAACCAGACCTGCTGGAAGCACGTCGCGTCGGCCAGGCTCGGCTCCGTGCCGAGGAGGTATGGCCGGCCGTCGGCGAGCTGGGCCTCGATGATGGCCAAGAGCGCGCGCACCTGCTCGCGCGCGGGCGGCCCGAGCTTGGGCAACTCGCCGAAGTTTCGGCCCGGGACCATCCTGGTGCGGTCCGCGATGAACTCGGGGGGCAGGAACTGCCAGGTCTCGGCGAACACGGCGGCGACGAGGGGCAGGAAGAGAAGACGGTCGGCCCACAGGTTCCAGGCGTGGCACGTGCCCTCGCTCCCGCCCGGATAGAGCGAGGGCGCCGGGTGGAGCCGCTCGAGCAGGCGCACGATCACCTGCGTGTCGCAGTAGACGTCGGCGCCGATCTGGAGCACGGGGATGCGCCGGTAGCCGCCGGTCAGCGGAACGAGGTCGGGCTTCGGCATGATGCTCGGCTGCTCGACGGCGCGCCACTTGAGGCGCTTCAGGCCGAAGATCTTCCGGATCTTCTCCGAGAACGGCGAGGCGTCGTAGTGGTGAAGGATCAGCGTCTCGGCCATGAGGACCTCCTAGCGCCCGGTCTCGACCGGCAGCCCCGCCTCGCGCCAGCCGGGCACGACGACGCGGCCGGAGTGGTCGCGCGCGCCGCCGAAGCCGCCGCGCACGTTGGTCACGTCGGTGAAGCCGGCCTGCGCGAGCAGCTCGCAGGCGCGCGCCGAGCGCGGGCCGCTCTGGCAGCCGACCAGGAGCTTCGTCGAGCGCGGGATGGTGCGCTCGACGGTCGCGACGAAGTCCGGGTTCGGCGTGGGCTGGCGCGTGGCCGGATCGACGAACACGACCGGGACGTTGCGCGCGCCGGCCGGGTGCCCGGCCTCGAACTCGGCCTCCGTGCGCACGTCGAGGTAGACGGCGGCCGGGTCCGCCTCGAGCGTCTCGTACGCCTCCGGGGGCGTGGTCTCGCGGATCTCCATGCCGAGAGCCCCTAGCAGAGGTGAGGCGGCCCGCGCTATATGCGGCCCATGCCGACCACCGTGCTCTTCGAGGATGCGGTCGCGTCCGTCGCGGCCGAGGCGCAGGACGAGGACCTCTGGCTCGCGCCGTCCGAGCTGGAGCGCCTCGGCTGGGCCCTCGAGCCCGAGGGCCTCTGCCGCGGGCCGCTCTGCGTGCCGATCCCGCCCGCGCGCCGCGCCGAGTTCGTGCGCGCCGACGGCGCGGTCAACCTGGCGGCGCTCGCCCGCCACCGCGGCCAGGCGGTCGTCCACGACGCCGAGCGCGGCGTCTGGGTGTGCGGTCCCGCCGGCGAGGTGCGGGACGCGGCCCGCCGCTCGCTCGCCGCACCCGACTTCACGCTCCCCGACCTCGACGGCCGCCTCCACAGCCTCTCGGAGCACCGCGGGCGGAAGGTGCTCCTCAACTCGTGGGCCTCCTGGTGAGGGTGCCGCATGGACCTGCCGGTCTGGCAGGCACTCTACGAGGAGCTGGCGCCCCGGAGCTTCACCGTCATCACCGTCGCCATGGACGCGGGCGGTGCGCCTGACGTTCACCAGTGGATCGAGGCGGCGAAGCCGACGCACCCGAGCCTGATCGACACCCGGCACGTCGTCGCCGAGCTCTACGACTGGGTGAACGTGCCGTCGAACGCGTGGATCGACGAGGAGGGGCGCATCGTGCGCCCGAACGACCCGGGCTTCGCGGGCGAGTACTTCCGCGGCATGATGGACCCCGACTTCGACTTCAAGGCGATGATGAAGGAGTACGGGCGGATGCGCGACCGCTACCTGGACGCCGTGCGCGACTGGGTCGCCCACGGTCCCGGAAGCCGCTGGGCGCTCACGCCCGAGCAGGTGCGCGCCCGGATGGCCGGCCCGAATCCGGACCACGCGCGCGCTGCGGCTCATTTCCGACTCGGCACGTTCCTCCGCGACCAGGGGAGATCGGAGGCCGCGCAGGAGGCGTTCGCCGAGGCAAAGCGGCTCCGCCCCGAGAGCTGGAACTTCAAGCGGCAGGCATGGCACCTCGAGGAGCCGGGGAAATCGGGTGGCCCAGAGTTCTGGGCCGAGGTGAAGGCGCTGGGCGATCGGCCCTACTACCCGCGCTGGGAGCTGTAGGGGCTACTCGAAGGGCATCGCGACCCTGCCGGAGCGCTGCCCGCCGGGGCAGATGCTCTCGTGCACACGCAGCACGCGCGCCGCGTCGGCCTGGCGCTCGCGCGACGCGGCGAACTTGACACCGCACACCCCGCAGACGCCGACCACGCTCGGCGCCCGGCGTGACGCGCGCTTGGCGAGCAGGCGAGGCATCAGGCTCCGCCGCCGCGCGCGCCGGAAAAGAGACCGCATGATCGTTCTCATGCCCGCGCTGGGAGCAAGGGCGATGCCACGGCTCCCGGCCCACGTCCGCAGCGTCGGGGCGCGGGGCGGTGTCCAGCGGACTGGACGGCCGTCCGCCGTCCCGGACACGCGAGCCACCTCGGCACGTACACTGCCGCCGACGCGAGTGCGACCTTGACAGCGCCGTCGCGGCCGCGTAGGTAGACCGAAACCGCGAACGCGCCTTTTAACTTGACCCCGCGAGGTCAGGAAAGGTCTGCCATGAACTGCCCGCTCCGCCGGGCCCGCGCGCCGCGGGACCCGGCCAACGAGGACGCCTCCCGGCCCGGCCGCGGAGGCGTTTTGGTATCGCGAGCGCGCCGGTGACCGCCAACGGCACCCGGCAGGTGATGGACGCGCTCGCCATTCAGCGCGCGCTCGTCCGCATCGCGCACGAGATCCTCGAGCGCAACAAGGGCACCGAGGAGCTGGCGCTGATCGGCATCCGCTCGCGCGGCGTGCACCTGGCCGAGCGCATCCGCAAACGGGTCGGCGAGATCGAGGGCGGCGTGCCGCCGCCCTTCGGCGTGGTCGACATCACGCTCTACCGCGACGATCTGGACCGCGGCCTCCAGAACCCGGTGGTGCAGGGGACCGACATCCCGTTCCCCGTCGACGGCCGCCGCATCCTCCTCGTCGACGACGTGCTCTTCACCGGCCGGACGGTGCGCGCCGCGATGGATGCGCTCGTCGACTTCGGCCGGCCGCAGTCGATCCAGCTCGCGGTGCTGGTCGATCGGGGCCATCGTGAGCTTCCCATCCGTGCGGACTACGTGGGCAAGAACCTCCCCACCTCCCGCCGCGAGCAGGTGCAGGTCCGGCTCGTCGAGGCGGACGGCGTGGACGAGGTCGTGATCGAGAGCTGAGGAGGGCGGCCATGGGGTTCACGCAGCGTCATCTGCTCGGGCTGGAGGGGGTTCCCGCGGACGAGATCACGACCATCCTCGACACCGCCGCCTCCTTCAAGGAGATCTCGGAGCGCGACATCAAGAAGGTGCCGACGCTGCGCGGGAAGACGGTCATCAACCTCTTCTACGAGGCGAGCACGCGCACGCGAACCTCGTTCGAGATCGCCGCCAAGCGGCTCTCGGCCGACACCATCAACATCAGCGCCTCGGGCTCGAGCGTGTCGAAGGGCGAGACCCTCGCCGATACGGCGCGGAACCTGGAGGCCATGCGGCCCGACGCGATCGTCGTCCGCCACCCGTCCTCGGGCGCCTGCCATCTCCTCGCCCGCCACGTCTCGTGTCCCATCCTGAACGCGGGCGACGGCTGCCACGAGCACCCGACGCAGGCGCTGCTCGACCTGCTGACGATTCGGCAGCGTCACGGCCGAGTCGCCGGGCTCACGGTCGCGATCGTCGGCGACGTGCTCCACAGCCGCGTCGCGCGCTCGAACCTGCACGCGCTCCGCACGCTCGGCGCGACCGTCCGCCTGGTCGGCCCGCCGACGCTCGTGCCGCGCCAGCTCGCCGCCTTCGGCGCCGAGCTGCACCACAACCTGGCCGACGGCGTGCGCGACGCCGACGTCGTCATGATGCTCCGCATCCAGCGCGAGCGGCAGGGTGCGAACTTCTTCCCGACCCTCGACGAGTACTCGCACTACTTCTGTCTCACCGAGGACGCGGTCCGGCTCGCGAAGCCGCACGTCATCATCCTCCATCCCGGGCCGCTCAACCGCGGCCTCGAGATCGCGAGCGCGGTCGCCGACGGGCCGTACTCGGTCATCATGGACCAGGTGACGAACGGGGTCGCGGTGCGGATGGCGCTCCTCTATCTGCTGGTGGCGCGCAGCAAGGCCGAGGACGCGGGCGCGGGCGAGGCCGAGCCCGCGCTCGAGCCGGTGCGGCGGCGGACCGGGGGGCGGGTGTGAGCCGGCTCCTCATCGCCGGCGGCACGGTGGTCGATCCGATCGCGGGCCGCGCGGCGGCGGGCGACGTGCTGGTGGAGGGGGAGAGGATCGCGGCGACCGGCGCCCCGGGGACGCTCGATGGCGGCGACGCCCCGGAGCTCGACGCGCGCGGGCTCCTCGTGCTGCCCGGCCTCGTCGACATGCACGTCCACCTGCGCGAGCCGGGCTACGAGTACAAGGAGACCATCCAGACCGGCGTGGCGGCGGCGCTCGCGGGCGGTTTCGCCTCGCTCGCCTGCATGGCGAACACCGAGCCCGTGAACGACAGCGCTGCGGTCACGCAGTACATCCTGGACCGCGCGCGCATCGCCCAGGGCGCGCGCGTGTACCCCATCGGCGCGCTCTCACTGGGCCTGCGGGGCGAGGGGCTCGCCGAGATCGGCGAGATGCACCGCGCCGGCATCGTCGGCATCTCCGACGACGGCCGCCCGGTCATCGACGCCGGGCTCATGCGCCGCGCGCTCGAGTACAGCTCGATGTTCGGGCTCCCGGTGATCGTGCACGAGGAGGAGCCGCACCTCGCCGCCGGCGGCGCGATGAACGAGGGCGTGACCGCGCTGCGCCTGGGTCTGCGCGGCATCCCGGCCGCCGCCGAGGAGGTGATGATCGCGCGCGACCTCGCGCTCGCCCGGCTCACGGGTGGCCGCCTGCACGTGGCGCACGTGAGCACCAGGGGGGCGGTCGCGCTCATCCGCGCGGCCAAGGCCGACGGGCTGCCAGTCACGGCCGAGGTGACCCCGCATCATCTCTTCCTGACCGAGGAAGCGGTCGAGGGCTACGGCACGAACGCCAAGATGGCGCCGCCGCTGCGCACGAAGGCCGACGTGGCGGCGCTGCGCGCGGGGCTCGCCGACGGCACGATCGACGCGATCGCCACCGACCACGCCCCGCATCACGCCGACGAGAAGGAGGTCGAGTTCGACCTCGCCGCCAACGGCGTCGTCGGCCTCGAGACCGCGCTGCCGCTGGCCCTTCGCCTGGTCGCGGAGGGCGTCCTCGACCTGCCCACGCTGGTCGCGCGCATGACGGTCGGGCCCGCGCGCGTCCTGGGCTTGCCGGCCGGCACGCTCGCCCCGGGCGCGGCGGCCGACGTGACGCTCGTCGATCCCGAGCGCCGCTGGCGGGTCGAGGCACGCGCCTTCCGCTCGAAGGGCCGCAACACGCCGTTCGAGGGCTGGGACATGACGGGCCGCGCGGTCGCGGTCCTGGTCGGCGGCCGGCTCGTGCACGACGAGCGGCCGGCGACGGCGCCGGCGCTCCGGAGCGCCTCGTGAAGCCGGCGCTGCTGGCGCTCGCCGACGGCACGATCTTCCGCGGGCGCGCCTTCGGCGCGACGGGCGAGGCGGTGGGTGAGCTGGTCTTCAACACCAGCATGACGGGCTACCAGGAGATCCTGACCGACCCGTCCTACGAGGGCCAGCTGGTCGCCATGACGTACCCCGAGATCGGGAACGTCGGCGTGAACCGCGAGGACGTCGAGTCGCGCCGCCCCTACGTGCGCGGCTTCGTGGTGCGCGAGTACCGCGAGGCGCCGTCGTCGTGGCGAGCGGAGGAATCGCTCGGCGCCTACCTCGCGCGCCACGGCATCCCCGCCATCGAGGGCATCGACACGCGCTCGCTCGTGCGCCACCTCCGCGATCACGGCTCGCAGGAGGCCGTGCTGTCGAGCGTGGATCTGAACCCCGAGCGGCTCGTGCGCCGCGCGAAGGACTCGCCCGGGCTCGTCGGCCGCGACCTGGTGCGCGAGGTGACGTGCAAGGAGCCGTACGAGTGGACGCAGGGGCCGTGGCGGCTGGGTCTGGGCTACACGACCGCGGAGCACGCCGCCGAGCGGCGGGGCGGGAAGGTGTACGACGTCGTCGCCTACGACTTCGGCATCAAGTACAACATCTTGCGGAACCTGGTAGGCGCC
>Ga0209161_10003473_pt1 | contig 12724 bp, 14 predicted proteins | sample GraSoiAngelo_155_FD_186169 | JGI IMG/M metagenome (GOLD analysis project Ga0209161, IMG submission 186169) | Grasslands soil microbial communities from the Angelo Coastal Reserve, California, USA - 14_1009_13_30cm (SPAdes) (version 2) | ecosystem: Environmental > Terrestrial > Soil > Grasslands...
CGACGACCGCTCGATCCAGCTGGACGCCCGCCACCTCCTGGCGCGGGCCCATGTCGTGTGGGCGGACGGACACAGCGACTACGGCCATGTGTTCGAGCGGTTCTGGAACGTCTACGGACTGGGCGCCCTCGGGCCGAGGACCACGGTCATCATCACCGGTGACGCTCGCAACAACTACCGCGACCCGGGGCTCGCGGCGCTGCGCGCGATCCAGGAATGCGCCCGGAAGGTCTACTGGTTGAATCCGGAGCCGCGGCCCGAGTGGAACACGACGGACTCGATCATGGCCGCGTATGCGCCCTACTGCGACGGCGTCTTCGAGGCGCGCAACCTGCGCCAGCTCGCCGACTTCGTTCGCACGATCGCGTGACGCCGCACGACCGCCGAGCTGTCCCGGACCGCTCGCTCAGAAGAGCGCGATCGGGTTCACCGGCGAGCCGGTCACGCCCTGAAGCCGGAGCGGCGCGACGGTGAGCATGAACTCCCAGCGCTTCCGCGCGCTACACGCCTTCGCCAACTCCTCGAGGTTGGCGTTGTCGATGAGCCAGAGCCCCATGCTGACCAGGCTCACGATGTGCACGACGTTGCCGAGGGCGGGGTGGGTCGCGGGGCTCACGTCGTTGTGGGTGTCGGTGCCGAGCATGGCGATGTCGCGCTCGCGGAACCACGGCATGCACGCCACGTGGGCCGCGGGCGAGCCGTCCTTCAGCGGATGGCGCGGCTCCGTGAGCCGTCGCGCGTAATAGCCGGTCCTGATCAAGAGGATGTCCCCAGCCTCGACACGCACGTTCTGGGCTTTCTCGGCGGCCTCGAGGTCCTCGGGCATCACGCCCTCGCCCGCCTCCAGCCAGCGCCCCTTGAGCGCGGCGACGTCGAGCAGGACGCCGCGGCTCACGACGCCGTCGCGCAACAGGTCCACCGACTCGACCTGGGCGCCCTCGCGCGAGGTGATCAGGTTGCACGAGCGGCCGTTGTAGATCTTGCCCTGCCAGAAGTAATGGGCCGGCGTGTCCACGTGGGTGATCGTGTAGCCGTGGAACACCATGCCGATGAACTCGGAGGCGCCGCGACGCGCGAGGATCCGCTCGGGCGAGTCATGGTCGCGCCCCTCGCCCGAGTCCACCATGAAGCGGAGGGGCTGGAACGTCGTGTCGGCGCTGATCGCGTTGGTCGCGATCGGGCGCGCGCAGCTGACCGGCACGCCGTCCGCGACGAGCGCTGCGGCGCGTTTCCGCTTCGCGGCCGTGATGAGATTGATGGTTCCCAGCTCGTCGTCCGTGCCCCAGCGGCCCCAGTTGCTGAGGCTCGAGATCATCTTGATCACATCGCTCTCGGTCAGGGTCATCGCCACGGGTGTCCTCCTCAGAAGTCCTCGAACGTCATCGCCTCGCGCTCCATTCTGAGCCGGAGGTCCGCCATGAACACGAGGTAGGGATGCGCGCCGCGCGCCACGAGCGCATCGCGGTCGCCGCGGAGGAGCGCCGCCGAATCCGTGTCATCCAACTCCATCTCATCGATCGCGGCCCGGGCATCCGCCAGGAAGCGCGCCCGGAACGCGTCGTCCGACTTGATCGCGAAGAGGCACCGGTTCAACCGGTAGGCTGAGCCGGGCGGGAACCGGTAGTGGAGCGCGCTCACAGCGGCCATTCCACGACCGCGTTGCCGTGATGCCACGACGGCTCGTAGCAGTACACGTCGGCCTTCGCGTCGCCGACCGCGCCGAGCAGGGTGATCCACGTCCGCAGCTCGATGTTGCCGGCACGGTCAAGCTCCTCGGCCGTGATCGCGGCCAGCTCCCGGCCGCGCCCCGCGGTGAGCAGGTTGAGCACCCGCCTGTCGTAGTCGAACTCCGGCGACGCGTACCGGTCGGTCCCCGGGAAGTGCGACATGCCGCCCGAGGCCATGAGCACGACGCGCTCCGAGCGCGCGCGCAGGATCTCGCCGAGCGCCCTGCCCCACTCGTAGCAGCGGCGCGGCGTCGGCTGAGGCGGCAGGTACACGTTGACGTGCAGCGGGACGAGGGGGACGGACGGCTCCGGCATCGTGAAGTGCAGCGGGACATAGAACGCGTAGTCGAGCGGGGCGTCCTGGGTATAGAAGAGGTCGAACCCCCGCTCGATCCCCTGCTCGACGATCGCGCGGGCCAGCGGCTCGTGGATCGGGAACCGGTACCGGTAGCGGCCGAACGTCCCGGCGCACTCCGTCCCCGCGTAGACGGCGAGCGCGGGCACTGCGTTCAGAAAAAACGCCTCGATGTGGTCGCCCGCGACCATCGCGATCGCGTCCGGCCTGAGTGCCTGGAGCCGCCCCTTGACCCGAGCGAACGCGGTGTGGACGCGCAGCACGAGATCGCGATCCTCGGTCTCGGGCCGCGAGAGGAGCTGGGGCGTGTGGGCACACGCGAACGCCCCGACCAGCATCCGGCTCAGCGCCCAGCCGCGGCGTCGATCACGAGCCGCGGGATGATGAGGCGCGCGGCCATGACCGGGCGCGGCGAGGTTCCGATCCGCAGCTCGCCGACGATCGAGAGCAGCATGTAGGCCTCGCGGCGGTCCATGCCCGTGCGCCCGACGAACCACTCGACGGCGCCGCGCGCGGCGTCCTCTGTGGCCAGCTCGACCGTCTCGCCGAAGCCCAAGACCTGCACGGTGTCGTCTACCTCGATGATCGGACGGTCGAGCGTCCGCCCCTTCACGAGCTCCACGCGCGCCCGGACGGTCGCGTCGCACTCGACGCCGGTGCCCGAGATGATGCCGTCGCTGATCGCGGCGTGCGGGTCGGCGAAGAAGAGGAGCGCGCCGTCCACCATCACCGGCAGGTGGATGCGGCTTCCGGCGCGTGCGTCCTTCTGGTCGAAGTCGCCGCCGTACGGCCCCGCGTACGCCGGCTTGTACCCCTCGGTCGGCATCGTCGAGACGGTCCCGAGGTTCGGGTTCAACGGGATCGGGATGCGGCCGCCGAACCACGCGCGGCCGTCCTTCACGGGACACGAGAGCGCCCACGGCTCGGCGAACTCGCGCCGGAGCACGCCGAAATCCCGGAGGATCGCGGTCTTGCCTTCGCCGTGCGGCGTGATCTCGAGCAGGTCGACGACGACCGCGTCGCCGGGCCTGGCGCCGCGAACGCGCACGGGGCCAGCGATGGGCGCGAGCGGATGGCCGTCGCACGCGGGCGTGAAGGGCGTCGGCACCGTGAGGATGTCCTTCACGTCGTCGAACGCGCCCCGCACCTCGAGGGTGAACTCCTCGCCGGGCGCCACCTCGAAGGCCGGCGGCGTGGAGGGGTTGACGTCGAACAAGTACCAGTGGGTCTTCACGCCGTGAGCCTCCGCAGAATTTCGTCGAACGCCTTGTCGGCCAGCGTCCGCACTTCGTCACGTGTGAGGATCTGGATCGGGTGGGGGACGACGACCGTTCGGTAGTCGGTCGCACCGAGCGCGTCGGCCTGGGCACGGGCCGCCCGGACGAACTCGGACGAGATCACGGTGGCCGTCGGGATGCCGTGGTCCTCGAAGAACACGCCGTCGTGCACACTGCACGTGGTGCACGACCCTCAGTCGGCGAGCGCTTCGACGAGAGCGTCCGTCGCGCCGACGATCTCCTGGCGGAGCGGGTCGGGCGCCGGGCGGGCGAAGGTCGGCTTCTTCTTCCTCACGATCGCCTTCGGGCGCGCGCGCTCGCGGAGGAGCTCTTCGATGCGGTCGAGGAGGTGGTCGCCCTTCGCCTTCGAGATGTCGAGGAGCGTGACGATCTTGCCGTCGAGGCTCGACGGCCGGGGAGCGGTCTTCCGCGGCACGGCGACCGAGTCGGTCGGGTCCAGATACTCGCTCATGGGGCTTCCTCCCAATTACGGGGTGCGAACCTGCCGGAACACGAGAGCCGAGCTCTTCGCGAACGTCCAGCCGGGCACGATCGCCGAGAAGCGGCCGGCCGTTCCACCGGCGACCACGATCTTGATGTTGTCAGGCGAGCGGAACTTCGGGATCGGCGTGGGGTCGTGCGCGGGGTCCGTGAACTTCCTGAGCACGTGCTCGGGGAGCCCCTCGCCACCGTCCCTGCCCGGGAGCAGCTCACAGACCGGGCGCTGGAGCCGCGCGAAGAGCCAGCGGCGGACGTCGGCCTTCTTCCAGCCCCCCTCGCCCAGGATCTTCACGTGCTCCGGCGAGAGGACGAGCAGCGTGTCCCCCCAGTGCGTCATCTTGTGGTGGGAGACGACGGCCATGCTCGCCGCGAGCGTCGCCAGCAGATCCTCCGGCGTCCGCGACTGGTGGTCGTAGACCCCCAGGGGCCCGTCGGCAGCGAGGACGGCGACCGTCGAGTCGCTCGGGGCGAATCCGTGCTCGACGGAGAGCGACTCCCAGGGGCTCGCCTCCTCCCGCTCGCCGATGCAGTACGTGTAGCGGCCCGGGTGGGCGAGCGTGGACATGCTGATGACGCCCGGCGCGGCGCCGCCGAGGTTCACGCAGACGAGTCGGAGCGCGCGCCCGATCGTCGCGTTGGCGCGCCAGCCCGGGCCGAAGACGCCGGCGCCGCAGTTGATGTCGAGCGCGCCGCGGATCGGGCCGTTGACGACCACGAGCGGCGCGGGCGCGTTCGTGGTCGCCGACACGCCGTGGAGGTCGAAGGCCTCGTCGCAGACCGCCTCGACCGCGGCGATCACGACCGGGAGGTACTCGGGCCGGCACCCGGCCATGACGGCGTTGACCGCGATCTTCTCGACGGTCGCGCGGCCGTAGTTTGGCGGGACCATCGCGATCAGCGCGTCGGGCGCGCGGCCCGACGCGGCGAGCACGCGATCGACGCGGGCGCGCGTCGGCGGCACGACGGGCAGGCCGTCGGTGACGCCGCGCGCGTAAAGCTCCTCGATCGCGTCGGCGTCCAGGTCGGGGTCGGCCAGCGACATGGAGAGAGGCTAACACACTCCAGGCAGCCGAAACCGCGGGGCTGGTTACGCGAGCGTGTGCCTCACCATCTTGGACTCGACCATGTAGATGACCATCTCCGCGATGTTCGTCGCATGGTCGGCGACGCGCTCGAGGAAGCGCGAGATCAGGATGAGACGGATCGCGCGCGGGATGGTCCGCGGGTCCTCCATCATGAACGTCAGGAGCTCCCGGAAGACCTGCTCCCTCAGCGCGTCCACCTCCGAGTCCTCGCCGCAGACCTCGCGCGCCAGCGCGGTGTCCCGGCTCACGAAGGCGTCGAGGCTCTCCTTGACCATCCGCTGGGCCTTCTCGGCCATCCGCGGCAGGTCCACGTACGGCTTGAGCTGGGGCTCGCGGCCGAGCTCGAGGGCTCGCTGGGCGATGTTCACCGCCTGGTCGCCGATGCGCTCGATGTCCGTGACGATCTTCAGCGTCGTCGTGATGAAGCGGAGATCGCCCGCCGTCGGCTGGTGGAGCGCCAGCAGCTCGACACACTTCTCGTCGATCTCGACGTCGTAGGCGTTGACCTGCCGGTCGCGGTCGATGACCTCCTGGGCGAGGTCGCTGTCCCGATCGATCAGGGCGCGCATGACCCGGCGGATCTGGTCCTCGACCAACCCGCCCATCGCCAGCAGGGTCTGCTTGAGCGCGTCCAGCTCTTCGTGGAAGTGCCGCTGCACGACGACCTCCGTCTACCCGAACCGCCCGGTGATGTAGTCCTCAGTCCGCTTGTCGCGCGGGTTGGTGAAGAGCTCGCGTGTCACGCCGAACTCCACCAGCTCCCCGAGGAGGAAGAAACCGGTCGCCTCCGACACCCGGGCGGCCTGCTGCATATTGTGCGTCACGATCACGATCGTCAAGTCCTTGCGGAGCTCGAGGATCAGCTCCTCGATTTTCGCAGTGGCGATCGGATCGAGGGCCGAGCACGGCTCGTCCATCAGCATCACTTCGGGCTCCACGGCCAGCGCCCGCGCGATGCAGAGCCGCTGCTGCTGGCCGCCGGACAGGCTCGATCCGGGCTTGTCGAGCCGGTCCTTCACCTCGTCCCAGAGCGCCGCATGCGTGAGCGCGCGCTCGACCGCGTCGTTCAGCACGGCGCGGTTCCGCATCCCGGCCAGCCGGAGCCCCGCGGCGACGTTGTCGAAGGCAGACATGGTCGGGAACGGGTTCGCCCTCTGGAACACCATCCCGATCTTCCGCCGGACCTCGACCGGGTCGACGCCGGGCGCGTAGAGGTTCGCGCCTTCGACGAGCACGGTGCCGCTCACCCGCGCGCTCGGCACGACCTCGTGCATGCGGTTCAAGCACCGGATGAACGTGGACTTGCCGCAGCCCGAGGGCCCGATGATCGCCGTGACTGCCTTGGGCGCGATCGCCAGCCCGATATCGCGCAGGACGTGGAGGGTACCGAACCAGGCATTGAGGTCCTTGACGAGGATCCCGTCCGCCATGCTCTCACCTCACCGCGCTGTAGCGGCCGCGCGTCGCGATCCGCGCCGCGAGACTGACCAGGAAGACCAGGGCGATCAGCACCAGCGCGCCGGCCCACGCCTGGCGGTGCCAGTCGTCGAAGGGGGCGATCGCGTAGGCGAAGATCTGGAGCGGCAGCGCGGCGATCGGCTGATCGAGACGCTGGTGCCAGAAACGGTTGCCGAAGGCCGTGAAGAGCAGCGGCGCCGTCTCCCCCGCCACCCGAGCGATGGCCACCATGACGCCCGTGATGATCCCGGCCCGCGCCGTCGGGAGCACGACGCGGAGGATGACCTTCCATTCCGGCAGGCCGAGCGCCAGCGCGGCCTCGCGGAGCGAGGCGGGGACGAGCCGCATCATCTCCTCCGTCGTGCGGAGCACGATCGGCAGCATGATCACCGCCAGCGCGACGCCGCCGGCCAGCGCCGAGAAGCGCCGCATGGGAAGGACGACGACCGTGTACGCGAAGATCCCGATGACGATCGAGGGGACGCCGTTCAGGACGTCCGCGACGAAGCGGATCAGCCACGGCAGCCGCCGGTCCCGGGACTCGGTGAGATACACGCCGCCGAGGATCCCGAGCGGCAGGCCGAGTGCCCCGGCGAGGGCGATCAGGATCAGGCTCCCGACGATCGCGTTCGCCATTCCCCCGCCCGCCTCGCCCACGGGCTTCGGCAGGCGGGTGAAGAAGTCCACGTTGACGGCCGATGCCCCCTGGTGGAGCAGGAAACCGAAGAGGAGGATGAGCGGCAGGACGACGGCCAGGGCGGACCCCGCCGTCAGCGCCGACATCGCCAGATCGATCCATCGCCGCGCCCGAGCGCTCACTCGCGCACCTGCTTCACGGCGCCGCCGACGCTCCAGACGAGGAGGCGCGCCAGGGCGTTCACGATCACCGTAACGGCGAACAGGAGCAGCCCGATCTCGATGAGCGCACCCAGGTACAAGTCGGACGTCGCCTCAGTGAACTCGTTCGCGATGACGCTCGCCATCGTATAGCCGGGGGCAAACAGCGAGATCGCGACCTCGGGGCGGTTGCCGATGACCATCGTGACGGCCATCGTCTCGCCGAGGGCTCGCCCGAGCCCGAGGAGCACGGCGCCGATCAGACCTGACTTCCCGTAGCGGAGGACCGCGATTCGAGTCGTCTCCCAGCGTGTGGCCCCGAGCCCGAGCGCCGCCTCCCGCTGGGTGTTCGGGACGGCCAGGAGCACTTCCCGGCTGACCGCGGTGATGAACGGCACGATCATGATCGCGAGGATGATGCCGGCGGCGAGCATGCCGACGCCGTACGGAGGCCCCTGGAAGAGCGGCAGGAACCCGAGTGACGCCCCGAGCGCCGGCTGCACCCAGTTCCGGAGCCACGGCGCCAGGACAAAAATGCCCCAGAGACCGAACACGACGCTCGGCACCGCGGCGACCAGCTCGACGAGAAACGTGATCGGCGGCCGGATCCACACGGGTGCCAGCTCGGCCAGGAAGATCGCCGCGCCGAGGCCCAGGGGAACGGCGATCACCAGCGCGAGGAGCGATGAGACGAGCGTGCCGTAGACGAATGGGAGTGCCCCGAAGGTCTCCGCGACCGGATCCCATGTCGAGGTGTAGAGGAAGCGCCAGCCGAACGCCCTGAACGACGGCATCGCGGCGCCGGCCATCCCGATGATCATGGCGGTGACGAGGAGGATCAGCGAGAGGGCAGCGCCGCGGGCCAATCCTCGGAACAGCCGGTCGCCCCAGCCGCGTCTGGCCCGGGCGGAGACGACGGTGGAGGAAAGGGACCGGCTCGCCGCCGCCGTTGTCATCCTGCTAGCGTGCCGCCAAGAGCGGCTTGCCCTGGTAGGTGATCTCCCCGAGCCTCGCCTCGACCTGCTTCACGACCTGGGGCGGCAGTGGCGCGTAGAGGAGATCCGACGTGTACTTCTGGCCGTCGTGGATCATCCACCAGAGGAACTTCACCAGCAGCTTGCCCTTCGTCTCGTCGGGCTGGTCTTTGTAGACGAGGAGCCACGTGAAGCTCGCGATCGGGTACGCGTGATCCCCGGGGGGGTTCGTGAGCGAGACGCGGAAATCGGCGGGCATGTTCGTCGCGGAGGCGGCCGCCGCGGCCGTCGTCGTCTCGATGCTCGGCTCGACGAACTTCCCCGCAGCATTACGAACCGACGCCGCGGGAAGGTTGTTCTTGATGGCGTAGGCCAGCTCGACGTAGCCGAGGGCGCCGGGCGTGTTCTTGATCTGGCCGGCCACGCCCTCGTTCCCCTTGCCGCCGAGCCCCACGGGCCAGTTCACGGAGGTTCCGCGGCCGACCTTCGCATCCCACTCCTTGCTGACCTTCGAGAGGTAATCGACCCAGATGTACGTGGTGCCGCTGCCATCGGACCGGTGCACCACCAGGATCGCCTGGTCGGGCAGCGAGACGCCCGGGTTCACCGCGGCGATCTTCGCGTCGTTCCACTTCGTGATCCTGCCCAGGAAGATGTCGGCCAGGATGTCAGGGGTGAAGCGGAGCTTCGGATTACCCGCAAGGTTGTACGTCGTCACGACGGCGCCGAGGACCGTCGGGATATGGAGGAGGTTGCCGGGCGCCTTTCCGAGCTGGTCGTCGGTCATCGGGCCATCGGACGCGCCGAAGTCCACGGTGCGTGCGGTGATCTGCCGGATCCCGCCGCCACTCCCGATGGACTGATAGTTGAAGCGGGCACCCTGATCGACCCTCGCGTACTCGTCGAACCACTTCGAGTAGATCGGGTACGGGAAGGTCGCGCCGGCGCCGTTCATCAGCATCTGCGCGGCGACCGGCTGGACGCCCGAGCCGAGTACGGCAGGCAGGGAGCAGAGAAGGCCAGCGAGCCATCGGTTCATCCGATTTCTCCTTGCCATGGTGGTCCCAGCGTCGCGCTGGTGTGTTTCGATGGGGTTAGCGTCGTGTTACGAGTCGGTTACGATCTCAGGTCTCGGAACCGGTATCCCACGCCGCGGACGGTCTCGACGCCGGGCTCGTCGAGCTTCGCCGCGACGAATTTGCCGCGGAGCCGCGCCAGGTGGACGTCCACGGTCGAACTCCTTGGGCGTCAACTCGACGAGTGTGCCTTTCATCCGGACCTCGAAGCGGTGGCGATCGATCTCGAGGTCGCCCGCCTTCAGATGAGCCTTCTTACCCTTGCCATCCGCCGGCTTGCCCCGGCGCGCGACCGCCCGGACCCGCGCGACTAGCTCCCGCGGCGAGAACGGCTTCGTGACGTAGTCGTCGGCGCCGAGCTCGAACCCGAGGACCTTGTCCCCTTCCGCGACCCGGCCCGTGACCATGATCACGGCGATTCCCTCGAGGGCCGGGTCCCGCTTGAGGCGGAGGCAGATCTCCCAGCCATTCAGTTGGGGCACCATGATGTCGAGCAGGACGACGTCCGGGTGGGACTCGCGCGCCATCCTGAGCGCGTCGGTCCCGTTCGTCGCCAGGACGACTTCGTAGCCTTCACTGACGAGGTTGTAGCGGATAAGCTCGGCGACGTCGCGCTCGTCCTCGACGACCAGCACCCGCCCGAGGCGCTGCGGGATCGCCGCGCCTTCGGCGCCGCGGCCGCGCCCCGGAGTCAACAGCGTCACCCCACGCGCGAGACTCATCAAGCAGAGTGTCGGGCGGCGGTGTTACGGGACGATGACGCCGCGGTAAATCCTGGGTAAACGGGCCAGGGAAAGGAGGCGAGCTAGGCGGAGAGCCGCGCCGCTGAGACAGAGGCGCTACGCGGGCTGCAGATCGACGCGGTACAGCGTCTTCCCCGCGACGTCGTGCAGCGTGACCGTCATCACCTCGGTCGCGCCGTCGATCCTCGCAAGGCCGAAGTACTGCATGCCTTCCGTCGGGGGACGGTTCTGCTTCATGCCTGCCGGCACCGAGACGTACGTGACGTCCGGCCCGAACGTCCGGTCGATCTCGTTGGGACCGAACGTCCCGGCGTTGATCGGCCCGGCCACGAACTCCCAGAACGGCGTGAAGTCGGCGAACTGCGCCCGGCCCGGGTCGTAGTACGTGGACTGGGCGTAGTGGACGTCGGCGGTCACCCACACGACGTTCCTGATCCCGTGGTTCTTGATGAAGCTGATGAGGCTCGCCAGCTCGAGCTCGCGCCCGAGGGGGACGCCGTGGTCGCCGTTCGCCCACGCCTCGTAGGTCCCCTTGGGGACGTCGGGATTGAGGTCGGCGACGACGAGGCTGATCGGCATGTCGCTCGCGATGACCTTCCACGTCGCCCGCGAGGCGAGGAGCGCCTGCTTCAGCCACCGGAGCTGCTCGGCGCCGAGGAAGGCGGACTCCTCGTTCAGTACCGACTGGCGGTTCGGCGTGTTCGGCCCCCGATAGCTCCGCTCGTCGATCATGAAGACGTCGAGTGACGGTCCGTACGCGAACGCGCGGTAGATCCGCTCCGGATCGAGCGGGTCGAGGCGGAACGGGTTGTACTCGAGCATCGCGCGCTTGGCGAAGGCGGCGAGGAGCGAGGCGCTGCGAACCTGGTAGCGCTCGTCGCCGAGCATCTGGCCCGGGTACCAGTTGTTGCGCGTCTCGTGGTCGTCCCACTGCACGAGCAGCGGCACCTGGGCGCAGAAGCGACGCTTGTGCTCGTCGAGGAAGTTGTAGGCGAAGTTGCCGCGGAACTCCTCGAGCGTCTCGGCGACTTTCGACTTCGCCGGCGTCGTCACGTTCTTCCACACCGTGCCGTCGTCGAGCCGCACCTCGGCCCGGATGGGCCCGTCGGCGTAGATCTGGTCGCCCGAGTGGATGAAGAAGTCCGGGTCCGTCCGCCGCATCACCTCGTACATCTTCATCCCGCCCCACTCGGGATTGATGCCCCACCCCTGCCCGGCCTCGTCGCCGGAGAAGGCGAAGGTGACCGTGCGCCGGGCCGCGGGAGGCGTCCGGAAGCGCCCCGTCGTGGGCTCGCTCGCCACCTTGGGGTTGGCGAGATCCTGGAAGACGGCACGATAGAAGATCTGCTGGCCCGCGGGCAGTCCCGTGAGATCGACGCGCGCCGTGAAGTCGCGCTCGGCGAGCGCCGCCGGCCCGACGACGCGCCGCGCGTCCCGGAGCGCGTCGTTCGTCGCCCACTCGACCATGAAGCGCGCCGGCCGGTCGGTCCGGCTCCAGACGATCGCCCGCTCCCCGGTCACGTCGCCGCTCTGCACCCCGTAGGGCATCCCGGGACGCATCCGGTCCGGGGTGACCACCGCGGGCGCTCCCTGCGCCCAGACCGGCCTTCGCCGCAGCGGCTCCGCCGCCAGACCGCCCACCGCCAGTGCGGAACTCTTGAGGAATCCCCGTCGATCCATGGCAGGCCTCCTGAGTGGCGACGACGCTGCTCGCATGATACCGTCACACGATGCCGGGCACGAAACGCGCCCTCTTCATCGACTGGGGCGGCACCCTCGCGCTCACCCAGGACAACAACCAGACGGATGTGGACGCTGCGGGCAACCCTATCCTTATGCCGAACGTGGCGACAGTCCTGGCGCGCGAGCGCCCACGCTTCGACGTGTGTTTCATCGTGTCGAATCAGCCACGCGTCGCGACGGGCGAGATCAGCGTGGCCGAGGTCGACCGCCGCGTGGCCTGGGCGAACGAGCGGCTCGGTCGCCCCTTTACCGACTGGCGGCTCTGTCCCCACACGGACGAGGATGGCTGCGACTGCCGCAAGCCCAAGCCCGGGATGTTCCTCGAGCTCGCGCGTCTCTATGGCGTCGATCTGGCGGGCTCGACGCACGTCGGCGATGTGGAGAAGGACCGCGTTGCCGCGGCCGCGGCGGGCGTCGGAACCTTCGTCTGGGCGCGCGACTTCTTCGGCGCGGGGTGAGCTAGGCGGTCGGCCCGCTCGAGGGAAGGGTGAAGCGGACGGTCGTTCCACGCCCCGGCTCGCTCTCGATCCAGAGCTCGCCGCCGTGCGCGAGCACGAGGTGCTTGACGATCGCGAGCCCAAGCCCGGTGCCGCCGAGCTCGCGTGAGCGCGCCCGGTCCACACGGTAGAAGCGCTCGGTGATGCGCGGCAGGTCCGCCGGCGGGATCCCGATGCCGGTATCGGCAACGGTGACCTCGACTCGACCGCCCGCGACCGGGCGCGCGCTCACGGTGACGCGCCCGCCCTCGGGCGTGTATTTCACGGCGTTGTCCACGAGGTTGATGAAGATCTGCGCCAGCCGATCGCGGTCGGCGGGCACCGGAGGCAGGTCCGACGGGAGCTGGCTACCGAGGGTCACGCGGCTGCTCTCGGCCTTTGGGCGGATGATCGCCAGCACCGACTCGGCGACCTCGTCGAGCCGCGTCGGGGCGAGCTTCAGCGACACCCT
>Ga0209161_10003474_pt1 | contig 12723 bp, 15 predicted proteins | sample GraSoiAngelo_155_FD_186169 | JGI IMG/M metagenome (GOLD analysis project Ga0209161, IMG submission 186169) | Grasslands soil microbial communities from the Angelo Coastal Reserve, California, USA - 14_1009_13_30cm (SPAdes) (version 2) | ecosystem: Environmental > Terrestrial > Soil > Grasslands...
TGCCGTTTCCATGCGATTGGATGAACTGGACTATCGCCTCCCTCGAGAGCAAATCGCACAGCGTCCTCTTGAGCAACGTGAAGCTTCGCGACTTTTGTTACTGGATCGTTGGTCAGGAGTTTTCGAAGACCAGTTATTCACGGAGTTCCCAAGTCTTCTGCGGGGCGACGAACTCCTGGTTATCAACAACGCCCGAGTCATCCCCGCGCGCTTGTTTGGGAAGCGCGCCGGAGTTCATTCGCAGCCCCCTTCGCGGGCGACGAGGGCGGAGTATCTGACCGGGAAAGTTGAGATTTTTCTTACGCGCGAAGTCGATTCCCGGACGTGGGAAGCCTTAGTTCGGCCCGGGCGCAAGATGCACGTAGGGGAGAGAGTTCTCTTCGGCGAAGGGGAGCTGGAAGCGGAAGTCGTTTCACGAGGTCAGCTTGGGTTACGCACCCTGCGTTTCACTTCCCGTGATCAATGCACCATAGGCAAGCATCTGGAGCGCCTCGGTCACGTTCCACTGCCGCCGTATATCGAGCGTGCTGATGAAATCTTCGACCGCGAACGCTATCAAACCGTTTTCGCCAAGCGTTCCGGCGCGATTGCCGCTCCTACCGCGGGTCTTCACTTCTCAACGGAAATTCTGGAAAAAATCCGAGCGCGCGGGGCAGAGATCTGCGAACTTACGCTGAACGTCGGACTTGGCACGTTTCAACCGATCCACAGCGAAACGCTCGAAGGGCACGTGATGCACTCTGAGAGCTACGAAATTCCGCAGGAAACCGCTGAGCGCATCCAGGCTGCGCGCACCGCGGGCCGCTCCGTACTGGCGATTGGCACGACTGTTGTTCGCGCATTGGAAAATGCCGCGCTGCGAGCCGCCGAGTCGGGCTCGTCAAATCTCGTGGTCGCAGGCAAAGCGGACGCGCAACTATTCATTGTTCCGGGATTTCGATTTCGTGTCGTGGACCGTTTGCTCACAAACTTTCATCTGCCGCGTTCCACACTTCTTGCGCTGGTGTGTGCTTTCGCCGGCCGTGAGCGGGTCCTTGCGGCGTATAAGCATTCCGTCGAAGCGGGCTACCGTTTCTATAGCTACGGAGACTGCATGCTGATTCGTTAGCGTGAAAGGAGAAGAAGGCTGCAGCAGAATGCGGCCTTCTTCTCTCTCCAGGAAAAGAGTTAAGGACTCTTCTCTTTTACTCGCTGAAAACGAAAACGCGAGTCTGGCCCGCAAAGCGGACTTCTCTTACTTGCCCGTTCTCTCCCAAGAGCAGTGAATCATAGACCGACTTGGTGCTGCGGTCTTCCCATCGGCCTTCGGACTGGGCCACAACCTGCTTGCCCTTCTGGACGGTGGCCTTGTTTCCTTCGATCTCCAGTCGATATTCGCCGGCTTTCAACTCGGCCTTGCCGAGCTTGGCGGTCTGCGAAATGTTGATGGTCTTTGCGAAGGGTTTTGCAAACGCCGGCACTGCCAGCGCGATGGCGGCGAGTAAAGCCATGCTGCGGACAAAAGAATTTGTTTTCATGCGTGTCAAGTTCCTTTCAAACGGGATCGAGTCAGCCGCACGCCTGGATGTCATTGGCTAGAGGGAGTTGACACGCATGGGGCGGACGAGTACTCTCGCCCGTGAGGACACCAACTCTTCCTGGACTAACGGCCGGAAAGACTGCGTGTCATGACCCCGCGGCTGCCACCGCGGGGTTTTTCTGATTCTCGCCAAGAACAGCCGCGTTACCAGCTGCACGCGTATAGACGAATCACAGGGGGCGAATGTTTCGTTGTGTCTGTGTAAAATCTTGTCCCCCACCAAAACAACGAGAGTCGATAGCGCTCTCGCCGGTTTTTGTTCGTGTATACACTCTCTCTCCGGTCTTAAATTTTCATAAAGAAATGCATTCTTGCTCCCACTTTTTTCCTTTTTCCGCGTCGCTTCCTACGGCCGTTCCTTGGGCGTCCCGCCGTGCATCGCCGCTCTTGTTCATCTATACTCGTTGTCACTTTTTGGATACTTGAAAGATGCGGATTCTCGTTCTCAGCGATTTACACTCAAACGCCACTGCGCTCGATGCCGTTCTTGAGGCCGCGAAAGGACGTTGGGATGAATCCGTTTGTCTCGGCGACGTCGTGGGCTACGGGCCCGATCCCAACGAAGTGACTGGGCGCTTGCGCGAACTGGGCACGCAGACCATTCGGGGAAACCACGATAAAGCGGTCACCGGATTAATGGCCACTGACGATTTCAACCCTGTTGCGAAATCCGCCGTAGATTGGACCCGCGCGCAACTCCAGCCGGAACACCTCGCATGGTTATCAGCTTTGCCTCGCGGGCCGCTCGCCACGGATGGAGTGGTGCTCGTCCACGGTGCGTTTCAGGATGAAGACGAATATGTTTTCACTCCCGAGCAGGCCCTCGATGGGCTTCTGGACTCCACCGCTGGCGTGACTTTCTTCGGCCACACGCATCATCAGGGAGGCTTTTCCTACCGGGATTCGCAACTCGAGGTCCTGCAGATTCACCCTCGCCCAAGCGAATCCTTTGCTGCGCTGCGCATTGAACTGCCGCGCCGTTATCTTCTGAATCCTGGTTCGATCGGGCAGCCGCGCGACGGTGATCCACGCGCCGCCTTTGCGATTGCCGACCTGGAGCACCAGGTCGTCGAGTTTTGGCGCGTGCCGTACGATATTTCCGTCGTGCAGCAGCGCATGCGCGCAGCCCACCTGCCGGAGCCTCTGGTCCAGCGTCTCCTCTTGGGACGTTGAAGTCCTTAATAAAAGTTAGTATCCGGTCCATTTACGTCATTTATAATGAGCCCGTGGAATTCGCCGCCGAACTACAGGCCAGCCGCCGTGAATCGTTCGCGGCCGCACATCGTCGCCTTGTCCCCCTGGGCCTTCCCCTCGAGAATGTTTTTTGCACCTCACCGCTAGTCCATAGGTAGAATGTGTCCCCCAGTGGATAGGGTATGAACTGTGCAAGCGACAAATGTTTCAGTGTCCATTCGACAGGCGGGCCCGATATCTTTGGTGGATGTGTCCGGGCGCTTGACCTTCTTCGAGGTCGGCGCGCTGCGCGATTCCATTTCGCGGCTGCTGAAGCCGGGTCGAAAAAACATTGTTCTGAATTTAAGCGGTCTTCAATATCTGGACAGTTCAGGGATCGGCGAGCTGGCGAAAATCTATGTCTCAGTCGTCAAAGTCGACGGACAGTTGAAGGTGGTTGGGTTGTCGCCGAAAGTCGAAGAGATTCTCAAGATTTCACAGCTCTATCAAGTTTTCCCGGAATTTCCGACCGAACAGGCGGCCTTGCGGAGTTTTCCGGAATCCAGCCCCAAACGGACCATCTAAATTCATAAATCTCCAAAACTGCCGCAAAAGGAGAGAAGCGGTCAGGGCAATTGCCCTAACCGCCTCCCGGGGTGTGTCCTCGAAGTGGTATTGATATGTTAGATGGCTGCCAGCGAAAAAGGTTTCCTTCTTCCAAAAATTTTTCAAAACAATCGATTTAGTAGCGTAAATCTCAGTAAAACAAATACTTACGCCACCGCTCGTCCCGGTGCCCGATCAGCCTCATGAGCTGCCTGGAGGTGTGCAACGTAAAGGGGCGGGGCTTGCGAGCCAATTTTAGCCCGGCCTCCTCCGGAGTCCGGTCCCCCTTGCTATTATTGCACCTGTAGCAGCAGGCCACGAGGTTTTCCCAAGTGGATCGTCCGCCGCGCGACCTCGGCACAACGTGGTCCAGGGTTAGCTCCGAGCTGGGAAACACCCGCACACAGAACTGGCAGGTATTGCGATCCCGCAGCAAAATGTTTTTCCGCGAAAGCGCGCGGCTCTGCTGGGGAATATGGCGGTACGCCAGCAGGCGGATCACGGACGGGACTTTGTGCGCGTGCGCTGCGGAATGCACCTCTGCGTTGTGCATCTCTTCTGCCTGCGCGACGCCCTTCAGCATTAGCACCATTGCGCGCCGCACGGCCGTCACGTTGATCGGTTCGTATGTCGCGTTCAGTACCAGCACCGGCTCCTGCATCAGGGATGCACGGCGCGCCGAAATCAGGTTGTGGGATCTACTGCCTGCGGGACCCTCGGAGCCGGGCATAACCTCGCCCGCCACTTCGGGGGTATAGCGCCCCCGGGATTCGACCGACATGTGCCGGTTTGCGCCCATCGCGCCTTCCTCGGGTTATTTTACCACTCTCTGGCGCCTGGCAGGGGGTTTCTGAGGGCTCGCGCTACGGTAAGACCAATCACGGACTTGGTTCCCGCCTCTCGCAGCGCTCGTGCACAAGCATCCAGCGTCGCTCCAGTTGTCAATACATCATCTACCAGTAAGACGCGTAGGTTGTCAACCCGGCTGTCTGGACGTGTGGCAAAAGCGCCACGCACAGACTCCCATCGCTCTTCCACACTCAGCACCTGCTTGTCTGGCCGGGGTCGCGTGCGCACCAGAAGCACAGCTTTATGGGGCAACCGCAGCCTTTTTGCCAGGGGCTTGGAGAGAAGTGCCGCCTGGTTGTATCCTCGCTCTCGTTCTCGCTCGCGCTGGAGTGGTACTGGAACCACCACGTCCGCTGCCAGCCGATCCGCTTCGCTGTTCACCACTTCAGCCAGCCGCTCGGCAAACCACGCTCCCAACGGCTCCATCTGCTCAAACTTCAGCAGCAAAATGGCTCGCACCACGGCGCTTGATACACCGCAAAGCTTCGGGGCCTATCAAAAACGTAGGTCCTGTTTTGGCAAGCGGGGCACAGTAACGGCTGCTCCGGCTCACGCTTCCATCCTGGCAGCGGTCGTCCGCAGATCTCGCATACAATGTCCGGAACACGTTCAAACGACGAAAGGCACTCCTCACAAAGGGGGACGCGGCTGGCGCCTGTCAACAAGCTATCGCAGATGCGGCACCCGGAAGGAAAAAACACGCTGACGAGTGCGTCGCTAGCCTTCGCGAACCACCCGCGCGCGCCCCGCCGTTTCGCTGCTGCGGGGTCGCTGGATGGACTATTGTGCTCCACGCCAGCAAGAATCTACTCCTTTTTGTTCTTTAATTAAAGAGGGAGAGTACCCTGAAGTAATAGAGTGTTCTGAAGCACCGCGGAGGGCAAGTCTTCCGTGATTACAGCCTTTCTTTGTCCATCATTGCAGCAGTCCCTGCTCCATCTTTTCCTGGCAGGCGATACAATGCTTCGCCCACGGCACCGCTTCCAGCCGCTTCTGCTGTAACTCTTCCTGGCAATTCGCACATACACCGTACGCGTCGCTTTGGATGCGCTTCAGCGCCGCGTCGATCATGTTCAGGATCGCCCGGTCTGTATTGGTCATCCCAAACAGAAACTCCTTGGTATAGGAGTTCGCGGCCTTGTCCGCCAGGTCCACCGTTGGATCTTCGTCAGCAGTGCGGCCCTCTTCCTGAGTTCGCGCGATGGTCTTAGTCAACTCTTCCCGCCGCGCCAGCAATTTCTTCTTGTAGTATTCCAGTCTTTTCTTGTCCATGCCTGCTTTAACCTTATCAGTGCCCTTATTCATGTTTTTCAGTATGCCCATAAGTGCGTGCCCCCGTTTCACGCTCGTCGTGGAGCGATTTTCCTCTACGAGCTTTTCGGGGCCATCTAAAAACTCCGTAGTGTAGGCCGAGTTATGAACAGTGTCAAGCGGTGCGAACTTAGTTGTGTCGAAGCAACAAGAACGCAAGCGCCTTTTCAGCAATTCTGGCAGGCGTTCAATCCAGTGAATCATTGCATTTTGGATTCAAGGATTTTGCTCTGGGACGTTTGCCTTAAGCAATTCTTTTGGCGAAATTATCAAGTTCACCCGATGGCGGGCGCCTACGGCTCACAATGGATTTCTCGCGACGCGCAGGAAGCGCACTTCATCGTCCCGAAGTGAGCCAGTCATCTTACGGTTTCTGGTTACCTCTGCTCGCCCTCAGGTGTGCGTGTCAGCTAACAATTCAAGGAGGATTGCATGCATCGATTAATATCACTCAGGCGCTGTTCCCTCGCGGTTGCTCTCGCGGCGGCACTGCTGACCTGGCCCGCGGCTGGCTATGCACAGCTTGGCGGGATCTTACCGCCCCCGACTACTACAACGGGAACGGTTCTGGGGAGCGCGAGCGCGGTCCAAGCGACCGTCCTCGGCATGACCACCGTGCTGAGCGGTACCGGGCCACTCGGCAGCACAAACGATGCCCTGGATGCTTCTTTGCTTACAGGCGGAGTTCCTTCGACGCTTACTGCGGAAACGCTGAGCGCAACCGCGATTAGCTATGCCGATGAGGTTGACTCAGCAGCTTCGCTGGGAAATCTGAATATGACCGTAGCCGGAATCGGCATTACCGCGGATTTTGTGATGGCCCAGGCATCGCAAGCATTGGGTGCTCCAGGGAGTGGGAGTTCAACGCTCACTAATCTTTCGATTAATGGAATTCCCGTCGCCGTCACGGGAGCCCCCAGCCAGGCGATCCCCGTTCCCGGCGGCCAGGTGATTATCAACGAGCAGATGATTTCATCAACCGGCACCGCGGTAGTAAACGCGCTGCACGTTGTTGTGACCGGAGTTGCCGACGTAGTAGTCGCATCCGCGACTGCGGGTATCTCTTAGCCTCACGATAAGTGAGCCAGATGCGGGAGGAGAAAGTACAAATGAACGAAAGAGCAAAGAGAATCAGTAGATTGGCATCCGGGCTCGTGGTAGTGGCGCTCGTCGTGACTGGCGCGATGCTGGTCGGGACTGCGACAGCACCTCCCGTAAAAGCTTGGGAAACGCTGCCGCCCTGCGACTTTCTGACCGGCGGCGGATGGATCGTTTACAACGGCAATAAGGCCAACTTCGGCGTGGCGGGCGGATGCAAGCATGGTTCGCCGACCTGGGGTCACCTTGAGTACATTGACCACGGCACCGGCCTAAACGTTCACTGGACCAGCATCACAGGGTACTTCTTCGTCGACGACGGCACCGGCACGGACCCGCAGACGGGCCAGCCCAACTGGAACGCGGGGCATCTGCGGAACGGCCAGGACAAACCTGTACGGTGACGTCAACTTTGCTGTTCGGGCCAAAGACGCTGGAGAACCAGGTGTGAACGACCAGTTCGACATCCGGTTGACGGATTCCACTGGAAACGTCGTCTATTACGACACGACCTCGGAGTGTTTGCACTATTTGGGTTCCTCATCCAGCTTCATAAGCCCAATCCGTCAACCTCAGGGAGCTTCGGTGGTTCGTGTCCCGCGTACACTCCGTTCCAGTCCCAGTAGGGAATGTCCTGACTGCAGCCACGGCTCCTGGACATGCACATCAGCGCAACTCCGCTGATGGCATTCAGGAGCCGGCGCGGCAGTTGGTGCCCCGCCCCCGCCGCTAAGGAACGATAGGCAATACCAGCGCAGATGGACGCGCCTTGTCGTGATAAATCACGTTCGTTGCTTTGACCATACGCGTCGAACGGGCCTGCTCTTCACCCGTGTTCAGGTTGCGGTCGAAGCGCGGGAAGTTGCTGCTGGAAACCTCCAGCCGCAGTTTGTGCCCTGCGAGAAACACATTGCTCGTCGACCACAAATCCATCGTAATGTGATACGTCTCACCCGGGTTCGCCAGTTCCGGCTTCTCTTGCGAATTCCGGTAACGCAGCCGCAGGATCCCGCTCGTCAGGTTCTGTGCAAAACCATTCGGCCAAACATCCACGAGCATTCCCGTGAAGTCCGTATCCACGGCTGAACTGCTCACGAACAAGTCCAGCGAGACCGGTCCCGTCACCTCGGTGTCCTTTGCAAACGCTGGCGTCGTGTACACCAGCACGTCGCTGCGCGCCTCCGCGGGCCTCTGATCTTCCGGCCCAATTCCTGTCGGCAGCGCGCCGCAGCACAGCGGCCCGCCAATCGTCGGTGTCGCATCGCTTGGGTCGAAAACGTATTGGTCCGGCTTCTCCTCCGCGGGAGCCACCAAGCTCAAAGCCCCGTTCCCAGCCACTCCGTTTGCCACGCCGGTCGAATGCAGGTAATACTTCGTGCTTTTCGCCCGCGCCAGCGGCCAATCATCCTCTTCGCGCCACTCGTTTTTGCCCATTACGAAAATCTTCACCGGCTTTTCTTTCTCAACTCCGTTCGCTTCTCCTTTCAGCAGCATGTCGTACCAACGCAACGTCAGCTCATCGCCATCGATGGGCAGTTTTTCTCCAAAGTCAACCGCGCCGACTTTTCTGTTGTTCCAACCTCCGGCGTGTCCCCCGACGTACACCAGCAGCCGCTGCCCGCGCCGGGCCGTTTCCGAGCCTGCCTCCTTCTTCAGTCGCGCATAATTTCTTAGCGTGCCGCCCAGAAAAATGTCGTACCACGCGCCCAGGTTGAAGACGGGTACCTGAACCTGCTCGTAGTGATCCTCAATGGAGATTTGCTTCCAGTACTCGTCGAAATTCGGATGCGCCAGCCAATCGCTGAAATAAGGCGCCAAACCCTCTGCTTCCGGCGCTTCCAGCACGGGATATGCGCGCAAGGGCAGAATCTTCGTCCACCCAAGGGCATTACCGGCCAAATCCACGCGCCGCCGCATCGTGTTCATCGACAGGCCGGTCGCCCACGATTCGTTGAACCACTGCTCGAATGCCCCGCCCTGATAAGCCCAGCCGTCATGATAGTTCGACGCCGTCACGTTCGGGCAAATCCCCGCCAGGTGCGGTGGCTTTGCGATGGCCGCCAGGAATTGCGTCGCCCCGACGTACGATCCCCCAAACATCCCCACCTTCCCATTCGAATAAGGAAGTGCCGCCGCCCATTCCACGGTGTCATATCCGTCCCGCGATTCATTCTTGAAGGTGTACCATTCGCCCTCCGAAGTGAATCGCCCGCGCACATCCTGGGCAATCACCACGTATCCGCGCGCCGCAGCCTTCAATCCAAAATTCGTTTCGCCCGTCTTGTCGTACGGCGTGCGTACCAGCAACACCGGAAACTTTCCATCCGTCTTCGGCCGGTAAATGTCCGCGCGAAGCATTACACCGTCGCGCATCTTCGCCGCTACGCTGTGCTCTACAATGGTTTCTTGATTTTGGGCTGCCACTACGGCTGGCGCCATCAGTCGAAACGGCAGCAGGAAAGCGGCAAGAAACAAACCAACCTGTCCCGCGTGCTGCAAGCGCTCTTGTAGGTTCTCCCGCATTGGAACACCTCTTTCCGGGTTGCTCCGAGATTCCCCCCAGAGTGGTGCAGCCTAGGCCGACTCCTCGCCACTGTCAAGACTGCCCGGTCTTTGTGCCCGGTCTTTGTGTGTCGCGTTGTTCGTATGCTAACTTCCGTGGGCCAAGCTCCGAAGTACGAACGCGGATTTCTCCGCAGTAGTCTTCTAAGTTTAACGATGTTACTTCTCGAAAATTTGGGTGCGGTTGAGACCCTGCCAACTCAAAATCCAGAAATCCATTCCGCTAAGAGTCATTCCAGAAACGTTTGAGGTGGCTTTGCTGCTCGAACTTCGTCTTTCCCTTTAGTCCCGGATCGAGGTTCCACCGTTTTCAGGGCAGCTTCCGGTTGACGGCCATCAGGAAGCGTGCCGCCGAAAACGGCCTGTGGTGAGTTACAGGTCCGGGCGGGAGAAAGTGATGTACTCCGCCCCTCGGAGCATTCTGGCCGTCGCAGTTGTTTTTATTTCGGGCCTTACCGAAACAGTTTCTTTCGCTCAGGGCATAAATTTCATTCGTCACGCCGCAGATCGACTGCCGGTTTCCAAGACAGTCTCGAGCAGGGTGCCCTGCACAAACAATTCGCGCACGACTACTGCAGCAGGCGGTGACGCAGACGTGCCCTGCGATGCTCCGCCGGTGAGCGTGCCATCGCTGAACCCGTGCAACCCGGCAACTTTGCCGCAAATTGGCTGTACTCCGGCGACAGATCCGGTGCATGAGAATCTAGCGGCTATGGGAAAGCCAGGCCAGAAAATCCTGCGCGCACGCGACAGAGTCTTGGAGATTCTGCAAAGCGAGAACGCTTGCTCGGCATGGTTCCGTCAAAAAGACCCAAATCCGGCTGCCGCTTTTCAAACCCTCGGCTTCGCTATCGATCGCCACGGAGAAGAGGTTATCCACGTTTCGAAGGGCGCGGCGTCCGAATATTTCTTCCGAGATCCCTATGTGGCCAAGGTGGGCCAGGATATTGGCGCTTTCTCCACCATTACATTGAATGCCGGCGGCGCCTTTTTCCGCGCCCTGGCGACGACCGTAGCAGTCTCCAAAGAAGGTGGCTTAAGCACATTCGAAAAACCCCGGTTAATTAACGTGGGGCCATACCCGGGCGATTCACTGGATGCCCGGACGCTGGCCTTGCTGCACGAGTTCGGCCACGTGCTAAACCTTCTGCCGCAAGATTTCGATAACGAAGACGGCAGGTCGATGCAGAATACGGTCGAAGTCCTTCGTTTCTGCCGCGCGGAAGTAGAATCGAAAGTCAGGCGCAGCACGCTTGCAGTCAGGCGCTGAGCGCGGAGGGGACCAAGAACTCGATATGCATCACCTTCTGGGCATGAAACGAATGGAAGAGCGCCGACACTAGCGAGGATTCCGCGGCGCCGGCCTGCTTGCCTGTGCGAAGATAATCCGGAAGTTCGAACGTCCAAAGGGGCACTATGAACTCCCGGCGAACCATCTTCTTCGTTTCCACGATTCTCGTTGCCGCTTCTGCTGCGTTCCTCGTTTGGCCGCGCGCCGCAATGACGCAGCAGGGCCAATCTCCACAGAAGCAGCAGACCCCGACGATCGATGAGTACCAGCCCAAGTCCACGCTCGTCACCAAGGAACACAAAATCGAGCGGGCGAAATTTCCGTTCATCGATATTCACAGCCATCACTGGAATCCCACGCCGGAAGAAGTGGACCGGCTCGTCAAGGAGATGGACACGATCAATTTGCGCGTGATGGTGAATCTCAGCGGAGGAACCGGGGAACAACTCAAGAACACTGTGGCGATGATGAAAGGACGCTACCCCGATCGATTCGTCGTTTTCTCGAACATGAGTTACGACGACCTGAACACGCCGGGATTTGGAAAGCGCGTGACGGCGCGCCTGGAACAAGACATCAAGAACGGCGCGCAAGGACTGAAAATCTTCAAGAATTTCGGAATGGACCTGAAATATGCGAACGGCGAGCGCGTGCACGCGGACGATCCGGAGTTCGATGCCATCTTCGAGAAATGCGCGGAACTGAAGCTTCCCGTGCTGATTCACGTAGCGGAGCCTTCCGCGTTTTTTGATCCCTGGGACTACCACAACGAACGCTGGGAAGAGTTGAAGGAATTTCCGGGCCGCGCGCGGCCGCCGGCGAAGTATCCGCCGTTTGAAACGCTGATGGCGGAGCGCAATCATCTGTTTGCGAAGCATCCCAGGACGAATTTTATTGCGGCGCATCTCGGTTTTCACGGAAATGATCTGGAGCGGCTGGGGAAAACTCTCGATTCGCTCCCGAACATGTACGTAGATATGGCCGCGGTGCTGGCGGAACTGGGGCGGCAACCCTATTCGGCGCACGATTTCCTGGTGAAATATCAAGACCGCGTGCTGATGGGAAAAGACATCTACGATGTGAACGAATACAAATGGTATTTCCGCGCGCTCGAAACGCGCGACGAATATTTTGAGTATTACCGCAAGCGCCATGCGTTCTGGCGCATTTACGGTTTCCAGGTGCCGGACGAAGTTTTGAAAAAGGTGTACTACAAGAATGCGCTGAAGCTGGTGCCGGGAATCGATCCAAAGGCGTTTCCGGAATGAGGGGGACAAGAAGAAGTCGACAGTCAACGGTCGACAGTCGAAGAGAGAAGACGGAACAAAGCAGCAAGCCCAACCGGGCCCATGAGATGGATGCTCCGTCCCAGAATGGGAATTGTTGGTACACACCCTGGCAGTTTCTGTGAGAGCGGCAAACAAACAACTTACAGGATACGTCACTTGGAATAATACATGGAAGACGCACTGACAATGACTTAGATGGGGTCCAGCGGAGCTGTGGGGCAGGTTGCAAGCGCGGAGCAAATCATCTAGAATAATCATCTAGGTTGTTCAGGTGAGGGACCATGCGGAGAGTGGGATTGTTTGAGGCCAAGCAGAAGCTGTCGGAACTGGTGGAGCGGGCGTCGCGCGGCGAACGGATCGGGATCACCAGAAGAGGAAAGCTTGCCGCGGAAATTGTTCCCGCGCAGGAAGAGGTGGACCTCAAGAAAGTGTTTGCACGGATGGATGAAATACGGAAGCGCTCGAAGAAGCCCAAGAACATAAGTGTAAAGGAGTTGATCGAAGAGGGAAGAACGTGAGCGACTTCGTCCTTGATGCGTCCGTAGCGCTTGCCTGGGTTCTTGATAAGTCGGTGCCGGTGTATGCGTTAGACGTGCAGCGGGAAATGCTTGGAGGCAAACGAGGGCTGGTGCCCGCATTGTGGCATTTGGAAATTGCGAATGGCTTGGCGATGGCGGAGCGACGCGGGGACCTTAGCGGAGCCGATGTTGAAGATGCCCTCGATCAGATTCTAACAGCCGCAGCGAGCAAACTCGACACTGAGACAGACTTGGTTTCTGCACGAGACGCACTTGCCAACGCGCGAAGGTTCCAGCTGACGGCGTATGATGCCGCGTATCTGGACTTGGCGCGGCGGGAGGAATTACCTTTGGTGACGCTGGACAAAGGGTTGCGCGCGGCGGCCACGAAGGCGGGGGTAGCGCTATTGAAATAGGCTTACCGAGGCCACGGCAGAAGTTCAGGTT
>Ga0209161_10003479_pt1 | contig 12704 bp, 8 predicted proteins | sample GraSoiAngelo_155_FD_186169 | JGI IMG/M metagenome (GOLD analysis project Ga0209161, IMG submission 186169) | Grasslands soil microbial communities from the Angelo Coastal Reserve, California, USA - 14_1009_13_30cm (SPAdes) (version 2) | ecosystem: Environmental > Terrestrial > Soil > Grasslands ...
AGTGGCTGCTGCGGGGCGTGCCGCACGCGCTGCGCGTCCGGCTCGTCGCGCCCTTCGAGCACCGCGTGAAGCAGTGGATCAAGCGCACGGCGGAGATGACGGGCGAGACGCCGAACCAGCGGGCCGCTACGGACTTCGTGCGCCGCGACGACTCCGAGAAGGCGGGCCGCATGCGCTACCTGTACGAGGTGGACATCGCGGACCCCATGCTGTACGAGCTCATCATCAATACTGAGAAGCTCCAGCATGAGGCCGTTGTGGACATCCTCGAGCGCCTCGTGCGCCGTCCGGAGATGGCGACCACCGAGGAGGGGCGGCGGACCGTCGCCTCGCGGGCGCTCGCCTCCCGGGTGCAGGTGGCGCTCGCCACGCATGCCGAGACGCGCCGCTATCGGATCAACGTCGAGGCGCAGGGCGACGTCGTGACGCTCGAGGGGACCACCGCGCTCGAGCGCGCCGTCGAGGTCGCGCAGAAGGTCCCGGGCGTGCGCGAGGTCCGGACGCAGCAGGTCGAGATCCCGCCGATCCCGCCCTTCGTCGCCTAGCGCGGCTGTTGGGAGGGGACCGTGGTGTCGGCGGCGCGCTCGGGAGCTTCGGCGATGCGGAGCTCGAGGGTCCGGCGCTCGCGGCTCCGCACGACGCCGAGCGTGATGGTCTTGCCCACCTCCGCGTCCGCCGAGAGGCGCTGGAGGTGGTGGTAGTCCTCGACCGGCGTGCCGTCGAACGTGACGATCACGTCGTTCTGGACCAGGCCCGCTATGGCGGCGGGTCCCCCCGGATAGACGCGGGCGACCACCGCGCCTTGCGTGTCGTGCAGGCCGAGCGCCTGCGCCAGCTCTGTCGTGAGCGGCTCCATCGCGACGCCGATCCAGCCGCGCGTGACCTTGCCGCGATCGATAAGCTGGCTCGTCACGCGTTTGACCATGTTGGCGGGAATCGCAAACCCGATGCCCTGGCCCGTCGCGACGATCGCGGTGTTGATCCCGATGACCTCTCCGCGCAGGTTCACGAGCGGCCCGCCCGAGTTACCGGGATTGATCGACGCGTCCGTCTGAATGAAGTTCTCGTAGGTCGCGATGCCGACGTCGGATCGTCCCGTCGCGCTCACAACGCCGACCGTCACCGTCTGGTCGAGGCCGAACGGGTTGCCGATCGCGATCGCCCACTCACCAACGCGGAGCTTGTCCGAGTCTCCGAGCGTGGCCACGGTGAGCGGCGTCGTCGGCTCGAAGAGGATGACGGCGAGGTCAGTCTTCGCGTCCGTACCGACGATCCGCCCGCGGGACTCCTCCTTTGAGGAGAGGCGCACCGTGACGCCGTCGGCGCCGCGGACTACGTGGAGGTTCGTCAGGACGTAGCCCCGCTTGTCGATGATGACGCCCGAGCCGAGTCCCGGCTGGTGAAACTCCTCACGGCGCCCCGGCCCGCGCCCGAAGAACTGGTCGAAAAAGTCTTTGAACGCCGGGTCGTCGGCGAACGGCCCGAGTGCCGGAGGGCGGCGGAGGCGGGCGACCTGCACCGTGCCGATGTGGACCACGGCCGGTCGGACGCGCTCGGCCACACTGACAATGGCTGACTGCAAGGCTTCGGCAGTGTTCGTGGAAGCAGGCGGCGCCGAGCGCGCAGCCGGAGCGGGGCCCATCAGAAGCGCATGGAGCCAGAAACCCCCGCCAAGGAAGGCGAAAAACGTGCTGGCCAGGAGGACGGTACGGGCACTGTTGGGAGCCATCTGACTCGCCTGCCGACTCGAGACGCCGCCCGGGCCGGACTTGCGGACCCGATGCTATCGGGCCAACGCTCAAGTGTCAAGGAAACTATTGCAATCATGCATTTTCCTTGACGCTTCTGAGCGCCAAAAGAGACAATGAACCGATTGCGAGACCGGTCCCTTGCGCACTAAATGAACCGGCATAACCTTCGCAAGGCGCTATGCGTTGTCCTTGTGGCGTCTTTGCTGGAGCCTAGTTTTTGCCCGGCCCAGCAGCTGACGACACCGGCGCCGTCGACCGCGCCGTTGGCCCCTGGACGGCCTGTCACGGCACCGACAACCTCCGGGCCTGCTGGTGGTCGAATAATGCCCGGGCCGGATTACCGCCTCGGTCCCGGTGACACGCTGGAGGTACAGATCGCAGGCCGACTCGATATCGACCGGTTCCAGGTGGTCGTGGACCCCACGGGCGCGATCAGCGTGCCGCCGCTCGGCTCGATCCAGGTCGGCGGCCTGGGCCTGCTCGAGGCCCACCGGCGCGTCGTCCAGCGCGCCAGCACGGTGTTCCGTTTCGCGGACGTCACGCTCTCGGTGTCCGCGCCGCGCACGCTCGAGGTCACGCTGTCGGGGGAGGTGGAGCGCCCCGGAACGCTCACGGTGAGCGCGCTCCGGCGGCTGCACGAGGTGATCCTTGACGCGGGCGGCGTCACGCCGCGCGGCGGCGTGCGGCGCGTCCACGTGAGCCGAAGAAGCGGCGACACCGAGGTGGATCTTCTGCGCTTCGAGCTGCGCGGCGATCTCAGCCAAAACCCGTTCGTCGAGGATGGCATGCGAATCCACGTCCCGCCCAAGGGCGCCTCCGTCACCCTGACGGGCGCCGTGCGGCGTCCTGGCGAGTACGAGATCGGACCGAGCGCCTCGCTGCGTGCGCTGCTCGATCTCGTCGGCGGCCTGAGTCTGGCGTCCGTGGAGAGCGACGCGCGCCTCACGCGCGTCGGTGGGGACGGGCGCAAGGAGACGTTGCCCGTTGACCTTCGCGCCGCGCTGAAGCCGCCCGCGGATATTTCACTCGAGCCCGGCGACGCGCTGTTCGTCCCGCCGCTCTCCGTGCTCCAGGATATCGTCGAGGTGCGTGGCGCTTTCGGCGGCACGCCGGAGTCGAGCAAGACGACCGTCGCCGGCAAGACGACGATCGTGCAGCGCTTCGAGCTGGCGCAGGGCGACCGCGTGCGCGACTTCGTGTTCCGCGCGGGCGGCGCCGCCGCGTACGCCGACCTCCGGCAAGCCGTGGTCGAGCGCGGCGGGGCGACGGGGCCACGGCAGCGGATCCCGATCGACCTGCAGCGGCTGATCGTCGAGAAGGACGAGACGCCGAACATCCTGCTCCAGAACGGCGACGTCCTCACGCTGCCTGTCGTCGAGGACAAGGTGTATGTCGTCGGCGAGGTGAAGAACCCGGGCGGCGTCGAATTCCGGCCAGAGTTTACACCCCGTGAGTACGTGACGCTCGTCGGGGGGCCGACCCCCCGCGCCAAGCTCAAGAGCCTTTTCGTGACGTTCCGCAACGGCAAGAGCTACGCGATGGCTGATGCCCCGCCGCTCGAGCCGGGCGCGGTCGTGACGGTGCCCGAGGTCGCGATGAGGTGGTGGCAGGACTACCTGTCGGTCGCGCAGGCGGTCGCGTCGCTGATCCTGGGCGTCACCGGGCTCTTCGTCATCTTCAACGGGCCCATCGTGAAATAGCCGATGTACGAAGCGTACTGGGAGCTCAGCGAACCGCCGTTCGACAACTCGCCGAACCCGAAGTTCTTCTACCTGTCGCCCGAGCACGAGGAGGCGCTGGTGCGCCTCGTCTACACGGTCAGCCACCGCAAGGGCTGCGGGATGCTCACCGGTGAGTACGGTTGTGGCAAGACGACGCTCGCGCGCGCGCTCATCCAGCGCCTCGAGGCCGAGCGCTACGAGATCGGCCTGCTCACGAACCCGAGCTGGAACGCCCTGGACTTCCTCCGCGAGGTCCTCTACCAGCTCGGCGTCGAGACGGAGGCGAACACCAAGCCCGCGCTCCTCCACGCGTTGAACGATATCTTCTACCAGAACTACCAGGCCGGGCGTGACAGCGTGGTGATCGTGGACGAGGCCCAGCTGATCGAGGACGACGGGGTCTTCGAGGAGCTCCGGCTGCTGCTGAACTTCCAGACGGACGACCGGTTCCTCGTGACCCTCCTGCTCGTCGGTTCGCCGGAGCTCGCGGTCAAGGTGCGGCGCATGAAGCACCTCGACCAGCGGATCACGCTCCGCTACCACCTGAACACGCTCGACTACTCGCACACGGCGAACTACGTCGCCTACCGGCTGAAGATGGCGGGGCAGCTCAAGCCGCTCTTCACCGAGGCGGCGATCAAGCTCATCTTCGACTTCACGCGTGGGACACCCCGTGAGATCAACAATCTCTGCGACGTCGCGCTTCTCGTCGGCTACTCGAAGCGCGCGAGCGAGATCGACGAGACGATCATCGCCGCGGTGATCAAGGACATGGTGGGCGTCTGATATGGTCCGCATGAGCGACCTCGTGCGCGGCATCCACCCCCAGCCCGCGCACGCGCCGGCGCCGCCGCCGACACGCCTGGCCGCGGGCCTGCCCCAGAGCGCCACCGCGCCGCCCCCCCGGCGGGAGCCGGAGCCTGCGCCTGCCCTCGACGCACCGGCACCCCCGCCGTCTGCGATCGAGGCGCCCGCCGAGAGCGCCGAGGCGCTCTACGGCGAGATCCAGCAGTTCGTGGCGGGCGTGCGCGATCTCGTGAACGACGGGAGCGTCGCGTTTCCCTGGGCGGGCCTCGAGCGGCTCATGGCGCGCGCGGTCGCCTCGCTCGAGAGGTCGGGCGAGCTCTTCTGGGTTGCCAACAATCCGGCCGCGCCGCCGGGGATCGACTACCTGGCGTTCCACCAGGCGCAGGTCGCCGTGCTGTCGATACGCATCGGCGCCGATATCGGGTACGACCGTCGGCGGCTCGTCCTGCTCGGGATGGCAGGGTGCCTGCTCGACGTCGGCCTCTGGCAGCTCCCGGAGAGCGTCCTGCGGCGGCTGGACGCGCTCACGCCCGAAGAGCAGGAGCAGTACCGCTCGCACCCCAGGCTCTCGGCCGAGATGATCAAGCGCTGGGGCTCACCGAGCGACGGGATCACGGATGCCGTGCTTCAGCATCACGAGCGGGAGCAGGAGCAGGGGTTCCCGGAGCGGCTCGCGGGCGCGGCAATCCACCCGGACGCGAAGATCCTCGGCCTCGTCGACACCTACACCGGGCTCACTGTCCCGCCGTCCTCCCGGCCGCGCCTCAGACCGCACGAGGCGGTCCGGGAGATCGTGAAGTCCAAGCACGAATCGTTCTCGTCGCCGCTCATCAAGGCGCTGCTCTCCGAGATCTCCGTGTTCCCGCCCGGCACGCTCGTGCGCCTCAACACCGGCGAGGTCGGGCGCGTCGTCTCCGTGAACCGCAACCACCCGCTCCGACCGTGCATCGAGATCGTCGCGGACGGCAAGGGCCAGCGTCTCATCACGCCCAAGGCGATCGATCTCTCCGAGGCGCCGTTCCTCTACGTCACCGGGCCCGTCGCGGAGGGCGCGCGGTGACGGTCGTCGAACGTCTGAGGTTCAGCGAGGTGCTCCGCTAGTGGCGCAGTACGAGATGAACCTCCGCGACTACTGGCTGATCATCCGCCGGCGGCGGCTGATCATCATTGCCTCGACGGTGCTCGTCGCGCTCTTCAGCTTCTGGTTCGCCAGGCAGAAGGTCCCGGTCTACCAGTCCACCGCGGCGGTGAGGTTCGAGCAGTCGACCCAACTCTCGGGCCTGCTCGTGGAGGTGCTGTCGTACTCGAGCTCGGACAACATCGAGACCCAGGTCACCCTCATCAAGAGCTATCTGATCCTCGAGGAGGTCGCCAAGAAGCTCGGCAAGCTGCCGGGGAGCGCTTCGGGCGAGGTGGTCCGCGAGTCGAAGGGGTACTGGGCGGCGCTGGACGCGATCGGCTCGAAAGTCAGAGTGGCGCGCGTCCCGAGCACGAGCATCCTCGAGATCACGGTAACCTCCACGAACCCGCGGGAGGCGCGCGACATCGCGAACGCCGTCGCCGATGCCTACCGCGGTTACAACCGGCAGCAGCGGAACCTCCGCGTGACGGAAGCGCGCAAGTTCATCGAGACCCAGCTCAGGGAGGTCGAGGCGCGCGTCAAGCGGGCCGAGTCCGAGGTATGGGCGTTCCGCGAGGCCAACCGCGTCATCTCGCCCGGCGCCGAGTCGACGGTGCTGCTCTCCCTGTTCACCCAGGCACGGAGCGACATCGAGAAGGCCCGCCAGCAGCGCACCGAGCTCGAGCTCGTCCAGGCGCGCCTCGCGCGGACCGACCCGGCGAACGCGTCCGAGCGCGTCTTCGTCGACTCGACGAATCCCGCAATGCAGAAGCTCCAGACCATGTACTCGGAGCTCCTCCTCGAGCGCAACAACCTGGCGATCGAGGTCACGGACAGGCACCCGCGTCTCCAGGCGCTCGACGACCGCTTGCGCGAGGTCCGGGTGGAAATGCGGCGCGAGGTGGCGGCGCAGATCGCGGCGCTCCGCACGCGCGAGGAGATCCTCAATCGCCAGATGGGCGATCTGCTGCAGAAGAACCGTGAGGTGCCGACCGTCGAGCTGGCGATGCAGCGCCTGCAGCGCGAGGCCAAGAACAACGACGACCTCCTGGCGCTGCTCAAAGCGAAGCACCAGGAGGCCCTGATCAAAGAGTCGGAGACGATCGAGGAAGTGTCGATCGTGCGCCCGGCGACGGAATCCGACACGCCGGTCGGGGCCGAGGCCCTCAACACCGTCCTGGTTGGCGCGCTGCTCGGCCTTTCGCTCGGCCTGGTCCTCGCCTTCGTGCAGGAGACGCTCGACACCTCGATCGGCACCATCGAGGACGTCGAAGCCTACCTGGAGGTCCCGGTGCTCGGCGTGGTGCCGCACATCGACTCGCGCGAGACGGTCCAGCGTATCCTCGAGCGCCGACCCGCCCTCGCACAGATGGATCCCGAGGCGCTCCTGAGCCACGCGCTCCTGATCACGCACTTCGATCCGAAGTCGCCCGTCGCGGAAGCCTACCGGACGCTCCGCACGAACGTCCAGTTCGCAAGGATGGAACGCTCGGGGAAGATCCTGGTCATCACCAGCCCGACCCTCCAGGAAGGCAAGACGACGACCATCGTCAACCTCGCGCTCACCCTCGCGCAGAGCGGGCAGCGCACGCTGCTCATCGGTGGGAACATGCGACGACCGAGCATCCACCGCTTCTTCGGCATCGAGCGCGAGCCCGGCCTCTCCGACATCCTCGTCGGGAGTACGCCGTGGCGCGACTGCGTCCGCACCGTCGCCGACATCCTCATGGGACGCTTCGAGATGGAAGACATCATGGCCGCCCCGGGTCTCGACAACCTCCACATCATCGAAGCGGGCCCCATCCCAGCCAACCCCTCCGAGCTCCTCTCGACCCCCAAGATGGCCGAGTTCCTCCGCGCCGTGCGCGACGAATACGACATCGTCCTGATCGACACGCCGCCCGTCCTGCCGGTCACCGACTCGGCGATCGTCGCGTCACAGGCCGACGGCGTGATCCTGGTCTACCAGGCGGGAAAGGTCGGGCGGCTCGTTCTCAGGCGGGCCAAGATCCACATCGAGAACGTCGGCGGCAAGGTCTGGGGCGTGGTCCTCAACGACGTCAAGACGGAGATCGCCGGGTACGCATACACACACTACTACACCCACTACTACGGCGAGGAAACCGTCATCGATACCCACAAGGAGCGCTTGCGGAGGGCGGGCGCGCTCTTCAAGCGGCTCCTCCGCCGCGACCGACGTGGGGAGCCGCGCGGTGCGCCCTCGCCGGAGGCTGGCGCATCCGAGATCGCCCCGCCCGAAGAGGCCCGGCTCGACCTGGAGCCGCCGGCGACGAGCGCGGGGGAGATCGAGCCCACGCAGGCGGACCTCGCGCCGCCGGCGACGAGGGCGAGCAATATGCTGGGGCGGGCGTCCGGGTGGCTGAAGAACCTCGGCCGCCGCGGCCGACATGGGGAGGCGACGAGTGAGCCCTCGACGGAGGGGGAGGCATCCTGGACCGACTCTTCCTCCGTCGCCGAGCCGGACCTGGCGCAGGCGGCGCCGGGCGCGAGTGAGATCGAGCTCGACGAGGAGGCCCCGACGGCGCGGCGGTCAACGACCAGGCGCCGCATCACGCTGCTCATAATCTTGATCATCGTCCTCGCGGGGGCGATCCTCTGGGGCGTATTCGGCTGGCGGCTCTCAGGCTGGCTCGGTAGCCAGCTCCGGCCGCGGGCGCAATTCTGGCAGAAACTCCAGACGCCGCTCGCACCGGCTCCCGTTCCGGTCGCGCCCAGTTTGCCGGCGTTCCCGCCGGCCCTGCCGCCCGACCGTGAGCCCGCGCCTGCACCGGAGGCCGCGGTGTCTCCGCCGCCCGCTGCGGCGAGCCCGGCGGAGAACGCGAGCGCTGCGGCGAACCCGATCGAGAAGCCGAGCGTGGAGTCGCCCGTTTTCGGCGACACGCCGAAAGCCGTCGGAAAGGCGGGTGGTGTGGGCCGGCCGGAACCCGTCGGGCCCGCGGCTCGCCCGTCTGCCTTCGCCGCGCTCGAGGCTCCGCCGACACCCGCACGGGCGCGCTTCACCGTCGAGCTCGGCCCCTTCCTCCTGCCGGTGGAGGCGGAGCGGGTCGAGCGACAGCTGAACCAGGCCGGCTACCAGACCGCGCGCTTCCGTCGGCAGACCGGGGCCGCGGTCTTTGCGGTCATCGTCGAGAAGATCCCGACCGCGCGCGACGCGCAGGCGCTCGTCGCGAGCCTGCGCGATGAGGGGTTGGACGGTGTGGTAGTGCTCGGCGAGGGCGAGCCGCTGAGGGTCCGGGTCGGCACGCCGCTGCCGCTCCGGGCCGCGGTGCAGGTGGCCGAGAGGCTCCGGGCCGCCGGCCATCACGTGAGGGTGTCGGCACAGCCAGGCGAGGCCGCGACATTCGTGATCCGCCACGGCAATTTCACCAGCGCCGAGGAGGCCCGGGCAAAGAGCCAGGAGCTGGTGGGCCTCGGCCTGGCCAATCAGGTCGTCCGGGTGAAGTAGGCTCCCGTCCGGCCGCGGGTTGACGATGGACTTTGCCTATATCCTGGTGATCGCCTTCGCCGTCTTCCTCGTCGTCTTCATCAAGACGGAGTTCGGGCTCTACCTCGTGATCTTCTCGATGCTGCTGTCTCCGAAGCTCGGCTCGGGGAGCGGCGAGCTGGCCGAGGGCCGCCGGGTCGTCATCAGAACAGAGGATCTTCTCCTCCTCGTCGTCGCGTTCACCTGGCTCGCGAAGACGGCGGTGAACAAGGAGCTGGGGCTAGCGCGGAAGACCCCGTTGAATCGACCGATCCTGTGGTACATGGCCGTGACCACCATCGCAACGCTCGTCGGATACGCGACTGGAACGGTGCATGGGTTGGGAGGATTCTTCTACGTGCTGAAGTACATGGAATACTTCGTCGTCTACTACATGGTCGCCAACAACCTCGGCGACCGTTCCCGGGCGTGGCGGTTCGTCGGGGCGGCCTTTCTGACCGCCGCCATCGTCAGCGTGATCGGCGCCGCCCAGATCCCGACGGGCCGGCGGGTGTCCGCGCCATTCGAGGGGAGTGAGGGCGAGCCGAACACGTTCGGAGGCTATCTGCTCTTCATGATGGCGCTGGCGGGCGGCATTGCGCTCGAGACGAAGCGCCTCCGGGTGCGGCTCACCTGTCTCGCGCTGCTTGCGCTGATGGCGCTGCCGTTCGCCTACACGCTCTCGCGCGCCTCGTTTCTCGCCGTCCCGTTTGTGCTCGCCGCCCTGGGCGTCTTCTCGCCGCGGCGGCGAGTGGTGGTGGGCGCCTTGCTGCTGCTCCTCGTCGCCGCTCCTCTGATCGGGGTCGCGATTCTCCCGAAGCCCGTGGTGAACCGGATCCTCTACACGTTCGAGCCCGAGGCGGGCTCGGCGACGGTCAAGCTCGGGAAGGTCGCCTTCGACCCGTCGACCTCCGCGCGCCTCATGAGTGTGCAGCGGGGGCTCTACAGGTGGGCGCAGCGTCCGATCCTGGGCTACGGCGTCACCGGGACGGAGCTCATGGATGTGCAGTATGCGCGAAGCCTCGTGGAAACCGGCATCGTCGGGCTCGCGGTCTTCCTCTGGCTCGCGTGGTCCGCGCTCAAGGCCGGTCTCGGGTCGTTCCGAACGCTTCGCGACCCGGACGAGCGAGGGCTGGCGCTGGGCTTCGTCGCCGGGACGATCGGCCTCCTCGTGCACGCGGCCGGGGCGAACACCTTCATTATCGTCAGGATCATGGAGCCCTTCTGGTTCTTCGCCGCAGTGGTCGTTAGCCTACCGGGGCTCGCGGCGGTGCCGGCGAGCGCACCGCCGTTGCGGCAGTGGAGAAGGGTCGCGTGACGGCACGGGGAGCCGTCGCCCGGCGCGCGCGGCGGATCAGGCTCCTGGTCACGGACGTCGATGGCGTGCTGACGGACGGCCGCATGGTGCTCAGCGAGCGGGGCGATGAGCTCAAGTTCTTCCACAGCCGCGACGGAGTGGCGGTGGCTCTGGCGAACCGAGGCGGGCTGCGAACGGCCTTCGTGACGGGCGAGAAGAGCCCCGTGGCCCAGGCCCGGGCTGACAAGCTCGGGGTGGACGCCGTGGTTTTGGAGGCCCGGCGCAAAGGCGAGGTGCTCGAGGACCTGTGCGCCCAGTTCGGCATTTCTCTCGACGCCAGCGCCTACATCGGCGACGACCTGCTCGATGTCCCCGCCCTCCAACGGGCGGGCCTCGCCATCGCGGTCGCCGACGCCCCCCGCGAGGTGACCGAGGTCGCCCACTTCGTTACCCGGGCTCGGGGCGGGCAGGGGGCGCTGCGCGAGTGCGTGGAGTTGATTCTGCGCGCTCAGGGCGCGTGGACCGCCACCGTGGAGGCCTACATCACCGAGCACGGCGGCCGGCCACGGCGGGCGAGCCGGCGGACGATCGGCGCCTTCCCACGGGAGCACGGAGGTCACGCGCCGTGACGGCGGTGGCGGCCACGGCCCAGAGAGTCTCCGACGCTCCCGCCGTGCATGGTCGCCGAGTTCTGACGGTCGGCCTCCCGGTGATCGCGGCCGTGTTCGTGCTCCTCACAGTGCCGTTCCTGAACCAGCCGGTGGACAGCTGGGAGTGGCTCAATCGGAGCGCCGCCCGGTCTATCGTCGTCTCGGGCATTCCGGCCCTCGGCGTCGCCCCCGGCGCGGGGGCCGGGCCCCAGAGCCTGGTCCTCTTCCACCCGCCGAGCTCGGCGTACCTTGCGGCGCTGTCGCTGTGGCTCCTCGGCGACGGCGAGTGGCAGGCCCGGCTGCCCGGGGTGGTGGTTGGGCTGCTGACCGGCATCGGCCTGGCCCTCCTCGTCCGTCGGAGACTCGGAGCCGACCCTGCCGCGGCGTGGGTGGCGACAGTTGCGGCGGCGGTCTACTTGCTGCACGCGGCGACCGTGCACGGGGCGCTCTATCTGGGCTTCTCGGACGGAACTCTGCTACCGCTCACCTGGGTCTTGTTCGTGGCCGCCTGGCTTGAGACGGGCCGGCGGGGAATGTGGCTTCGGATCCTGGCGATGGGCGGGTGCTTGGCTCTCGCCCTGTGGGCCAAGCTGACGACGTCGCTCGCCCTGCCTGCCACTCTCGCCGTCGTGGCCGCCATCACCTACCGGGCCCGAGCGGCAGTGACGCTCTCACTCGGCACCGCCGCGGTCGGATTCGGCCTGTTCCTGGTCACCTGGTGGGTGTATGTCCTGCACCTGGCGCGGAGGGTGGACGCTACTCCCGCATCCCTCTGGGGCGAGCCCTTCCGCTACCTCGCAGACGAGGGGAGCGTTTTCTCTCTCGAGGGCTTCCTTCTCAGTTCCGTGCGGCTCGTGCTCTACTTCGGGCCATTCCTCCTCGCCGCGGCGGCTGCCGCGGTCGTGCGGGGGCTACAGGAGACCATCCAGGGACGCCGCGAAAGGCCTGAGGCGCTGGTCCCGGCACTCGTCATCGTGGTCACCGCGGCGTATCTCGTCCTGCCGGGCGGTGTCGGGGCGTTTCCCAAGTACCACCTGGTGATCCTGCCTTTCGTGGCGTGGCTCGTGGCGACCGAACTCGGTCGGGGCGCCGACCACCACTGGCTGCGGCTCGTCGTGCTCGCCGGGCTCGGCGCCGCATACTTCGCGCTTCTCGTCGGCGATCCCGTGAAAGTGCTCAACTACGACCTCCGGATGGCCCAGCTCGAGGGCGGAGCGGGTGAAGCCGTGGCGCGCCTGGCCACCGCGCTCGGGCTGTCGGTCGCGTTTCTCGGCGTGGCCCGTGCCCTCTGCGGCGGCTGGCGAGCGGCCCTCCTCGTCACCATCGTCGCCTCCCAGCTCGGGCTCGTGGCCGTCCAGGCGCGGGGAGGGTACTTCACGACGCACCTCTACGGCACGCCAGTCAGCGAGTTTGCCCGGGCCATCGACCTCCTCCGGTCGGGCACGCCGGTGGGGTCGGCGATCGTGGCGCTGCCCGAGGTGGGTTACGCAGCCGGGCGGCCGCTCGTCCCCGGTATCGCGCGCCGGCTCTGGCACGAGCCCGCGGAGCTGAGCGCTCTGATCCGTCGCACCGCACCCTCAGCCGTGGTCTGGGGGACGGCGAGCCACACGCTCGTGCAGGTTCGGAGGCTCGAGCAGGACTCGGTGCTCGCCGAGGCGCTCGCGCGGGACTATCGACGCCATGCCGTCGGCGGGTTCACGGTCTGGCTCCGAGTCCGTTGATTCGGCCTGCGGGCGGGTGAGGGCGGCGGCCGCGCCGCGGGGGTGACCCCAGCTCACGCGTTGTCCGTTGGGGAGATCCACTCGCGGGCGAAGCCCAGCGCATACGCCATCTCGCAGAAGAACCAGACAGGCCTTCCCGTGAGCAGGGCGCCC
>Ga0209161_10003494_pt1 | contig 12676 bp, 12 predicted proteins | sample GraSoiAngelo_155_FD_186169 | JGI IMG/M metagenome (GOLD analysis project Ga0209161, IMG submission 186169) | Grasslands soil microbial communities from the Angelo Coastal Reserve, California, USA - 14_1009_13_30cm (SPAdes) (version 2) | ecosystem: Environmental > Terrestrial > Soil > Grasslands...
TACAACCCCGATCGATAAATCGATCGGTTTAGCCTGTTCCGCTTTCGCTCGCCACTACTGACGGAATCTCTTTCGATTTCTATTCCTCCGGTTACTGAGATGTTTCACTTCACCGGGTGTCGCGATGTTCCTGCTATGAATTCACAGGAACTCGAGCAGGTGTTACCCTGCTCAGGTTATCCCATTCGGAAATTCACGGGTCAAAGCGTGTTTGCCGCTCTCCGTGACTTATCGCAGCTTGCCACGTCCTTCATCGCCTATTGGCACCAAGGCATCCATGATGCGCTCTTTGTAGCTTGATCAATCTGTTCCGATCCGGCGGCTGCCGGACCAGAGATTCTTTGATAACTGAAACTCTCTCGCCACCTTGCGGCAGCGACTTGATTTCAGACTCAGCTCTTAAAGTTGTATTTTCTTACTACCCTGTATGTAGATGTCAAAGAACCAGCCGTTCCCGTACATTCCAAACGACAAAAAAACTCAATCTTGCATCCGATCTCTCCGCCGTCGCCAAGGCTACGGCGGGATAAACCGGGACAAAATTGAGCCAATTTGCAGTCCCCAACGTACGTAGAACGCACTCCAAAGTGAAGGAGGCCCGCTTCTCGCGGGACAATCAAACTAGCAGGAAACGGATGTGCGTCAACTCAATTTTGGCGATTTTTGGCAGTACATTTTCGCGTCACATCCATTTGGTCGGGCGGCGGTTATGGTGGGCAATGCTCCATTCAGCTTAACGCCTGCGCGCCTGCGGTTTCGCTGATGCGCGGATCGGGGTATAGTAAGACCGTGTTTGCGCGTCCGACGGACTACGTTATCCGCCCCCTTACACCTCGGGACGAACCTATCCTTTGGGAGATGTTGTATCACGGTTTGTCAGAGCCGGCAGCGTCCAAACCAGCTTCGCGCGACATACTGCGCCGGCCAGAGATTTCAAAGTACGTTGCGGGGTGGGGGCGCCCCGGAGATATTGGTTTTGTTGCGCATGAGAAGAGGGGCGAAGCGCTGATTGGTGCGGTGTGGTTGCGACAGCCGACGGACACATCTGGCGTAGTGCCGGAGCTCGCATTAGCCGTGAAACAAGAGCATCGCGGACACGGCATCGCCACGGCTCTGCTGACACAATTGGTCCGCGCAAATCCCGATCAATCGACGATCTCAATCAGCTTCGTCGCGGGTAAACCGGTGTTGCGTCTTTACGAGCGATTCGGATTCAAGGTGATTGATCGACAGCGCGACGCGGTTGTGATGCAGAGGCAAACGTAAGCGCGTCCCTCGATTCACTCGGGCGAACGAACGTTCAGGGCGCAAAAATTAAGAGCACAAATACAGCGAAAAGGAGTAAGTGGACGCAGCCCTGCAAAACATTTGTCTTTCTGCTGGTAAACGTGACGACACTCACTGCCAGGGTCAACAGCAGCAACGGAAGATTGCCGCCTTGCACCCCGAGTACGACTGATTGTCTCGTGCTGAGTCCAATCGTCAACACAGCGGAGATAGTGAGTCCGATAGTCGCGAGCACGGACCCGAACAGGATGTTTATCGAACGCTGCAACTGATTGCGCAAGGTGGCGTCGATCGCGCCTATTCCTTCTGGCGCAAGCACCAGGGCTGCGATTATTGCGCCGCCAAATGCTTGAGGCATGCCAAATCTCTCGATGCTGTTGTCCAACGGGATAGCGAACTTTTTCGCCAGTAAAATAACCGTAACCATGTAAAGGAGCAGCATCGTCGCGTGAAATCCGGTGGAATAAGTCTGAAGCGGATGATGAGCGGAGTTGGCCGCGGACACGGTCTCCCTGTATTCCACGAAATAACGACGGTGTCGCATCGTCTGGATCAGTAGAAAAATCGCGTAAAGCAACAGCGACATCACAATGAGAAAGATCTCCTGCTCGGTGGAAAATGTTGGGCTGCTTGTCGAAGTAGTGAAATTTGGCAGGACCAAGCCGAGGACCGCTAATGTCATGATGACGTTGAGATAGGAGTTGACGCCTTGCAGATTGTAGTATTGCTCGCGATAGCGCAATCCACCGATTACCAGGCACAGGCCAACGAATCCATTGAGGGCAATCATGACCACCGCAAAAATTGCGTCGCGCCCAAGCGTTGGATTATTCGCGCCGTGCAACATTGCCGTCGATATCATGACCACCTCAATGCTGATGGCTGACAGCGTCAGGATTAAAGTTCCGTAAGGTTCACCTAATTTGACGGCAAGACATTCGGCATGCCGCACTACGCACATGGCTGACCAAAGGATCACTGCGAAAAGCCAGATGAACACACCGATGAGACGCGCCGGGTGTGCGATGATTTCGACCAACTGGCTTCCTGCTGCGAAAAAAATCGCGACTGTTACCAACCCGATTAGCAGCGGAAAGTCAGTCCGGATCGCGCTGCTGAGTTGCTGTGCGTTCTTCGCCTGCTGAAATCCTGCCGCGTGTTCAGACATGCGCCGGGAGCATATCGATTGCGCGTGAGCGATGCAATCGGGCGGTACGGTCTTCCAGGGGAAGCGAATAGGGTCGCGCTCCAGAACGAAAGGATTTATCTATCCGCCCGCTATGGCACCGATGATCAGGAATGGTTCCGTCCCGGTTGCAATTTGATCTGGCAGCGGCGCATCGGGCGATTCGTGGGATAAATCTTCGCCGCAGGCAAAAAATCGGACCATTGGCCGGCGCAGTTGCGTCACATGATCGCGTATTGTCCCTCGCAACATCGGATATTTCGCTTCAAGGACATCCAGCAGCGACCGCTGAGTTGGCGTTCCGTTAAGCTCAAGTTCCACTTCACCATCGATGTGGGCGAGGGTACGCAGATGAGGCGGAAGAATAACGCGCGTCATGGCAATGTTTGGGCCTCCACCGAAAGCACCGCAGGAAGGTCGCGGACAATTGGCTTCCACCTGTCCCCTGCGTCGGCCGATGCATAAACTTGTCCGCCGGTGGTGCCGAAATAAATCCCGCACGGTTCAAGCGAATCAACCGACATCGCGTCGCGTAACACGTTCACGTAACAATTGCGTTGCGGCAGACCTTTCGTTAGGGCTTCCCAATCGTTGCCGCCTGTCCGGCTGCGATACACGCGCAATCTTCCGCTGGGCGGGTAATGCTCCGAATCGCTTTTGATTGGTACGACGTAAATCGTTTCGGGTTCATGCGCATGAACGTCAATCGGAAATCCGAAATCACTTGGCAAATTGCCGCTGACCTCGTGCCACGAACCACCCGCGTCATCGCTGCGCATCACGTCCCGGTGCTTTTGCATGAATAAGGTGTTCGGGCGCGATGGATGCAACGCGATCCGATGCACGCAGTGACCGACCTCCGCGTTGGGGTCCGGAATGTACTGCGAGTGCAGTCCGCGATTGATCGGCTTCCATGTCTGGCCGCCATCGTCGGTGCGAAAGGCGCCGGCAGCCGAGATTGCAATAGAAATTCGCTCAGGATTGATCGGATCGAGAAGAATGGTGTGCAAACACAGGCCGCCCGCGCCCGGCTGCCATTTCGGACCGGTGTCGCTGCCCCGCAGTCCTGCGAATTCATGCCACGATTCTCCACCGTCTTTTGATTGGAATAACGCGGCATCTTCTACGCCCGCGTAAATGTGATCGGGATCGTGGAGCGATGGTTCCAAATGCCAGACGCGCTTGAATTCCCAAGGATGCTGCGTGCCGTCGTACCACTGGTGGGTCGTGAGCGGTTTCCCCGTTTCAGGCGAAGCATCGTAAACGAACATGTTGCTTTCGCCTTTCGGCATTCCTTCCGACGTCATCAAGTCCTCCGGCTTTGTGCCGGGCGGATTCCACGTTTTGCCGCCGTCGTCGGAACGCTGAATGACTTGCCCGAACCAGGTGCTCGTCTGCGACGCGTAGATCCGGTCGGGATTAACCGGTGAACCTTTCACGTGATAAATTTCCCAGCCAGCGAAATGCGGGCCGCTCACCTTCCATCGTTCACGCGCGCCGTCCGATGTAAGGATAAACGCGCCTTTTCGTGTGCCGACCAAAACTCTGACTGTGCTCATGATTTTCTCCTTTTTTTGTTTGCTCGATCGTTGTTCTCTGCGATTCGCGTTTTAACCAGCTTCTTCACCAACGCGACCGGCAACGGTTTGTCTGGAGAGAAGCGAAGCGTGCCTTTGCTGGTTTGAAAATTCCTTAACTCGTCCTGAAACTTTTTCAACGTCTTGGAACTTCCTAGATAAAACGCGCAATGATTCCTCCACGATCCAAAATAAACCAATGAATGTCCAGTGAGGCGAAGCGCAGGAATTCCGTAGCTGATGCACTCCTGTGCTTTGGGCGCGACCGTGCGAATGATCCTGCGAAGTTTATTAAGAGCGGTGCGCTGATCCGGATTCGCCCGCGCCAGATATTCATCAATAGTCTCGGGTTTCCGTTTTGTTATTTGCATGGCACGTTGCGATTTCACGGCGGACATTGTCTTGCTTGCCGCCGAGTCACATACTCTTCGGCATCTCCGCGTCGAGAAATTCGTTGATCATCGGTACGAGCCAGCTCGTCCTCGTCGTGATCTCCGTGTGCTCGGTACGCGGCAGAATCGCGAGCTGCGCGTGTGGCAGGAGGCGGAACAATTCGACGGCACCTTCAGGTCGCATGACATCGCGATCGCTGCCGACCACCAGAGTCGGCGCGGCAATCGTCCGAACTGCATCCTCCGGAGCGTCTTGGAAGTCACGCATGCGGTCCCGCGCCTTGTAGAAAAACAGCTCAAAATTCTCCGGATGCGGCGCGACCTCTAGATACGCATCACGTAATTGTCGTGGCATCACTTCCGGCCGCGCGGTTGAGGCCGTTCACTGGCGCATAGCCGCTGGTGAATTCTTTATTCATTGAGAGAGCGCGACGCTGGAACCGATCTCCAGCCGATTTACTTCTCTTTGGCTGCCTGCTTCAGTTTCTCGATGTCGATCTTCTGCATCTGAAGCATCGCGTGCATGACGCGTTCGGCCTTCGCTGCATCCTTATCGTGCAACATGTCAATCAGAACGGCTGGAGTAACCTGCCACGACACGCCGAATTTATCCTTGAGCCAGCCGCACGCGGATTCCTGTCCGCCACCCGCGCTAAGTTTCTCCCAATAATAGTCCACTTCTTTCTGGGTTTCGCAGTTCACAACGAACGAAACCGATTCATTGAACTGGAACTGGGGACCGCCGTTTAAAGCGACGAATTTTTGGCCTTCGATCTCAAATTCAATTGTCAGCACCGATCCTACTGGGCGGCCAGTTGCTGAGACTTTGGCTGCTTCCTGGCCGTAGCGCAGGATTCTGCCGGTCTTCGAGTCTTTGAAGATCGACGTGTAAAACTTCACGGCGCCCTCGGCCTGATCGTCAAACCACAAGAATGGAGTAATTTTTTGCATGTTTTTTCTCGTTTTGTTCATGTCTGCGACGAATAAATCGAAGCGGTCCGGACAAAATTTTCAACAAAGAGACAAATTAACCAATCACTCTGGATCGTACATCTGCAAAGCGTGAATTCATCTACTTCGACGCGACTTTGGTCAGCTTGGTCCGCACGAAAGTAGTTTCGCAGTAACTGCGGATGGCGCATGAGATTTGGCGTTTCACACAAACGCCCTAGAATGATCCGATGCTAATCGACACTCACGCACACCTCGATTCTCTGTCATGTCGAGCGAAGTCGAGACATCTCTGGATTGAATTTTCCAGAAGAGAATCCGAGATTTTTCACCTACGTTCGGAACCACAAAAATGCTGATTGACACTCACGCACATCTCGATTTTCCCGAGTTCGCAAATGATCTCGAGGATGTGCTGCGCCATGCCGAGCAGGCTGATGTGAAACGCGTCATCACCATTGGTACTTCAATCCAGAGCAGTCGGAGTGCGATCGAGCTCGCGGAACGCTACGCGTCTGTTTACGCGGCGATCGGCGTTCATCCCAGTCACGTTGAGAAAGCAGAAGACGACGTAATCACGCCTTTGAGAGAGCTAGCGAAGAACCCGCGTGTTGTGGCGATTGGCGAGATGGGCCTAGATTATCATCACTTGCCCAGTGAAGAAGTGGCGAAAGAAAAGCAGGTGCAGGTGATGACTGCTCTGCGAAGCGAGACCGACGAAGAAATCGAAGCGCAAATTCGCGACGGCGCATACAAATCCAAACAAGCGAGTTTATTTCAGCAACAACTCGATCTGGCCGTCGAGCTTGGGCTCAACGTTGTGATTCATCAACGCGACGCGTGGGAGGACACGCTGGAACTGCTGCGCCCTTATACCGGTAAGTTGCGCGGCGTCTTTCATTGCTTCGGCGGCTCGCTCGATCAGGCGAATGAACTTCTCGATCTCGACCACCTCATTTCGTTTACGGGAATTGTCACTTTCAAAAGCGGCGTAGCGGTGCGAAAGGTCGCGGCAGAAATTGCGTTCTGGAAATTTATGCTCGAAACCGACTGCCCATACCTGGCGCCCACACCCTTTCGTGGAAAGCGCTGCGAACCGGCGCACACGCGCATCGTAGCGGAAGTGATCGCGGCGGCACGAGGAGTTTCACTGAGCGAAATTGCTGAAGCAACAACCGAAACCGCAGAGAAGTTTTTCAGGTTTAATCGCGCATGAGATTAGGCAATTACCTGTTTCTTCTTGTTGCTCTATTCCTCGCATCCTGCGCAGCGCCCGATATCCAGCACCACATCGTCATCAGCACGCGCGACCAAAAGCTGGCCGTATTGGACCGCGGCACTCTGTTGACTACGTATCCCGTATCAACTTCGAAGTTCGGATTGGGTGATTACTCGCGAAGCAGTCGCACGCCGCTGGGCGAACTGGAGGTCGCAAAAAAGATCGGCGATAATGCGCCGCTCGGCGCCGTGTTCAAGGATCGGATTCGAACGGGCGAAATTGTTGCGCCAAATTCTCCCGGTCGCGATCCGATTGTCACGCGCATTCTTTGGCTGCGAGGACGCGAAGCGCAAAACGCCAATGCATTTGGCCGGTACATCTACATTCATGGCACGCCGGAAGAACGGGTGATCGGAAGGCCAGCGAGCTACGGATGTATTCGGATGCGCTCGAGCGACATTATTCAACTGTACAACATTGTAGGAGTGGGTGCGGCGGTGACGGTCGTGGACGTGCCGCTCATCAGCGCAGTTCCAGGGCTCGCTTCAGCTCACTCAATGTCGCCGGCAAATACCGCACCATTTGTGATGCGTTAGTGGTAGGGACATCGCTGCGATGTCCGGACGGCGCAGCGCGGCGGCCCTACCTACGGCAGTCTCCCGAGGCGCTCCCTCGGCGTGCCGCGCGAAAGTAAATCCATGTCCGCGTCAACCATGATGCGGATGAGCTCGTGGAATCGCACCTTCGGTTCCCATCGGAGAATTTTTTTTGCTTTCGAGGCGTCACCAAGCAAAAGGTCAACCTCAGCCGGGCGCTCGTAACGCGGGTCATGTTTGACGGACTGCTTCCAATCGAGATCGGCGTGGGCGAACGCCGCTTCGACGAATTCGCGCACGGTGTGGGTTTCACCGGTGGCCAGGACGAAGTCGTCGCCTTCCCCGAGTTGTACAATTCGCCACATGCCTTCGACGTACTCCGGCGCGTATCCCCAGTCGCGTTTTGCCTCTAGATTGCCCAGGAACAATTCCTTTTGCAGCCCGTGCTTAATCGCAGCGACTGCCCGCGAGATTTTGCGACTGACGAAAGTTTCACCGCGTCGTGGGCTTTCGTGATTAAACATGATGCTGTTGCTAGCGCAGAGGCCGTAGCTCTCGCGATAATTTACAGTCGCCCAATATGAGAAAACCTTGGCGACGCCGTATGGGCTTCGCGGCCAGAAGGGTGTCTTCTCATTTTGAGGAACTTGCTGCGCCTTGCCGAACATTTCGCTGCTGGCAGCTTGAAGGAAGCGCGTGCGCAATCCCGCTTCGCGTATTGCTTCCAGGATTCGGATCGTACCAACCCCGGTAACATCCGATGTGTACTCAGGAATGTCGAAACTGACGCGCACGTGGGTTTGTGCGCCGAGATGATAAATCTCATCCGGTTTCAATTCATAAAGAAGCTTTACCAGATTCACCGAATCGCTGAGGTCTCCATAGTGCAGAAACATTCGGACACCGTTCACGTGCGGGTCGGCATAAAGATGATCAATCCGCGAAGTGTTGAACGTACTGGCCCGGCGAATGATCCCGTGGACTTCGTAGCCTTTCTCCAGCAGAAAATCCGCCAAATAACTTCCGTCTTGGCCAGTGATGCCGGTAATCAGCGCCCGCTTCATTTGTTGTAGTGTAGCGCATGCATCCCGCATGCAATTCAAACACACGCAAGCCAGAGGCTCGCGCTACTTTACTCGGGTGGTGTTACCATGATTCGCGCTAACACTGCGCGCTGGGCCCCAATGAGCGCGCTGATGCCGTTGCGACCGAGCGTGAGCATCTCATCGAGCTGCGAGCCTGCAAACGTCGCTTCTTCTCCCGAGCTTTGCACTTCTACGAATTCTCCGTCCTCGGTGGCAACGAGATTGAAATCCACCGAAACCAGCCTGTCTTCATCGTAATTGAGGTCGACGACCGCCTGTCCATCGAGAATGCCGGCACTGATTGCGGCAACCAGTTTTTGCATCGGCGGCGAGTCGAGTTTTTTTTCCCTTACCAATTTTCGGCAGGCGATGGCCAGCGCCAGGCTGGCGCCGGTGATTGCGGTCGTGCGCGTGCCGCCATCGGCTTGCAACACATCGCAATCCATCCAGATGGTGCGCGGCCCGAGTTTCTCCAAGTCCATCACTGCGCGCAAGGACCGGCCAATCAATCGTTGGATTTCAACGCTACGACCGTCGATACGGCCTTTTGTTACGTCGCGAGGTTTGCGCGGCTGGGTGGAGTACGGCAACATTGAATATTCAGCCGTCAGCCATCCGCCGGTCACTGCCTGTTCTTTCATCCAGCGCGGCACAGCTTCCTCGATCGTGACGGCGCAAATAACGCGCGTGTTACCCATCGAGACGAGCACCGAACCGCTTGCGTGTGGCGCGACGTTCAATTCGAAATTGACTGGGCGGATTTCATCGGGTGCGCGGCCGTCACTTCGCTGCATTGATTTGGAACTTAGATCTGGAGCATGATTTACGCGACGAGGATTTTGCAGCAGCAGCCCGGCGGCGCAATCGGCTTGACGCCTCCAGCGGAGCATCGTTCTATAAGGCCTTTGCGTGAAAAGTATCGCTGAGACTCAGGCGGCGATTTGCATTGCCGGCGCCCACCGTTCAGGCACCAGTATGGTGACACGGCTTCTCCATTGCTGCGGGTTGGAGGTCGGAAGGAAATCGGAGTTAATGCCACCGCAAGCGGACAACCCCGACGGTTTCTGGGAGCATTTAGGCTTTGTCGCGCTAAATGACCAATTGCTTAGTGAGCTTGGCGGCGCGTGGGACCTGCCGCCGAAGGCAAACGAAGACTTCCTTACCGCACGGCTCGATCCGTTGCGTCTTAAAGCGCGTCTGCTCATCGAAAAATTCGATTCGGCGAGCGTGTGGGGCTGGAAGGATCCCCGCAATAGCTTGACCCTGCCCTTCTGGCAGCAGCTATTGCCCAGGCTCAAAACGATCGTCGTGGTGCGAAACCCGCTCGAAGTTGCTCATTCGATGAAGGAACGGAACGGAACTTCCTATTCTTTTGGTTTGCGGCTCTGGGAAATCTACAACCGGCGGGTAATTGAAGAAACAAATGGAAAAGAGCGACTCATTTCGCACTACGATAGCTTTTTCCAAGATCCTGAATTAGAACTCCTGAGGATCACGGATTTTATCGGGTTGCCGAATGCAAAAACAAGTATCGCCGCTGCTCTGGTCGCGCCGCGAAGACGGCACACGCATTTCACAGTCGAACAACTAATCGATGCCAGGGTCTCCGAGGAAATAATCGATCTTTATCGCGCGCTGCTCGCCGAAGCGTCCCCTGGCAAATCGGAGAACGCCCACGTGGCAAAAGTCTCGTCAAGCCCCAACGATTTGTTTCCTGGTTCGATTAGTCGGCTGAATACTTTTGTTCCAGAACGGATGGCGCAGATCGAACGTCTCTATAGCGACTTGCTCGCGCAAGCCGACGCGCGCCACAAGGCGCAAGTGGAGGAACTCACCAGGCATCTGGAGGAAACAAATGAGCTTCTTCGAGATAGAAGTGTCAGCCTTGCTGAAACCGAAGCGGGCGCGGAAGAGCTGCGAAACCGTCTCCGTGAGCAGCTGAAGAACATTCAAAGACTCTTCCGGTTCTTGGATGAGACTGATCTGGCGGCGGCCCAGCTTCGCTCTTCGGCTCGCTGGAAAGTGGCCAACCCAATCGCCGCCTTAAAGGCCAAACTTTCGCCCAGACGAGCGCGGCAGTTATTGGGCTACGGGCATTTGGAGAAAATCGTTTCGACTTATCGAAAGTGGCGAAGCACACATCTCGAGGTAGCGGAGATTGGCGGTGAAATCGAAGCTTTGGCTTCGGGCGCAGTTGCGGCGCGCAAGCAGGCCATTGCGCCCAATCAACCGCCAAAACCAACGCGCCCAATTGAGTTTTCTATTCACGAGGAGGTCGAAGTTTCAATCGTCATTCCAGTGTTCAACCAGCTGCGCTTCACCCAAGCATGCCTTGCATCTCTTCAGGAACATCAGGGAGCAGAACGATTTGAAGTCATTGTCGTGGATGATTGCTCCACTGACGAGACTTCGGAAAGCGTTCGGCAGATTCCCGGGATTGTTTATCTGCGCAATGAGACAAATTCTGGTTTCATTGCCTCGTGCAATCGCGGGGCAGAGAAGGCACGCGCTCAATATCTCGTCTTCCTGAACAACGACACGCTTGTCCGGGATGGCTGGTTAAGAGTCCTCCTTGATACCTTTTCAGAAGATCCAAAGGCGGGCATTGTCGGCTCAAAGCTCATTTATCCCGACGGCCGTTTGCAGGAAGCCGGCGGAATCATCTGGCAAGACGCTTCCGGTTGGAACTACGGCAAGTTCGATGATCGCCAAAAACCCGAATACAATTACCTGCGCGAAGTGGATTACTGTTCCGCGGCAGCATTGATGATTTCCAAATCGCTGTTCGAGAACGTAGGCGGCTTTGATTCGCGTTATGCGCCAGCCTACTACGAAGATACCGATTTGGCGTTCAAAGTCCGCCAGGCCGGCTACAAGGTGTTATACCAGCCGCTAAGCGAGGTCGTCCACTACGAGGGAGCAACCGGCGGAACCGACCTAAAAACCGGAACAAAAAAGCACCAGGAAATCAACCGCTCGGTGTTTGCAGAAAAGTGGGCTGCAGAACTGAAGACAAAATCAGTTAATGGCGACTGGGTGTTTCTGTGGCAGGCGCCGCGAGGGAAAAAAAATATCCTCGTGATCGACCATCATCTCCCGAAACCGGACCAGGATTCGGGCTCTCTTCGGATGTTTCAGATTCTCAAGTTGCTTCGTCAACTTGGCCACCGCGTCGCTTTTATGCCGGACAACCTGGCAAACGAAACGCCGTATGCTGCCGAACTCCAAAAACGCGGAATCCAGGTTGTACATTATCCGTACGTCAAAAAAGTGCGCGACTACCTTACGGCGCACGGCTCTGAGTTGGATGTCGTCGTGCTAAGCAGATGCGATTTTGCGTACAAACACACACCGGATGTCCGGCGGCACGCACCTCAGAGCCGAATTATTTTTGATACGGTCGATCTTCATCATGTGCGCGAAGGCGGCGAAGCGGAATTAACCGGCGATCTCCAGATGCACCGGAATGCGCAGCAAAAACGGCTACTGGAATACCAAGCCGTTGAGCAGGCCGATGAGACCTGGGTTGTAAGCCCACTAGAGCAGCGGCTCCTCCAGGAAAGCTTTCCCGCTAAATCAATTCAGCTGGTTTCAAACATTGTCGATATTGCCGGGTCGAAAACGCCGTTTTCGTCTCGCCGGGATTATCTGTTTATCGGCGGATTTCAACATCGGCCCAACATCGATGCCGTACTGTTTTTTGTGCAGAAGATCTACCCGCTTGTCAGACAACATCTGCCGGATGCGAAATTCTATGTACTCGGCGGTAAGGTGCCGCCGGAAATTGCGGCCCTGGCAACCGAACGAATCATCATCGCAGGGCCGCAAAAAGATGTCCGCCCGTTTTTCGATAGGATGAAACTGTCGATTGCGCCGTTGCGTTTCGGCGCCGGCGTGAAAGGCAAGATCAACCAAAGCATGGCGTTTGGTGTGCCGGTGGTGGCAACTTCACGCGCGGTAGACGGAATGGGGCTTAGAGACCGCGAGGAGGTTCTGATCGCGGACGAACCGGATGCTTTTGCGCGAGCGGTGATTGAGCTATACCAATCAGAGGAACTTTGGACCCGGCTTTCCGCTAATGGCATCAAGAAGACGCGCGAGCTCTATTCTCCGGAAACGGCGCGCAGAAAACTGGAGTTCTTGTTCAGCAACGAACACTTCACTTGTTCGGCATTACCCGCACCGATCGACCGGCCGAGTGTGGCCGTTGCAGCGGCAAGCTAGTCCGGGCTCTCTTTCCAGTGAACCGTGCAGCAAAAAGCGGATCGATTACCGGAAAAATAACCGCGAATCCTAATCCCCTGCCTTTCGGTCAAAACTGCGTGATCATCGCGTGGGAGACAAACGATCCAGTGGGAGCAGAGTTGCGCGTTGCAACGTCTC
>Ga0209161_10003495_pt1 | contig 12672 bp, 10 predicted proteins | sample GraSoiAngelo_155_FD_186169 | JGI IMG/M metagenome (GOLD analysis project Ga0209161, IMG submission 186169) | Grasslands soil microbial communities from the Angelo Coastal Reserve, California, USA - 14_1009_13_30cm (SPAdes) (version 2) | ecosystem: Environmental > Terrestrial > Soil > Grasslands...
TCCGGCGAGAGGCCCGTGAAGCGCATGCCACGGCTTTGCAGCAGCTCGCGGTACGCGTTGTTGAACTCGAAGCGGTGACGGTGGCGCTCAAGCACAATCGGTTGTCCGTACGAGCGCGCAGCGACCGAGCCAGGCTCGAGGACGCATGGATAGCTCCCGAGGCGCATCGTTCCACCCTTGTCGCCGATGTCCCGCTGTTCCGGCAGCAGATCGATCACTGGATGCGGCGTGAACGCGTCGAACTCGGTCGAGTTCGCGTCGTTCGTACCGAGAGCCGAGCGCGCGAGCTCGATGACCATGCATTGCATGCCCATGCAGAGACCGAGCGTGGGGACGCGGCGCTCGCGGCCGAAGCGGGTGGCCTTCACCTTGCCCTCGATGCCGCGGTAGCCGAAACCGCCAGGAACGACGATGCCGTCGAGGCCGACGAGCGGCTCGACGTCATCAGAGCGCTCGAGATGCTCGCTGTCGATCCACTGCAGCTTCACGTCGCAGCCGGCGGCCCACGCGGCGTGGCGCACCGGTACGCATCCGGTAGCTCGATGTACTTGCCCACGAGACCGATCGTCAGCGGCATGCGCGCGCCGCGAATGCGATCGGTCAGCGCTTTCCACTCGGTGAGGTCGGGCTCGCGCGCGCCGGTGAGGCCGAGCTCTTCGACGACGATCTTGCCGAGGCCAGCCTCCTCGAGCATCAGCGGCACACCGTAGATGGACCAGGCGTCGGGCTCGCTGATCACGTTGTCGACCTTTACGTCGCAGAAGAGCGCGATCTTTTCGCGGAGATCGTCGTCGATGGGCTCGTCGGCGCGGGCGATCACGATGTCGGGCTGGATACCGATCGCGCGAAGGTCCCTGACAGAGTGCTGGGTGGGCTTCGTCTTCAGCTCGCCCGTGGCGACGCGGGGGAGCAGGGTCAGATGGATGTAGAGCACGTTCTGCTTGCCCACGTCATTGCGGAACTGGCGGATGGCCTCGAGGTAGGGGAGCGATTCGATATCACCGACTGTCCCGCCGACTTCGACGACGACGATCTCAGCCTGCTGCTCGCGCGCGACCCTATGGATCCGCTCCTTGATCTCATTCGTCACGTGGGGAATGACCTGAACGGTCGCTCCGAGATAGTCGCCGCGCCGTTCCTTCGCGATGACCGAGTTGTAGATCTGGCCCGTGGTCAGATTCGACGCCCGCGTGACATTGCGGTCGATGAACCGCTCGTAATGGCCAAGGTCCAGGTCGGTTTCGGCGCCGTCCTCGGTCACGAAGACCTCGCCGTGCTGATAGGGCGACATCGTGCCCGGGTCGACGTTCAGATAGGGATCCATCTTGAGCGACGCGACCGCGAGGCCCCTCGCGGCAAGGATGCGGCCAAGGGAAGCGGCAGTGATGCCTTTGCCGAGCGAGGAAGTGACCCCTCCGGTCACGAACACGAACTTCGGCACGGGTTGGACCTCCGGGGTTTTTCTAATGATACAGAGGTGGCGATGTTCAGTCCAGCATGGACCGTGAACATTCGCGAGGACCCAGGACGAGGGGATTGCGCAGGTTTATGAGACGGGGAAGGGAAGGCTGTTCAAAACGATGAGCCTGGGTCGATCGCGCGTGGTATGCGGCGGGTAGGACGGGACCTCGACCGGCTCGTCGCGACGGCAATCGTCCAGGTGTCCATCGAGTCGCAGACCGCGGAATCGCGCGTCGCGCAGCTCTCCGTTTTCGAACCCGGCGTGCTCGACGATCGCGACCAAGCGTGGACGCAGGAAGCGAATACCGTCGCGCATCGCGATGGGCGTCGCAAAGGGCGACGCGACGGCCGCGAAGTCACGGGTCGCCACGTCGAGCCACTCGCCAAGGAACGGCGGCACGTAGGCGTCACCGGCAAAAACGACCGCGCCATCTTCACCGCGCACGCCGCACAGGAGCGTCCGCGCGCCACGCTGTTCGTCGACGACGAGTCCACCGACGACGACGTCGGCGCGCGGCGTCACGTGACACTTGAGCCAGTCGGCTGTCCGCGTGCCCGGCACGTACCGTCCATCGCGCTTCTTTGCGACGATGCCCTCGAGCCCGTACTCGGCGACCACCTCGAGGAACGGCTCGCCATCGTCGTCCAGGTGCTCCGGCACCGCGAGGATTCGCGAGCCGATGCCCGCGCCGAGCAGACGAGCACGACGCTCCGCCAGCGGCCGCGAGATGAGCGCGTGGCCGTCGACGTACACGAGGTCGAACGCCACGAAGATCGGCCCGCGGCCGCGCTTCGCGGCTTTCGGACCGAGCCGCCCGGCGAGGAGGTCGTAGCTGGGACGGCCGCGCGAATCGCACACGACGATCTCGCCGTCGAGCAACATCCCTTCGGGTAGGCGCAGGTCACGGAGCTCGGGCACCGCGCCAAGCAGGTCGCCGCCGACGCGATCGGTCACGTGAAGTCCCGTTCCGTCGCGTGCCGCGAGGGCTCGGATCCCGTCCCACTTCAGCTCGAAGAGGTACTCGGGTGAGTTGAAGGCCCGCGCCGCCAAGCGTGGGCGCATCGGGACGAGTGCGCGGGGGAGCGCGCTCGTCGCCTCGCCGACATCGATCAGGGTCGGATGAGCGACGCCCTCCGTTTCACGCGACGGCACGTGCCGAGGATACGGTCCTAAGACGCCTTTTTGCGCGCGGTCCGCGAGGACGACGCCGCTGCGCGCTTTGTCTTGGCCTCGCCTTTCTTCGCCTTCTCGACCGAGGCCTTGAGAGCCGACATGAGATCGACCACCGTGGTCTCCGCCTCCGGCTCGGGCGCCTCGATGACCTCTTTCTTCTGGACTTTCGCCTCGACCAGCTTCAGGACCGCCTGCTTGTATTCATCCTTGTATTCGGTCGGCTCGAACTCGCTTGCCATCATGCCGACGAGGTTCTCGGCCATCTTTAGCTCGGCCGGCGAGACCTTCACGTCCTCCGGCACGTCGAGGTCCTCCGTGGATCGAATCTCGTCCGGCCAGTGGAGCGTGTTCATGAGGAGCGCCCCGTCGAGTGGACGCACGGAGACCAGGCGCTCGCGGTCGCGGAGCGCGAACTTCGCGATCGCGACGCGTCCGGTCTTCGCCAGGGTCTTGTTCAGAAGCGCGTACGGTTTCTCGGCCGATTTCTCGGGTTCGAGGTAGTAGGCCGACTGGTAATAGAGCGCGCCGGGGAGCTCGTCATCCTTGATGAATCCGGTGATGTCGATGGCCTTGCTCGAGCGAAGCGGAAGCTTCTCGAGGTCTTCGTCGGTGAGCTCGACGTAGTTGCCCTTCTCGTACTCGTATCCGCGTACGACGTCTCCCCACGCGACCTCGTGGTCGCCCTCGACGCACCACCGTTTGTTCTTTATTCGGCTTCGGTGCTCCGGGCAGAGAAGATTGAAGGAGACCTTGCTCGAGCTCTCGGTTGCGAGATAGAGACGCACCGGGATGGCGACCATCCCAAAGCTCATGACGCCTTTCCAAATCGATCGTGGCATGCCCCATCACCTCGCGAGCCGCTTTCGTTTTCCGCGCGGCTGCGCCGCGCGATCGTAACGGCTACGTCAAGGAAGCGCACGCGGGGCGCCGCGGCCACCCCAGGAGACGATCCGAAGCAGCCGTTCGAGCGTGGCGGGGTCGCCGTGCCAGTGCTCGCGGACGACCGCGCCGTCCGTCGTGCGAAGGATGAAGCGAAGGGCAAGGGCGGCGACGATCGCATCATCGAACTGCCCCGCGATCGGCACGAAATCGGGGATGAGGTCGATCGGCGAGGCGAGCCAGACAGTGGCGAGTCCGAGCACGATCTTCGCGCGGATCGGGACGCGACCATCGCGGAGCAGGCCGGTGAAGAGACGGACGAGGTTCGGAAGGACGAGCGCGAGCTCTCGCGCGAGGAGGACGCGACCGGCGATGACGAGGACCAGGGCGACGACGATCCAGATCGCGATAAGGACGAGAAGGATCTGTGCCCAGAGCGGAAGATCCACGTCGTTAGTTGGCGATCGCCCGCTCCGCGAGTGAGGTCGGGATCGAGCCGGTCGAAGTGATCGCGTCGTGGAACGCGCGGAGCGCACCGCGGTCGGCCGAGCCACGTTTGGCGAGCCATCGCGTACGGATGTCGATGATCTCGAGCATGCCCGTAAGGTAGCTCGACGCTTGCGTTGGCCACGAGCAGTACCGCCCGACCTCCGCCTTCGCGTTCGGCGGTGTGAGGTTGCCGTTCTTCACCATGAAATCGACGGCCTGATCGAAGGTCATCTCATTCATGTGCAGCGCGGTGTCCACGACGATGCGCGCGGCGCGAAACAGGGTTGCCTCGTACTGGAACAGAAGGTGTCGCGGTTCGGAGAAGAATCCCTGCTCGCGCATAACGCGCTCCGCGTAGAGACCCCAGCCTTCCGCGAAATAGGAGGTGAAGTGCGTCCGGCGAATTGGCGAGCGGTTCTGCTTCGCCATTACAAGGTGCCAGTGGTGTCCCGGGTAGGCCTCGTGGACCGCGGTCGTCGGAATACCGGCGCTGCAGTTGCCCTCCAGTCGCTTCTGCACCTCCTCCGGTGGCGTTCCGTCGGGTGGATAAGGGACGAAGAAGTGCCCATGCAGTGAATCGCTGAACGCCGGCGGCTGGTTGTAGCTCGCGACTGCCTGGATCGGACGTTGGTAGTGGGGTGACGGTTCGACCGTGCAGCGCTCGCCTGGCGGAAGCGTGACCAGACCGGTCGCCGCGAGGAAAGAGCGCGCGCGTTCGGTCCACTCCTCGTACTCGGCCCGCATCGCGTCGGGTGTCGGCGCGTGCACGCGGTTCAGGCGCTCGCAGACCTCCGTCCACGTGCCGCCGCCGTCGATCTGACGAGCGATCTTGTTCGCCTCGTTCGACAGAAGGTCGTACTGCTCGCGCCCACGAGCCTGGAGCTCGCGAGCACCGTAGGGCAGGAGCTCCTTCTCGCGCAGGAGTGCGGTGTAGAGCTCTTCGCCGATGGCGTAATCGCCGCTGGCGCGCGCCCTGTTCGCCTCGAGAAACGCAGCGAAGTCTTCGAACGACCCGGCCGCCGTCGCGCCCGCCTCCGCCACCTTCTGTCGAAGCGCCGGATCTTTCACCTCCTGCGGGACGAGTTCGCGCGCGTAGCGGGCGGCGGCCTTCGCCTGTCCAATCGCGCGGTCGAGGTAGACGCGCGGGACGAGCGCGAAGTCCAGATTTGCCTTGCCGTCCGCGACCTGCCGCGTGACGCCAAGGAGGCGCGCGCGGGTCGCCTCGGCGAGATCGCGCTCGGGCCGCAGACGATGCAGGAAGAGGGTGAAGACCCCCCCGAGTGATGGGTTCAGATAGGTATTGGGCTGACGTTTCCACTCAAGGCGGGGCTGCGTGAGCTCCCGGCCGCGAAGGGATGCCAGGATGACATCGCGATCGATGCGCTCGTCCGGTGTGAGGGCGTCGTCCGGCACCGCGCCCAGCCGCTTGATCCACTCGCGAACGGCGGCTTCACGGCGGCGGAACGCCTCCGCGGAGAGATCCTCGGAGCGCTCGTCGTAGGCGGTGAGGCCGAGCATGCTGGCCCAGGTCGGCGATTCCTCGTAGCGCTCGTCGAGGTAGTCCTTGACCAGCGCGGAGAACGGCGCGGACGTCACGATGCGACCTCCCCGACAATGGCGAAGGCCCCAGATTGAGCCTCACCGACTACCAGCGCAAACGCGACTTCGGCCGTACTCCTGAACCCAAGGGCAAACAGCCGAAGGGCCAGGAGACGCGCCGCTACGTGGTGCATCGGCACCACGCGACGCGGCTTCATTGGGACGTTCGGCTCGAGATGCGGGGCATCCTCGCATCGTGGGCTGTTCCGAACGGCCCACCCCTCGAGGCCGGAAAGCGGCGACTGGCGGTCCACACCGAGGATCATCCGATCGAGTACCTCACGTTCCACGGCGTGATCCCGGATGGCTACGGCGCGGGCTCGATGACGATCTGGGATACCGGGACATACGAGCTCCTCGAAGAAAAGCCGAACGAGCTGAAGATACGGATGAAGGGCACGCGTCTCGACGGCGAATGGGTCATCGTGCAGACGAAGCAGAACGAGGGCCGGGACTGGCTCATGATCAAGCACGGCACTCCGCCGAAGGACGATCCGCTCCTGGGCAAAATCGAGCCGATGCTGGCGTCCGCGGCGGAGGAGCCATTCGACTCCCCGGACTTCACCTATGAACCGAAGTGGGACGGCGTTCGCACGATCGCGTTCGTCGACGGTGGTGAGGTCCGCCTTCAAACGCGGAACCTCCTCGACTGCACGAAGCAGTATCCGGAGGCCACGCAGGCCGCGGAGGCGCTGACCGGCGCGTACCACGCCATCCTCGACGGCGAGATCGTGGCTCTGGACGAGAAGGGCGTGCCGAGCTTCCAGCGCCTGCAGCCGCGCATGCACGTGAGCGACGAGAGCACGGTGCGCAAGCTGCGCCGCTCCACACCCGTGATCTACGAGGTTTTCGACATGCTCTATGCCGACGGCGAGGACCTCACGCGAAAGCCCCTGCGCGAGCGTCTGCGGCGGCTCGACGAAGCGCTCACGCCGATGGGCTCGATCCGGCGCAGCGAAGGATTTCCCGGTACGGGCGTCGCGCTCTTCGAGGCGGCCCGCGAGCAGGGGATCGAAGGGATCGTCGCGAAGCGCCTCGACTCGATCTACCAGCCCGGAGCGCGCTCGCCCGCGTGGGTGAAGATCAAGGCGTTCCGCTCGATGGAGTGCGTGATCGGCGGATGGACCGCGGGCCAGGGCGGTCGCACCAAGACGCTCGGCGCGCTCCTGCTCGGCGTCTATCGCGATGGCAAGCTCCAGCCGGTCGGGCACGTTGGCACCGGATTCGACGAGCGAACACTTCGCGATCTTTTGCGGATCCTGGAGGAGCACGAGTCACCGACGTCGCCGTTCGCGACGAAGCCGAGGACGAATCAGCCTGCGCGATGGTGCCTGCCCGAGCTCGTCTGCGAGGTCGAGTATGCGGAGATCACGCGCGACGGCACGCTCCGGCATCCGACCTATCGCGGCCTTCGCCCGGACATCGATCCGCGTGACGCGACGGGTGAGGAGCGGCGCGAGTCCGCGAGAAAGGCGCAGGAGGCGGCGAAGCGCGCGGCGACGACGGCCCGCGCTCCGTCGAAGAATGGTGATCGAGGCTCCCGCGTCCCCTCGGTGCTGGAGGTCGAGGGCAAACGCATCAAGCTGACGAACCTGGAGAAGGTCCTCTTCCCCGAGGATGGCTACACCAAGGCCGATCTCATCCGCTACTACACCGAGGTCTCGCCGTACCTGGTGCCCTGGCTTCGCGACCGCCCGCTCACGCTGAAGCCCTTCCCCGACGGCATCCACGGCACCCACTTCTATCAAAAGAACAAGCCCGGATTCACGCCCGAGTGGATCAGGAGCTGGACCGATCCACTCGAGCCGGAAAACGCCTATGTGCTCGCGAACGACATGGCGACCCTCGTGTGGATGGCGAACTACACCGCGATCGAGATTCATCCCCGGCTGGCGCGCGTCGACGATCCGGAAAAACCCGACAACGTCATGGTCGACCTCGATCCCGCGGAGGGCGCGACCTGGGACGACGTGAAGGAGGTCGCCCACGTCGTCAAGGACGTGCTCGACGACCTCGGTCTGGTCGGCTTCCCGAAGACGACGGGGTCCCGTGGGATCCACGTGCTTGTTCCGATCGCTCGCCGGTACACGTTTGAGGACAGCCGCGCGTTCGCGCTTCGCGTAGGTCAGCTCGCACGAGAGCGGCTGCCGAAGCTCGTCACGCTCGAGTTCAGTAAGGCGAAGCGGCGGGGGATCTACATCGATTACCTGCAGAACACGCGGGCGAAGTCGACGGCAGGGCCCTACAGCGTTCGTCCGATTCGGCGTGCTCCGGTCTCGGCACCGCTTCGCTGGGAGGAGATCACATCGCTCGGCCGGCCCGACGCATTCACGATAGTCAACATGTCCGCTCGCCTCGAGGCGGTCGGCGATCTCTTGAGCCCATCGCTCGCCCTCGCCCAAAAGCTGCCGAAGCCGCCGGCTTGAAACGGGCGGCGGTCCTTGCGCCGGGATATGGCGGCACCGCGGAGCAGCCGGTCCTCCGCGCACTCGCATCCGCGCTTGAGGGTTTCGGCATCGAGCCGCGGGCGATCACGTTCCGCACGCGTGGATCGCGGCCCAGCAAGGACTACCTTTCCGAGATCGAGGATCTCCGCGCGGCGCGCGACGCGCTTCGCGCCGCCGGGCAGGAGCGGGTCGCCCTCGTCGGGCGCTCGTTCGGCGGCCGTATCGCGGCGTTCCTCGCGGAGCGCGAGCCCCCCGACGCGCTCGTGATCCTCGGCCATCCGATCTCCCCACCGAAAAGACCCCGGCCACGCGACGAAGCCGCGCTTGCCGGGACGGCCTGCCCGACCCTCATCGTGCAGGGCGACAGAGACGAGCTTGGGCCTTTCGTCGTGCTCGAGCGCATCGCGGCGAACAATCCGCGGATCGACCTCGTGCGAATCGCGGGGGCGGGCCACGATTTCGGCGCGCATGAACCCCAGGCGGTCGCGGCTGCCGCGCGCTGGCTTGACAGCGTCCTGCGCTGAAATCCGACTCTCCGCGGCTCCTTCATAACCAGTTCATCACCCGGCGCGACCCTTCTCCTCGACGACATCGTCAAAGGAGAAACTAATGCGAGGCTTAGGGATCATCGTGACGCTCGCGATCGCGGCGATCGTCGGCGTAGGCGCGTATCAGCTGGGGGTCGCCCAGGGACTTGCGACAACGGGAACCGCGGTCGCACCGGCCCTCTACTACCACCCCTTCTTCTTCGGAGGGTTCGGGTTCCTCTTCCCGCTTCTCTTCATCTTCCTGGTGTTCGCCCTGATCCGCGGGGCGTTTGGGGGATGGGGACGGCGTTACGGCGGCGGATGGGGCGGCGGCTACTACCAGAGTCCGCGGGAGCGGCTCGAGGAGCTGCACAAGGAGATGCACGGTGAGAAGCCCAAGGACACCGGAACGACATCGTCTCCGCCCAGCGGTCGCTAGACCGGGCAGAGCCAACAGGACGCCGGACAGAGGTCCGGCGTCCTTGGCGTATCTAGGATTCGGTCGGCGATGAGGAAGGTCATGGTCGTCGACGACGAGCCGAAGATCGTCCAGCTCGCACGCGACTATCTCGAGCACGCGGGGTTCGCGGTCGTGGTGGCGCACGACGGAGAAGCCGCGCTCGCCACCGCACGGGCGCAGAAGCCCGACCTGGTCGTGCTCGATCTCGGCCTGCCCGAGCTCGACGGTCTCGACGTCGCGCGCACGCTCCGCCGGGAATCGAACGTTCCCATCGTGATGCTCACCGGTCGCAGCGAAGAGTCCGACAAGCTCGTGGGCCTCGAGATAGGTGCGGACGATTACGTCACGAAGCCGTTCAGCCCGAAGGAGCTCGTGGCCCGGGTGCGAGCCGTGCTTCGCCGCACCGAGCGTCCGCGAGCCGACACCGAGATCGTTCGTGTCGGAGATCTCACACTCGACATGCCACGGATGCGCGCGACGGTCGGCGACCGCGTCGTCGAGCTGACGCCGACGGAGTTCCAGCTCGTGGCCACGATGGCACGCGAACCGGGCCGAGTCTTCACGCGGGCCCAGCTCCTCGATGCCGTGCATGGCGTGGCATTCGAATCGTACGAGCGCGCGATCGACGCGCACGTCAAGAACATCCGCCACAAGCTCGAGTCGGATCCCGCCCGACCGCGCTATGTGCTCACGGTCTATGGCGTCGGCTACCGCTTCGCGGAGCTGGACGAGTGAGCGGTGGACGGTGGGACTCCTCGCGCCGACGGCCGCCGTGGTGGCCGGAGAACGAGCCGTTCCCGCCGCGACGTGGCTGGGCCGGGCCGGCCTGGGGGCGGGGAGGGTTCATGCGGCGCATGGCGATGTTCTTCGTCGCGGCCGCGGTCTTCTCGGTGGTCGGCGCGACGGTCCTCTTCTGGACGCTGGCCACCGCGCTCGGATCGCCCGACACCGTGGGCAATGTCGCGCGCGGCGTGGGGCTGCTCGTGGTGTTGTACGGCTTCTTGCTGGCGGCGAGATCGCTTCGTCGGCTCGCCGCTCCGCTCGGGGACGTGATCGAGGCGGTGGGCCGCGTCGCCGAGGGCGACCTCTCGACCCGAGTGCGCGAGCGCGGATCCCGTGAGGCACGCGCGCTCGCTCGCGCGTTCAATGCGATGACGAGCCGGCTCGAGGCCGGAGAGGAGCAGCGCCGGCGGCTTCTCGCCGACGTGAGCCACGAGCTCCGCACCCCTCTCTCGGTCGTCCAAGGAAACCTGGAGGCGCTTGTCGACGGTGTGCACCCGGCGGACGCGCCACATCTGGAAGCGATCCTGGACGAGACGAAGATCCTTTCACGACTCGTGGAGGATCTCCGCACGCTCTCGCTCGCGGAGTCCGGCGCGCTCGCGCTCCACCGCGAGCCCGTCGACGTCGGCGTGCTCGTGCGCGAGACCGTCGAGTCATTCGCCTCACAGGCCGAGCCCGCGGGCGTATTGATCGATGCGGAGGTGCCGAGCGGTCTACCCCAGGTCGATGCCGATCCGGTGCGCGCGCGCGAGATCCTCGCGAACTTGATCGCCAACGCGATCCGCTACACGCCGCGTGGCGGCCGCGTGAACGTCGAGGCGAGCGCGGAGGACTCGTCCGTCGCGATCGAGGTGCGCGACACGGGCGCCGGCATCGCGCCGGACCGGGTCGACCGCATCTTCGACCGCTTCTACAAGTCTCCCGAGTCCCGTGGTGCCGGCCTCGGCCTTGCGATCGCGAAACAGCTCGTCGAGGCCCACGGCGGTGCGATCGGAGCGAACAGCGCTCTCGGCAAGGGCACGGCCATACGCTTCACGCTTCCCGCCGAGCCGCCATCGGACCCGCGCGACTAGGGCGCGATCTTCGTGCCCTCTGATGTGTCGATCTGCGCCCGCTGGAGCTTCCCCGAGTAGTCGACGTAGATCGACTTCCACTCCGAGTAGACATCGAGCGCCGCGCGGCCCGCCTCACGATGACCGTTGCCGGTCGCCTTCATGCCGCCGAAAGGGAGCTGGATCTCGGCGCCGATCGTGCCCGCGTTGACGTACACGATTCCCGTCTCGGCGTCACGCATGAAGCGGAATGCGTTGTTCACGTTCCGCGTGTAGATGGAGCTCGAGAGCCCGTACTTCGTCGAGTTCACGGCCTTGATCGCCTCGTCGACGCTCGAGACCTCGATGACCGCAGTGACCGGGCCGAAGATCTCTTCCTGCGCCACGCGCATGTTTGGCTTCACGTCGATGAGGACGGTGGGCTCGTGGAAGAACCCCTTCGCGAGGGCCCCATCGGTCGACACATGCCCGCCCGCCGCGACGGTGGCCCCTTCCTTCTCGGCGACCGGGATGAAGGCGTGCACGCGCTCGAGCTGGGACGCTGAGACGACCGGCCCTACGTCGGTCGATGCCTCGAGCCCGTTACCGAGCCGGAGCTTCTTCGCCCGGCCGACGAGCTTGTCGACGAGATCCTTGGCTACGCTCTTGTGCGCGATGACGCGCGATGCGGCGGTACAGCGCTGACCGGACGTGCCAAACGCTGACCACACGATGCCATCGAGCGAGAGATCCACGTCCGCGTCGTCGAGAACGACGATCGCGTTCTTTCCGCCGAGCTCGCAAGAAACGCGCTTCAGAAGCCGACCACCGATCTCGCTGATGTGCGATCCGGTGTCGGACGAGCCGGTGAACGAGATGAGGTCGACCCCCGGGTGCGAAACGAGATGGTCTCCAAGCTCTCCTCCGGACCCGAGCACGAGGTTGATGACGCCTTTCGGCAGGCCGGCTTCCTCCAGTATTTCGACGAGGCGCACGGCAAGGAGAGGTGTGTACGAGGCCGGCTTGAACACGATGGTATTGCCGAGGATGAGAGCGGGCATGATCTTCCAGGTCGGGATCGCGAACGGGAAATTCCATGGAGTGATCGCGGCGACAACCCCCACCGGATGCCGCATGCTCATCGCCCATTTGTTGGGTAACTCCGCCGGAACGACATCGCCGAACTGCCGGCGTCCCTCGCCCGCGATGTAGTAGGTCATGTCGATGCCCTCTTGGACATCGCCGCGGGCTTCGGCGAGGACCTTGCCCATCTCCCGAGTCATTTCCCGGGCGAGGTCGTCCTTCCGCGTCAGCATGATCTCGCCCGCTCGATAGAGGATCTCGCCGCGCTTCGGGGCGGGGTAGAGCCGCCAACCGTCGAGAGCCCGCCGCGCCGCGTCCACCGCCCGGTCGACGTCGGCGACCGTCGATTTCGCCACGTTCGCGATGAGCTCGCCGGTCGCCGGATTCGTGTTCTCGAACGTCTCACCGCCCGAGGCGTCGAGCCAGCGGCCGTCGATGTGGTTCTGGAGCGTGGGCGTCGCCATGGTCGTTCCCCCCCTTGTGAGGAGGATGGTATGCGGCTAGATGGCGCCCATGCGTTCCAGCACTGCGAAGAGATGCATGATCCGGCGCTCGCCGATCGCGTCCAAGAAAGCGATCCGGACGGCTTGCGCCTCGACTTCTGGGTCGGTCGTTTCTTCGGCCGGCTGCGCGGCCTCGCCGCGAGGCGCGGGGGCTGCGCGTTCGGCGACCGGTTCCGCTCTGATCCGATCCGCCTGCGTGACGGGGGCCGGCGCTGGTGGTGGCGGCGGGGGGATGG